>Ga0209638_1001542_pt1 | contig 14601 bp, 11 predicted proteins | sample BarGraNGADG00211_FD_184490 | JGI IMG/M metagenome (GOLD analysis project Ga0209638, IMG submission 184490) | Arctic peat soil microbial communities from Barrow, Alaska - Barrow Graham LP Ref core NGADG0002-211 (SPAdes) (version 2) | ecosystem: Environmental > Terrestrial > Soil > Wetlands > Peat... | reverse complement strand
GGCCAAATCCTGTATGGCCACCGCAAAGTTCATTCGAGCTGCAGGTTACTTCTGTTGTCCAGATTTTTCGTGAGCCGCCTTCGAGGCTTCGTGTGCCTTACCAGAGTGCTCAAGCGCGGTCATCGAGTGTTTTTTACCTGCTGCATGATCGCCCTTTCCATGGTGCTCCGCGGCCATACGATGAGCCTTGGCAGCGCTTTCATGATGCTCAGCTGCTTTGTTATGCGCGTCTTTTGCCATGTGGATATCCTCTTTGGAATCGATATTTCGATCGACTCTCTAAATACCCCAAGCAAGTTATGAACCACTGGGCGTTAGCGTCCGCTCATCCCTTCGGACGAAAAGCCCACCGGGAGAACCGTCCGCGCGGAGGGCGGAGGGTGAGTGCTACGCCGCCCTGCTGGACGCGCTTGCCCTCGAAGTGGAATCAGCCTTGGCGTGCGACTGATACCCGCGTTCCGAGGCCGCGGCGAAGCGCCATTTCGCCGCCGATGGCCTGGCGGTCCAAGGCGGAGAGAACCGCGGCGGCGAGGGGAAATACTTCCGTATCCTCGATCGCCAGGTGGGCGCGGTACAACTCCGCGAGTTCGGCAAGCACGGCGGTAAGGCGCGATGCCTCCTCCTGGGAAAGCCGTCCATTGGCCAACCAGGCGAGACCCAGGCGGTCGACTTCCGCGTGGGCTTTCGCGGCGCGCACGTGGTCCTGCTCCAGCCCGTCCACCCGCGCGAGCAGCGCTTGTACGTCCGGGCGGTCCATGGTGCGCAAGCGGGGGAACAGGCTCTCCTCCTCGTCCGCCGTGTGCTTGGGCGCGGCCTCGCGGAAGTAACGGAGCGCCGTATCCCAGGCAGTGCGTTGCTCCCCGGTGAACGGCTCGCCATGCGCCTGCGTGGCCACGTGGACCAGCACCGCCAGAAAACGCTCGACGCGGCGGTGGCAATCGCCGAGCAATCCGATGGGGTCGGTAAAACCGCTTTCGCGCTTGGCGCCGATTACGATGGGCATGGTTGTATTTTCCTTACGATCCGGCGCGCGCATCCTGGGCCGGGTGGGGATAGGCGTCCGGCTCCTCGCTGCTGGGGCGCGTCAGGCAGCGAAAGTCCTTTTCAATTGCAATCCGGAGGCCGGCGGATTGCGCATAGAGCCCCACTTCCTCCGAAACAGCCCAATCGCGAGCGGTCTCGCCGGCAACGGTTACCTCGATCGTGCCTTGATGGAACGCGGCGTGCAGCGGCCCCGGCGTCGCCACCGGGCGCAGCCGGTATGTCAGTACTTCCCCGGCGCCGAAATCGGCACGCTCTTCCACTCCCCCGTCATCACCCAACCGGATGACTTCCGGCCGCGTCAGCCTGAGCCGCAATGAGTTCCCTTTGATTCGAAGTTTCATCTTGCGTTGGCCCTAAGCTACGCGACTATTCCACGATCGCTTGCATAACCGCGTTTTCGAAGTCGCGCTGCACCGGTGTCACCTGCGTCTGGATCATGATGATGGTAACCATCTTTTCCGTGGGATCGATCCACGCCTGCGTTCCGTACGCTCCGTCCCAGCCGAAGCTGCCAGTGGACACGCGCAGTCCCGACGCCACCGAGTCCTCGATCACACCCATCAGAAGGCCATAACCCATGCCGTGAGCGGGCCGGCCCAGCTTTCCGTTGAACATGTCGCCCACGTGATTGGCAGCCATCAATTGCACGGTCCTGGGGCTCAGCAGGACGTGGCCGTTCAGCTTGCCGCCGTTCGACAGCATCTGCGCCAACTGGAGATAATCTTCGGCGGTTGACATCAGGCCACCACCGGCGCCAAAAAACGTCTTACTGGAAAAGCCATCCTGATTTGCGCTTTTCCGCAAACCGTTGGGGCTCTTGTCGTACAAAGTGACAAGCCGGGGCCTGCGGTCGTCCGGCGGGTAGAAGAAAGTGTCTTTCATCCCGAGGGGCTCGAAAATGCGCGTCTGCAAGAACCGATCGTAGGGCTGACCCGAGACGATCTCCACGATTCGCCCGAGCACTTCCGGACCGGCCGCGCCGCTATACGCCCACTGCGTACCCGGCTGGAAGTCGAGCGCAACAGAACCCAATCTGGGGACGTAGCTGGCCAGAGTGTCGGTGGGTGTCTTCGGAGTTGACTTTGCCGCCTCTCGTGCTCCAATCCCACCGCTGATGAGCCCCGAGGTATGCGTCAGCAGATCGCGAATCGTGATCTCGCGAAAGGCCGGCGCCAGATAGAAATCCGGATCTCCGCTCCGCTGGCCCGAGGGGCGAGGGGTGATCGAATCTCTGGGAACGGCAACCTTGGTGTCCTTGAACTCGGGAATGAATCTCGACACGGGATCGTTCAGGCGGATTTTCCCTTCCTCGACCATCATCATCACAGCCACACCCGTAATCGGCTTGGTCATCGAAGCGATACGGAAGATGGCGTCCGTCGTCATGGATTTCTTCGATTCAAGATCCATCAGACCGTGCGCCTGGAAATGCACGATCTTGCCGTGCCGGGCCACCAGTGTCACCGCGCCGGAGATTGCCCCGGCGTCGATATGGCGCTGCACCGCCTGGTGAATTCTCTGCAAGCGTTCGGTCGACATACCCGCTTCCTCGGGTTTTCCCGTAGGCACCTGGCCGGCGGCCGACAGTAACATGGCCGGCGCCAGACTCCAAATCATCGGTTTAGCTTTTGTCACGGCTTCTCCCTTTCATCCCGAGCGCGCGTGCAATCGGGCTTCCCTGCCGCGCAGCTCAATCACATAGTACCGGGGAAGCGATGTGGGGCGGGCGCCCTCGCCCGCGGCCGGGCCCCCTGGCCGGCTATCGGCGGGCGGACGAGGCGTCCGCCGCGGTCCAGGGGGACCGCCCCACATGGCTACTCGCGCGGCATTGTGCTAAAACGGGTGCCATGAAAGGTGTACCTCCGACGAGGCGGCAGTTCGTGGCTTCCTCAATCGCGGCCGCCTCCGCCGCCGGCCTCGCCACAGCTCAGGACGAGAAACCGAAAATCATCGATGCGTGGGGGCACGTCTCGCTGCCGCGATTCCTCAGTGCGGAGGAATTTCTGGCGATTCTCGACGCAAACGGCGTGGAAGCGGCCATCGTAGGCACTGCCGCCACCTGCCCCGACTTGCGCGAACTGTCCCGCGCCGCCGTGCAATATGGCGATCGCTTGCGCTCGATCGGAATGCCGATGGGACGGTCGGCGCCGGAAAGGATCGACTGCATCACCGCACAGATGGAGTGCGGATTTACGGGCATCCGGCTGCAAGCGGAGTTAGTTGCCAGGGAACCGCGATTGTTGGACCTCGTCGGAAAGGCGGGAGGCGTTCCCTATCTGGAAGGCAGCGAGGGTTACAAAGCCGCCGCACCGCAGTTGGTCGATTTTTTGCAACGCTACCCGGAATGCGTAGTGTGCGGCACGCATTTCGCGGGACCGGCCGATCCGCTGATCTTCTCCAGGAATGAAGCGGTGGGCCGCCTGTTCCGGCATCCTCGATTTCTGATCATTTTCTCGCGCCAAGGCTACATGGATCGGGAACCGCTGCGCATCTGGACGCGGGCGCTGGTCGAACTGACCGGCTGGGACAGGATCATGTATGGCAGCGAGTTTCCGGTAGCGCTGTGGCGCGATGAGACGTATCGCTCCACCCAAGGTTGGATCGACGCCGCCGGCCTCACGCCCACTGCCGCCGATCGCCGGAAGTTCTTCTACGAGAATGCGCACCGGCACTTCTTCCAAAAGAGCCGGCCGGCCCGGTTGATCGACGCCAAGTGGTCGCGCACCGATTGGAAGACCGACGCTCCAGTGTGGTTGTTTCAGAAAAGGGGAATCGATTTGCCCGAGGAGAGCCATCGGAAGATCTTGCGGGCGTATCTGGCCAAGGGTGGCGATGCGCGGCTCGGGAGCTACCGCGATTTCGTGACTCAATTGTGCATCGATATGGCGAACAAGCTTTAACGGATCGATTGGGAGGAACCATGACTTCGAACGGGCGCGCATCCATGCGGCGCAGAACCTTTGCAGGAGGCGTTTTCGCGGGCCTCGGCATCACGGGCCTTAGCGCCCAACCGCCTAAACCGCAAGCCGGCGGCACGCCCATGCGGGCATTCGGCAAGACGGGCGTCAAACTTACCGTGGTAGGCCAGGGCGGAGCGCGGCTGGCGCTGCTGCGGAACAAGGAAGCGGCCCGGGCCCACGTGCGCCACGCCTACGAGCTGGGGCTCAATTACTTCGATTGCGCCCACTCGTACTGGGACGGGCATTCCGAAGAGGTGTATGGCGACGTGCTCTCGGACGTGCGCAAGAACATCTTCCTGACCACCAAGTGCACCAGGCGAACCAGGAAAGAGGCCGAGGACGAACTGCATATTTCCCTCGGGGCCTTGAAGACCGATCACGTCGATCTTTGGCAAATGCACGGCATCCAGGAGCAGGCGGATGTGGACCGCATCTTCGGTCCCGGCGGTGCGATCGAAGCTTTCGAAGCCGCCCGGAAGGCCGGCAAGTGCCGCTTCTTCGGATTCACCGGCCATCACGATCCCAAGGTGCACCTCGCGATGCTGCACGCTTACGACAAGTGGGATTCCATCCTGATGCCGCTGCACGCCGCCGACCCGGCCTATTTGAGTTTCGAAAAAGAGGTGCTTCCGGTGGCGGTGGAGCGCGGCATCGGAATTCAGGCGATCAAGGTTTTCGGCAACGCTTTCCTGCTGCGCGTGATGAACGCCGAGGAGTGTCTGAAATATGTGTTGAGTCTGCCGATTCATTGCGCGGCGCTGGGCGCCAGCACGACCGGGCAATTGGATGATGACGTGCGGTTCGCGCAACGCTTCAAGCCGCTCGGCGCGGAAGAGATGGAGGGGCTGCGAAAGATCGCCGTGACCGCCGGGCCGGGCGGTTTGAAGGGGCCCGCGCTGGAATACTGGAAGCGCGATGCCGCAGGCCGCTAGGACAAGATCCACCGTTGCATGATTTACTCGATTGAGGGCAGGAAAGGAAGATTAAAATGAAAAAACTCGGTCAGGACAAGAATGCAGGCCGGCGCGCCTTTCTAAAGGTTGGCGGTTCGGCCGCCGCCGGACTTTTGGGGCGTGCCGCCAGCGCCCAACAAACCAGCGGAGTGCCGGCACACGCTCAGAACTCCCCAACGGCGCCGGCCCTGCCGACCCGTAATTTGGGGCAAACAGGCTATAAGGTGGGAATTTTCAGCCTGGGTGGCCAAGGCGCACTGGAGCGTCCCGATAACCAGGCAATTGCCGTGCCCATCGTGGAGCGGGCGCTCGATCTGGGAGTCAACTACATTGATACTTCTTCGATCTACGGCGGGCCGCGGCGCTGGAGCGAACGCTATGTCGGCGAGGTCATGCGGCGGCGCCGGGCAGAGGCCTTTCTGGCCAGCAAGACCAAAGAGCGGACGCGCGATGGGTCGCTGCGCATGCTGGAGGAGTCGCTCAAGCTGCTGCAAACGGACCATCTGGACCTCTGGCAATTGCACGATATCGGCCTGGCCGAGGACGTGGAGGCGGTTTTCGCCAAGGGCGGCGCCATGGAAGCACTGCGGCAGGCGCACGAGCAGAAGATCGTCCGGCATTTGGGCATCACCGGCCATTACCGGCCGGAAGCGCTGGCCGAAGGCATACGCCGGTTTCCGTTCGATGCCATCCTGATGGCCTTGAACGCGGCGGATCGACACCAATTCAGTTTTATGGACACGCTGCTGCCTCTGGCTGTGGAGAAGCGGATGGGGATTATCGGGATGAAGATCCCGGCGCGCGGCCGGCTGTTGTCGAGTTGGACTCCGCCACCGCTAGAGCGCCAGAAAACCTCGTGGGAAGGCGCGGTGATCGCCACTACGCCGGGACCGCTAGAGATGCGCGAGGCCATGTACTACGCTCTAACGCTACCGGTCAGCACGGTGATTATCGGCTGCGATTCCATCCCGCAACTGGAAGAGAACGTGCAACTGGCGCGTGATTTCACGCCGCTCAGCGCGCATCAGATGACCACGCTAGCCGCCCGGGCCGAGCCGGTTTCCAAGCAGGCGATGTTCTTCAAATTTGTCAGTAGAGGTTGACCCCGCAAACGCTCCCTAACGGTCGCGGCTCCGTTACGGTCGTGCCGATTCAGCGTGAGTTACAGAGCCGCGACCGTTAGGGAGCGTTTGCAGGCTGACCCCGAGAGGAGGTTGCTTGAAGCCGTTTCGTGTTTACGGCCCCATGGCGGTGGCCGCAACCGGGCTGTTGGCCCTGGTGGGGGCGCAGGACCCGGGCGACGCTCTCGAGCAAGGTTTCAAGAACCCGCCGGATTCGGCCAAGCCACGTACCTGGTGGCACTGGACCAATGGCAACATCACCAAGGAAGGGATCGGCAAGGACCTGGAGTGGATGAAGCGCTCTGGCATCGGCGGCATGCAGTTGGCCGACGTCGCCTCGGGCAGCGGCCAGACGGTGGAGAAGAAGATTCTGTTCGGCAGCCCCGAGTGGCTGGATGCCGTCCGCCACGCGGCGTCCGAGGCGGACCGGTTGGGCCTCGAGATGACGATCTTCAGCTCCGCCGGTTGGAGCGAGACGGGCGGACCGTGGGTCAAACCCGAACAGGCCATGAAGAAACTCGTGTGGAGCGAGACCGCGGTCGTTGGACCGCGAAATTTCACCGGGAAGCTGCCGCAGCCGCCTTCCAATAACGGGCCGATCCGCAACCTGAGGACGGGAGGCGGTCGGGCCGGCACGCCTCCGGACCCGACGTATTACGGCGACAGCATCGTGGTGGCGTATCGGACGCCGGCGGAAGAAGCCCGCATGAGCGACCGCGCACCGAAAGTGACCACCAACGCGGGCGCCATCGACGCAGCCGCCATCGACGGAGCCGCGCTGATGGATGACGACCTGAACTCGACGGTCACCATTCCCGCCCCGGAAGGCGGCGGCCCCGCGTGGGTGCAATTCGAGTTCGCGCAGCCGTTCCAGGCGCGGGCGATCACCATCGCCGGCCGCGGCGGCATACCGGCCGGCCGCGTGCTCGCCGGCGCCGACGGCGTGAACTTCAAAACACTGGCGGTGCTGCCCGGCGCGCAACTATACCGCGGCGGCACGGTGCGGACGTTCGCGTTTCCCGAGACAGCCGCGCGATTCTACCGCGTGGAACTGACCGGCGCGTTCCTGGCGCCCGCGGCGGTGATGAGCGGGGCCTCCGCGCAACCGGCCAAGGAGTACGTCCTCGCAGAGGCCGTGCTGCACCCTGGCGGCCGGGTGCACCGTTGGGAGGAAAAGGCCGGTTTCAGCTTCCTGTTCGAGTACGAATCCGTGCCCACCCCGGCGGTGCCTTCCTCAGCCGCGATCCGGCGCGCCGATGTCTTTGACCTGACTTCGAAGATGGCCAAAGACGGCAGCCTCAACTGGGACGTGCCGGCCGGCAAGTGGACCATCCTCCGCATGGGCTACTCCCTGACCGGGGCCAAGAACCGCCCCGCCACACCGGCGGGTCTCGGCTACGAAGCCGACAAGCTGAGCCGCCAACACATGGAAGCGTACTTCCGCGGCTACACCGACCCCATCGCCCAAGCCCTGGGGCCGCTGTTTGGCAAGGGCTTGCGGTACATCATCATGGATAGCTGGGAAGCGGGCATGCAGAACTGGACCGATGAGATGGTGAGCGAGTTCCGCCAGCGGCGCGGCTACGACCCGACGCCCTACCTTCCGGCCCTGGCCGGCCGGGTGGTGGAGAGCGCGGAAGCGAGCGACCGCTTCCTATGGGACTTCCGGCGCACCCTCGCCGACATGTTCGCCGACAACCACTTCGGCACCATGGCGGAGATGGCGCGGCAGCGGGGTCTCGGAACCTATGCGGAAGCCGCCGGGGTCTCGCTCGAAATCGCCGAGGACACGCTGCTCAACAAGAGCAAGGTGGACATCCCCATGGGCGAGTTCTGGGTGCGGGCGCTGCATCCCGAGCTCATGTACTACCAGGACGTTCGCGGCGCGGCTTCGGCCTCGCATGTTTACGGCAAGAACCTGGTGGCCACGGAGTCGTTCACCGGCGGCGGTTATGAGGCGCCGTACACGCTGAAGAAGATTGGCGATTACTGGTTTGCGCAAGGCGTCAACCGCATCGTCTTCCACACCTCGGCGCACCAGCCGCTCGATACCAAGCCCGGCAACATCATGGTGGGCACGCACATCCATCGCAACATCACGTGGGCCGAACAGGCGCGGCCGTTCATGACCTACCTGGCGCGCAACTCCTTCCTGCTGCAACAGGGCCTTTTCGTGGCCGACCTGGCGTATCTGCTGCCGGAAGGCGCACCCTCGACGATGCCGATCTGGGGACAGGGCTTGCAGCCGCCTCCGCCGGAGGGCTACGACTACGACTACGTGAATGCGGACGTGGTGCTCCACCGGATGTCGGTGAAGGAGGACGGTCGCCTCACCCTGCCGGACGGCATGAGCTACCGCGTGCTGGTGCTGCCGCCGATAGAACGCATGACGCTGCCGGTGCTGCGCAAAATCCGCGACCTGGTGGCGGGCGGCGCTACCGTGTTGGGCCCGAAGCCGCGGAAAACGCCGAGCCTGGCCGGGTATCCCGATGCCGATACGGAATTAGAGGCGCTGGCCGCCGGCGTGTGGGGCGATCTCGACGGCATCAGCCGCTTCCAACGGGTCTACGGGAAAGGCAACGTGGTGTGGGGCCTGCCGCCGGCGCAGGTGCTGGCCACGCTGCGGGTCCTCAGGGACTTCGAGTGCACCCAGGCGCTAGATGCCACCATGCCTTGGATCCATCGCAGGGCCGGCGATACCGACATCTACTATGCGGCCAACCGGTCGGATCGCGAGCTCGATCTGGAGGCCCGCTTCCGCGTGACCGGCAAGGCGGCGGAGCTCTGGCATCCCGACACGGGAGAGATCTCTCCGGCCGGGTACGCGATCTCTAGTGACCGCACCACGGTGCCGCTGCATCTGGCGGAACGCGAGAGCGTGTTCGTGGTCTTCCGGCGGGCGGCCGCCTCTCCCTCGCGCACGATTGTGCGCCCAGCCAGCACCACGGTGGCAACCCTGAGCGGACCATGGACGGTGACTTTTCCGCCCAACTTCGGAGCGCCGGCGAAGATCCAATTGGCGAAGCTGGAATCGTGGACGGCGAACCCGGATACGAGCGTGAAATACTTCTCCGGGACTGCCACCTACACCAAGTCCGTGCAGGCGCCGCCAAGCTGGTTCCGGCCGGGAGCAAAAGTCCTGCTCGACCTGGGGATGGTGAAGGACCTCGCCGAAGTGTCGGTCAACGGCAAAGCGCTCGGGATATTGTGGAAAGCGCCGTACCAACTGGACGCGAGCGGCGTGCTGAAGGCGGGAGCGAACCAGTTGGAGATCAAGGTCACCAACCAGTGGACCAACCGGCAGATAGGCGACCGGCTGGGGCCCCCGGAGAAGAGAGTGCTAGCTGCGCCGCCCGCGGGCATGCCGGGAGGCCGGGGAGGCGGGGGTATGTTCGGCGGCTCTCAGACTCCGGCAGAATCGGGCCTGATCGGCCCGGTGACGATAATTTCCCAACGAGGTACGTAGACTGCGCAGGCCGGTGCAAATTGCGGCTCGTGGAGCGCACTCGCGCGCATCAGTAGGTAGTGGAACTTCGGCGGACAATGGCGCTGATGCCCACAGTTCGGGTTGGCCGGTCGACCCGAAAGAAAATGCGAAAGCTACCGACGCGACGGCGGTACCGATCTGCTTCTCCTTCGAGCTTGATGATATCGCCCTCAAACGGATCGGTGGCCATCGTCCGGATCGCGGCCGCGATCTTGTCCCTATCTCTGACGGGAATTCTTCTGAGTTGCTTTTGCGCCGCCTTTGCGACGGCGAGTATCCAGGTCATTGAGAAGTTCGTTTAAAGTGACGAATTCGCCGCGTGCAATTTCGGCCTCGCCCTTGCGGATAGCCGCGGCTTCGGCTTTGGTCGGACGGTAAACGGGCTCGACGGCTGTAATAGTAATGCTCCGGTCGGACGCCTTGAATTCGAGCTGATCCCCAGCTTTGATACCAGCCTGGCGCCGGATACTCCGCGGTACTACGACTTCCGCTTTGTTTTTGACGATGGTCGTCATACTTCAAGAATAGCCGAAGGGGGGAAGTTGTCAACGTCATCGTCTTCATGGGATTTAGGTACCCTGGATTCAGCTACCCTGGAGGTATCGTATGAGGCGTTGTTTTCCGGTCGCCGGCAGCATGTGCTTGCTGCTGGCATTCACGGCGATTGCCGCGACTGAAGTGACCAATCAGGTTCCCGGTCCGGTAAGCGAATTCGGCGCCGCCGCGATTCGTAACGCCGCCGGCGGGCTTTCCCTCGGACGTGTCGTGATCTCCGTGACCAAGGATCTGAAACCGGAAGCCTTTCGCATCCGCGCGATCACCGGCGGTTATACGGTCACCGGCGGCGACGCGCGCGGCGCCATGTACGGGGCGCTCGATTTCGCCGAGCAACTGGAACTCTCCGCCCAGGTGCGCGACAAAGAGGAGCAGCCGTCGCTCGCCGTCCGCGCCCTCAAGTTTAATGTTCCGTTGCCCGGCACCGGCTATCTGTCCGAGGAGGACCTGGCCAACAACCAGTGGTTCTGGAGCATGGATTACTGGCGGAAGTTCCTGGACATGGCGGCGCGCAACCGGTACAACGCCATCACCTTCTGGAGCGCCCATCCTTACGGCCGCATGGTGCGGGTCCCCAAGTATCCGGAGGCGGCGGACGTGCCGGCGGCCGAACTCGACCGCAACATCGCGTTCTTCCGCCAACTCTTCCAACTGGCCGCCGACCGGGGCCTGGACACGTACCTGGTCACATGGAACATCCATGTGTCGCGCGCCTTCGCCCAGCAGCACCACGTGCCGGCGGCCGGCTTCGACTCGCCTCTGGTCCGCGATTACCAGCGCGAGGCGATCAAGGCGCTATTCGCAACCTATCCCATGCTCACCGGCCTGGGCACCACCGCCGGAGAGCGCATGGACGTCATGACGGCGAAGCAGAAAATGGACTGGATTGCCGACACCTACTTCGCGGCGCTGAAGCAGGTGGCTCGGCCGGTGCCGTTCATCCTGCGCTACTGGCAGGCGGAACCGGAGCCCCTCGCGGCCATGCTGGCATCCGCCAATTATCCCGGCCCCGTGTACCTGGATATCAAGTTCAACGGCGAGCACATGTACTCGTCGGCGGAGCCGCATGTGCTCGACCGGAAATGGGTGGCGCTGGCGCACGGCCGCTACCGCCTGCTCTGGCACTTGCGCAACGACGACCTGTTCATCCTCCGCTGGGGCGACCCCGATTTCGTCCGCGAAACCGTGCGCCACATGGCGGGTCCGGATACGGCCGGCTTCGTGGAAGGCTCGGAGGTCGACGTGCCCGGACCGGACCGCATCCACACCGAGGCCGCCAAAGCGCACCTGGACTGGCAATACAAATTCGAGAAGCACTGGTTCCGCTACATGCTTTGGGGACGAGTGGGCTACAACGCAAGCGAGCCGGATGCCACCTGGCTGGGGCATTTCCGGCGGCGCTTCGGCGCGGCGGGCGACGACGTCTACGAGGCAATGCACCAGTCCGGCAAGATCGCCCCGCTGATCACCTCCTACCACTGGAACTACATGAACGGCGACTGGTATCCGGAAGGCTCGATCGGGAGTTGGAATACCGCTTACGAACAGCCCCGGGTCAACTACCGCCGCGCCGCCATGTACCACGACGTCCGCACCTACATCTTCAACAACACCATCGGCGGGGAGATGGCGAACATCCCGGAATTCGTGGCGGGTTCGAAGAAGGTGGGCCCGCTCGAAGTGGCGGACCGCTTGGAGCAGTACGGCGCCCGCGCGTTGCAGTTGACCGCGCGGGCGCGCAGCCATATGGAGCGGGGAGCCGAGCGGGGCGCCAAGGAGTTTGCCTGCACCGAAGCGGACCTGATGGCTTACGGCAACCTCGGCATCTACTACGCCGAAAAACTACGCGGCGCCGCGCACCTTGCCCGCTGGGTGTTCGGAGCGGGCGCGCAGGAGCAGAAGCAGGCCGTGGCGCACCTGGAACTGGCGCTGAAGGCCTGGCGTGGCGTGGTTGCGGCCACCGAAAACCACTACCTGCCGCACGAGGTCTGGCTCTTCGGCCAGTTCGATTGGAAGCGCTACCTGCCCGACGTGGAGGCGGACATCGGCATCGCTCGCGAGGCCAAGCCGCTGCGGCCCGGCTCAACGTATGATCTCCAGGGTCTGCACGAATGGTTGGAGTACGCCAACGGGTTGTTGGGGCGCGGCAACACGCTTCCGCCGGCCGCCGCCGCGCAGCCGGTTCGAGCCGCCCGGTCGGTTCAAGTGGAAGCCGAAGCGGCGGCGTCCATTACTCCGCCCCTGGCAGTCGGCGCGGACGCCGCGGCATCCCAGGGCAAGTACGTGGGGGTTGCGGCAGCCGCAGCCAGACCCGAGGGCGAGAGCATCACCGGCGCCCGCGATTTCGTCTCCCCAGCCGCCAGCGCCACCTACCGCATTGAAATTCCGGCGGACGGCGCGTATCTGCTGAGCGCGGTCTGCTGGTGGCCCCAGCGCGCGGGCGGCTTCACCATCCTGGTGGACGAGGCCAACATGCGGGACCTAACGCTGCGCCCTTCCAAGGATGGGCCGCTCGGTTCCTGGACCGTCGAAAAGCTGGCGGTCCCGCTATACCTGGGTGCGGGGAGCCACACGGTGCGAATCGTCGGCCGGACGCCGGGCGCGCGCATCGACCGCTTCGAACTGGCGCCGGCTCCGGCGGGGGGCACGGCGCCACGATTTTAGTTTTGGAACGGACGCCACCTATCGTTTGCGTGTATATACACAGGCCGTATATACTTAGCGCGTGCTGGACAAGATCGTAGGCTTCGATTGGACGGCGCTAACGTGGGTCATATCGCCACGCTGGCACACCCTAATGCCATTCATGGCGAGAATCGCTGGAAGCTTTTCGGCAGAACAGCATCCGGCCGCTATCTGGTCATCGTTTTCACGGTCCGCCGGAAATTGTTCCGCACCGTCACTGCCTACGAAATGAACGCTGCCGACAGGAGGAATTATGCCCCGCACATCGACTGACGTCCCGAAATTCAAGTCCGGCGCCGAGGAAGCCGGCTGGTACGCAACCCCGCAAGGCCGCCGGCAGACGCAGCGCGAGTTTGCCCGTGCGCTCAAGGATGGGAAGGTGATTCGCTCGGCCGGATCGAAGGTCTTGAAGACCGATCCGAGAGTGTTGCACCAGCTCATGGAACAGGCCAAGCAAAACGCCACTCGCGCCATTTCAATCCGCGTCCCGATCGCCGATCTTGAACAGGCGCAGCAGATCGCCAAAAAGACTGGCGTCGGCTACCAGACCGTGCTCAAGCAAGCCATCCGTGAGGGCCTGAAGAGAACTGGCTGAAAGTGGGGCCAGCTCGCGCTGGGTGGCGTACGGCTTTACCGCCGCGTCAGCACCGCAACCGTCTCCGCTCGGCGTCGCGATCCAGCAGAGTGAGCAATAGGCTGGGAGCGACATAGAACGTGGTACGGCTCAAACGCTCCACCGCCGATGGCAGATCAAGCAGGCCGCTCACCGCAGCCAGTTCCAGAATGCCAAGGGTGCCGATGACGCGAAGCTTCCGGCGATTTGCGACTCGACGGCCCTTTCCTTCATCGATCAGCAAAAGTACGTCAGGGCGATGCTGGGAAGCAAGCATGATTGCCTCCCGCTCTCCCGCACCGAGCCTTTCCAGTTCCTGGTCCGCGGGGTCCGAGGCAGGTTGGGTGGGAGCCTGAATGACCAGCCAAGCCGGCTGCGCGGTTAGCCACGAGGCCACCTCTGGAGGCGTACGCGGCCGCTGCAATTCAAGCGCTACAGCTTCGGGGATTAGAACGCGACCGAAAAGCTGAGGGAGAACATCGATTGCGTCTATCAGGACCAGGTAGTTGAGGGGCGAGGTATCGGCGACGACTGTCATCCTTGACGCAATGACCGGGCGGTCGCAAGGTCCTGCTCCAGGTCCGCGTCCGTGTAGTTCAGGTAGGTATCGTTCGCCTTAAGAAACGCATGCACGTCAAAACGCGATTCAAATCCCAGCATCCGCCGAACCTGCTCCTCGGACAGCCGCCCAAGCCTGTACTCCTGCAACGCGAGGGACTCCAGTGCCGTCCGGGAGAGGTCTTCTCCGTTCTCCGTAAGCAACTGGACGATGTCCGCCGGCAGACTTAATGTGATGGTCATCGGCGTGGCCTCTCTTGTTGATGCCGCTTGCTCATTCCAGGGTGTCACTCTTCTCTATTATGCCAATATCCACGGTCCCGGCGCATATCACCCCGCCTGCTTCCCGTTGAAGCTCTCCACCGCCCGAATCATGGCGACGATGTTTTCCACCGGGGTCCGCGCTTGAATATTGTGCACGGCGTTAAACACGAAGCCTCCATCCTTATAGAACGCCTCGCACCGCCCGAGCACCTGCTCGCGCACCTCGTCCGGCGTGCCAAACGGCAGCACGTGCTGGGTGTCCACCCCGCCGCCCCAGAAAACCAGATCCCGGCCATATTTCTGCTTCAGGGTTTCCGCTTCCATGCCGGCGGCGGAGCACTGCACGGGGTTGAGAATGTCG
>Ga0209638_1001541_pt1 | contig 14602 bp, 14 predicted proteins | sample BarGraNGADG00211_FD_184490 | JGI IMG/M metagenome (GOLD analysis project Ga0209638, IMG submission 184490) | Arctic peat soil microbial communities from Barrow, Alaska - Barrow Graham LP Ref core NGADG0002-211 (SPAdes) (version 2) | ecosystem: Environmental > Terrestrial > Soil > Wetlands > Peat... | reverse complement strand
GGCGGGGCGGCATTTCGACGACTATCTGGGCTGGCAAGGCGACCTCTCCGCGTACTACGCCCGCCTGGACGCGAAGCACCTCTGGGACTACCTGCCGATCATGATCGTGATCGACGACGGCAACGGCTACCGCAGCCTGTATGCCCACATGTACCTGCTCACGGTCAATGTCGGCGACTGGGTGACTGCTGGCCAGGTCATCGGCTACGAAGGAATGACGGGCAACGCGACTGGCTGCCACCTCCACTACGGGCTCTTCAGCCCGCTCGAGAAGGCCACGATGGGGGTCGATCCCGGCGTCGTCGCGCGAATGCTCCTGCCTACGACCGAGACTGCCCGCGTCAACCCGCTGCTCATCCTGCCGTTCCGTTGTGACGTCGTGGAAACGCGGTCGCTGCGGCCTGCCGAGGCGGCCGCGTGTCCTGCCGCGACCCCTTCGCCGAGTCTGAGGCCAAGCCCGAGTCCGAGCCCGAGCCCGAGCCACAGCCCGAGCCCGAGCCCGAGCCACAGCCAGAGTTCATCGACCCACGCTCCGCCGACTGCCACGCCGACCGCGGCGCCGACCGCTCCCCCGGCCGAAGCCACACCCTCATCGGCGCCGACCGATTCCCCTCAGCCCAGCTCGGGCGAGGAGCCGTCGGGGAGCGGGTGAGCGGCCCTTAGACGATGCGCCGGAACCGCCTGGCCACGAGCGAGTAGGCGGGAAGCCTGCTGAGCGATCGACTAAGTGGCGCAGCCGGCTCTCCATCGCGCCCGACTATCGCCAGCAGGGAGTCCGTAGCCGTTGCCTCCTCCGGCCGCGCGTCGATCTCGGCCAGGTCTATCTCGACGCTACCGGGCACCGCCGGCCCGAGCTCCGCGATTGCGGCGGCGTGCGCCGAGTCCCGATCGCTCGCCTCGTAGTTGCTACGCAACTCGGACTCGGCTCGCCAGCGCGGCCGGCGCAGCAGAATCGCGCCCCAGGCACGCCCAACCTCATTGGTGACCGTCCCGTCCCCGGGAGTGGGCGCCTGTGAGATCGCCTCGCCCCTGGCCCACAGCGCCGCCTGGTGAAGAAGGGCGTATTCGTCAAGGTCCGCGTACTGGCTGAGGGCCTCGACCGGCGAGGCGTCGCCGAAGATTGCCTGGATGCTTGGACGGAAGACTTGCGCCAGATCCAGGTCTATTGCCCGCACGGTTCGGTGGTAGTAGATCTGCTGGTACATGAACAGGCGGGCAGTCAGGAACATCTCCAGCGCGCCAAGCCCCGGCTCGTACAGGGAAAGCCCGCGCTGCCCCACGAAGCTGTAGCGCCTCAGTCTCTCCACGTCGACGGGTCCCGCGGAAACGCCGATGAGATACGCGTCGCGGCGGACGTAGTCGAGGTTGTCGACCGTGAAGACGCCCGAGAGCAGCGGCTGCAGCCAGCGCAGCCAGCGGGGCATCGCCGGGTCCGAGATCGCCGGTTTGGAGATGAGCAACGAGACCCAGCGCGGATCGATCGTCTCGTCGGGACGCAGGGCGTCGCGCTCGGGAGCCAGACCGGGTGCGCGCCGGATCGATCGGATCAGCTCGCCCAGCTCGCGCTCGATGATCAGCTGAGACAGATCCTCGTGGCTGAGGCCCTTCTGACCGGGTCGCCGTGGGTCTGCGGGAGCCGGGAAATGGCACAGCACGTGCTCGTCGAAGAAGTGGGCGAAAGGCCCGTGACCCACGTCGTGGAGAAGCCCGGCCAGCCGCAGCGTCTCGACCACCAGGCCTTCGGACGGTGGCGTTTCGGCCGGCTCGGCTTCGGTCAGGGCGGTGAGCAAGCTCGGATACAGATGACGCGCCCACAAGCCGGCCTCGTTCATGACCCCTAGGCCGTGGGTGAAGCGGCTGTGTTCCGCCGTCGGGAAGACCCATCGGGCGCTCTGGAGCTGGCTGATGCGGCGCATCCGCTGCAGCCAGGCGGAATCGAGAAGGTCGCCTTCGGCGGCGGCCTCCTGTTCGAGTCCCAGGCGGCGCGCGCGATCGGGCGTCAATCGCTTGGTCAGCTCGATATAGCCGTGAATCGGGTCGCTGACTAGATTCACCGCCCACAGCTGTGGGTGAACCTGCCCATCCGCCGACTCGTCGTGCATTGTCAAAGCCTATCCGAGACGGACCGTCAAGGGATCGTCACGGCGCCCGAAGTTTGATGCTCTTGTTGTTCATCGTTCCCGCGCCCGAAGGCCGGTCCAGCGTTCCGAGCCACCAGCCCACGTAAACCGTGTCGGTCAACGGGGTGCCCGCCGGAACCACAGCCTCCATGTCGAAGGCGACCGCCGTGCCGGCCGGGATTGTCGCCACGGAGTCGCAGTTGAGCGCGGACTCGTGCGACGATTGACCGTCGTTCTCGTGAGCTCCTTTTGCCGCCATCACTTCGATCGTGTAGGACGGGCAAGGATCGAGCGAGATGGGAAGCACCGACATGTTCTGGAGCGCCACGGTGAAGTGGAAGGGCTGGCCCACGACTGCTTCGTCCGGCAACGAGACGTACGCGATCAGGGAATCTGCCGAGAACGTCTTGGGCTGCGGCTGTTCTACGCTCTCGAGCCACCAGGTCAGAACGTCTCCGGGTCCGTTGACGCAGCGTTTCGAAGGCTGAGGTGGAATCGCCAGGTCGCGCCCGGCGCCGTTCGGCAACTTGACTCGCAGCGTGGTGGCGCTGTCGCAGTAGCCGGTCACCCTGATCTCGCCGTAACCATAGCCGGGCGTGTACTCAGGACCTAACGCGCCCAAGGGAAGCGGTCCGCTTGGCGGAAGCGACTGGCCAGCACGGAGCACCGCCGGGCTCATTGGACCGTCGCCCCCGTGGGCGGTCGCGAGGGTTCGACCACCGCCGTCCAGAAGATCGATCTGCGGAGGGCCAGTGATGATGCAAGCCGCACTGCCTGTGTTCCTCAGGACGACCCAACCAACCGAGCCCAACTCGTCGTGATCGTCCCAACCCGCAAACGAGATCTCGACCTGGCCGGGGGAACAAGTCGGTAGCCCGGCTGCCGGGTCGGGCGTATCCGTGGCAGCCGGTCCGGTGTATGCCCTGTCCACCCAGGGAACCGGGGTGCCTTCGACCGGCGGCATCGTCCAGTTGCCGGCATTCTGGATGGCATTCAGTTTCTCGGATGGCATGTCGAGCGGGTAGCTCGCAGTCGCCTGATCCCCCTTGCCGAAGTTCGGAAAGGACGGATAGGCTGCGGCGTTACAGCCGGCCAGGATGGCGAGCGCGACCACCCACAAGACAGCGGAAAACCGGCGCATCTCGTCCTCCTCAGATGCCAGCCCGCATTTGGCAGCTAGTTGCTATCCGGTTCTGTGCCTCAGTCTATCCCGCCGCGACGCGAGCGGCTCGCCCGCTCCACCCCTAGACGACAAAGTGTCCCTGCACGATTGCCAGGATGAGCATTACGAGAAACGCACCGATCGGGAGCATCAAGACATCGAAGTCTCGCCGGTGCCCTCGGCCCCAATCCCCCAACATCGCAGAACCTCCCCCGGCCAGAGACGCAAGGAAACCGAGCCTGGCCGGCGACCTATCGAACACTACCCGTGCGGGGATTTCGGGCCGATAACCTGGCCGACAGGCCGAACGACAACCACACGACAACCCCGACGGATAGCCCGAGCTCCAGAGCTCAGTACCGGGCCGCCGCCGCCCGGTATGTAGCCGCCACCTCGTCCCGCAATTCCGGCGGGGCCACTACCTCGACCTGCGATCCCCACGACAAGATCCAGCGCCGGATCTCGATCGTGCCCGGGACAACGGCCCGCCACAAGACAGTCCCGTCGGGCTCACGGGATACCTGCTCGGTGGGATGCCACGTCGTCTCGGTCACCAACGAAGCGATCGCTGCATCGAAGCGCAGGACCACGTCGACCTCTTCCTGGTCGGTTATGACGCCCCACGCCCGGCCTAGGCTCTCCTGGACGATCCGCGGGTCGGGCGGCTCGAACCTGTCCGGTGTTACGGCTATGTCCAGGATGCGCTGGAGCTTGAACGTGCGGACCGCCTCGCGCGACTCGTCGAAACCGATCAGGTAAAGCGCTCGGGTCGTCGCGGATGCTTCCACCAGGTACGGATGGACCCGCGACCGGCGAGGCGGTCGGCCGGGGCTGTAAGTGGCCGCGTCGTACGTCAGCTCCACGACGCGCTGCTCCGCCCAGGCGCGCGCGAGGAGCCGCAAGTGGCGCGTGAGCCGCTCGTCCGGCGGGCGGCTGGCCATCACGTCGATTGTTCGCTCCAGGTGCCGCGCGACCACCGGCGGCAAGATCTCGGCTAGCTTCTGGAACGCCGCGCCTATGTCCGGCTCGTGTCGGTCGGCGAACTGCGCCATCAGCCGCGCGGCCAGGAAGAAGGCCAGGGCTTCGTCCAGCGTCAAACGGAGCGGCGGTAGGAACGCGCCCTCGACGATGCCCCAACGTCCGCCTTCGCTCCATATCGGGATCCCGATCTCGCCTTCGAGAGCCCGTAGATCGCGGTAGACGGTCCGCCGCGACATCCCGACGAAACCCGCGACTGCATCGACCGTCACCCCCTCCGGGTGGGCCGCCAGATACCGAAGAACTCGATAGAAGCGGGCCAAGCGATCGTGCTTGCCAGACGATCGATCGGCTTCGAACGGCTCGGTGGGCGCCATCTCTACCCGTTCGGTGGCGTTATCGACACCGGAGCATCGCGGTCGGTTGCCGTCATGCTTACCTGCATCGTCGCAAGAAGACCATGAGGCAGGATCCCCTGGGCGCTGCCGTTTACGCTGCCTAGGATTCTCCCTACCTCACCATCGCCGAAGACCCAGTACTCGAGCTGGCCACGCCAGGTCTTTACGTCGGCGTTTGCCGTGAGCCAGGCGATCTGCGGGAAGGACGAGACGAAGGTTTGGCCGTCGATGACAATGGCGCAATGTCGGGCTCGCGCCCCTTCGACGTAATCGAAGCCACGGTCCTCGGCGGTCGCTCTGTTGCCCGCCGAGAGGGCGATGTCGAAGACAGTCTTGTCCAGCAAATCGTTCTGAGTCTCGGTCAAGGGGACGCTCGTCCAGCCCGACCCAGTCTCCTGGGACCACGCAGAGAACCCAATCCGGATGAGACCGTACTGATTGTCCGAAGAGGCGGTCGTGCCCGCCTGGGCCGTCCAGGCGACATCGGAGCCCGACCGGATGCCGGTCAGGTCCACTCTTCCGACACCGCGACCGTCCACGTCTCCCCACAGCTGCATATCGATCCGTGAGGTGGCGGCCTGAGCCAACGCCTTGTTGCAGTTGGGCGGCGTGAGATCGGGAGACGTGGGCCCAAATCGAGAGTACGTCTGCGGTCGATCGTTCAGAGCCGCGTTGTCAGCCAGGCTTACTCCTGCGAAGACCGCTCCGATCGCGGTCGTGGTCACGAGAGCAAAAGCGATCGAAACCGCAAGGCGTCGCCGACCGGCGCCCGGGTTCGGGAAGACGGTGCGGGTGAGACCGAGGCCGGTGAAGAGGCTCGTTGCCAGCAGGGCGAGCACCCACGGATAAACCACTTCAGCGGACGGCAGCAGTGGCTCGGCCCCGCCGGCGACAACCTGGGAGGCGATGCCGCCGATGGACGGGATCAGCAGAAGCCCGGCCCCGAGCCCGAGCCAGAAGACGCCGGCGGAAGCTCGATCGCCGCGAACCAGCGGCGGCCACACCGTCGAGGCGACACTCACCGGAAGTGGCAGCAGAGCGGCCAGACCGACCAGCAGGTCGACCGGGCCGCCCGGCCTGTAGGCGATCAGCGCGACAATGCCGCCCGCAGCCCAGAGGACGGAGAGGGCGACGGCGAGTAAGCGCAGCTCGAAAACGCGGACGCGCACCCAGGCAGTCTAGCGGGCCCTTGCGCTCACGCGTGCCGTTTGGCGGAGTCCCAATCAGAACGCACGAAGACTGGGCCGCAAATACCTGGGACGTCGGGACGTCGGGGGCATCGTGCCCGCCCGAGCCGCGTCCGATGGTTCGGATACGAGCGGACGACGTAGGGTTGCCGGACCGTTCAAGGCGAGTCGCGGGCCCTGCTCCATTTCCCGGGATGAAGCCGTTGGTCAAAGCGGTATCCAACTCCCGGGTGCCGCTTCGACGTTTCGACCTGCGACCCGACGCGCGAACCGTGGCCACGAGCGGCTACTATTCAGCGCCAATGACCGGCCCCCTTATCTCTCTTCTGACCGACTTCGGCCTGACCGACCCTTCGGTCTCGGCGTGCAAAGGCGTGATCTTGCGCATCGTCCCGGACGCACGCTTGCTGGACATCAGCCACGGCGTGACCCGCTTCTCCATCTCGCAGGGAGCCGCACTTCTCTGGGCGGCGCTGCCCCACCTGCCGGCCGGGGTCCACATGGCCGTCGTGGATCCGGGAGTGGGAACGGAACGGCGACCGATCGCCCTGCGGACCGGTCGTGGAGACCACCTTGTTGGACCGGACAACGGGCTGCTCTTGCCCGCCGCCGAGAGGCTCGGGGGCATCGTTGCGGCGCATGTTCTCGAACAGGTCGCCTACCGTCTGGCACCCGTCAGCCGCACCTTCCACGGTCGGGACATCTTCGCACCGGCGGCAGCCCACATTGCCAGGGGCGTCCCGATCGATGCCCTTGGGCCTGCGGTGGACATAGCTTCTCTCGTCCGGCTCAACCTGCCCGCACCCGTCCAGGCGCCCGGATTTCTCGAAGCGAGCGTGGTTCTCGTGGACTCCTTCGGCAATGCCCAGCTGCTGGCCGAACCATGCGACCTGGAGGCAGCCATCGGGCCCGTGTCCAGCGGCGACAGACTGGCGGTCGAGCCGGCCGACGGAGGGCGCCTTGGCGATGGCGACTCGATCGACCTGTGCTGGCGATTGGCCTACGGCGACGCCGAAGCGGGCGAACCGCTCGTGTGCCTGGACTCATACGGACGACTCGCGCTGGCGATCAATCTGGGCAGCGCCGCCGCCACTTATGGGCTCTCATCCGACCGCCGAGTGCGCATCCGCCGCAGCTAAAGGAAACACCCGAAGGAACCTACCTCGTTGCGTGGGCATTGATGTCATCTCAGCCGCTAGCAGACGCTCGGCCCCTTCGGGTGCTCAACTACCCTAGAGGATGGGACGGCCGCCCATCAATCGGGTTTTCCACCTAGATCCGACTTGGTATCCCCGACTTTTCCACCGTTTGTCCACCGTGGCCGTGTCGGCGCTGGCCCTAGGCGGCCGATCCGCCCGCTTCGAACAGGAGCCCGGACTCCATCGTGATGGCGCTCGCGGCCCGCAGCCCGGTTTCCTTGGCGAGGGGGGCCACCACGGCGTTGGAGAGTATCCGTAGCGCGGCGGGCGCAACCGGGAAGATCGCGCCGTCGACCCCCGCTGCAGCCCAGACCACCTGGAACGGGCACAGATCTGGGTCCATCACGACCCTGGCCTGATTGCCGTGGCCGAAGGGGGGGATCCCACCCACTGGGAAACCAGTCAGTTCATGCGCCTCGCGAGCGGTAGCCCTGCGGACGGCCAATTCACCGGTGACCGCGGCGAGCCTGCCAAGATCGACGCTGTTGGAGCCCGAGACCAGGCAGACGATCGGGACCAGCCGGCCATCGGGACGAGGAGCAACGAAGACGAGCGACTTGACGATCTGATCGAGCCTGACCCCTACAGCCGCGGCAGCCTGCTCAGCGGTCCGTGTCGGCGCTTGGAAGAGCGCGATCTCGAGCCTGACGCCTTTGCGCAAGGCTGCGTCCACTACTCGCTGGATGGCTGGGTGAGATTTGCCCATCGCGTCACCAAATCTACCATGCGCGCAGGGCACCAACATCGAAGATATCGGTACGCTGAGAGCCGCAACAGTGGGAGCTCGTTACCGCCGATGCCCGGGACCCGACTGCCAGCGCGTGACCTCCGAATTCGGAGGGGCGTCAATTCGCGCCGGTGGCCGGCAACCGCCTCTAGTCGAGCCTTTCACCGGGCGTCCCGTCGGGCCTGAAGAGCTGCCCGCATAGCCCCGATGGCGGCGCTCGCAGCCAGATAAACGACGAGCGAAACAGCCAGCGACGGCAGCGTCCCGCCCAGCCAGCCAACATACGTCGTCTCGGCCAGGTAAGCCGCGATCCCGCAACCCCATGCGACCAGAGCCACCGGATTGACCCCGCCTCGAGATCGGCCCCGACCGTCATTCGGGTACAGGTCGTCCGGCCCGTAACGTCTCCGCTTGAGAACGAAGTAGTCGGCGAACAGGACGCCGAACAGCGGCGTGAAGAGCGAGCCGACCAGGTAGAGGAAGCTCTGGAAGCTGCCGAGATCGACCGTCAGGGCAATGGCCAGGCAAAGGCCCCCAATCGAAGCCACGAGGAGACGGGTGGAGAGCCCGGGCAGGACGTTCTTGATCGATATGGCGCCTGAGTAGACGTCCGCAAAGGCGTTGTCGGTTTCGTCGCCGAGCAGGAGGGCAAGGCCGGCCGTACCGAAAGCCACCGTCATGATCGAACCGATCAGATCTGACGTCGGCAGCACGAGGATCAGCAGGACGCCAAGGCTGTAGAAGAGGATGTTGGACACAGCAAAGCCCGAGACCGTCCCCCAGAACGATGAGCGGGAATTCTTGGCGAAGCGGTTGAAGTCGGCGACCAGAGGGAGCCAGCTGATCGGCATCGCCACGACAAGATCGACTGCCTGGGCGAACGTCAGGCTGCCGTCCCCGGGCCTGCCCACCAACGCCGCGAAGTTGGCGTGGCTGACCACGTAAAGAGCCATCCAGGCCCCGGTCACGAGAACGATCCAGATGCCGGCCTTCTCCAGCCACTGCCGGACCACGACCAGCGGGCCTCCCAGCGCGAACGCGATGACGACGATCCCCCAGAAGATCGCCCAGAACGGATAGCTCGAGACGCCGAAGAGCGATTGGGTCAAGCGAGCCGAAGCCTGGGCCATGATCACCAGTTCGAACGCGCCCCAGCCCACGAGCTGGACGACGTTGATGAGGCTCGGCAGGTAGCTTCCGCGCTGACCGAAGGCGGGCCGCAGGCTGACCATCGACGGAATGGCGTTGTCACTGCCGACGACGCCGGCCAGGCCGAGCATCGCGTTACCGATCAGCGTGCCCACGAGGATCGCGGCAATCGCCTCCCAGAAGCCCAGACCCGGCACCAGAGCCGTACCGGCGAGCAGCACCAGGAGGCCCACGCCGAGGTCGGCCCAGAGGACGAAGTAATCGAGGAATCCGAGGACGCGATAGCGATCCGGGACCCGCTCGATGCCTATAGTCGCCGCAGCCAGATCGCTGCGAGGGACGCCAAGCGGCTGAGCTTCCGCGACCACCGTTCCTCCGTACCTCTAGAAAGCCACGTAGCCCGGCCGGCCCGACTCCACGACCAGGCCTGCCTGGATCAGCTCTACATACCCACCCTCGCGGAGCCCGACCACCTGACCGACCACCGAAGGTCGGTCTTCCTCGCCCAGTGCCGCCGTCACCTCGGCCAGACGAGCCTCGGGAACAGTGAACAACAGCTGGTAGTCCTCGCCGCCCGAAACAGCGAGCTGGCGCGCTTTCGCCTCGCCGAGCAGGGAAACGGCCGCGTCCGCAAGTGGGAACAGGTCAGTGTCGAGCCTGATAGCGACGCCGCTGGCGCGGGCTAGGTGCCAGGCTTCACTGGCGACTCCGTCGCTGACATCGATTGCGCACCGCAGACCCAGAGATGCGATCGTCCGCCCGGCATTGAGCCGCGGCTGAGGGCGATGATGCGCCGAGAGCAGCGAGGCGGCCTCGGATCGGGCCAGCCGTTCGCGATCGCCCTCGAGTAGAAGGGCCAGGCCGGCCGCAGAAGCCCCGACCGTGCCGGTCAGCAAGAGCAGGTCCCCCGGCTGAGCGCAGTCACGCCGCAGCAGCCGGCCCGGCTCCACCTCTCCGACGAGCGCCACGTTTACGACCAGCGGGCCCGACGTACGGACCGTGTCACCGCCAACGACCCGAGTCCCGGTGAGGCGGCACAACTCGCTCAAGCCCTCGTACATTTCCTCGACCAGCGCCGCCTGGCCCGGCAGCAGGGCAACCGAGACGAGAGCCCGTCCCGGCGTGGCCCCCATAGCTGCCAGGTCGGACAGGTTGACCGCCAGCGCTTTCCAGCCGAGATCCCGTGGCGACGTCCAGTCCAGGCGGAAGTGGACGCCCTCGACGAGCATGTCGGTCGTGGCCACGACGAGCGAGCCGGGGCTGACCGGCCAGGCAGCGGCGTCGTCGCCGATCCCCAGTCCGTCGGCGGCCGGGTCGAGATGGCCGGCCAGGGCCGCGATCAGCTCGAACTCCCCAGCTCCACTCATCGGGGCTCCTCTGCGGCCGGCACCGCGATCTGCGCGTGTTCCGCCCGCACCGCGTCGAGGAGCTCGGCGGCCGAGCGGCCGGGGTCCGACGCCGCGGTAATGGCGCTGATGACGGCCACGACGTCGGCGCCTGCCCGCACGGCAAGACCGGCGTTCGCCGCGGTGATTCCGCCTATGGCGATGATGGGACTCCGGCCACCAGCCGGAGCCAGAGCGGTGCGCGAATCCGCGGCGGTGCGCGCCGCCTCGAGGAGTCTCAGCCCTGTCAGGGTCGCGTCCGACTTGGAGCTCGTCGAAAAGACGGAGCCCACGCCGAGACAGTCGGCCATGGAAGCGTCAGGCGCCGTCAGCTGTGCGGCATCGGTGATCGACAGCCCGATCAGAGCTGCCTCGCCGAGGAGACGTCTGGCATCGGCGACCGGAAGGTCCTCCTGACCCAGGTGAACGCCGTCGGCCTCGGCGGCGAGGGCGATGTCGATCCGGTCGTTGACGATAAGGAGCGCGTTGTATCGCCGGGTGAGCCGGCGGACCGCCAGTGCGATCTCCAGAGCCCTGCGCGCCGATCCGTCCTTCTCACGTACCTGGATTACCCGGACGCCGCTCTCGAGGGCGGCCTGGGCGATTTCCTCGGAGCGCCGGCCGGCGCTGAGAGACTCCTCGGTCACGAGGTAGACGCCCGCTCGCCGGAGCAGGTCGCGGCGTCGCGACCGCTCCACGCCGCCTCCGGTGCGCGGCTCGACCCCGCCCCCGTCCGCGCCCATCGCCGTCTCGGTCATGCCGGCCGAGCCTCCCGAACCGAGGCTCTGGCGCGAGCCAGGATCGTGTCTTTATCCAGCGCCGCCACGGCGTCCATCAACTCAGCGCGGAAGGTGCCCGGTCCGGCGCTATGTTCGGCGGCCAGCTCTCCGGCAATCCCAAAGGCGATCATCGCTTCCGCTGCGGCCAGCAACGGGTCCGGCTCCACAGCGAGGAAGGCTCCAACTGTCGCCGTGGCCATGCAGCCGGAACCGGTGATCCGGCCCATGAGCGGGTGCCCGTTGTGGATCTCGGCTACGCGGCTGCCATCGGAAACGTAGTCCACAGCCCCGCTGACGACCGCCGCTCCGCCAAAACGGGCCGCGGCCAACCCGGCGGCCAAAGCGGGGTCTCCGGAGGCAACGGAGTCAACGCCTCGTATCTTCGCTTCCATCCCGGCGATCGTGGCCAGCTCGGCGGCGTTGCCGCGGACCACGGCCACCTTGACGCGGGAGCGGATCCGTTCCGTGGTCGCCGTCCGAAACGTCGTGGCGCCCGCTCCGACCGGATCGAGCACGACCGGGATGCCGCGTGCGTTCGCCTCCTCTCCGGCCGCGATCATGGCTTCGATCCAGCGCTCTTCGAGAGTCCCGATGTTGAGGACCAGCGCGCCGGCATAGGCCACCATCTCGCGGACCTCTTCGATCGCGTGAGCCATGACAGGCGAAGCACCGAGCGCGAGCAGGACGTTGGCCGTGTCGTTCATCACGACGAAGTTGGTGATGTTGTGGATGAGCGGCGTGCGCTCTCGTATGTTGGCCAGCGATTGTGCGGTCAGCTCGGCCAGATCGAGATCAGACATCGGACGTCCTCCAGAGGTGGTTCACCGGCCCGTGGCCAGCGCCGAGCGGCTCCGCGTGTTCTATCGCTCCCTGCAGGAAGGCGCGTGCTTCCCGCGCCGCTTCCAGCGGCGTCATCCCTCGAGCCAGGCAGGCAGCGATGGCCGCCGAGAAAGTGCAGCCCGTGCCGTGCGTATGAGGCGTCTCGATTCGCCTGCCCGACAAGATCTCGAAGGACCGGCCGTCGAATAGCAGATCGTCGGACCGTTCGCCATCGAGGTGGCCGCCCTTGACGATGACGATCGCCGGTCCGAGGGCGTGGATCCGCCGCGCCGCCTCGCGCGCCGATTCGGCGTCCTTCACTTCGATGCCGGACAAGACCGTCGCCTCGGGAGCGTTGGGCGTAACCACGGCCGCCATCGGCAGGAGCAGCTCGATGAGAGCCCGGACCGCCTCGGGGCGCAGCAGGGCGTCGCCGCTCTTGGCGACCATCACCGGGTCCACAACAAGCGCCGCCACCGAATGGGCCCGCAGCCGATCTGCCACGGCTTCGATGATCGGCGCGCTCGATAGCATCCCGGTCTTGGCCGCGTCCGCCCCGATGTCCTCGAGAACCGCGTCGATCTGGGCCGCCACGACGTCCGGTGGAACCTCGTGAATGGCTCGCACCCCGAGCGTGTTCTGGGCCGTGATCGCGGTGATCGCCGAGGCTCCGTAGACGCCGAATGCGCCGAACGTCTTGAGATCGGCCTGGATACCCGCGCCGCCGCCCGAATCGGAGCCCGCAATCGTCAGGGCCCGCGGACGCCGGGGCGCCTCATCCGCGCGCAGGGGTGCCTCGCCCAACCGCTCGCCGGCCGTCACCGTTGACCAGTCCCGTGCATTGATCGACCTCGAAAGACAGCGTCGCCGCGCTCCGCGGGGAGTGCGGCGAGGGAGTGGTCGTGCCTGCTTCCTTCGCTGGTATTGCCCAGATCAGGTACGGCGGGTCTGCGGCAGAAGCCGCACTCTCAGCGCTGGTGGCGCTCCCCGGAGGCGTATTCGGTTGCCCGAATCGTAGCACCAGCCGTCCGTGGAGGCGCTGGCCCGGAAGAACCGATTTCACCCTGCGAAGAACCGTAGGATGTGCCGTCATGCGAGCCATCCTCTTCGACTGGGACGGAACCATCGTGGATTCGATCCAGGCTCTCTTCGAGACCGACGGCGCGATCTGCAGGAAGATCGGCGTGCCATTCGACGAGTCCATCTTCCGGCGGACCTTCTCCCCGAATTGGCGCCCTATGTATCGCTCGCTTGGCATACCCGAGGCACGGACAGAAGAGGCGGTACAGGTCTGGGCGACCACGTTCCGAAGCGACCAAACGCGACCATACCCGGGGATCGCGGAGGCCCTGGCCCGACTCGTAGGGGCGCATTTCACGCTCGGCATCGTCACTGGGGGCAGCCGAGCCGAGGTTGAGCCGCAGCTGGCGCGGCTCGGCATCGATGGGTTGCTGACGGTGCGGGTCTACGGCCACGACACCGCCACAGGCAAGCCCGACCCGCGCCCGTTGCAGCTGGCCCTGGAGATGGCCGGGGCCAGACCTGAGGAGGCCGTCTACGTCGGCGATGCCCTCGACGACGTGCGGATGGCAGCCGCAGCGGGCGTTCGGGGAGTCGGGATCGTGTCCATGCTTGCCGATGCCGAGGAGCTCATCGCCGCAGGCGCGGTCGAGTCGGCCGGTTCCGTCGTCGAATGGGTCGATCGCTTCCTGGCCGCCGGCTGACCCCCGGGACCGCCATTCCGCCCAGTGGGAGAAGACGGCCTGCCACGGCCGCTTCCGGGCGGGGGCTGGTAACCTGAACACATGAGCGACATGCCAAAGGTGGGCGAGCTCGCCCCCGATTTCGAGCTCCTCGACGACGCAGGGCGGCCGCATCGCCTTTCGGAGCGTCGCGGCCATTTCACCGTGGTCTACTTCTACCCCGCGGACGACACGCCAGGCTGCACCAAGGAAGCTTGCTCGTTCCGTGACAACAACGCGGAATTCACCGACGCCGACACGGAGGTCTGGGGGCTGAGTCCGCAGGGCCCCGCCAGCAAGGCTGCGTTCCGAGCCAAGTACGGACTGCCTTTCACTCTCCTGGCCGACGAGAACCACGCCGTAGCGGATCTATACGGAGCCTGGGGCGAGAAGGTGAGCTACGGCAAGACCTCCTTGGGCATCCTTCGAACGAGCTTCCTGGTGGGACCGGATGGCTACATCGCCCACGTCTGGACTCATGTCAAGCCCGAAGACCACGCGATCGAAGTGCTCAAAGCTCTTCACCAAGCCCGCTCGGCGAGGGTCTAGCGCCGCGACGAGACCGCTGCCCGCAGGGACTGGTCGGCTGAACTGGCCGGGTCCGGGGCACGAAGAGAGGCTTCGCCCGTGGGGGGAGACGAGCGAAGCCTCGGCCGGCATGATAACTCGCATCCGCAAGACGCGGAGAGCGAATCGCGCCAACATTGGAGGAGTCTCGCTCACCGACCTTTGCGACCGGTCACCGTCGATCTTCTATCCAGCAGCCAGGGCCCGTCATGACCGAAGAAACAATCACCCCGCACTACTGGCGCCCTCGGCGCTTCATGGTGATCGTCGGGCACCCCGACGACGCGGACTTTGGGCCGGCGGGAGCGGCCGCGGCGTGGATCTCGAGCGGTTCCGAAGGCTGGCTGGTCTGCTGCACATCAGGCGACGCGGGCGGCGAGGATCCAGAGA
>Ga0209638_1001539_pt1 | contig 14605 bp, 9 predicted proteins | sample BarGraNGADG00211_FD_184490 | JGI IMG/M metagenome (GOLD analysis project Ga0209638, IMG submission 184490) | Arctic peat soil microbial communities from Barrow, Alaska - Barrow Graham LP Ref core NGADG0002-211 (SPAdes) (version 2) | ecosystem: Environmental > Terrestrial > Soil > Wetlands > Peat... | reverse complement strand
TGGGTCAGCCAGGGCACACCTACGGCTTCACCATTCACGGAATAGACAAAGTGGGCAATGTGGAACCTTATTCTACAGGCCCCGAAATCCAGCCCAGCATCGCTGCCACCTGCACGCCGGACTCCTCCGATACTGCCCCGGCAAACGACAACAGCCGGGCCTCGACCAATAAACTCGACCTGGGTGTAGCCCAGGTTCATAACTTCTGTCCCTCCGGAGACCAGGACTGGCTGAACTTTACAGTCCCCGCCGCAGGCAATTACCTGGTAGGGGTGCAATCCCTGGCTGGCGGAGCCGCCGTCAATCTAAATGTCACTTCAGCCGACGGGCAAACCGTACTGGCGCAGGGCCAATCTCTCGCCCTGGGAACAGGGTTCGACCTGAAATTTAGCGCTGCCGCTGCCGGTGACTATAAACTCCACCTGAGTGCCCTGAATGCCGGGTTGTGGGGAACCGGTATGCAGTATTCAGTTTGGGTAGGCAAAGGAAATCTTGTCTATATGCCCTGGGTCGGAAAATAAAATGTGAGGGCGGAATATAATCCGCCCTCACCTGGCGATTAAAAAAAGGGGCGGGTCGTGATCCGTCCCTTTTTGGCAGCCACCATATTTCTTAATCCTATTTAAATCCTAAAATTCCTTTCCGCACCTCACCCCATTTCAGGGCATCTGTGATGCCCTGTTCGATGGAGAGCCTGGCTTCCCAGCCCAGGATGCGTTTGGCTGTATCGGCATTAGCGCACGAGCCGGCCACATCGCCCGGGCGGGGTGGTGATTCCCTGGTGTTGATCTTCTTGCCCCACACGTGCTCAAAAGCAGTCACCAGCTCGCGCACTGTGACGCCGCGGCCGGTGCCCAGATTGACCACCAGGTAGTCGTCGGCCGGATTACCGGCCCGCTGGAAGGCGCCGTCAAAATCGGTCACCGCCAGCACGTGGGCCTGGGCCAGGTCCCAGATGTGGATGTAATCCCGCAGGCCGGTGCCGTCCCGGGTAGGCCAGTTAGTGCCAGTTATCTCAAACTCGGGCTGCACGCCCATTGCGGTATCCACCAGCTTACCCAGCACGTGGGTGGGCCGTTCAACATGGATGCCGGAGCGCAACTTGGGGTCAGCCCCGATGGGATTGAAATAGCGCAGGGCAATGCCGCGCATGCCGTAGGCCATGCAGTAATCGTGCAGGATCATTTCCATCATGGACTTGGTGCGCCCGTAGGGGCTGGTAGGCTTGAGCGGTGAGGATTCGTTGACCACAAAGCCCGGCACCACGTCATAAATCGCAGCCGAAGAACTGAACAGAACGTTCTTGCAGCCCACCCGGTTGAGGGTGTTGAATAGTTCAATCGATTTGCCCACGTTTTCACGGTAATACTCGTAGGGCTTTTCGGTCGATTCAGGCACTACGATCAGAGCCGCGCAATGCACGGTGGCATAAATATCCGGATGATCGCGGAAAATTTGCTCAACCGTGTCCGTATCAGCAATGTCGGCCTTATAAAAAATACGCCCTCGGGTGAATTCGACCCGCCCGGTGACCAGTGAATCAAGAATGACAGGCGTGTGCCCGGCATCTTTCAGGGCCGAAGCAATTGTGCTGCCAATGTAACCGGCTCCGCCGGTAATCAGGAATTTCATGGTACCTCCAGGGTAGAAATGATTGACGGATCATTGCAAAACAGAGCACAAGTTAAGCAAAAGAAATTACTGGATTGGCTCAAGGCCGCAGCCTAACGATTGGTTTAATTGCGCGAGGACATCGCTTTTAGAAGGATCCGATGGAGTGGAATTTTGAACGCCGGCCAGGAAGGTGCAAATCTGGTTTTTGTTATTCCCGTTTGCCTTGTAGGCCGCAGCATTGCTCAGCTCAGCGACCTTATCCCAATCTCCCAGGTGGGCAAAACCCTCAAAAAATGGTAAGAGTTCGACCGGAGTATTTGCTTTTTGAACCAGGTCACCGGCCTGGGTGGCAATCTGGACGACCGTGCTCCAGTCTCCGCGCTGCCGTGCCAGGTCGGCCTTTTCATAATATTCGCACCAGCTCCCCGATTGAACAGGGGCGAAAATACCCGAGATCGGTTTCGCCGGGCCATAGCCGGTCTGATTAAGAACCAGGGCAGGATTAGATAGCAATGCCATCGACCTCGAAAGCATCGGCAGCCGGGGGTCGTTGCCATCATGATAATCCAGCAGGCGCAGGCAGTCCGGCGGATGGAAATAGACCGCAATTGCCTGGTCGGTGCTTCCGGTAAAAACGGAAACCAGGTAATCCTCTAACACTGGCTGGCCTTTTGCTAGAGACGGAAGTGCCAAAGAACCCAGGCGAATCGTTGGCCAGTTCATCAGGTACGGCAGGCGCTGGCCCGGATCGCCGGGAGCATAAATCCAGTTCAACGGAGCGGTCAACGAATTATCGGTCGGATGAATGGGTAGTTCGTTGGAAAGAATGGTGGTGCCCGGTGTCAATCCCGGCACCCGCCAGGTAAGCTGTTGAAAAAAACCTCTTTGAAACTGCCAATCTTGAACATAAGAAGAAGCGCTTTCCACCTGCCAGGCCACCGCCAGCGTCACCGCCACAGCCAAAACCACCGCTTTGGCCGGCCGCCAGAGCGGCGTGAGGTCAATAATACCTGCCAGCGCCAGGCTGACCCCCAGCATGAACGGCAATGTGAAACGGTCGTAGGCAAAATCCAGACTGAAGGGCACATCCGTCAGCCAGAAAGGCCAGCCTGCCAGGAGCAGGGCTGCCCCACCTACCAGTAAGGCCTGCCATCCCCAATAGCGATGCGCGGCAGAGCGTTTCTGTAGCAGCAGCACGATCAGCAAGATGAACAAGACGAACCCAATCAGAAGCGCAAAACGCGTGATACTTCCAGCAGCTACAGCCGTTTCGGACGTCGGAAGATGAAACACCTGACCCCAGGCCCCCCCAAACGCAGTCCAAATCTGACCCAGCGCTTTCGCAATTAATCCACTAACAGCTTGTAAGGGATTGGCCTTGAGCTGTTCAAATAAAAGCAGCTTGTAATTTTCCTGGGTGTATGGGAAGAAGAAGGCTCGCCAGATGCCTGCGCCAATAAACACAACCAGGTAGGGCGCCCACAGCTTAAAGGCCTTCCACATTCGTTCCCGCCATCTGCCGGCCTGCTCGCCCAGCACTATCAGGATCAACAGGGGGCGCAGCAGGTCGAGCATGAAGAAATATTCCATCATCAGCAGGTTTGCCAGTGAAAGCAGCAGCGCCAGGATGGTGAAAAGCCAGAAACGGCGCGGGTTGCGCACTGCCGCTAATGTACATAGAAGGGAGGTAAGCAGAAAAATGATCACCAGGAAATGGTGGGTATAGATTAATGCAACGTGCTGCTGGGTGAAACCGGGGTAAACCACAAACAGCAGGCTGGCCACCAGCGCCGCCAGGCCCTGTTTGGGCCATATCTGGCGCACTAACCCCCATACTGCCAGGGCCATCGCCCAGCGCACCAGAATAGCAGTCAGCTGCCAGGCCAGCGGGTTAGAACCCACCAGCGGGGTAGTGAGCAGGTAAAGTAAACCCCACACCGGCCGGTTGGTGGAAAAATAGTGTATAAACCCGGCTGGGCCCAAGTTCTGGGCAATCCAGTTCATCGGCCAGTCGTCCCAGAAAAAACCCATCCAGCCAATGCCAGGGGCATACGCAGCCAGGCACACTACCGCCAAGATCAAGGGCACAGCGCGGTCCGCTGATAGAAATGTTGAAATTCGTTGGAGGACCTTATTCAAGCGGAGTTTCCTGAGACTTGATGTCGTTTGTATCCGTATAGCTATCACCAGACCACTTACGCCGGATCAGATAAATAGGGCGCTTCTTTACTTCCTGGAAAATATAACCAACGTAAATGCCAATGAAACCCAGGCAAATCATCAGGCTGCCCCCCACCACCAGCAGCATGAACATCAGCGAGCTCCAACCGGGGGCAAGATGCGCAATATTTCCACTCACCCAGAAGCTGAGGACGTAAATGGCTTCGAGCACTGCCCCGACCAGGAAAAGTCCACCAACAGAGATGGCAATATACAGTGGGACGAGCGAAAAAGAAAATACGGCTGTCAGTGCCAGCTGGAACATGCGCCGCAGCGTATACTTGGAAGTGCCCGCAATCCGTTCAGGCTGCTGGTAAGGCAGGATCACCGTCCGGTAACCTACCCACGCAACCATACCGCGCATAAAGCGGTGGTACTCGTGCATCGAGCGCAGCGCCTCGACTACCGGGCGGGACATGGCTCGGAAATCGGTACCGCGGGGCTGGATGCGGGTATCGCCAATCCAGTTAATCAGGCGGTAAAACAGGTCCGAGGTGCGGGCCTTAAAGGAATGGGTATGTTCTTGGTCAACCCGCTGGGTAAGCACAATATCGTAACCGTTTTGCGCCAGTCGCAGCATTTCGGGAATCAGGGCCGGCGGATGCTCGCCGTCTCCATCCATGGTAATGACAAAATCACCTTGCGAGAGGTCGATTCCAGCAGTAAGAGCCGCCTGCTGTCCAAAATTGCGACTGAATTCCACCACCGTCACCCGCTCATCCTGCCTGGCAAGTTCTGAAAGCCGCTCGCAAGTGTGGTCGGAAGAGCCATCATCGATATAATATATATGAAACTGGTGCGGTAGCGGATCGATGGCCTGCCGCAACTGTAGGTGAAAGGTTGTGATCCCTTCTTCTTCGTTAAAGACTGGAATAATAAAATCAACCCGCATATGGCCCAAGTATAACGGAAAATCGATACTTTCTGTACCCGATTCGGGAGGATAATTATGAATGGACACCCATCGTCCGGCTGGAATTTTTCCCTTTTCCTATAATTCTTCTCCGGAGCCAATCCCGAACGGCTTCCACTTGGTTTCATCGGCCCTCAGGCGGTGAGTACCACCGCCGCGCACATGCAGATCATCGAAATTCTGCGGTTTGATGAACATGGCATCCCCGTCCAGCAGGCTCGTCAGCCCTTCCTGGCCTGGTTCAGGCCGTTTATTCTGGCAGTAGGGACAGGTCTTGGGATCGTGAGGCTTATATTCCAGCGGTTCTTCGTAGGTGGTTATGAAACCTTCAAAATTTCGTAAAATCACCTTGTGGTCTGACTGGCTGATCAGGTAATTGGGCATGACCGGGATTTTACCGCCGCCGCCGGGGGCATCCACCACGTAGGTTGGAACGGCATAGCCTGAGGTATGGCCGCGCAGGCCCTCGATGATTTCCAGACCCTTGCCTACTGGGGTGCGGAAATGGCCGGCCCCTTCTACCAGGTCACACTGGTAGAGATAATAGGGGCGAACGCGTATTCGCACCAGGTCCTGTACCAGTTTGCGCTGGATATGCACACAGTCATTGATCCCTGCCAGCAGAACCGACTGGTTACCCAGCGGGATTCCGGCCCGGCTCAACTTATCGCAAGCGGCAGCCAGCTCGGCTGAAATTTCATTGGGATGGTTGACGTGGATGTTCATCCACAGCGGATGATACTTTTCCAACATCGCGCACAACTCATCTGTCACCCGCATCGGCATGAAAACCGGCACCCGGGTCCCAATGCGAATGATCTCAATGTGCGGAATCTCACGCAGCCGGCCGAGCAGCTCTTCGAGCAGCTTGGGGGCCAGGGTCAGCGGATCACCACCTGATAGCAGCACATCCCGCACCTGCGGCGTCCGCTTGAGATAATCAAGCTGCGCCTCAAAGTCGGATCTTGAAAAAGTGGCGCTTGGGTCGCCCACGATGCGCGAGCGGGTGCAGTAGCGGCAGTACGAAGCACACTGGGTGGTTACTAACATTAATACCCGGTCAGGATAGCGGTGGACCAACCCTGGCACGGGTGAATGGCGGTCTTCAGCCAGTGAATCTTCCATCATACCGGTAAACGGTGTAATTTCATCCGCCCGTGGAATCACCTGCATCCGGATCGGATCATTGATATTCTGCGGGTTAATCAACGAAACAAAATATGGTGTGATATCAACCCGGAACAGATCGTGGGTATTGAGCGCTTTGCGCTCGCTTTCGGTCAGCTTGAAAACTTTCTCAAAATCTTCAGCCGAATTCAGTCGGTGACTGATCTGCCACCGCCAGTCATTCCATTTTTCATCCGGTACATCCTGGAAAATGGGCGCTCGTTTTGACACAAATGGAACAGGGGACATGCTTCTCTCCTACTCACATAAATTTATCCAACCGATAGTATCTATTTTAGTATCTTTTCAATAAATAGGGGGCGCCCCCTTCTACAATCCTAATTAATCTGTAAGCCCACGTTTTTAATCTTCCGTGCTATATTTAATGAGTGACCTCTCCAAAACGAGACCGTATTCTCATTGTCGAAAGTGACCCGCTGATCTGCGATTTCGTCTCCCGGCAGGCTTTGCAAGCCGTTGGATACCAGACATTTGTAGTCGGTGACGCCAGTACTGCCATTGGACGGGTTGTCCAGCTCCTGCCCGACCTCATCATATCAGACCTGAACCTTCCCGGCCTGAGCGGTAAAGATTTGATGGTAGCGCTTACCTCGCAAGGATTGAACATCCCGGTGATCATTATCGCCCAAAAAGGCGAGGAAGCCGATATTATCCACGCTTTTCGGGTTGGGGCAGTCGATTACATGCTATGGCCTTCCCGTGAAGCCGAGATCATCAATATTGTCGAGCGCGTCCTGCGCCAGGTGCACGAACGGCGAGAACGCGACCAGCTCCAGCGCCAGCTCCAACAGACAAATCAGGAGCTGCAAATGCGTGTGCGCGAGCTGACGACTATTTTTTCAATCGGTAAAACGGTCACCTCGATCACGGACCGCTCCCTGCTTTTTGAACGCATCCTGGAAGGCGCCACCAAGGTCACCCAGGCCGAATTGGGCTGGTTCCTGATGCGCGAAAATAACGCCAAAACCTTTCGGCTGGTAGCCCAACACAATTTGCCAGCCACGATGGCTGACCGGTTAAACCAGACCTGGGACGACGGCTTGAGTTCACTGGTTGGTATGTCTGGTGAGACCCTCTCAATCCATGGCGAGCCATTGAAGCGTTTTAAGATCTTTGGACTGGGGCAGTCCGCCCTGATCGTACCTGTCAAAGCCCAAAAGCAAGTGAACGGCCTGTTAGTCTGCATGCGGAAACAGCCAGTTCCGTTCACCCCCAGTGATCAGCACTTATTGGAAGCGGTGGCGGATTATGCTTCAATTTCATTAATGAATGCCCAATTATTTGGAGAAGTTGAAGGCCGCGCCGACAGGCTGGAATCATCCGTCGGACAGGCCCGTACTGATGAAAAAATCAACAGCCAGATCCTTGATTCAGTCCGAGACGAGCTGCGAATTTCGATCGAGTCCGCCGGCTCTGCCCTTGACCGCCTGGTCAAGGACCCCGCCTCCCGTTGGAATCCAACTCACTTGCAATACATCGCCACCCTGCAGGAACAGTTAAGAAACCTTGGCCGTGTCACCGAAGCCATCACGCTTACCAAAGAGCCTCTCACGTCATCGCCTCCCTCGACCCCAAATAATCTGACCGAGCTTGTGCGCCGGGCAGTCGCCGCTTTCCAGCAGGTGGCTCGGCAGAATAATGTCGCCTTGGCCGTTGAAATGAGCGGTGAATTTATGCCGGTCCAGGCGGATGCAGGCCAGGTTTTCCAGGTAATCAATGGCTTGCTTAGCAATGCCATTAAGTTCAGCAACCCCGGCGGACAGGTCATCATCCGGCTCGAAAAAATGAGCGAACCGGTTGCTCACGTTATTGTGAGCAACAGCGGACAAGGCATTGACCCGCGCCAGATCAGCTCAATCTTTAGCCCGAATTTCCGGGCGCCCGAGTCTCAACCACATCGCTTTGGAGGCATTGGGATTCGCCTGGGACTGATCCAAGAAATCGTCACCGGCCAGAAAGGCAAAATATGGGTTGAAAGTCAACCAGGTCAGGGTTCTCGTTTTCATTTCACAATTCCTCTTGTAAAATAGCATAGGCGCATTCCTAACTGGCATAACTCGTTCAGCGAAGATAACAAAATGGCAACAGGACAAACCGAAAAAATTATTGTTATGATTACCGATTCCCAGGTTAATTACCTGCTGGAAAGGGTCTTGAAATCCATCGGGTACGAAGTTGTCCTTTGTGACAATCAAATCGATGCCTTAAAAGAAATGGAATCTGGCAACCCATCCCTCGTCATTGTGGGGGAACAAATTAATCAAACCAGCGGCATAGAAGCTTCTTCCCAGATTTTAGCGCAGTATCCTGGCATTCCATTAATCCTGTTTGTTTTCAAAGACAACCCCGAGCTGCTGAAAAAAGCCTTGCAGATTGGGGTCAGCGATTACCTTTGCCTGCCTTTGAAATCGGATGACATTCTGCGCTCCATCCAAAACAGCCTGCAAAAAGCCAAACAGCGCCGCGATTGGGTGCTTAAAGAAGCCAAACGGGCTACAAACAGTTTACGGCAGAAAGTGGATGCCCTGGATACCCTTTCCAGGCTGGCGCGCACCATTACCAGCTCGCTTGACCTGGATAGCGTATTGTCATCTGTAGTCGATGCAGCCGTTCAGATGAGCGGCGCCGAAGAAGGCAGTATCCTTTTGTTGGATGAAGGGACGGGCGAGTTATATATGCGGGCCGCCCGTAATTTCCAGCAAGATTTTGTGCGCACGTTTCGCCTTCCAATCAAAGATTCGTTGGCTGGCAGCGTATTGCGCACGGGCAATCCGGTCATTATCGATGAAAAATCGCCACAAAAGATTAAAACAACCTACCTTGTGCACAGCCTGGCTTACGTCCCGCTGCAATCGCGCGGCCACGTTTTTGGTGTCCTGGGGGTAGATTCCCGGGTGGCAAATGCGCCTCTCAAAGACAGCGACATCAAAATGCTGGCTGCCCTGGCTGACTATGCGGTCATTGCAATCGAGAATGCCAACCTCTACAGTCACATCAGCCAGGAGCATAATAAACTGGAAGCCATCCTGGCCCAAATCGAAGATGGCGTGATTGTCATCGACCACGACCATCGAATTGTCCTGGTAAACCAGGTGGCTCAATCGATATTTAATCTGGTAGGTAAATCCCCGGTTGGCATGGCATTCAACGATGTCTTTATGCAGGCCGAGCTGGTTGAACTGGTCACTTCCGGCATTAAGAACAGTTTCAGCCGGGGCGAAATCAACACCGAAGACGGGCGGATATTCAGTGCTTACATGACCGACATTCCCTCACTCGGGCTGGCGGTAGCCATGCACGACATCACCCACCTCAAAAAACTTGACCGGATTAAAACAGACTTCGTGAACACCGTCTCACACGACCTGCGCTCTCCGCTGACGGCTATTTTAGGGTTCTCGGAGTTGATCGAGCGGACCGGGTCGATCAACAGCACTCAAAAAGACTATATCCGCCGCGTCCAAAGCAGCGTTCAAAACATTACCACTCTGGTTGATGACCTGCTCAACCTGGGCCGGATCGAAGCCGGGTTTGATACCCGCAAAGAAAACGTTGCCTTTGACCAGATTATCCACTATGCCGTCGAGAACTTTCGCAAGCGTTTTGCCGATCGTAGCCAGAACCTGGTTCTGGATATCCCCCCCAATATTCCGGCCATTTTTGCAAACCCCGTACAGATGCGCCAATTGGTTGAAAACCTGCTCGATAATGCCATTAAATATACCCCGATCGGCGGTTTAATCACCATCCGGGCAGCCGTGGCACAAAATCAGGTCGTTGTTCAGTTTTTGGATTCGGGAATTGGCATTCCAGCCGTCGACCTGCCGTACATTTTCGACAAATTCTACCGGTCGAGCACCAGCGGCAACGTAGCGGGAACCGGCCTGGGCCTTTCCATCGTGCGCTCGATCGTAGAAAACCACAACGGCCGCATCTGGGTCGATTCGACTGTTGGCGTTGGATCAACCTTTACCGTAGTATTACCGCTGGTTGAGTAACTTTCAGAAGTAATTGCGAGTATTTAAATGACAAGCCTCCGCTGGGGACAATGAGGGAGAGAGTAACCCAGCGGAGGCATTCGCCAAAGGAGGAGACAGCTTTTTGAGCAATCTGGAGGTGTCCTGTGTCGTTCCCGTCTCCACCAATATGATACCAAATCTCACCCAGAACCTGAACCGTAGAAAGTCACAGTTTGAAATGATAATGCTCACAAAATTTATCTGACATTGCTACCATCCCAGCCGTTAATCTCATGCCGGAATTTTGCTTGACGCATGATTAAGGTTATGCTACTATGATGACAAAGAAGCACTACTTTTCCAACCTGAAAATGGCAGACGCCTGCTAAAATGAAGGAGCTCTTATCATGAAACAACGAATTTTTATCCTCGTACTGGTGGCTATGCTGGCCAGCCTCTTAGTCGCGGGGTGTGATCTCCCTGCGCCGCTTCCCCCAACTGTTGCAACTGCTACTGGACAAATCCCTTTCCCGGTCCCGGACAAACCAACCGTGATCGGGGAAATTGGCACCCAAACGGCAATCGCCAATAATCCCCCCGTGGTTGCGATCAGTCCGACGCCGGTGTCCGGCCAGGCTACTCAGGCGCCTCAGACTCAGGCGCCTCAGACTCAGACGACCCAGGCACAGCCACCCGCCGCTGCCAAAACGCCGGCGCCTACTTCCAAGCCGAAACCGGTGATCATCGTACCTTCAGCGACCCCGGGCCGCCCCTCAACCTACACCATCCAGTCGGGCGACACTTTCTACTGCCTGGCCCGCCGCTTTAACCTGGACGTAGCTGAATTTCTGGGATTGAACGGGTTGGGAAACAGCAGCCAGGCAGTTATCGGCCAGGTTGTCCGCATCCCACAGGACGGCAGTTGGACCAATGGCAGTCGCGCCCTCAATTCTCATCCCGACACGTACGTGGTGCAGGCCAACGAATCCCTTAACAAAATCGCCTGCTCGTACGGAGATGTAGATCCAAGCGCCATCCTGTATGCCAACAACCTCAACAGCGCCGGCGACATCCAGGCCGGGATGACTCTGAATATCCCGTAATTCAGGTAATCGATTTTCGTTATCACATATTTGGTAGGACAAACTTAAGTTTGTCCTACCTTTTTTATCCAAAGGATTCTTAATAATGGCAAAACCTGATGTGATTAGCCAAAGCGTTGAATTCAAGGGTCGGGCGTTTGAAGTCCACCGCCTCAATCTGCGCCTCCCGGACGGGCGCAGCTACAACTTTGACCTGGTCCAACATCGTAATTCAGTCTCCATCATGCCCATAGACCCTGACGGCAACCTGCTTTTTGTGAGCCAGTACCGGGTGGGAGCCGGACGTGACCTACTGGAACTGCCCGCCGGCGTGCTGGAAGCCGGTGAAGATCCAACCGTGGGGGCCGATCGTGAAATGCGCGAGGAGACCGGCCTGGCGGCCCGCAAGCTACTGCAGGTCGGACAGGCCTACCTGGCGCCGGGCTACGCCACAGAAAAGATGTATTTTTACCTGGCCTCCGACCTCTATCCTGCCCCCTTAGAGCAAGACGTTGATGAGTTTATCAGCCTGGTCAAGATCCCAATCGCCGAGGCCTACCGCATGGCGCGTGATGGTGAACTGCACGACAGCAAGACCCTGGCAGCCTTACTGTTGGCAGAAAAACATCTTTATTAAACTTCTAACGGCATTTCAGAGATTCTTTTTTCTGCCAATTGGCAATATTCTTTCACCCGTTCGATGCCAACATAATGCCGGCCTAGTACTTTGGCGGCCGCGCAGGTGGTGCCGGAACCGGCAAACGGATCGAGCACCACGTCTCCAACGTAGGAATACAACTTGATCACCCGTTTCGCCAGTTCCATCGGGAACGGGGCCGGGTGACCGATCTTTTTGGCCGATACCGGCGGGATGGTCCACACCGAGAGGGTCGATTCCATGAACTCAGCCCCGCTCAGGTCAGAAAGACCCGGATCGGGGCGCGAATAACTGCCCTTGGCAAACACCAGCAAGTACTCGTGTAAATCGCGCAGGCGCGGCGAACGGGCACTCCGCCAGGAACCCCAACCACACGAACCGTTCGAGCCCTTACCCTTCTGCCAGATAATTTCGCCCATCGGCAGGAAACCAGCCGCACTGTGGACCTGGTAAAAATAGGCGTGCAGGGGGATATAAGGTTTGCGTCCCAGGTTAGCGACGTTGATCACATAGCGCCCACCCGGTTTCAGCACCCGGTAAACCTCTTTGCCCACCCGTTCGATCAGCCCCAGGTAGTCTTCCAGGCTCAGATTATCGTCGTAAGTCTTGCCCACGTTATAAGGCGGGGATGTGAATGCCAGCGCCAGCGAAGCATCCGGCAGCGGTAGTGTCTCGGCAGATTGGCAGTAAATCCGGTCAATCAAGGAACTCAGTTCCTCCGGAAAAGTCGCAGCCGCCTTGTCAGATAAATCCGGTCCAGGATTCTGTTCCCCATATAGGCTGCGCCCGTAAAAGGTTGAAGAATCATGGTTTTCGCGCCGCGAAACGCCAAAAGAGGATGTGCGGGTACCCTTTGTCATTCTACTATTATTATATGTTGGATAGCCAAAAGACCATTACGATTATTTCAGGTTATTTTTTCCACATATGACATCACCCATGTTATATTCATGACCTATATAACTACCTTGAATCACCTATAACCAAGTAAACTCAGAGGTTGAATGTCCATACATCCGATCTTAAACTCTATACGGAGTTAATTTTATGAAACGTCAACTGATTACGTTAGATGCAAATGAGGCTGTTGCCTATGTTGCTTACCGGTTGAATGAGGTAATTGCAATCTACCCCATTACCCCATCCTCCCCAATGGGCGAGTTTTCCGACGCCTGGTCCGCAACCAGTTCCCCCAATCTGTGGGGTACCGTTCCCCTGGTGGCTGAAATGCAGTCCGAAGGCGGCGCCGCCGGTGCTGTGCATGGCGCCCTGCAAACTGGTGCACTGACCACTACCTTTACAGCCTCGCAAGGCCTGCTCTTGATGATCCCCAATATGTTCAAGATCGCCGGCGAGCTGACAGCCACAGTCTTCCACGTCTCGGCCCGCTCCCTGGCGGCCCAGGCTCTTTCCATTTTTGGTGATCATTCCGACGTCATGGCCACCCGTTCGACCGGTTTCGCCCTGATCGCTTCCCGCTCCGTCCAGGAAGCTCACGACATAGCGCTGATTGCCCAGGCTTCCACCCTGAAATCACGCGTGCCCTTCCTGCACTTCTTCGACGGCTTCCGCACCTCCCACGAGGTGAATAAAATCGAGCTGCTGACCGAAGACGACATGCGCGCCATGATCGATATGAAACTGGTCAACGAACACCGGGCCCGCGCCATGTCTCCTGAGCACCCCGTCCTGCGCGGCACCGCCCAGAACCCCGATGTCTACTTCCAGGGCCGTGAAACTGTCAACCCCTATTACGAAGCCACCCCGGGCATTGTTCAGGATGCTATGGACCAGTTCGCTGGCCTGACTGGCCGCCAATACCACTTGTTTGATTATGTCGGCGCTCCCGATGCCGACCGGGTGGTTGTGGTCATGGGCTCCGGAGCTGAGACCGCCGAAGAAACCGCCCTTCACCTGAATAAACTGGGCGAGAAGTTGGGCGTCGTGACGGTCCACCTCTACCGTCCCTTCTCGGTCGAAGCCCTGGTCAAATCGCTGCCGGCCACCATCAAGAAAATCGCCGTGCTCGACCGTACCAAGGAACCTGGCTCTCTGGGCGAGCCGCTCTACCAGGACGTAGTCACTGCAATTAATGAAGGACTTGCCACCAACCTGGCGCCCTTTAAGTCTTTGCCGTTCATCACAGGCGGGCGCTACGGTCTGTCATCCAAAGAATTCACGCCCGCCATGGCCAAAGCTGTATTCGACGAGCTCAAGAACGCCACCCCAAAGAACCATTTCACCATTGGCATCAACGATGACGTTTCGCATACCAGCCTGTCGTTTGACCCAACCTTTTCGATTGCCTCTCCCGACACCGTGCGCTGCGTATTCTTTGGCGTCGGATCAGATGGCACCGTGGGCGCTAACAAAAACTCAATCAAGATCATCGGTGAGGATACCGACAATTTTGCCCAGGGCTACTTCTATTACGACTCAAAGAAATCGGGTACGGTAACCATTTCTTACCTGCGCTTCGGACCACGCCCCATCCGCGCCCCATACCTGATCGGTATTGGCGAAGCGAATTTTGTAGCCTGCCACCAGTTCACCTTCCTGGAGCGGGTCAACATGACCAAGTATTCTGCTCCGGGTGGTGTATTCCTGCTGAACAGCATTTATGGTCCTGATGAGGTTTGGGACCATCTGCCACAGGAAGTGCAGGCCGATATCATCAATAAGAAACTACGCTTCTTTGTGATCGATGGTAACGCTGTTGCTCATAAGACCGGCATGGGCGGGCGGGTCAACACCATCATGCAGACGGCTTTCTTCTACATTTCCAATATTCTGCCCCCCGATGAGGCTATAGCCCAGATCAAGAAATCGATTAAAAAGACCTATGGCAAGCGCGGAGACGCAGTTGTCCACCAGAACTTCGAGGCCGTCGACGGCACCATTGCCAACCTGTTCGAAGTGAAGGTTCCTGCAAAGGTAACCAGCCAGTTCACCCGCCGCCCGTCCGTCCCGG
>Ga0209638_1001538_pt1 | contig 14607 bp, 20 predicted proteins | sample BarGraNGADG00211_FD_184490 | JGI IMG/M metagenome (GOLD analysis project Ga0209638, IMG submission 184490) | Arctic peat soil microbial communities from Barrow, Alaska - Barrow Graham LP Ref core NGADG0002-211 (SPAdes) (version 2) | ecosystem: Environmental > Terrestrial > Soil > Wetlands > Peat... | reverse complement strand
AGAGGCGGGGGTGAGAGAGTGGGGCCAAAATGAAAACGAATACATTCCTTTCAACTTCTGCAACGCAGTTCGATGCCACAGACGATGGCGAACACGGGTTATGGGGGTGCGGGCTATTGGGGTCAGAGCCCAAATTCGCGCCGCCTTCGGCTTGCTCGAAATTGTGATCTGACCCCAAAAACCCTTGCTGGCCAGCTCGCAAGCTCTGCGCCGAATTTGGATCCGACCCCAAAAACCCTACCGCCCGGTTCGCTGACACAGCCTGTGCCCTCATGGCGTCACCGCTTGCAGTGCAAACGGTCGCACGCCGTCGGTCGCCACGCGCACCGTCTTGCCCGGCTGCGTGCGTGATTCCAGGATCACCGCTTGCGGTTCGATGATGGGCTCGGGGCCGAGCAGCAAAATGGTCGCTTGGGTGGCTCCTTCACCCTCCACCACGTGCGTGCCGTCATCAAGCCAGTGCTCGGGCAAATCTGAGCTCGCCTGCTCTGAAGGCGGTAGTCCCTCAAACTGAAACCCGTCAGGTGTGGCGTGCCAGCGTACCGGCAGGCCGCTGACGCGCGAGCGTGCGCGTGCTGATTCGAGCAAGGCAGCCAGTCGCTCAGCGTCGCGCTCAAGTTGCACCTGCGAACTGTCCCGCAGGGCAAAGCCCACACCCGCCGAGGCCATGGCCACGATCGCTACCACCACCAGCAACTCGATCAGCGTGAAACCAATGCTGTGGCGCAAAGCGCGAGATTTTGGAACCCTAAGGCTGCCAACTGCCAATATCCGCATTCTTGCCCTCGCCACCAGCTTGGCCGTCGGCACCAAAAGACATCACATCAATTTCCCCTTTGACACCCGGATTGAGATAGACATAAGGCTTGCCCCAGGGGTCATTGGGCAGCAGATCAAGATATGACTTCCAGTTGGGCGGCACCGGGGCGGTGGTCGGTTTGGTCAGCAGCGCCTGCAAGCCCTGCTCGGCGCTGGGGTAGCGCTGGTTATCGAGCTTGTAGAGCTTGAGCGCCTGCATCAGGTTATTGACGTCGGTCTTGGCTGCCGTCACGCGCGCATCGTCGGCGCGGTCGAGCACATTGGGCACGATCAGCGCCGCCAGCACACCGATGATCAAGAGCACCACCATCAACTCGATCAGGGTGAAACCGCTCTGAAACCGACGGTGCAAGGAAGGGAGATTTTGTTTCATGGTGCAGGTTTACCTTGTGGATCAATCGCTTCTATGATAATCGACCCATGCAAACTCATTCCCACAATATCTGGTGGCTACGAATTGCCACGTTTTTACTGGCGGCCCTGGCCACTGCCAGCGCTGCCTATTGGGTGCTCAAATGGCGCGCCAACGCAACCCCGGGTCGGCTCGCCACGATTGCCTTTGCTGCGCCCGCCCAGATTGACCCGCAAGCGCTGGCACGTTTGCTCGGCGGTGCCAAAGGAGGCACGGCAAATGCGCCGATGGCGAGTGCGGCCAGTCATTTCAAGCTCTTTGGCGTGATCGCCGACCGCGCCAAAGGGGGCTACGCCTTAATTGCGGTTGATGACAAAGCCGCCAAGCCTTTTCGGGTTGGCAACCAGGTCAATGACGAGCTGGTGCTGCATTCGCTAAGCGCTCGCAGCGCAGCACTGGCCGCCAGTATTGATGGACCTGTAACATTGACGCTGGAACTGCCCAAACTGGCGCACCCTTGATCCGCTTTTGCAGAACTTTACGTTCTATCCAGGATTCAACCTGTTTGCCCCGTTATGCCCGGTCAATGTTTTTCGCGCAACTGCCATGCCGCGACAACCGCCAGTCCGCAAAGTAAAGCAAGCATGAGAAATGATTCGTTGAATGCCGTCAGGCGATCCGGATTGGTATTGGGGTGCAATAATGACTGACCATAGGCCTCCAGGCGCCATTCCAGCACCAGGGCGCTCAAACTCACGCCGAAGGCACCTCCCACCATTCGCACGAAGCTAATGACACTGGAGCCCTGCGCAATCAGATTTTTTGACAGCCCCCTCATAGAACCCAGGTTGAGGGATGGCAGAATGAATCCGAGTCCGATACGACCCACAATCACCCAAAGAGCGATGACCCAGACCGCCGTCTGAAGGCCCACGGTCACCATCAGACCGAACCCCAAAGCCAATAACATTAATCCGATGCTGACCAGAATATGCGTGGGACGCTTATCAGCAAGCCGGCCCACTAGCGGGATGGTGATAGCCAATACCAGACCCGAAGGCATCATCAAGGTTCCGACATACGAGGCGGACATTCCAAGGCCCATTTGCAGGTAAACCGGCAGCAAATAGGTTGAACCGAATAAAGCTGTTCCATAAATGAACGAGACGATGCTTCCCATGGCGAACTGACGGTGGCCAAAGAGCGCCAGGTTCATCAGCGGTGCCTGCTGGTGAAGACCTCTGTGGACGTGGCTCAGGCGGTGCTGCCATTTCACAAAAGACAGCAACGCCACCAACGATACACAAAGCAGAAAGGCTGATTTGGCAATTGGACCGCTTTGAAGTGTGACCAGGCCATTGAGCAGGCACAGTGTGGCAGTCGTCGCCAATAGCAGGCCGAACCAGTCCAACGTCGCCTTGCTTTCGCTCGACGACTCCTGTCCCAAGCTGGCTACTGGTACGAATCGTTGAGCCATGTACAAGGAAGCGATACAAAACGGCACCACCATGAAGAAGGTGGCACGCCAGCTAAACCAGTCGACCAGCAACCCACCGATGCTGGGGCCAATGGCCGGGGCCAACACCACACCCATCCCAAAGAAGCCACTGGCACGCCCTTGCTCGTCGGCCGCGAAAGTCCGCAGGATGATGATGGCGGGGATGGGTTGCACGACACCAGAGGCCAGACCCTCGGCCACCCGTGCCACCAATACCAGATCAAAATTGCTGGACAGCCCGCCTGCAATCCCCCCGACAAGCAACAACCCTATGGCACCTGAGTAGGTCTTGCGATAACCAAAACGCGACAGCAACCACGGCGTCGTCAGCATCGAGATGGTCATGGCGACCATGAATCCTGATGAAACCCACTGCAGGCGATCCTGCCCCAGCACAAAGTAGCGACTCATGTCGGGGACCGCTACATTGATGATGGTTGAAGACATGATCGACGCCACGGTGCCAATCATCACTGTCAAAAGTAGTAGCCAGCGATAGCGCGGGCCGTATTGCGTCTGGAGTGCTTGCAGGGTCGTTGATTGAGTCACGCGGTTCGCCTACCTGGCGTCATTTTGGTTTCAAAATAAGGAGCAGCTCAGGCAGATTGCGTTTCAGACGATCACAATGCAGCCTTGGCTCACAATCATTCTATGAAACTTTGTAACTGGCATGATCTGCTTGACCGAGTTGCCTGTGGCCGGGGCCTTATGACCAGGCCAGCCCTGGGCGGCCACCGCTTCATGGCCGCTGGCTGCGCGATTTTTGACCTTGATCAGAAATCAATTCCTTGAGTCAATCAACGAACTTAAACAAGACGGGTAAACAGCAATGCAAAAAGCTATTCAATCTGACGTGCTGGTGATTGGCGGTGGCCTGGCCGGCATCGTGACAGCCATCGAGTGTCTGCGCGCTGGCAAAAGCGTAATTCTGGTGGACCGCGACACACCCGAGCGGCTGGGAGGTTTGGCCTTGTGGGCGTTCGGCGGTATGGCGCTGGTTGATACCCCGGTGCAGCGGCGCATGAAGCTCAAGGATTCACCTGAAATTGCGCTCAAAGACTGGTTGCGCTATGGTGAACTGGGCGAGCAAGATGTGTTGCCCCGCAAGTGGGCGTCTTACTATGTGGAGCACTCCCGCGAGCAGGTATATGACTGGCTGACCGAGTGCGGGCTTTCCTTCATGCCGGCGGTTAATTGGGTCGAACGCGGCATGCAGGGCAATGGCAACACGCTGCCCCGCTACCACGTAGTATGGGGCACTGGGCAGCGGCTTACTCTTCGCATGATCGAGCTGATGCGCCAAGCCGACTCCGGCAATTGTTTGACTGTCCTTAGCAACCACGAAGTGTTGGAGTTGGAGTTGACCCATGGCGTCGTGGTTGGCGCAAATGCGATCAATCACGCGACGGGGGAAAATGTTCAGATGGCTGCACAGACCGTGGTGCTGGCCATGGGTGGCATCAATGGCAGCCTGGAACAGACCCGAGCCAATTGGGTCAAGGGACGCCCGATGCCGACAACCATGCTCAACGGTGCCCATCCGTATGCCAGCGGAAAACTCCATCATCTCGTTGCCGGGCTTGGTGGGCAGATTACCCATGCCGGAGAAATGTGGAACTACGCTGCCGGTGTGCCCCATCCAAAGCCTCATTTTGAGGGCCACGGCTTGTCCCTTATTCCCTGCAAATCGGCCCTGTGGCTGAACCACCGAGGGGAACGCATCGGGCCGGAGCCTTTGGTGGTTGGCTTTGACACGCACACACTCTGCCAGCGTGTTGCAGCGCAGGAGAAACCGTATGTCTGGCACCTGCTGAACTGGCGCATCGCGATCAAGGAGTTGGCTTTGTCGGGTGCAGAACACAACCAGCGCATCCGCGACCATCAGACGTTGATGTTTCTGAAGGAAACACTGTTGGGCAATCACCGGTTGGTGAAACAGATGGTCTGCGAGAGCCGCCATTTTCTGGTGGACGATACTCTGGCCGGATTGGCCGCCAAAATGAACGCACTGGCCGGAACCAATGACGTTCGCGCTGACGTCTTGCAGAAAACTGCGGATGCGTTTGATGCCAACTTTGTTCTGGGTGACAGACTTTACAACGACGAGCAGATCCGCCGTATCGAACACGCGCGCCACTGGGGCCCTGACAAGATGCGCACCTGCAAGCCCGCGCCGCTGCAAGCGCGAGGGGCCGGTCCCTTCATGGCCATCCAGACGCAACTCATTACGCGCAAAAGTTTGGGGGGCTTGCAGACCGACCTTCAAAGCCGGGTGCTCGATGCCAGAGGTCAAGCCATGGAAGGACTGTACTGTGTGGGGGAAGCGGCGGGCTTCGGCGGCGGCGGTGCTTGCGGAAAACGTTCTTTGGAGGGCACCTTTCTTCCTGGTTGCATTCTGACGGCACGTTCTGCCGCACGGTCCATCGTCGCTGGGCGCGGTCTGTCGCACGCCTGATAGCAAATCATTTATTGGAGATATCACCATGAAAAAAACTGGCGCATGGCTGGCACGTTACGCTCTGGAGCAACTGGGCATCCGCTACACCTTTGGCATTCCCGGAGTGCACAACACCGAGCTCTATGACGAGCTCAACAACTCGGAGTTGATCACCCCCGTGCTAGTGAGTCACGAAGGTGGTGCTTCCTTCATGGCCGATGGTTTGAGCCGCCTGTCGAATTCGGTGGGTACGCTGGTGGTGGTGCCGGCCGCAGGTTTGACCCATGCAGCCAGTGGCATTGGCGAAGCCTTTTTGGACGGCGTGCCGATGCTGGTGATTTGTGGCGGCATTCGCACCGACATTAACTGGAATTTCCAATTGCACGAGATGGATTTGCACCAGTTCATGAAGGGCATCACCAAAGCCACCTACAAGATTGAACACACCCGTGATGTGGTGTCCACGCTGTTTGAAGCCTATCGCGTGGCCACCACGGGAGAACCCGGCCCGGTGTTTATTGAATTGCCGATGAACGTACAAATGTTCCCCGATGACGTGGGTGAACTGCCGCGCTGGACTGCGCCGGCCTTGCCGGCACCGGCCGCAGCCAGCCAGATTGATGCCGCCATCGATTTGCTGAAAAACGCCAAGAAACCGGGCTTCTTTGTGGGCTGGGGCGCACGCGACTGTTCGGCAGAATTGATGGCCTTGGCCGACCACCTGCAGGCCCCGGTCGCCACCACCTTGCAAGGCTTCTCGGTGTTTCCGGCCAGCCACGCCCTGCACGCCGGTTTCAGCTTTGGCCCGTCTGCGGTGCCGGCCGCACGCAACGCGTTTGCCGATTGCGACGTGCTGCTGGCGGTTGGTACCCGGTTTGGAGAAATAGCCTCGGGAAGTTTTGGTCTGACGGTGCCGCCGCAGTTGATTCACGTTGACATCTGCTCCCATGTCTTCAACGCCAACTACCCGGCCCAAGTGGCCATTGAGGGTGACGCCAGGGTGGTGGTGCCACAACTATTGGCTGCTTTGCGCAAGGCCCAGCCTGCACCGCGTGCTGACGTGGGATTGGCAGGCCGCATTGCTGCCGACAAAAAAGCCTACCGCCAAACCTGGTACGACCACGACGCACACGGCCGTGTCAACCCAGCGCGCTTTTTTGATGCGCTGCGTGCCGCCACGCCGGCAGACGCCGTGACCGTAGTGGACGACGGCAATCACACTTACCTGACCGCTGAACTTTGGCCCATTTTGACGGCCAAGTCGGGCATCCTGCCAAGCGATTTCAACGCCATGGGCTATTCCATTCCCGCAGCCATGGGTGCCAAGCTGGCACGCCCAGACGTGCCGGTGAACTGCATCGTCGGTGACGGGTGCTTTCGCATGACCTGCATGGAAATCATCACCGCCACGCAGTACCGGATGGGTGTGGTTTATTACGTGTTTTGCGATGGCGAGTTGTCGCAGATTTCGCAGGCGCAAGAGACTGCGTACAACCGCAAACCGTGTACGGTGCTTAGCCGCATCGCCATCGATGGGGTGGCCCGCGCAGTGGGTGCCGGATACTTCAAGATCGCCACCGATGCCGACCTGACCCAGCAAATTGATGCAGCGAACGCCATGGCCAAAACCGGCCAGCCGGTGATTGTGGAAGTGAACATCGACTACAGCAAACGCACGGCGTTTACCGAAGGCGTGGTCAAGACCAACTTCCAGCGCTTTACGCTCAAGCAAAAAGCCCGTGCGCTGGGCCGAGCCATGGTGCGCAAGGTAACGGGTTGAGCTTTGTGAGTGCCGGCATCGAACTGGTCACCCGTGCCCTTCCGGCACAAAAGCAAAACGCCAACATTAAGTTGGCGTTTGCTTACGGGAAGAGCCCCGTATTTATTGGTTGCGCGAGTAGGATTTGAACCTACGACCTTTGGGTTATGAGCCCAACGAGCTACCAGGCTGCTCCATCGCGCGTCATGTTTGCATTGTAACCGATTAAGGCTTGTCTGTCTCGCCAGCCGGAACTTCCAGCACTTCAGGGCGATCTACCAATTCGACCAAGGCCATGGGTGCGTTGTCGCCGATGCGAAAACCCATTTTCAGGATGCGGGTGTAGCCGCCCGGACGGGTCTTGAAACGTGGGCCCAAGTCGTTGAACAGCTTGACGACGCTGTCGCGCTCGCGCAAACGGTCAAACGCCAGGCGTCGGTTGGCCAGGGTGGCCTCTTTGGCCAGAGTGATCATCGGCTCAATGACGCGGCGCAGCTCCTTGGCTTTGGGCAGCGTGGTTTTGATGACTTCATGCTCGATGAGCGAATTCATCATGTTGCGCAGCATCGCCAGGCGGTGCTCGCTGGTGCGATTTAATTTACGTAGTCCATATCCGTGGCGCATGGTGCTTTCCTTGAGTTATATAACAGGCAGCCGTATCAGGTACTGCCCGTGGCACTGAGCCCCTCTTGTGGGGCTCAAAAGATTACCGTTTTTCGAGCGTGGCAGGCGGCCAGCTTTCGAGCTTCATGCCCAAAGTCAGACCGCGCGATGCCAGCACTTCCTTGATTTCGTTCAGTGATTTACGGCCCAGATTCGGCGTTTTAAGCAACTCGTTTTCAGTGCGTTGAATCAGATCGCCGATATAGTAAATATTCTCTGCTTTCAAGCAGTTGGCCGAGCGAACGGTGAGCTCAAGCTCATCGACCGGGCGCAGCAAGATCGGATCAAATTGAGCGCCACCGCGCGGTGACGGCGCATCAAACGCTGCCAGCTCACTGCCTTCCAACTGGGCAAACACCGCCAGTTGTTCGACCAGGATTTTAGCCGATGCGCGCACTGCCTCTTCGGCTGAAATGGCGCCATTGGTTTCAATATCAAGCACCAGCTTGTCGAGGTCGGTACGCTGCTCAACCCGCGCGCTCTCAACCGTGTAGCTGACTCGCTTGACCGGCGAAAAAGAAGCGTCGAGCACGATCCGGCCAATCGACTTGGTCGGCTCATCACCGTGGCGGCGCATGGTACCGGGGACGTAACCCCGACCCTTTTCAATCTTGATCTGCATGTCGAGCTTGCCGCCTTGCGACATGTTCGCAATCACATGGTCAGGATTGATGATCTCGACATCATGCGGTGTTTGAATATCGGCTGCGGTAACCGCGCCTTCACCCTCTTTGCGCAGGCTCAGTGTCACTTCATCACGGTTGTGCAGTTTGAACACCACGCCTTTGAGGTTCAACAAAATGTTGACAACGTCTTCTTGCACGCCTTCGATCGATGAGTACTCATGCAAGACCCCAGCAATGGTGACTTCAGTGGCGGCGTAGCCCGGCATCGAGGCCAGCAACACACGGCGCAGTGCGTTGCCTAGCGTATGGCCGTAGCCCCTCTCAAACGGCTCAAGCGACACTTTGGCCCGATTGGCGCTCAAAGGCTCAACGTTGATGGTTTTGGGTTTTAATAAACTATTTTGCATACAGACTTCCTCTCAATACCCCCGGCTCGTTACACCGGTAAGGCTGACGAAGAACCCTGAGGCGCAGTGCAGCGCACCCAAGGAACGATTTTGACCAAAAAAACGCTAACGCTCAACGCGAATACAACTCAACGATCAACGATTCATTGACATCAGCAGCGAACTGATCACGGTCGGGCACCGACTTGAAAGTTCCTTGAACCTTCTCGACGCTCACCTCAACCCACGACGGCATTCCAACTTGTTGTGCCAACTGCAAGGCTTCCGCAACGCGGACTTGCGTTTTGGATTTATCGCGAACGGCGATCAAATCGCCGGATTTCACCATGAAGGAGGGGATATTGACGCTCTTGCCGTTAACCGTCATGGCTTTGTGAGACACCAGTTGACGCGCTTCGGCGCGAGTCGAGCCAAAGCCCATGCGATAGACCACATTGTCGAAACGCGACTCCAGCAGCGACAGCAAGTTGGCGCCGGTATTGCCTTTGCGACGATCAGCTTCTTCAAAGTAACGACGAAACTGTTTTTCAAGAATGCCGTACATGCGTTTGACTTTCTGCTTCTCTCGCAGTTGCAAGCCAAAGTCAGAGGTACGAGCACCTGAAGTACGACCGTGCTGGCCTGGCTTGGAGTCGAATTTGGCCTTGTCTCCAATGGAGCGACGGGCGCTCTTTAGAAACAGGTCAGTGCCTTCACGGCGGGATAATTTGGCCTTGGGGCCTAGATAACGTGCCACTTGAACTTCCTTTTATGTCATCTGCCGCAATTGCTTGCGGGAGCCGCTGACTCGTAGCCAGAGGCGGTGGGCTTGTTTAAAAAATTAAATTCGACGGCGTTTTTGTGGACGGCAGCCGTTGTGCGGCACCGGTGTCACATCAGCAATCAAATTAATACGAATACCAAGAGCTGCCAGCGCGCGAACTGAAGACTCACGCCCTGGGCCTGGCCCTTTGATTTCGACATCAAGATTCTTGACGCCCTGCTCGATCGCTGCACGGCCTGCCACTTCGGATGCCACCTGGGCTGCGAACGGAGTCGATTTGCGCGAACCCTTGAAACCTTGTCCACCCGAGGAGGCCCAGGCTAAAGAATTACCCTGGCGATCAGTAATCGTAATGATGGTGTTGTTAAATGACGCATGCACGTGTGCGATGCCATCCGCGACATTTTTGCGAACTTTTTTGCGCACCCGTTGGGCCGCGTTATTGGTGGGAGCTTTTGCCATGGTGGTCTTTCAATCCCTGTTATTTCTTCAATGACTGTGCAGCTTTGCGCGGGCCTTTGCGGGTACGCGCATTGGTGCGCGTACGCTGGCCACGCACAGGCAGGCCGCGGCGATGGCGAAAGCCCCGGTAACAACCAATGTCCATCAAACGTTTGATGTTCATGGTGGTTTCTCGGCGCAGATCACCCTCAATCGTGATCTGGCCGACTTGCTCACGAACTTTTTCCAGGTCGGCGTCGGTCAGATCCTTGACCTTCTTGGAGTAAGCGATGCCACAAGCGTCGCAAATTTTGCGTGCGCGACTGCGTCCAACCCCAAAGATGGCCGTCAAGCCAATTTCAGAATGTTGTTGCGGCGGAATATTGATGCCAGCGATACGTGCCATTTTGATCCTCTAAAACTCTTGCAATTAACCCTGGCGCTGTTTATGACGCGGATCAGAACAGATCACACGCACCACGCCCTTGCGCCGAATAACCTTGCAGTTGCGGCAAATTTTCTTGACCGAAGCCGAAACCTTCATTTCATTCTCCTAATATTGCTAACTACGCCGGTGCGCTACCTTGCGCCGTCCGAACGCTTACTGTTACTTAGCCCTAAACACAATCCGCGCTCGACTCAGGTCGTAGGGCGTCAATTCGACCGTGACCTTGTCTCCTGGAAGAATGCGAATATAGTGCATCCGCATTTTTCCGGAAATATGCCCAAGTACCACGTGGCCGTTTTCCAGCTTTACGCGAAACGTCGCATTGGGCAGGTTTTCAACCACTTCACCCTGCATCTGAATGACATCGTCTTTTGACATATTTATCAATCGCCTTAAGAAGACTTGAAATTAGCCTTCTTTAACAGCGATTCATACTGCTGCGACATCAAGTAGTTCTGCACCTGGGCCATGAAATCCATGGTCACCACCACAATAATCAACAGCGATGTGCCGCCAAAGTAAAACGGTACGTTGTACTTCAAGATCAGAAACTCAGGCAGCAAACACACCGCCGTGATGTAAATGGCACCAGCAAAAGTCAGGCGCAGCAAAATCTTGTCAATGTACCTGGCAGTTTGATCGCCCGGGCGGATGCCCGGAATAAAAGCACCACTCTTTTTAAGGTTGTCTGCTGTTTCACGGCTATTGAACACCAGGGCCGTATAGAAAAAACAGAAAAATATAATCGCGCCCGCGTAAAGCATCACATAGATGGGTTGACCCGGCGTCAGAGAACCCGCAATATCCTTTAGCCAGCGCATCGATTCGCCGGTGCTGAACCATCCCACGACGGTGGCCGGCAGCAAAATGATACTGGAAGCAAAAATCGGAGGAATCACACCGGCCATATTGAGTTTCAAGGGCAAATGCGAGGATTGGCCGCCATAGACCTTGCTACCAACCTGGCGTCTTGCATAATTCACCAGTATCTTGCGCTGACCGCGTTCCACAAACACCACAAAGTACGTAACCAGCATTACCAAAATAACAATAAACAGGGCGATGATGATGCTCATGGCGCCAGTGCGGACCAGTTCGAGCAGGCCGCCAATGGCGTTAGGCAGACCGGCTGCAATACCGCCAAAAATCAAGATCGAAATCCCGTTGCCCAAACCACGCTCAGTGATCTGCTCACCGAGCCACATCAAGAACAAGGTACCTGCCGTCAAGGTCATGATGGCTGTCATGCGAAACCCAAAGCCCGGCGCAATCACCAGCCCAGGCGAGCTTTCCAGCGCCAGCGCAATACCCATGGACTGAAACAGTGAAAGCCCGAGCGTGGCGTAACGCGTGTACTGCGTGATTTTGCGCCGCCCGGCCTCGCCTTCTTTCTTGATCTGCTCAAATGCAGGAAGCACGTAGGTGAGCAACTGCATGATGATCGAAGCCGATATATAGGGCATGATTCCGAGGGCAAACACGGTAAAACGCGATAACGCACCACCGGAGAACATGTTGAACATGCCCAAAATACCACCCTGCTGGTCTTTAAAAAACTTCGCCAATTGTGCCGGATCAATACCCGGAACTGGTATGTGTGCACCGACCCGGTACACCACCAACGCCAACAACAAGAAAATAAGCCGCCGTCGCAGGTCGCCAAATTTTCCGGTTTTCGCCAGTTGAGCTGCGTTAGTTGCCACTGCTGAATCTTTCAAATAGCAAAGCTTAAGCCAGACTTCCGCCAGCCGCTTCAATCGCCGCTTTGGCACCTGCTGTGGCACCAATACCAGTCAATTTAACCGCCAGGCTGAGTTCGCCAGTTTTAATGACTTTGACCACTCGCGCCAACTCGCCGACCAAGCCAGCTTGTTTGAGGCTCACCAAATCAACCTCGGCAGCACCGAGTTGCTGCAAAGCGTTCAAGGTTACTTCAGCATTGAACTGCAACAGATGGGATTTGAAGCCGCGCTTGGGCAGACGCCGTTGCATCGGCATTTGGCCGCCTTCAAAACCTACTTTGTGGTAGCCACCAGCGCGAGATTTTTGGCCTTTGTGGCCGCGCCCTGCGGTTTTGCCAATACCCGAGCCGATGCCACGACCGACACGACGCTTGTAGTGTTTTGCACCGTCAGCGGGCTTGATGCCATTGAGTTCCATCATCTTGCCTCTTAAAGCACTTTGACCAGATAACTGATCTTGTTAATCATGCCGCGAACCTCGGGCGTATCGACCAACTCGCTGACGCTGCGAATTTTGCGAAGACCCAGACCGCGGACGGTGGCACGGTGCGATTCCTGGCAACCAATCGGGCTGCGAATCAATTGCACTTTGACTGTTTGTTGTGTTGTCATTTTCAAGACCCCCGCTTAGACAAAGAGTTCTTCAATCGTCTTGCCGCGCTTGGCTGCAATTTCCGACGGAGTGCGGTCGTGCGACAGCGCATCGAGCGTGGCGCGAACCATGTTGTATGGGTTGGTCGAGCCGTGGCTCTTGGCCACGATATCGGTGACACCGAGAACCTCGAAAACGGCGCGCATCGGACCACCGGCAATAATGCCGGTGCCTTTGGGCGCGGGCGCCATCATGACTGCGGCGGCGCCATGTTGACCCATCACCTTGTGGTGAATCGAGCCGTTCTTGAGCGTCATCTTGGTCATGTTGCGGCGCGCTTCTTCCATCGCTTTTTGGACTGCAGCCGGCACTTCTTTGGACTTGCCTTTGCCCATGCCAACGCTGCCATCGCCATCACCGACCACGGTCAATGCGGCAAAACCAAGAATTCGGCCACCTTTGACCACCTTGGTAACGCGATTGATCGCGATCATTTTTTCGCGCAGACCATCTTCAGGCCCGACGGCCTTACCCTGCATTTTTGCTTGAACTTTAGCCACTTTTATTTCCGATCTGCTTAAAACTGCAAGCCAGCTTCACGTGCCGCATCTGCCAACGCCTTGACGCGGCCGTGGTACGCAAAACCAGCACGATCAAAGGCAACTTTTTCAACCCCCAGCGCCTTGGCCTTTTCAGCCACGCGCTTGCCAACCACTTGGGCAGCGGCAACGTTGCCACCTCTGCCTGAAGCACCCAAGGTCTTGCGCACTTCGGCTTCTGCGGTTGAAGCAGTAGCCAAAACCTTGCAACCATCGCCCGAAATGACGCTGGCATAAATATGCAGGTTGGTCCGGTTGACCGTTAACCGTGCGACACCTTGGGTGGCGATCCGGATGCGGGTCTGACGAGCACGGCGAAGACGCTGTTCTTTTTTGGTCAACATGGTGCAGCTCCTTATTTCTTCTTGGTTTCTTTGATCGTGATTTTTTCGTCCGAGTAACGGATACCCTTGCCTTTGTAGGGCTCGGGTGGACGAATCAAACGGATCTCGGCAGCCACTTGGCCAACGCGTTGGCGATCGGCACCCTTGATCACAATTTCTGTGGGGGTGGGGGTAGTCACCGTGATGCCGGCGGGCATGTTTTTGTCAACTGGATGGGAATACCCAACCGTCAAATTCAACTTGGCGCCTTGCGCTTGGGCTTTGTAACCGACGCCAACCAGATAGAGCTTTTTCTCAAAACCCTTGGTCACGCCAATCATCATGTTGTTGACCAATTGGCGCATTGTGCCGCTCATGGCATCCGCTTGGCGAGAATCATTGGCGGGGGCAAAACTCAGCTTGCCAGCGTCGCTGGTAATCTTGACCAGGGCATTTTGTGTCAAATACAAAACGCTCGCAGCGCCTTTGACACTGATCTGGTCTTCTTTGATCGATACATCCACGCCAGCCGGGATGGCGACGGGCATTTTTCCAATACGGGACATTTTCAGTTTCTCCTCAATGTCACGCTTTAGGCGACGTAGCAGAGCACTTCACCACCGATACCGGTAGCGCGTGCTTTGCGATCAGTCATGACGCCCTTGGAGGTAGTGACAATTGCCACACCCAGGCCGTTCTGAACTTGGGGAATGGCATCGCTGCCACGGTAAACACGCAGGCCAGGACGACTGACGCGCTCAATGCGCTCAATCACCGGGCGACCCGCGTAATATTTCAAGGCGATTTGAAGTTCGGACTTGCCGCCTTCGGTTTTGACCTTGAAACCGTCAATGTAGCCTTCGTCTTGCAACACCTGCGCAATCGCCACCTTCACTTTGGAAGAGGGTATGTCGACAGTGGTTTTGGCCACCATCTGTGCATTTCGAATGCGTGTCAACAAATCGGCGATGGGATCACTCATGCTCATATCTATGTCTCCTGGCGCTTACCAACTGGCCTTGACTACGCCAGGGATTTCCCCGGCAAAAGCCATTTCACGAATTTTTGCCCGCGCCAGACCGAAATGCTGGAACGTGCCACGAGGACGACCGGTGATCGCGCAACGATTGCGCTGACG
>Ga0209638_1001536_pt1 | contig 14623 bp, 11 predicted proteins | sample BarGraNGADG00211_FD_184490 | JGI IMG/M metagenome (GOLD analysis project Ga0209638, IMG submission 184490) | Arctic peat soil microbial communities from Barrow, Alaska - Barrow Graham LP Ref core NGADG0002-211 (SPAdes) (version 2) | ecosystem: Environmental > Terrestrial > Soil > Wetlands > Peat... | reverse complement strand
TACATTTGCTGAATTTGCCGAGGTGCGCAAGTCAATGCCCTTTAGCCAGGTGCCCACCCTGGAGGTGGATGGAGTGCTAGTGACGCAGTGCGATTCGATTCTTCGATACGTGGGAAAACTGGCAGGCCTGTACCCTGCTGATGCGTACCAGGCCTTGCTGTGCGACGAGGTTGCGTATGTGGTGGAAGAAGCTGGCGTCAAGATGGGGCCGAGCTTTCGCATGACGGGTGATGCCCAGAAGGAGGCCCGCACTGCCCTCGTCAACGGATCCATGCCGGTGTACCTTCGTTGGCTGCAAAGCCAGTTGCTGGCCCATGGCGGCAAATACTTTGCCGACAATCGTCTCACTGTTGCAGACCTGAAGGTGTTTGTCGATGTGCGCGGCCTCAACTCCGGCCGACTCGATCATGTGCCCACCGATCTGGTGGAGAAGCTTGCCCCCGCGCTCAACGCCCATATGCAGCGCATTGCCCAGACCCCGGCGGTGGCGCAGTACTACGCCAGGTTCGGATCCTAGGAATCACTGGTGAATCAGGCGAGCAGCGGCAGGCAGAGCGAGGTTTCGCTGGCGTAGCTGCAGTGAGCGCATTGGAAGCGGGCGGTGAACCGCTCGCACTTGAGGCCCTGTTCGCGCCTGTGCGTCAGCGCGAGCGGGCCTTCGCAATCGGGGCAGGCGCGCAGCATCGCGATGCTCACTTCCATGCCCCGCACGGTAGCGCCGTCACGGGTGCGAAAGTCCTCATCCAGAACGATGGTGTGGCACTCAAACGTGGCGATACCCCAGCTTTCGAGTTGCTCCAGCAGATTGTCAAAAAAAGCAATCGTCCTGGGCGCCTGCTCGATGGCGAGCTGCTTTCCTGATGCAGTCAACATCGATCGCGGAGCCACCCGGGCGTAGGTGAGTTCCCGGCTCAGCGTCTGTACCAGCGCATCGACCAGGCCGCGTCCGCGCAGGGCGGCCTTGGTAAAGAAGGCGCCCACGCCCAGAGCCCCCAGCTTCTCCAACCGGTCCGCGTCCTGCACGATGCGGGACGGGCCGATGCACGCAAGGCGCTCGTCGTAAAGAGCGCGCAGCGCTTGCAGCACCGACTCGATCGCACCGCGTTCCAGGCCGAACTCGGTGAGCATTTTCTCCGCCAGGAGCGCCGCATGCTCTTCTTCTGGTAGGCGGTCCTGATGGTAGGCGCCCTCATGAAACTTGCCTGCATCATGGTAGAGCGCCACCAGCGTGGGCAGGAATGAATCGACCCCTTCCATTACGGATATCTTGTGGGCAATGGCGGCCGTGCGCCTTGTGTGCTCCAGGAGAAATTCCGACGGCGCCTGGCCGGCCTGCTCGTTGTAGCGTGCTTCCGCCTCGACCAGCATTTTTTCGATCCTGGCGTAAAGCCCGGGAAAGCGCGCCTCCAGTACATTTCGTACGTCGTTCATTGCCGTTTCCTAATCGAGGTTCGCCTGGCCTGGAATTTCGCGCCGAATCTTGCGAAAGCAGTTTCGTAGTTCCGTGACAAATAGTTCGGGCTGCTCGAAGGCGGCGAAATGCCCGCCCTTGTCTGTCTCGTTCCAGTGGATGATGTTGGTGAATTGACGCTGCGCCCAACGCCGTGACGGACGGGAAAATTCCTTCGGGAAAATGGTCACGCCGACCGGAAGTGCCAGCGGCTGAGTCTTGAAGAAGGCCAGGCTCTCCCAATAGAGTCGCGCCGATGATGCGGCAGTGCCGGGAAGCCAGTAGAGCATGATGTTGTCGAGCATGGCGTCGCGGCTCAGGGCGCTCTCGGGTTCGCCCTGGTTGTCGGTCCAGGCATAGAACTTCTCGTAGATCCAGGCCGCCTGTGCAGCGGGTGAGTCGGTCAGGCCGTAGCTCAAGGTCTGCGGCCGGGTGCGCTGCTGCTTGGCGTAGCCCGAGTCGCTGTCGCGATAGAACTTCATCGAGGCAACCGAGGCTTGCTCGGCCTGGGTGAGTTGCGCAAAATCATCCCGGCCCGGATAGATCAGCGGCATGTTGAGATGGACTGCGGCGCATTCAGGTGGCGCGACCATGCCAATGGCGGTGGTCACTGCGGCGCCCCAATCGCCGCCTTGGGCAAAGTAGCGCTGGTAGCCCAGGCGCTTCATCAAAGTGATCCAGGCGGCGGCGATTCTCTCAACCCCCCAGCCGGTGCGCGTGGGCTTGTCCGAAAAACCGAAGCCGGGCAGCGACGGAATCACGAGGTGGAACGCATCGGCGGCAGCGCCACCGTGGGCGCCAGGGTCGGTCAGCGGGTCGATCACGTCCAGGAACTCGACCACCGAGCCGGGCCAACCGTGCGTGATGAGAAGCGGCACGGCATCGGGGTTCGGTGAGCGGATGTGAAGAAAATGGATGCGCAAACCGTCGATGCGGGTGTGGTACTGGCCAAGCGCGTTCAGCCGCGCTTCGCAGCGTCGCCATTCATAACCATGTGCCCAATAGTCGCAGAGTGCCTTGATCCGATCCAGCGGCACACCCTGGCTCCAGTCGCTGACGGTTTCACGATCCGGCCAGCGTGTGTGGGCCAGCCGTGAGCTAAGCTCGGCGAGCGTCTCGTCGGCAACGGCCAGCTTGAAAGGTTCGACCGATTCGCTCATATAGTCCGCCTGGTTTTCGCCGTTGATTTCCGCCATAGCCTTCGTGCGAGTGTACACGGTACCCCTCGACAAGGATAAAGCTGTGGGGGCATTCCGGCATGGCAAAATAGCGCAACTTGAAGCTTTGGCGACCGCCTGACACCTCCATCCCAATCTGAAACCCCAAGAAAGAAATTATGGCCCTGCTCATCAACGAAGATTGCACCGCTTGCGACGCCTGCCGCCCGGTCTGCCCGAATGAAGCGATCACCGTCGGCGATCCCCTGTATGTGATTGATCCGTTTCGCTGCACTGAGTGTGTCGGTGCCGAGGATGAACCCCAATGCAAGCTGGCCTGTCCGGCCGAGTGCATCATCGTCAATCCCGATTTTGTGGAAAGCCCGCAAGAATTGCAAGCCAAGTACGAGTCTTTGCACAGTTAACGTATGAGCGTACTGGCCGATCTTCGCAAAAGTTATGAGCGCGCCAAACTCAGCGAAGACGCCTGTCACGCCGACCCGTTGCGCCAATTTGAGCAGTGGCTCAACGAAGCGATTTCTGCCGAAGTGCCAGAGCCCAACGCCATGACGCTGGCCACTGTGGCCAGCAACCTGCGCCCGAGCACACGCGTGGTGCTGGTCAAGGGCTACGACGAACGCGGTCTCACCTGGTTTACCAACTACGACAGCCGCAAGGGGCAGGAACTGGCAGGCAACCCATTTGCGGCACTGCAATTTCACTGGGTTGAGTTGGAGCGCGTGGTGCGGATTGAAGGCCTGGTGGAAAAAATCAGCGCAGCGGAAAGCGACGCTTACTTTCACAGCCGCCCGCTCGAATCGCGTATTGGTGCCTGGGCCTCACCGCAAAGCCAGGTGATCAGTGGGCGCAGCGTGCTGCTGGCCAACGCAGCAAAGTATGCCGCGCAATTTTTACTGCAACCACCGCGCCCGCCGCACTGGGGCGGCTACCGGCTCAAGCCCGATCAGTGGCAATTCTGGCAAGGCCGCAAGAACCGTCTGCATGACCGGCTGCGCTACACGTTGAAACCCGGTAATGACGCAGCAGCCACCGGCCGAGCGATTTGGATTCGCGAACGGCTGGCGCCCTGATCAAACCGCATCGGCACCGGGGAAACGGCCTGACTCATGCCCGGAAAAAAGCGCTCCAAATCCTGCACTGGGGCGGGTCGGCCAAACAAGTAACCCTGATAGTTGTGGCAGCCCTCGCTTTCCAGAAAATCGCATTGTTGCTGCGTCTCAACCCCTTCGGCAATCACCATCATTCCCAGGCCGTGTCCCATTGCTACGGTGGCCTTGACCAGTGCTGCATCCTTGAAGTTGGTCACAGCATCGCCAACAAACGACTGGTCGATCTTGATCTGATCAAGCGGCAGCCGCTTGAGATACGACAGCGACGAATAACCGGTGCCAAAATCATCCAACGAGAAGCCCACGCCGTGGCTTTTAAGTGCCACCATCTTGGCAATGATGTCTTCAATATCTTTGACCAGCAAACTCTCGGTGAGTTCGAGCTTGAGCCGTGTCGGCGGGGCACCAGTGCGCTCCAGCGTGGCCAGCACCTCCGACACAAAGTTCACACGGTGAAACTGGACCGCACTGACGTTGACCGCGATCGTGAGGTGCGCGCGTTCAGGCTGCGTGGCCCATTCTTTTAACTGGCAACAAGCCGTCTCCAACACCCATTGGCCCAACGGCAAAATAAGACCGGTTTCTTCGGCCAGTGCGATGAAATTGGCCGGTGAGACCAGGCCGCGCTGCGGATGCTGCCAGCGCACCAGCGCTTCAACGCCCATCAAGCGGCCTTGTTGATCGACCTGCGGCTGGTAATACAGCCGAAACTGGTTTAGCCGCAAGCCAAGCCGCAACTCCGCTTCAAGCTCAGCGCGCGCGTTCATGGCGGCCTGCATTTCAGGGTCAAAAAAACGCAGCGTGTTGCGCCCGGCGTCTTTGGCCCGGTACAAGGCCAGATCGGCGCGCTTGAACAACTCTTCCACCGAGTCATGACGGGCCTGGAACAAAGCCACACCGACGCTGGCGCTGCCATGGTACGCCAGGCGACCAAACTGGTACGGCTGGCGCAAAGTATCCAGCATCTTCTGCCCGACCGCCTCGGCCTGCGTGGCCGCCTCGGTCGCGTTGTCACTCAAGTCCAGCAACATCACGACAAAATCATCGCCCCCGAGTCGCGCCACCGTGTCGCCTTCACGCACACAAAAGTTCAGACGTATGGCCACTTGTTGCAACATCAAATCGCCCTGCTCATGCCCCTGGGTGTCATTGAGATTCTTGAAATTATCGATGTCAATAAACAGCAAGGCACCGTTGCCCTTGTGCTCACTGCGCGCGCGCACCGCCAGCGACTGCGTCAATCGGTCCACCAGCAAACGCCGATTGGGCAGACCGGTGAGCGGGTCGTAAAAGGCCAGATGCTCGATTTCGGCTTCGGTCGCCTTGCGCGCAGTGACGTCAACCATGAAGCCGTGCCACAAGACCGAACCATCGGGTCGTCTTTGCGGCAGCGCCTTGCCAGAAAACCAGCGCACGCGGTCATCGGCAAATGTCACACGGTATTCATGCGCCCAAGGCGTAAGCGTTTGAGCTGATAGTTGGATCGATGCGTTAACGCCCGCCACGTCGTCGGGATGGGTTAAGGCGCAAAACGCTGCGGCATCCGCCGCGACCTGCTGCGGGCTGAGCCGGCAAAGCTCGCGCAAACCTTCACTGGCAAACGGAAAGCAGGAACTGCCGTCCGGTCGCAGCAAGTATTCATACACCAGCCCCGGTACGTGATCGGTCAGATCCTGCAATTGCATCAGTGCTTGCCTCTGTGCCTCCAAATGGCGTTTTCGAACCGTTCCAGACCAGGACAAAAGCAGGGTCAGCGCCAGCAGCAAAACACTCAGCACGGCGGCTTCCCGCAGACGCTGTAGCCTGGTTTTCTGTTGTTCGGCAAACACGTCTTGGGTGGTCTCACCGATCAACACCAGCAGCGCATAAGATGGCAGCTTTTTGAAGTGATACAGGCGCTCAATCCCGTCGATCGCGCTGTGATAGGTTTGACTGCCCAATTGTTCGCCGTGTAAAACGCGCGAAAATATCGGCTCCGATGCGGCGTTACCAGCAAACGATTCCTTTCGCCCTGCTTTTCTGGCCAGTAGCGACCCGCTCAAATCGTACAGCGCGGCCACGCCCTGATCGCCGAGTTTCAGTTCGGCATAGAAACGGGTGAAATAAGTCGGGTCAAGCGAGGCCACCACGACGCCGTCAAATTTTCCGTTTTTCCCACTGATGCGCCGCGACAGTTGAATCGACCACTTGCCGGAAGCGCGATCGAGCACCACGGGGGAGATAAAGAGCGTGTCGTTGATGGGCGCCCGGTGGACCTTGAAGTATTCCTGATCCGACAAGTCAATGTGGTCACTGAACGGCAGGCTGCTCTGCTGCAATAGACCATTCGCACCAATCATGGCGATCTGGAGAAGAATGCGGGAATCATAAAGACCCTCTTCGGACACTTCCTTCAAATTGATTGCTCCGTCGTGCCGCTGGTATTCCCCGAGAACATGCAGCAAGGTCTGATCCGCGCTGTAGAAAGTTCGTTCGGCATGTTCCTGGCTGACCCGTGCCAGATTGGCGATTTCATTTTCTGCACCGACTTTGACTCGTGCATAGTCTTGGTCGATCAGGTTAAACGTGTGCCACCAGACGGCCACGAGCACCATTGCGGCCAACAACCAGATCGGTAACTGATGATTCAGTCTGGCGACTGCGCCGGTGAATTGACGGACCAATGGCATGAAGTTAATGACGGGACAGATGCTTGAGTTGGTAGCGCGGGCCGTTGGTCTGCCAACCCCCGTGACGAATTGATGCACATCATAACCTGATCCTGCCGATTTTTGCTTATTCAAAGCGTTTGCAAAGCGTCCCTCAAGCCTTGGTCAAGCGTGCAAAAGTCTCACGAAATTTCGCCACCTTGGGTGCCGCCACCGCCAGACAGTAAGCTTGCGTTGGATTTTTCGCAAAATAGTCCTGGTGATAGTCCTCAGCCGGCCAGTAGTTGGCCAGCGGCAAGACTTCAGTGACGATCGGGTGGCTATAGACACCGCTCTGAGTCATCCCGCGGATCAGTTCTTCAGCCAGCATCAGCTGCTCGGGTGACGCGTAATAAATGCCGCTGCGGTATTGCTTACCGCTGTCATGGCCCTGGCGGTTGAGCGTGGTCGGGTCGTGAATGACGAAGAATATTTCCAGCAACTCACGCGCACTCACCTGCGCCGGATCAAACACCAGCTTGACCACCTCGGCGTGGCCCGTGCTGCCAGTGCAGACCTGCTCGTAACTGGGGTCGCAAACGTGCCCGTTGCTGTAGCCGCATTGAACGTCGGTGACGCCTTTGACATTGCCATAAACCGCTTCTAGACACCAGAAGCAGCCACCGCCAAAGGTGATGCTTTGCAATGAATCTGACATGGGAAATCTCCATCAACAGCGGCCATTGTCGTGGATTGCAGCAAATCCTGGCGCAAGGTCTGCGTGTACCATTTACACTCTTTGCCCCTGCCCAGACTATTGGATTTTATGAAACCTTGGATGAAATGGGCGCTGGCCGCCCTGGTTGTCGCTTTGCTCGCCCTCAGCGTGTGGCGGGCGTTGTCGCAGCGCAAGACGCAACAGGAGGCAGTGGCCACCCAGGCAGCGCAGCGCGCACAAACGGTGGTTGAACTTGGCAGCGCCGATCTGGTGCCGGTCAAACGCCTTGAATTGGCACAAGGGATAGCGATATCAGGCGCGCTCAAGGCTGTCAACAGCGCCATCGTCAAAGCCCGGGTGCCGGGTGAATTGCAGGGTCTGAGCGTGCGCGAAGGTGAACGGGTCAAGGCCGGGCAAATCATCGCCCGCGTCGATGCCGGCGAATACCGCTCGCGCGTACTCCAGGCGCAGCAACTTGCGGCAGCAGCCAAATCCCAGATTGACATTGCCCGGCGCAGCTTTGACAACAACCGCTCGCTGGTGGAGCAAGGCTTTATTTCCAAGACGGCGCTTGATTCCTCCGCGGCCAGTCTCGCCGCTGCCGAGGCCAATTACCGCGCGGCACAGGCGGGCACGGCGGTGACGGCCAAGTCACTTGAAGACACCGTACTGCGGGCACCGATCAGCGGCTTGATTTCACAGCGGCTGGCACAAAGCGGCGAACGCGTCGCAGTCGAAGCCCGCATCGTCGAAATTGTTGATCTCGATCGCCTCGAACTCGAAGCCAGTCTGAGTGCCAGCGAATCGCTCGATGTGCGGCTCGGGCAAAGTGCCGTGCTCAAGATTGAAGGCGCGCCCAATCCGGTCGCAGCCAAGGTGGTACGAATTAACCCGAGCGCCGTCGCCGGGAGTCGCGCCGTGCTGGTCTATTTGGCGGTGGAGGCCACGCCCGGCCTGCGCCAGGGTCTGTTTGCCCAAGGAACCCTGGGCACCGGTCACTTGCAAACACTGGCGCTGCCCTTGAGCGCCGTGCGCACCGACAAACCGCAAGCCTATGTGCAGGTAGTAACCAACAACAAAGTGGCCGACCAGAACGTCGAGATGGGTGCGCGCGGTGAGGTGGACGGCCAAACCATGGTGGCGGTCAAGGGGCTGAGCGAGGGTGCCAGCGTCATCGTCGGATCCATCGGCACGCTGCGCGAGGGCAGCAGCATCAAAATCATCCAGGCGAGCAAATAGACCATGTGGTTCACGCGCATCAGCCTGAAGAACCCGGTCTTTGCCGTCATGGTCATGCTGGCCATTGTGGTGCTGGGTCTGTTCTCTTACCAGCGTCTTCAAGTCGATCAGTTTCCCAACGTTGATTTTCCGGTGGTGGTGGTGACCACCGAATACCCGGGCGCGTCGCCTGAGATTGTCGAGAGCGAAGTCACCAAGAAGATCGAGGAAGGCGTCAACTCGATTGCCGGCATCAACGCGCTGACCTCGCGCAGCTATGAAGGCCAATCGGTGGTCGTGATCGAATTCCAGTTGCAAATCATCGGGCGCAAGGCGGCTGACGATGTGCGCGAGAAAGTTGCACTCTTACGCCCGACCCTGCGCACCGAGGTCAAGGAGCCACGGGTATTGCGCTTTGACCCGAGCAGCCGCGCGATCTGGTCAGTGGCAGTCCTTCCGGTGGCTGGTCCCAAGCCACTCACCGATGTCGAATTGACCAACTGGGCCGACCAGACGCTTAGAAAACGCCTGGAGAACGTACGCGGCGTCGGCTCGGTCACTGTGGTCGGTGGCACCCTGCGTGAAATCAATATTTACCTCAAACCACAGGCGCTGGAAGCATTTGGTGTCACTCCTGAGCAGGTGGTGGCAGCGGTCACCTATGAAAACCAGGATCTGCCGATGGGCGCGATTCGCTCGCTCGAACAAGAGCGCGTGGTGCAGATCCAGGCGCGCATGCAGCGCCCGGAGGATTTTGGCAAGATCATTGTGGCGCGCAAAAATGGCGCACCAGTGCGTATTGAACAGATCGCAAAGGTGGTGGACGGCGCCCAGGAAACAGACTCTCTGGCGCTTTACAACGGCCAACGCACGCTGCTGCTGAGCGTGCAGAAATCCCAGGATGAGAACACCATCGACGTGATTGATGGCCTCACCAAAACCCTCGCCGAAGTGCAGACGCAACTGCCGCCCGGCATTCGGCTGGAGCCGGTGACCGACGGTTCACGCCAGATCCGGGTGTCGGTCTCGAACGTGCGGGAAACGCTGTTCGAAGGCGCGCTGCTCACCATCCTGATCGTGTTTTTGTTTCTCAATTCGTGGCGCTCCACCATCATCACCGGCCTGACCCTGCCGATTGCCTTGATTGGCACCTTTCTGTTCATGAACCTGTTTGGTTTCACCATCAACATGGTGACGCTGATGGCCCTGAGCCTGTGTGTCGGCCTGCTGATTGACGATGCAATTGTGGTGCGCGAAAACATTGTGCGCCATGTGCAGATGGGCAAGAAGCCGTTTGCGGCGGCCATGGACGGCACGCAGGAAATTGGCATGGCAGTGCTGGCCACCACCATGTCGATCGTGGCGGTGTTCCTGCCGATCGGCTTCATGGGCGGCATCATCGGCAAGTTTTTTCATGAGTTTGGCGTCACCATCGTGGCGGCTGTGCTGATCTCGATGTTTGTCAGCTTCACGCTTGACCCGATGCTCTCTTCCATCTGGCATGACCCCAGTATTGATGTACACCATCATCATGGTCTGAACCCGGACGGCACACCGCGCCTGCACAAAACCTTCTACGACAAAACCATTGGCCGCGTCACTGGCTGGTTTGACCACGCCACCAACGTGCTGATCGACAGCTACCAGAACATTCTGGGCTGGGCACTGGTCCACAAGCTCAAGACCCTGGCGCTGGCACTGGCCATTTTTGTCACCAGCATTTTCATGGTGCCGCTGCTGGGCACCGAGTTTGTGCCAGCGGCTGATTTCTCTGAAACCACGATCAATTTCTACACGCCAATGGGCTCATCGCTGGAAGTGACCGAGGCCAAAACGAAACAAGTGGAAGCCATTGTGCGATCATTTCCAGAAGTGCGTTACACATTGGCGACGATCAACACCGGCAGCGCCGTGGGCAAGAGCTACGCCAGCATTTATGTGCGCCTGGTGGACCGCAAGGAGCGTAGCCGCAACGTCAACGATCTGTCGGACGTATTGCGCCAACGCCTCAAGCAGGTGGCGGGCATCACGGTCACGCACGTGGGCCTGATGGATCCGGTGGGGGGGCAAAAACAGGTCGAGTTTTCCCTGCAAGGGCCGGATCAGGCCGAGCTTGAGCGCATCAGCCAGTTGGTGCTTGACAAGGTGCGACCGATTCCCGGTCTGGTGGACCTGGATTCGAGCACCAAACCCAACAAACCCACGCTGGATGTGACGGTCAGGCGCGACGCGGCGTCCGACTTGGGCTTGGGCATCGGCCAGATCGCCAGCGCCCTGCGCACATTGGTGGCGGGCCAGACCGTGGGCAACTGGCGTGCCCCGGACGACCAGACCTATGACGTCAATGTGCGCCTGGCACCCGAAGCGCGCAACAGTCCGGACGACTTGCAACACCTTCCATTTACCCTGGGTGCCAACGCCGACGGCAGCGCGCGCATCGTGCGCTTGAACCAGGTCGCCACAGTGCAAGAGTCTACCGGCTCGAACCAGATCAACCGGCGCGACATGACGCGTGAGGTGGCCATCAACGTCAACGTCTATCAGCGCTCGGCCGGCGAGGTTTCCAATGACATCAAGAGCGCGCTCGACAGCGTCAGTTTTCCACCGGGCTACCGTTACCAGTTTGGTGGCTCGACAAAAAACATGGCAGAGTCGTTTGACTATGCCATCTCGGCCCTGGTCCTGGCGATTGTTTTCATTTACATGATTCTGGCGAGCCAGTTCAAAAGCTTCTTCCAACCGCTGGCGCTGATGACTGCGCTGCCGTTGACGCTGATCGGCGTGGTGCTGGCCCTCTTGATGTTCCACTCGACACTCTCCATTTTTTCAGTGATCGGCATCGTGATGTTGATGGGGCTGGTCACCAAGAATGCGATTTTGCTGGTTGACTTTGCGATTCGTGCCCGAACTGCAGGCATCGACGAAGACGGTGGTCACATTGAACCTCTGGATCGCAATGCCGCCCTGCTGCTGGCCGCAAAAGTACGGCTGCGACCGATCCTCATGACCACGCTGGCGATGATTTTTGGCATGCTGCCGCTGGCCCTGGCGCTGACCGAAGGCTCCGAGCAGCGCGCCCCGATGGGCCAGGCTGTCATTGGCGGCGTCCTCACCTCGTCGCTGCTGACTTTGGTCGTGGTGCCGGTGGTCTATTGCTACATGGATGATCTGGCGCAATGGTTGCGGCACCGCTGGGGCGGCCATCACGATGACGACGCAAGCGCTGCCGGGTAAAATTTCGTAGAATCAATCGATATACCCCCTGGAGTACATAAATGAATTTGGAACAAGCCCGCTTCAACATGATCGAACAGCAAATCCGCCCATGGAACGTCCTGGACGACGAAGTGCTGCGCCTGCTCTCGGTGGTCAAGCGCGAAGACTTTGTGCCATTGGCACACAAGGCACTGGCGTTTGTCGATCTTGAAATCCCTCTCGGTCAGGCTCAGTGCATGCTGGCACCGCGCATTGAAGCGCGCATGCTGCAAGACGCAGCGGTGCAAAAACATGAAAAGGTATTGCAGATCGGCACCGGTTCAGGCTTTATGACAGCCTTGTTGGCGCACCAGGCGCAGCGCGTTATTTCACTGGAAATCAATCCGGAACTGGCCCAACAGGCCCGCCTCAATCTGCAAAAGGCGGGTATCCATAACGCCGAAGTCCGCCAGCTCGATGGCGCTGCTGCGGTGCTGGCTGATGGTCCGTTCGACCTCATCGTGCTCAGCGGCTCGGTAGCCGAGGTGCCCGCGGCGTTGCTCGCGCAACTCAAGGTGGGTGGCCGGCTTATTGGCGTTGTGGGTACTGAGCCCGTGATGTGCGTCACCCTGATCACACGCAGCGCAGAGGCCGTATTCAACACCCGTGCGCTCTGGGACACGGTCGCACCGCGTCTGCTCAATTTTCCGGAACCAGCCCGCTTCAATTTTTGAGCCCAGGCTTGACTCGCAGTCAATAAAATAAACCGTCATCACAGAACACCAAGATTCACCATGAAAACGTTCCGTCTATTGCCTCTCATTGTCGTCATTGGCGCCAGCCTGACCTTGCCCGTGCGGGCGCAGAGTCTGGTAGTCCTGTTTGAGTCGGCGCGCGGCTTTGATGCTTCCTACCAGTCGGCCAAATTGCAGTATGACGCAACGCTGGCCCGGGCCGACCAGGCCAAGGCCTTGCTCCTGCCCACCGTCGGACTCTGGCTCGGTTCCTCGGCGACCAGTTTGGACAACACACTGGTACTGCCACCCCAGTCAAGCAAATTAAGCTATAACACCCAGAGCGCCACCGTCAGCGCGTCGCAGCCACTGTATCGTCCGGCCAACTGGGCGAGTTATGAGCAGGGCCTAACACTGATCCAACTGGCGCAGGCCCAGCTCACGGCAGCCGACCAGGACTTGATCGTGCGCGTCAGTCAGGCATACTTTGACGTGCTTGCCGCGCAGGATAACCTGACCTTTTTACAGGCTCAAAAAACGGCCGTGGCCGAACAACTGGCCTCGGCCAAGCGCAACTTTGAAGTCGGTACCTCTACCATCACCGATACGCGCGAGGCGCAGGCCCGTTATGACCTCGTGATCGCCCAGGAAATCGCCGCCGCTAACGATCTGAGCGTTAAAAAAATTACACTCGATCAGTTGGTCGGCAAAACTGATGTACAACCCAATTCATTGGCACAACCGCTGACACTGCCAGCCCTGTTGCCCCCCGACGTGCATAGCTGGGTGCAACAAACCGAGTCTGGCCATCCCATCATCGAACAAGCCCGAATTGCTCTGGAAGTGGCACAACTTGAAACCCAAAAAGCGCAGGCAGGCCACAAGCCCACGCTCGATTTGACGGCTGGCTACAACCTCACCCAGAATAATGGAACGGCCAGCATCGCCAGTGATTACCGCACCAATGCCGCCACTGTCGGCTTGTCGTTCAACCTGCCCTTGTTCGCCGGCTTCTCGATCCAGAACCGCGTCAAGGAAACCCTGGCGCTCGAAGACAAGGCGCGCAACGATCTCGAAGGTGCCCGGCGCGCCGTTGCCCTGGGTACGCGCACCGCCTTCTTGGGTGTGCTATCAGGCCAGGGCCAGGTCAATGCTCTCGAAGCCGCCGAAATCTCCAGTCAAAGCGCGCTCGATGCCAACAAGCTCGGATACCAGGTCGGTGTGCGCATCAATATTGACGTGCTTAACTCGCAAAGCCAGTTGTTCGACACCAAGGCCAGGTTGGCCAAGGCGCGCTACGATGTGCTGCTGGGCGGCCTCAAGCTGCGCCAGGCCAACGGCACGCTCAAGGCCGAGGACTTGCAGAGCGTGAACGCACTGCTGGCGAACTAATATTCGATTTTTGGAACCGGCACCGAATCAAAGAGCGCGACTGATTTCGGGCGGGTGCCCGATTAGCCAACATTCAGAGCTAAATTGATACTGGGTAAATTCATGATCGGTTGCGGCTTCATTCCTGGCTGTCCTTGATTTCCTTGGATTCTTCGGCTGACTTCACTGGTTCGTCTGACTCACTGCGTTCATCCAGCGCGGCCAGCACCGAACCAGGATTCATCGACTGCTGCAGCACGGCCGCCTCGGGATCAGGGCGGTCTTTGACGTTGGGCAAATCGCGCCGTAACTCTTCCAGCAAGTCAATCAGCTTGGCCACCTTCTGCTCGGTCAATAACGTCACTTTCAGATCCAGATGCGCCCGCTGTTCCTCAAGCTTGGCGAGCCGGTTCTGCTTGGTCAGAACCACGGTTGCGGTCAACAACGCGCCCAAACCGACAATCCCCTGTAGCCAGAAATACGGTGCCGGATCGAATTCGGTCATGCCCAATAGGCGCAACACAATGTTGACGATCACCCAGAGCGCAACAAAGAGAAGAATGAAACCAAAAAATATCGGCAGCCCGATGAAACTGCTGACGTGTTCAAGGATGCGTTGCCAATAGCCGATCTTTTGTTCTTCACGGGTATAGAACTTCAGCACAGCATCGATGTTCTGGCTGATCTGGTCGCGCTCGGAGTCGATTGGCTTATCCGGGGCATCCGCAGGCGACGACGGTGGGACGGCAGGAGTGGCTTTCATTGGCTTATATTACAGGAACCCGCCGGTGAGTCACCCCACTTGAAGCCAATTCAGCGCCGCAGGAACATCCGCCACGTCGGTGAGACCGTGCAGCGCCTGCCCATCAGTGCAACACTGTAAGGATGCTCTGCATAACCCCTCACGGCGTGTGCTAGCGCGGCCTCGGGCGGTCTGCGGCGTTGCATTTATTGCCAATAGCACGCGCTATTGGCTGCAAAATGCGCCTAGCATCCCATCCCGATCCGCACTGCACCCACTCG
>Ga0209638_1001534_pt1 | contig 14640 bp, 13 predicted proteins | sample BarGraNGADG00211_FD_184490 | JGI IMG/M metagenome (GOLD analysis project Ga0209638, IMG submission 184490) | Arctic peat soil microbial communities from Barrow, Alaska - Barrow Graham LP Ref core NGADG0002-211 (SPAdes) (version 2) | ecosystem: Environmental > Terrestrial > Soil > Wetlands > Peat... | reverse complement strand
GCCGAGTTGCAGGACTGGATCGAGCCCTTGGTCGCGAGCGCGACACGGGCGCCGGCCCGCTCGGCGGAGACGGCGGCGGCGAGGCCGGAGGCCCCGCTGCCGAGCACGAGCACGTCGAATCCGCGGTTAGCCGCCAAAGCACGCTGATTGTAGCCGAGAGACCTAATGCTTGTCATAAGGACGAGCTATTCGAATCCTCACTGGACCTGTCCGAATTAGACATCTTGATTGTCAGAACTGGCAACGCTACGGTGGCCTGCATCGTCCACCACCAGGAGGTATGCAATGAAGCTCGAGCATCGCCTGGCGACCGTTGTGGGCCTTGCCGTCGGTCTTGCAGGAGTCGCCCTCGTCCCCGTCGCCGGTGCTGCCGGTGGCCCGCAGCCCACAGCTCCGGTACAAGCACAGGCACTGATCAGCGCGCCGGCGCTCGTCGCGAGTGGTTCCGTCACGCGTTCCGTCAGCCCACAGGAGGCGCTGTCGGCGGCCTCGCTCCCAGGCGCAATCGTCTCCGTTGCCCCGGGTCTGTCTCCGGCACAGGCGGTCGGGCTGTCGCCTGCTGTCTCGGTATCGACCAGTACGTCGTCGTCGATCGTCAGGCCGATCGGGACGACGACCGCATCGACGGCCTGCAATGCGAACGCCGCGTGGTATGAGTGGGGAACCTGGCCCTATCAGCAGCGGATCACCGATACCACGTACTGGTGCGCGGTCTATGGAGACCACATCACATACACCTCGTCCACGACCAACGGCAGTGGGACGCTCTGCGGCACGTCCTGGACGAGCAATCAGATCATCAGCGGGGGCATCGGGTTCTCGTGGTTCGTGAACAGGTCCAGCGCCGGGTTCAGCTGTCCAACGGCGATTCCGTGGCTATCGCTTCACCCGAGCCATTCACAGGACGTCTCCCGCAACGCGTGGGGAAACACCGCATTGGTCGGAGCCAGCTAGGAGGTTCACGGTGGCATCGATGATCAACAGGAGGCGGCTGGCCTACGGGTTGGTCGTGGTGCTGGCAGCCTTCGCCGTTCTCTCCTTCGTCTTGCCCTATGTCGGAGGAGGCGATTCGGGACTGACAAAGCTCATCCCGTAGGACGACGCTCAGAACGATGCTCGTGGCTCGGGAAACCGGGCCACGAGTTGTTGCGTCACCAGACGGAGCGCAGCAGCTGCTCGATCTCGGCAGGCGTCGCCGGGTTCGGGTTCGCCTGGTTGCCTGCACGCTGCGCCGCGGCGACGGCGAGCTCGGACAGGTCGGCCTCGGGCACACCCAGGTCACGCAGCCGCGTCGGCCCACCCAGCGCCGCGAGCTCCTCGACGCGTGAAGCGGGGTCGCCGCCGACCGCGTCGCCGAAGCGATGGAGCGCCTCCGGCGCATAGCGGGCGTTGTAGCGCAGCGCCGCAGGGAGGCAGATGCCGTTCAGGGTCCCGTGCGGGAGCCCGTAGCGTCCGCCGACGGCCTGCGCCAGCGCGTGGCCGAGCGCGAGCATCGAGCCGCCGAGCGCCGCGCCCCCGTGGCACGCCCCGCGCAGGAGCTCCGTGCGTGCGTCGCGATCGTGCAGGTCCTCGACGACCTGTGGCAGCGCCTGCACGATGAGACGCGCCCCCGCGAGCGCGTGCTCGTCGGCCTCGTCGTTGTGGCCGTGCACGTAGAGGGCTTCGGCGCAGTGCGCGAGCGCGTTCATCGACGTGCCGACCGTCGGCTCGCGCGGCAGGTCGAGTGTCAGCTCGACGTCATAGACGATGCCCACCGGCCGGGCTCCGGCTCCGCCGCCGCGCATCTTGCGCGCAGGGTCACGCACGCCGTAGTAGGTCGTCCACTCGGCGCCCGCGTACGTCGTCGGGACGGAGATGAGCGGGATCTCCGCGACGGCGGAGATCGCCTTGCCGAGATCGATCGCGCTGCCGCCGCCGAGAGCCACCACGCAATCGCCCGCGCGAGCCTGCGCCGACGCGTCGTCGATGCGGTGCGACGGCACCTCGGTCCAGCGCGCGTGCGGCTCGAGCGGCAGCTCGAGCGCATCCCAGCGGGGCCCGGCGACGAGCAGCGGCGAGCGAACGGCGAGCTCGTCGAGCACCTCTGGAAGCGCGTCGAGGCCCCAACGGACGATCACGCGAGCCGCGACCTCGCGAAGGCGACGAACTCCTGCACAACCCGCGTCTCGGCGCGGCCGGCCGAGCGGACGAGCGAGATCTCGCGCGACGGCTCGAGCCCTTCGACGCGTCCGATGGCAACGGTTCCGGCCGCGAGGTCCGCCTCGATCGCGGAGCGCGAGATGAAGGTGACGCCGTACCCGGCGACGACCGCGCTGCGAGCCGACTCCTGCAAGCCGAGCTCGAGCCGCACATCGAGATCGCGCAGGCGAAGACCAGCGGCACGCAACTCCTCCTCGATCACCTGCCTCACGCCGGCTCCCTCCTGCATCAGCACGAGCGGCTCGGCCTTCAACTCGTCGAGCGTGACCTCCTTCCCGGCGAAGCGGTGGCCGCGCGGAACGGCAAGCACGACCTCGTCGCGGAAGAACGGCTCGAAGACGACGCCGCGTTGGCGCCGGGACGCGCCGACGACACCGAGCTCCACCTCACGCCGGGCCACCTGCTCGACGACGTGCTGCGTGTCGGAAACAGCAAGTGCAATGTGCACCGCAGGATGGAGCTGCTGGAACTCGGCAAGCACGATCGGCAGCACGGTTCCGCCGGGCCCGGTCGACGCGCCGATCTCGAGTCGACCGGCCAGCTCGCCCTCGGCCTCGTCGCCCAGCTCAGAAAGCAACTGCTCCTCCATGGCCAGCAGCCGCTGCGCGCTGCGGTAGAGACGGTTGCCGGCCTCGGTCGGCTCGACCCGCCGCCCGGAGCGGTCGAGCAGCTGGAGGCCGAGCCGCTTCTCGAGCGACCGGATCTGCAGGCTGACCGCGGGCTGCGTGACGCCGAGCTGCTCCGCCGCCTGGGAGAAGCTCCGGCGCTCGACCACCGCGCAGAACGCTGCAAGCTGACGAGTATCCATAAGCGATCATTATGCACGGAAGGGTTGGCGAGACCACTAGCATCGCCCTGTGCCAGAGCAGCCCGCCCCGCGGATCGACGACACGCTCGTCCGGGGGTACCGGCAGCTGGCCCTCGACACGCCCTCACGCCCGCGCGACCTCTTGCTGCGGACACTCGACGTCACGCTCTCGGCGGTCTTCCTCGTCTGCGCGCTGCCGCTCGTCGTGCCGATCGCGCTCGCGATCCTCGTCACGGACGGGACTCCCGTCTTCTACCGCGGCGAGCGCGTCGGGCGCAGCGGCCGCGTGTTCACGATGTTGAAGTTCCGGACGCTGAAGTCCGACGCCGAGTCGCGGCTCGGTCCCTATCTCGGCGAGGAGCTCGTCCGCCGCACGCAGGAGGAGTTCACGTCGCTCGGCAGGTGGCTCAAGGCGACGCAACTCGACGAGATTCCGCAGTTCATCAACGTGCTGCGCGGGGACATGAGCCTCGTCGGTCCCCGGCCGATTCGCCCCGTCTTCTTCGAGGAGCTCGCGCACGACCTCCCGGCGTACTGGCAGCGACTGGTCGTTCGGCCCGGGCTCACCGGCCTCGCACAGGTGCGGCGCGGCTACGAGACGTCGATGGCGGAGAAGCTCGCGCACGACCTCGAATGGATCGCCGATCGCTCCGTACGCCTGTACCTCCGCACGCTGATCGCCACCGGCTGGCGCGTGCTGCGGCAGTCGCTGCAGCGTCCCGGCGGGAACGACGCACCCGGTCCGTAGAGTAAGCCCGCATGTGCGGGATCTGCGGAATCGCGTCACCGGTCGGCCCGCCCGATCCCGATCGCCTGGCCGCGATGAGCGATGCGCTCGTCCATCGCGGCCCCGACAGCGGCGGCATGCATCTCGACGGCCCCGTCGGCCTCGCGGCGCGCCGCCTCGCGATCATCGACCTGGCCGGCGGCGATCAGCCGATCAGCAACGAGGACGCCTCGTGCACGGTGGTACAGAACGGGGAGATCTACAACTTCCCCGAGCTGCGCCGCGAGCTCGAGCGCGCAGGCCACACGTTTCGCACGCACAGTGACACCGAAGTGCACCTGCACCTCTACGAGCAGCACGGCCCGGACTTTGCGCGCCGGCTGCGCGGCATGTTCGCGGTCGCGATCTGGGACGCACGCCGACGGCGGCTCGTGCTTGCTCGCGACCGCTACGGGATCAAGCCCCTGTACTACCGCCACATCGGCGGTGTACTCGAGTTTGCGTCGGAGGTACGAGCGCTGCCGCGCGGTGAGATCGACCTCGACGCGCTCGAGGCGTTCCTCGCGTTCAACTCGATCCCGGCGCCGTACTCGATCTTCCGCGAGGTCCACAAGCTGCCGGCAGGGCACGTGCTCGTCTGGGAAGAGAACGGCACCGTGCACGTCGACCGCTACGCGCGTCCCGGACCGGTGCCTATCGAGGAGTTGCGCACCGACGACGAGGCGGAACTGATCGAGGAGCTTCGCGCGCGCCTGCGCGACTCGGTGCGCGCGCATCTGCTCTCCGATGTGCCGGTCGGCGTCATGCTCTCGGGCGGCGTCGACTCGGCGGCGCTCGCGGCGCTCGCGGCGCAGGAGAGCACCGACGCGATCCACACGTTCACGATCGGGTTCGCGGAGCGAAGCTTCGACGAGCGCGCGGACGCCCGCCTCGTCGCAGAGCGCTACGGCACGAACCATCATGAGCTGCTCGTCCGCCCCGATCCAACGGTGCTGCTACCGGCGCTCGCAGAGGCGTTCGACGAGCCGTTCGCCGACTCGTCCGCATTGCCGACCTACCTCGTGTCGCAGCTCGCCGCCGAGCACGTGAAGGTGGCACTTTCGGGAGAGGGTGGCGACGAGCTCTTCGGCGGCTACTACACGTACGCAGCCGATCAGCTCGCCGACCGCCTCGCGCCCTTCGCCCGGCTCGTACGCCCGCTCGTCGAGCGGCTGCCGACGTCCACGTCGAAGGCGAGCCTCGACTACAAGGCGAAGCGCTTCGTCCAAGCCGCGCATCTGCCTCCGCTTGAGCGCCATCACGGCTGGAAGGAGATCTTCTCGCCCGACGCCCGCGCGGAGCTCACGGGTCGCAGCGCGCCTTTCGATCCCGTCGACGTCTATCGGCGGCGCTACCGCGAGACGGAGGGCGCCGACGAGCTCGCACGGCTTCAGGACATCGACTTCGGGATCTATCTCGTCGACGATCTGCTCGTGAAGACCGACCGCGCGTCGATGGCGCACTCGCTCGAGGCGCGCGTGCCCTTCCTCGACCCATCGGTGACGAGCTTCGCTTTCGGACTGCCGGCGCATCACAAGGTGCGAGGGCTCTCGAAGAAGGTGCTGCTGCGCAAGGCGATGGCGCCGCTGGTGCCGCGCGAGATCGTGCACGGCCGTAAGCGCGGTTTCTCGATCCCCGCGGCGGCGTGGCTGCGCGGCGAGCTCGCGCCGTTCGCACGCGAGACGCTCTCCGCGGAGACGCTCCGCCGCCAGGGCTTCTTCCATTCCGAGGCCGTGTCGCGCCTGATCGGCGAGCATGTCGCCGGCGTGCACGATCGCAGCCGCCAGCTCTGGGGCCTGCTCTCGTTCACGCTCTGGTACGAGCGCCACGTCGAGCAAGAGCCGCCGCATCTTCACTCCGCGCGCATGGACGCGCTCGTCGCATGACAACCGAGCTCCCGCCCCTCGGGCTCGGCTACCCGCGGACCGAGCTCCGGCGGCAGCTGGTCGAGGCAGTGCTCGCGGGTGAGAAGACCGCGACGGCCGGGCTCTGGTCGGAGTACGAAGCCGAAGGCGAGCCCCTGGCGTCGCCCGGCGACCGGTTCATCCTGCACGACTTCGACGACGAGCCTGTCGCCGTCGTCGAGGTGACCGAGGCGAGACTCGTGCCCGCCGGAGAGGTCGACGTCGAGTTCGCACGAGCTGAAGGCGAGGGCTTCGACTCAGTGGACGACTGGCGCGTCGCGCACGAGGAGTTCTTCCAGCAGGAGCTCGCGCCCGAGACGACAATGGTCGCGGTGCGCTTCAAGGTCGTGGAGCGGCTCTGATGCGCGTCTGGATCGACATGACGGCGAGCGCGCACGTGCTCGTGTTCCGGCCGCTGATCGAGCTGATGCGCGAGCGCGGCGACGAGGTGGAGATCACCGCGCGCGACTACGCGCAGACGCTGCAGCTCCTCGACCTGCACGGGCTTTCCGCCGAGGTGATCGGGCGCCACGGTGGACGGTCGCGCGTCCAGAAGGCCCGGCAGATGACGCATCGGCTGAGCGCACTGAAGAAATGGGCAAAGGGCCGAGACTTCGACATCGCACTGGCGCACGGCTCGCACGAGCTGACGTTGACGGCCCGCCGCCTGCGCATCCCGAGCTCGACGACGTTCGACTACGAGTTCGCGACGATCCAGCATCAGCTCGGCTGCCGCGCGGCGACGAAGGTGGTGGTACCGGACATGATCCCACCCGAGCGCCTCGAGCCCTACGGCGTGCGCCCACCGAAGCTCGTCCAGTACCCGGGCCTCAAAGAGGAGTACTACCTCTCCGACTTCGAGCCCGATCGCTCGCTACTCGACCGCTTCGGCGTCGACCCGGCGCGCGTGCTCGTCGTGCTGCGCCCACCGCCTGACGTCTCGCTCTACCACCGCCATTCGAATCCGCTCTTCCCGATGACGCTCGACCACCTCGGCCGGCTCGAGAACGTGCACGCGTTCGTGCTACCGCGCACCGAGGAGCAGCGCGAGTTCGTGCGAGACCTCGACCTTCCGTCGGTGATCCTTCCCGAGACGGCTGTCGACGCGCAGAGCTTGATCGCGCTCGCCGACCTCGTCGTCTCGGCCGGCGGCACGATGAACCGCGAGGCCGCTGCGCTCGGCGTGCCGGTGTATACGACCTACGGCGGCCGGCTGGGCGGCGTCGACGAGGCGCTGATTCGCGAAGGGCGGCTGAAGCCGCTCACCGACCCGCGCGCGCTCGACCTGCGCAAGCGCGATGCCGCGGAAGGGGTCGCCGTGCGGCGCGACCCTGCGCTGATGCTCGAGCTGCTGCTCTCGGCGCTGCCCTAGAGGCCTCTACGCCGCGACGTCCGCAAGCGCGGCGAGCAGCTCGTTGCCGAAGCGCTCGAGCTTTGCAGGCCCGATGCCCGGCACCTCTGCGAGCTCGGGAATCGTACGCGGCGCCAGGCGGATCAACTCGGCGAGCGTGCGGTCGTTGAAGACGACGTACGCCGGCACCTCTTCGGCGCGCGCCCGCGCGAGCCGCCACTCCTTCAGCGCGAGCACCGCAGGCGTCGCTTCGAGCTTCTGCTTCGGCGCGCTGCTGCCGCTCGGAGTCGCGGACAAGGCACCCGGCCGGATGCCCATCTCCTCGAGGAACCTGCTCGACTTGCCCGACCACGTCACGAGCAGATGCCGCTTCGCGCGCGTCATCCCGACGTAGAGCAACCGCCGCTCGTCCGCGAGCTCGTCCCCCCGTGCGCGGCGCGACGGCAGCTCGCCCTCCTCGAGCCGCGGGAGGAACACCGCCTCGAACTCGAGCCCTTTCGCCCGGTGTAGCGTCATGAGGTGGACGCCGCGGCCGGCGCTCACCCCGAAACGCTCGTGCAGGCTCGCCGCGAACTCCGCGACCGTGCGTTCCCCGTCGTCGAACTGCTCTGCGAGACGAACGAGGCGCGCGAGGTCGGCCTGCCGCGTCTGCTCCCGCTCGCCGAGCTTCTCGGGCGGGCTCTCGAGCAGCCCCTGCTCCTCCGCGAGAGCGCGGACCGTTGCCGCAACCTCGGTCGCGCCACCGTGCCCGAGCGCCTTGATCAAACGGCGCGCCGCGTCACGAGCAAGCAGCGAGGCACCCTGGAACGGAATCCCGGCGTCGTGGAACGCCTCCTCGAAGTCGGCCGCGCGCGCGTTCGTCCGCACGAGCACCGCCTGCTCCTCGAGCGCGACCCCCGATCCGGCGAGAGCACGCACGCGCTCGGTCACGAGCATCGCCTGCTCCTCGGGCGTGCTGCAGCGGAGCAGCTCCGGCTCGGGCCCGTCGTCGAGCGTCGGTCGCAACGTCTTCTCGGAGCCGCCGAGCTTCGGCACGAGCCGGTTCGCGAGCGCAAGCACCTGAGGCGTCGAGCGGTAGTTCTGCTCGAGCCGCACGACGTGGGCGTGAGGGAAGCGCTGTGGCAACCCGAGCAGCCACCGCGCGCTCGCACCGGTGAAGCTGTAGATCGATTGATAGTCGTCGCCGACGACACACACGTCGTCCCGCGCGCCGAGCCAGAGGTCGAGCAGCGTCTGCTGGAGGACGTTGACGTCCTGGTATTCGTCGACGGTGAACGCCTGCCAGCGCGAGCGCACGGTCGTGAGCGCCTGCTCGTCGTCCTCGAGCGCACCGATCGCGAGCCCGAGCAGGTCTTCGAAATCGATCGCGCCCGCCTCGGCTTTCCGCTTCTCGTACTCCCGGAAGACACGCAGCGAGAGATCGGCCGGCAACGGTGGCTCGTGACTGCCGAGCCCTGCAAGATAGGTCGCCGGCGTGAGCCGCCTGTTCTTCGCCCACTCGATCTCCGTTGCGAGGTCGCCGGCGGGCCGGAAGCGAAACGGCTTGGGCAGGCCGTTGCCGATCCGCCGGAGGAGCAGCGCCTTCGTCGCGAGGATCCGGCCCGGGTCGCCCTCGAAGCGGCGCAGCAGCGCGAGTGCCGCCGAGTGGAACGTCGAGGCGCGTACACCCTCGACGCCGAGCGCGGTGAGGCGCGCACGCAACTCGCCCGCCGCCTTGTCGGTGAAAGTCACCGCGACGATCGACGACGGCTCGAATGCGCCGCTTGCGACCTGCCAGGCGATGCGCCGGGTGATCGTCGTCGTCTTCCCCGTGCCTGCCCCGGCGAGGATGCAGACCGGTCCGCGCGTCGCCTGAGCGGCAGCCCGCTGCTCCGCGTTCAGCCCTCCGAGAATGCGCTCGGCGTCCACCGCGTCACCGTACCGGGACGGCCGGTCGGCTTTGCGACGGCTTCCCGGCGACTTCCGCTACTGCGTGTGCGGGCTCGGCAACGGCTCGGTCGCGCCGGACGGCTCCGGCGTGAACAGCGTCTCGCGCTTGGGCTCCCGGACGATCGATCCGAGCTTGGCGACGACCTCGAGCGTGTCGCCCTCATCCGCCAGCCTCGCGAGGTGCTGGAGTTGGTCGTGCAGCCACGCCTCGTCGATCGGCGGCCGGCTCAGACGCATGATCTTCGGGTGCACCGTCTCGCCGACGGACTCGTTGGCATCCCAGAGCACTTCGTGCAGCTTCTCGCCCGGACGCGAGCCGACGAAGCGCAGCGGGATGTCGCGTGGGCCGACCTCGGGATCGTTCGGCATCCGCGGCTCCTTGCCGGAGAGCCGGATCATGTTGCACGCGAGATCGACGATCTTCACGGGCTCGCCCATGTCGAGCACGAAGATCTGCCCGCGGCCGCCGATCGCACCCGCCTGGACCACGAGCGACACAGCCTCCGGAATCGTCATGAAGAAGCGGGTCATCTCTGGATGCGTGATCGTCACCGGCCCACCCCTCGCGATCTGCTTGCGGAAGGTCGGGATGACGCTGCCGGACGAGTTGAGCACGTTGCCGAAGCGAACGCCGACGAACCGCGTCGAGACATCGCGGCGGTGACCGAGCGCCTCGATGATCCATTCGCAGATCGCCTTCGATTGCCCCATCACCGTCTGCGGATTGACCGCCTTGTCGGTCGAGATGAGGACGAACCGCTCTACTTCGAACTCGGCGGCGAGCTCGGCAATGACCTTCGTCGCGACGACGTTGTTGCGCACCGACGCAAGCGGGTGCGTGTTCATCAGCGGCACGTGCTTGTACGCCGCCGCGTGGAAGACGATCGTCGGCGCGTACTTCTCGAACACCTCGCGCCGCATCGCCTTCGCATCCTTGACGTCGACCAGCTTGGGCACCGCAGCGGTGAAATCCCGCTCGTCGACCAGCTCCCGCTCGATCTCGAACAGAGGCGTCTCCGCGTTGTCGACGAGAATCAGCCGCGCCGGCCCGACGCGCGCGATCTGGCGGCAGAGCTCGGAGCCGATCGACCCGCCCGCACCGGTGATGAGCACCGTGTGCCCCTTGAGATATGACGCGACCTTCTCGAAGTCGACCTCCACCTGCTCTCGCCCAAGCACGTCCTCGACCTCGACCGGCCGGATCCGGCCCGCGAGATTGAGCTCGCCCGAGATCAGCTCGTAGAGGCCCGGCAGTGTCTTGACGGGCACGTTGGACGCTCGCGCCGCGTCGACAACGAGCCGGCGGGTCTCGCCTGAGGCAGAAGGAATCGCAATCAGCACCTCATCCGGCTTGAGCTCGCGTACGAGGCGCGGCAGGTCGGCCATCGTGCCGAGTACGCGAACGCCGTGGATGCGCGTGTTCCGCTTGCGCTCGTCGTCGTCGACGAAGCCGATCGGTGTGTATGCGAGCATGCGCGAGCGCTGCATCTCCTGGACGATCAGCCGTCCGGCATCGCCCGCCCCGACGACGATCACCTCCTTGCCACGCGCGACGACCCCGAAGCCCGGGCGCTCGATGAGCGTGCGCGCAGCGAGGCGTACACCGGCGACGAGGGTCAGCGTGATCAGCAGGTCCATCACCGCGACCGAGCGCGGCAACCGCAGCCCGTGCACGGGCGAGACGAAGTAGACGATCACGTACGCGAGCACCGACGCGACCACGACGCCACGCGTCGCGCTCCACATGTCGCGCACCGACACGTAGCGCCACCAGCGGCGGTGGAAGCCGAACGCGAGGAAGACCCCAAGCTTGATCACGACGACGAGCAGGATCGTGGGCCAGAGGAACCTGTGGTAGTAGACCGGCAGTCCCTGGTCGAACCGGAGCTCCCAGGCGAGCACCCACGCGACGGCGACGATCGCAGCGTCCGCCAGCAGCTGCAAGAGCCGGTGGCGGCCGATCCCGCTCATGCGGCCGGAGCGCCGACGCCCACCGCAGAGCGGACGACGTCGACGACACGCTCCTGCGCTTCGACCGGCATGCCGGGCCAAAGCGGGACCGAGAAGTTCACCTCCGCCACGCGCTCCGTCTCGGGCAGCGACCCAGCCTCGTAGCCGAGGAAGCGCAGCGCAGGCTGCAGGTGCAGCGGGGTCGTGTAGTACGTCGCCGACCCGATCTCGGCCTCGCGCAGCGCGGCGCGAATACGGTCGCGCTCGGGCGAGCGGCAGACGAAGAGGTGGTAGATGTGGCCAGGCTCGTCCAGCGGGAGCTCGACGAGCTCACCGAGCCCGAGCTCCGCGTAGCGCGCAGCCACCTCGCGCCGGCCGCGGTTCCAGCCGTCCACCTGCTGGAGGAAGATCCGCAGCATGCCCGCCTGCAACTCGTCGAGGCGCGAGTTGTAGCCGACGAAATCGAAGTCCACCTTGTCACGCGAGCCGTGGAACGCGAGCACCTTCACACGCTCCGCGAGCTCCTCGTCGCTCGTCGCGACGAGGCCGCCGTCGCCGAGGCAGAAGAGGTTCTTCGTCGGGAAGAAGCTGTACGTCGACACGACGCCGTGCTTCGCAACGCCGGGAGCGCCGAACGCCTGCGCCGCGTCCTCGATCAGCGGCAGGCCGAGCGCGGAGAGCTCTTCCATCGCAGCCGGGCGGCCGAAGAGATGCACCGGCATGATCGCGCGCGTGCGGTCGGTGATCTTCGCCGCGACGTCCTCAGGATCGAGATTCAGCGTTACCGGGTCGACGTCCGCGAAGACGGGCGTCGCGCCCCGGCGCGCGATCGACTCGGCGGTCGCGTAGAACGTGAAGGCGGGGCAGATGACCTCGTCGCCGGGGCCGATCTCCATCGCGTCGAGGACGATGACAATCGCGTCGGTGCCGTTGCCGACCCCGATCGTCTTCGAGACGCCCAAAAACGCCGCCGCTTCCTCCTGGAAGGCGTAGTAGTGCGGTCCACGAATGAACTGGCCGCTGCCGAGGATCTCGCGGAAGCGAGCTTCGAGCTCGGCCTGGAGCGGTGCGTATTGCGCTTTGACGTCAACCAGCGGGATTTGCACGGCGTCTCATCCTAGCGGCGTTGAACCACCGGTAGACAAGATACGCCGCCAAGACCAGGACGCCTGCCACGACCACGTACTCCAGATAGCGGAAAGCGTGGTTGAAGCGCTCGTACGACGAGCCCAGGCCGTACCCGAAGCCTGCGATCGAGATGGCCCACACGGCCGACCCGACGAAGGTGTAGAGGCAGTAGGGGGCGAGCGGCATCTCGAAGACCCCAGCCGGGATCGAGACGAACGAGCGCACGACCGGGGTGATCCGGCCGACGAGGACGCCGAAATTGCCCCACTTCTCGAACCAGCGCTCGGCGCGGTCGAGCCGCTCGGCCGAGAGGTGGAACCACGCGCCTCGGCGCTCGAGCAGCGGCCGCCCGCCGTAGCGACCGATCCCCCAGCCGATGACCGCCCCGACGAAGTAGCCGAGCGTCCCGGCGAGGGCCATCGCGAGGAAGGCCCCCATCCCGTAGCCGAGCTTGGCGCCGAAGAGCGACACGTGATGGGCCGAGGCGAACACGCCGGCCGCGACGGCTCCGGCGTAGACCATCACGATCTCGCTCGCGGCGGGAAACACCGCGTCGATCATCATCAGCACGAAGACGGCGTAGACGCCGTGCGACGCGACCTGGGAGGTGAACGAGGAGGAGATGCTCGCGAGCACGCCGGGGGAGTCTACGACCGACGGGCGGTGAACGGTGCGATGAGGGACACGGTGCCGATCGAGTTGTTCGCGACGACGTGCAGCTGGTACTCGCCGGTGAACGCCAGCGCGCCCGTCCAGGTCCGACCGTTCCAGAGCACCTTCTGCGGGCCGGCGGCCAGCTGCGCGTCGAGCACGGTGGCGATCACGATGCCACTCCGCGTCTCCACCGTGACGGTCATATGGGCCGGATGCACGAGCGTGAACGTTGCGGCGACCGATCCTCGAGCCTTCGGGACGAGCTGCGCGACGGGCGGCGTCGCATGCAATCCGTCGAGCGTGTCGTTGAGGGCGAACTGCCGGTCGGCGGCGCTCGCAACGCCGCGATCATCGACGGCAGCGATGTGGAGCGTCCAGTTTCCCTCCGCGGCGGGAAGGCCGGTCGCGTTGCGCCCGTCCCACTGGAGGGTGTGCGATCCGGGCTGCTCACCGTCCTGCGCGAGCACGAGCGTCGAGCGGTCGGGCCCGACCAGGGTCGCTGTCACCGTGCTCGCGCGCGGGAGCCGGTAGGTGAATGTCTGCTCGTCGTCCACGCCGTCACCGTTCGGCGACAGGACCTCCGTCGCCGGCGGAGCCGCGTACACGCCGAGGTACGACACGAGGAGCGCGTCGGAGATCGGCTGCTCTCCTCCGGCGGGGCGCGTGAGCAGCGTGCCGTCGAAGGCCATCGCGGCCGACGGGCCGGTGCCGAGGCTCATCGCGTTCACGGCGCCGAGACGTGCTAGCGCGACGGCGAGCTCGTAGTTCGTCATGCCGGTGCTGTAGCCGAGGCTTCCGCCTTCGACGGTGACGAGCAGCACGCGGCCGTCCGAGAGCTGGCCGACGGCGCTGCGCGCAGATCGCGCGTTCAGCACCGGGTCGCCGAAGGACTCCTTTGCACGGAAGACCGGCTTGCCGGCGGCGACAAGGACCGGCCCGCCGCCGATCGCACCGGTCATCGTGTGCCAGTCCGGCGTGAGCGTGAGACGGATCTCGACGGTCGAGCCCGCCGGCGCCTCGGCGGAGAGATGCGGGGCCTGGTTGCCGCGTGCGACGAGCACCGCGCCGCCGGGCGGGATGGCGATGCCACCCGTCGTCGCCACCTGCGTGACCCCGCCCGTGAGCACGCGGTTGGGTGTCGTCGGCGGCAGAGAGCCGATGACGTCGGCGACGACACCGCTCTCGGCAGGCGTCGCCGGCCCCCACGCCGAGGTGTACAGCGTGGTGTGCCCCGCAACGGGCGAGCGGTTGAGGTCGAGCTGGCGCCGCTGGTCGTTGCCGCGCCAGGTTCCGTCGAACCCCACGGTCGCGACGCTGAGCGTGCCGTCAGCGCCGATGCCGAGGCTCGAGCGCGATTGCGCAGGAGCGAAATCGAGCGCGCCGCCGCGCATGGCGATGCCTGTCGGCGAGCCGGGATTCGCCACGAAGAAGTCTCCGTTGACGCCCACGACGGTGGCTGCGGTGCTCGACTCCTTCTCGATGTCGGTGAGCTTCTCGGTGCCGACGATCGCGTTGTTCGAGAGCGCAGGCCCGAGTGTGTAGAGCGAGCCATCCGGCCGCGGCGCGGTGACGACGTCCAGCACGACAGGCCCGTGCGGCGTGTACTCGACCTGCCGCTGGTACGAGACGCCCGGCATGAGCAGCGACTGCGTGACGACTTTCGTCGCGACCAGCGGCTCGGAAGGAGACGCGGCCGCGGGCAATGCGGTGAGCCCGGCGAGAGCGACGGCGATGAGAACCTTGTGCAGCACGACCCTTGGCCCAGGGTAGCCGGGGCCTCGGCGCGCCCGGGACCCTAGTGGTCTGACCGGCAACGTTCGCAGGGTCTCCGGCCCGCGATCACGCTGCGCGGGAGTCCCCCGTCGCCCTTGTCAGTGCAACCAGCATTGACGACGGACGCCGACAGCCTCCCGCTTGGTGCTAGCGACCCGGAAACCGTGGAGCGTCACCG
>Ga0209638_1001533_pt1 | contig 14641 bp, 9 predicted proteins | sample BarGraNGADG00211_FD_184490 | JGI IMG/M metagenome (GOLD analysis project Ga0209638, IMG submission 184490) | Arctic peat soil microbial communities from Barrow, Alaska - Barrow Graham LP Ref core NGADG0002-211 (SPAdes) (version 2) | ecosystem: Environmental > Terrestrial > Soil > Wetlands > Peat... | reverse complement strand
CGGCTTCAGGCACCTGGGCTGCGCCCACCGTCATGGCAATGCGCACCGCAGCACCATCGGCGCTGTCCACCCATGGGTGATCGGGTATGGCAAATAGCAACGACAACCGGCCGGCAGAATTGGGATGCAATCCTTCGACAAGCACAGGGCTTACCGGACCAACCGGCGAAGGCGACTGCCCCTGTAGCGCCATCTGCACCACCCGCCGGTTAAAAGTCTGGCGCAAACTGTTGGTGGTGATCAGGCCAAAGCGCTGTGCCCCACCGTGTGCCACCAAAGCGGCAGCGTGCGCCCACCAATACATCACAAAATCCGCACTCTCGGGCAGCGCCGTCCAGACACTGCGCAGCGCCTGTACATAGCCATCACCCAAAGCGGCACGCATACTGGCCGCACCAATAAACGGTGGGTTCCCTACAATGAAATCTGCCTGCGGCCAGACCGCCTGACGTGCCCCAAGGTACTGCCATTGCGGCACTTGCGCCGCCTCGTCGGGCACCTGTGCGCCAGTGACCGGGTGCGTTTTGAAAGTGATGCCGTCCCAGCGCGTCAACAGCGCACCGTCGGCACCATAAGCGGGCTGTTGCGCGTCCCACGCCAGCACTGCGTCGCGGCATTCAATGTTGCCGTAGTCATGCACCACCGGCTCCGCCACGGCGGCATTACCCTGGGTGCGGATGTGCCATTGCAGGTAGCCAATCCACAGCACCAGCTCAGCCAACGCAGCGGCACGGCCATTGAGCTCAATGCCGCGCAACTGTTGCAGCGTTACGGTCTCAAAGCCCTCGGTGATGGAGTCTTGCGCATCACCCAAAGCGCTGAGCTGGTTGAGCACTTCACCTTCAAGGCGCTTCAAGTGCTCCAGCGTGACGTACAAAAAGTTTCCGCTGCCGCACGCCGGGTCGAGCACACGCACCGAGCACAGCCGGTGATAAAAATGGCGTATCTGTGCGCGTGCCTCTTTCCACTTGGCGCGCACGGCGGCTTCGTGGCGCTGACTGGCCTGCTGATCCGCAATGAGCTGTTGGCGGTTAAAGCTGACAGCATCTGTGCCGCCTTTGGCCAGTGGCGGGTTGGCCTCCAGCGCGGCCGCTTCATGCGCCAGCACCAGCGCGGCGGCTTGGGCGTTGGCCCACTCGGCGCGCAGAGGCTCAATCACCGTGGGCAGCACCAGCCGCTCGACATAAGCACGCGGCGTGTAGTGGGCACCCAGCGCGTGGCGCTCCAGCGGGTTCAAGGCGCGCTCGAGCAAGGTGCCAAAAATGGCGGGCTCTACTTCGCGCCAATTGGCTTTGGCTGCGGTGATCAGCAGGCCAACCTGCTCCGGTTGCAAAAGCAGGCTGTAACCGTCAGCGCTGCTGCCCTTGAACAATTTGCCATTGAAGTGCAACACCTTTTTGGCCAGCGCCACGCTGAAGCCGCCACTGTCCATGTCGGCCCACAGGCTGCGCAGCATGATCTGTAGGGTGGCTGGGTCATTGCGGTGGGTTTGCAACAGGCCCGCGAACGCGCCTTTGGGCAGCAACTCCACGTCCTCGGCAAACATGCTGAACAGGCAGCGGGTCAGATAGGCCGCTACTGTTGCGGGAGCGTTCTGCGCTTGCCCGGCAGGCACTGTGGCGGTTTCAAGAGATTTTGCGAGTTGCGCCAGCAGGTCGGCCACCTGGCGCGTCACCTGTGCGCTGATCAGGGCCGGATTGAGTTGCTCGGGAGTAAGCCAGATTTTGCGCAAGCGCTCGCGCAGCTCGGGGCGGGCCAGATCAGCGAGTTGGATGCGGTGGCTGCGCGGGTCAGGAAACGGGGTGTAGGTGCCGCCGCTCTGGCTGAACTCGGCATAGACCTCGATCACCGTGCCGACATCGACCACCAGCACAAACGGCGGACGACCCTCGACCGCAGGCAGGGCGCGGGCATAGTTTTCTGCCTGACTGCGAGGGCGCAGCAAACCGTCGTCAAAGCTCTTGGAATGGCTGTCCGCCTTGAGCTTTTTGGACTCCAGACAAAAGTGCCCGCGCTTGTAGCAGTCAATGCGTCCGGCGCTGCTGCTGCCGTCACCGTAGCGAAAAATGACCGGGCGCTCGAACATGTAGTCTTGTTCGGGCGTGGGATGGGGTCTGTCAACTTCAAGCAGCGCGCACAGGTCGATGACAAAACTTTGCGCGCTGGCGAGTTCGCTGGCGGCAACACCGCTCCAGCGGGCAATGAAGGCTTGGGCAGCGCTGTCGGGAGGCAGAGGTTCCATCAGGGCAATGATAGCCCCGGCCGCAGCCCCAAAAGCTCATTGCCAGCAACTGGCGCAAGATCGACCTGTGGCAATGACTCTCATCTTCACAGTAGCAGCCGATCGCAAAGTTTGCGCTGTGAGACAAGGCGCGAGGCGTTCGAGGGTGAGAGTTGCTTGACGGGGAATCATCTTACAAATCAAAGTTCAAAGTTTCGATTTGAAATTATAGGGTTCGGCTTCACTGCCGCATCCCTTGAGACGGTTAACGAATCAAAGGGACCCGCCAAGCGTCAAGCTTCTTGGCAAAGGACATTGAGGCGTAAGCGGGACTGGTCGATGGGAGACGAGCGTAACTGACAGAATCGATCTCGATAGTCCCCTGTATGTGCCGTTTGAAGCAAGCCTGTGCTTTCGCGCCGTTGAAAAATACATGCGAGATCTTGGTGTGGCTGCGGAAAAACGTTCGGAAGTCGTTGGCGATCTGGGTGTCACGCTCGATCATGGAATCCAGACTCCCCTCCCGCATGCAGGAATGGAGCACGTCCCAGAGCGCTATTCGAGCCGACTTCAGAGCGCCAACCCGCACGCTATAGGGAGCCATCGCATCAAATTGCAGCAGCTCGGACATGATTCGCCAAAACACATTTTGCGGATGCGCGTAGTACTGGTCGGCAGCCAGGGAGGCGCGCCCAGGCATGCTCCCAAGGATGAGAATTTCTGCGTTGCGGTTTTCAATCGGCTCGAAGCTGTGCAGACGGGTCATGATCACATCTGGACGCAGAAGTCTTGCGATAGCACTCTTTTGGCTTTGGCCGATGGCCATTGATTCATGCGGCGGCCAGCATGAAATTGATGCCGATGGGTTGGTTGTCACCCTTTTCAATGCGCTCGGCAAGCGCGCGCAGCGCCAGCGCCTGGGCCTTACCAACAGCTTCTTGTTTGGTGGCGCCATAAGCCAGCACGCCCGGAATTTCTGGCACTTCGGCGAGCCAGCGCCCGTCGGTTTCTTGCTCATGTTCAATATGAAAATTCACATACCCTCCGAAACTTGAATTGATGCGGCAAATTTTATTCCAATGGAAGAGGAGTTTCTTGTTGCCGATAACTCTTCGAACTTAAAACCATGCCGCTGTCACCCCCGCATCAGCGCCTCGATCTCTGCAACCTTGACCGGCACGTCGCGGCTGATCAACTCGCAGCCGCTGTCCGTCACGATGGCATCGTCTTCAATGCGGATGCCGATGTTGTGGAATTTTTCTGGCACGCCTTCAGCGGGTCGTACATAAATGCCGGGCTCAATCGTTAGCACCATGCCGCTTTGCAGGATGCGCGCCGGCCGGTCTTTGATGGTCTCGCCGGTGAGCGCGTCTTTGCGCTCGCTCACCTGGCCAGTTTCGGATGGCTCGGTATAGGCACCGCAATCGTGCACGTCCATGCCCAGCCAGTGACCTGTGCGGTGCATGTAGAACTGGATGTAAGCGCGTTTCTCGATCACATCTTCCAGGCTGCCAACTTTGTTTTTGTCGAGCAGTTTGAGGTCAAGCATGCCTTGCGCGAGCACCTTGACGGTAGCCTCGTGCGGGTCGGTAAAACGGGCACCGGCTTTAGTGGCCGCAATCGCCGCTTCTTGGGACGCCAGCACCAGCTCGTAGAGCGTGCGCTGTGGCCCCGTGAAGGTGCCGTTGGCCGGAAAGCTGCGGGTGATGTCGCTGGCGTAGCCGTCAAGCTCGCAACCGGCATCGATCAGCACCAATTCCCCATCGCGTATCAAACCGGTGTCTGCGCGGTAGTGCAACACACAGGCGTTGGCACCGGCGGCCACGATGGAACCATAGGCCGGATACTGCGAACCGTGGCGGCGAAACTCGTGCAGCAGTTCGGCATCCAGGTGGTACTCACGCACTTCCTGGCCGGCGCGCAGCATCCTGCTTGATAGTTGCATGGCGCGAATGTGGGCGCTGGCGCTGATCTGGGCGGCGCGGCGCATGGTGGCTTGCTCGGTCGCATCCTTGACCAGGCGCATTTCGTCGAGCACGCCGCACAGGTCGCGCTGCTGCTGCGGACACAGCGTGCCATAGCGCACGCGGTCGCGCACGCTGCCAAGCCAGCCGTCGATGCGCGTCTCCAGCCCTTTGTGCGTGGCAAACGGGTACCAGACCGCATCGCGGCCGTCGAGCATACCCGGCAGTTTGGCGTCAAGCTCGGTCATCGGTAACGCTGCGTCCAGAGCCAACGCAGCCGGTGCAGCCTGTGGCCCGAGTCGATAGCCGTTCCAGATTTCACGCTCCTGGTCTTTGGGTTGGCAAAACAGTGTGGCCTTGCCGTCACCGGTGATGACCAGAGCGGCGTTCGGTTCGGTGAAGCCGGTCAAATAATAAAAGTAGCTGTCCTGCCGGAATAAAAAATCGTTGTCGCGATTGCGCTGCTGCTCGGGCGCGGCCGGGACGATGGCAATGCCTTGCGGCCCGATCAACCTGACCAGTTGGGCGCGGCGCCGGGCGCAGGGGGAAGCTGCTTTAGAGAGGGTCATGGGTGCGTTCCAGTCAGTACAAATTATTTCAAGTGGTTCAAGACATTCAGCCGCGCAGGCGTGCCAACATCAGTCCAGGCACCGCCATACAACTCGGCCGTTACCAGGGCATTGTCCATCGCCGCACGCAGCAAGGGTGCCAATGGGGCTTTGATGCCCTGCGGGTTGCCCGCCGGGATGCTGCACCAGGGCAATTCAAACAGGGCCTTGCGGTACAGGCCGATGGTGGAATAGGTGTAGTGCGGTCGCGGGTCGCTCGGCAACAGGTTGAGCGCCAGGCACGGCGGGTCGGTGTCGCCTGGATTGGGTGCCAGGCCAAAGTCGCCCTGCGGGTGATGCGCCGGGTTGGGCACCAGCCAGAGGTGCGCCAGCTTGCCGCTGGCGCTGAAGCGCTCGACCGCCGCCTGGGTGAAGCTGAAGTCAGGCGCAAACACGTCGCCCGCCAGCAGCCAGAACACGTCGGCACCCACGCCAGTGCGCTCAGCCGGGCACAGCAAGGGCAAGGCACGACTGATGCCGCCCGCCGTTTCCAGGGCACCGCCAAAGTCGCGCCCTTCGTGCGAATACTGGATTTGCAATGAATTTGAATTTGAACGCTCAATCTGCTCTCCCAACCAAGCGGTGTTGATCACCACGCGATTGAATCCACCGCGCGCCAGCGCCTCCAGATGCCACTGCATCAGCGGTTTGCCGCGCACCTTGAGCAGCGGCTTGGGGCAGCTATCCGTCAGCGGTCGCATGCGCTCGCCGCGACCGGCAGCCAGCAGCATGGCGGCAATGGGCGTGGCCGACATGGAAGTTCCCGCCAATGCTTCTACCTCATGCCACCCGCCACCTTGCCAAACACCGCTTGCGCCCCATGCGGCAGGCAACGCCAGTATCTGGGGTTGGCAGCCACCTCACCCGCCAGCGCCGCAGCGGCTTGCCAAGGCCAGCGCGGCTGGTACAGCAGGGCGCGCGCCACAGCGATCAGGTCAGCGTCACCGGCCTGCAAAATGGCTTCGGCTTGTTGTGGCTCGGTGATCAAGCCGACAGCGGTAGTGACCATGCCGCTGGCGGCGCGAATGGCGCGTGCAAATGGAACCTGGTAGCCTGGCCCTGGCGCCAGTTTTTGCAAGGGCGAGACGCCACCTGATGAAACGTGGATGAAGTCGCAACCCAGCGCCTTGAGCCGCTTGGCAAACTCGCCGCTTTGCGCCACGTCCCAGCCGCCTTCGACCCAATCCGACGCTGAAATGCGCAGCCCCAGCACGCCGGCAAAGGCTTGGCGCACGGCGGCGAAAACTTCAAGCGGGAAGCGGATGCGATTTTCGAAACTACCGCCATAGGCGTCACTGCGCTGGTTGGCGATGGGCGACAAGAATTGATGCAGCAAATAGCCGTGCGCGTTGTGGATTTCAATTGCGTCAACGCCGATACGATCCGCGCGCTGCACGGCGGCTACAAAAGCGTCACAAATGGTTGACATGTGCGCCAGCGACAGTTCGGTCGGCGGTGTTTCAGCCGGCAGTTGCGCCAGGGCTGAAGGTGCAAAAGTCTCCCACCCTCCGCGCGCCGGGGATAACAGTTGCGCGCCGTCCCACGGCAGCGCGCTCGACGCCTTGCGTCCGGCATGGGCAAGCTGCAGGCACACCGGCACCGGCGGTGCCAATTGGCGCGCGCGCTCAAGCACAGCACCCAGTGCGGCCTCGGTGCGCTCGTCCCACAGCCCCAGGCAGCCTGGCGTGATTCGCCCCTCGGGCAGCACGGCGGTGGCCTCAAGCGTGACCATGGCGGCACCGCTGTTGAGCAGGTTGCCCCAGTGCATCAAATGCCAGTCACCGGCCTCGCCACTCTGCGCTGCGTATTGGCACATCGGTGCCACCACAATGCGATTAGCCAGGATCAGGCCACCGCGGGGCGACGGTAGGGTCAAGGGAGAAAACAGCAAACTCATGATTTTTCGACCTCAGGTTTTAACACTGGACCGGTGCCGCTGAACCGATCCAGCGCCAGGTAAATCACCGGTGTGATGAAGAGGGTGATGGCTTGTGAGAACACCAGCCCACCGACCACCGCCAAGCCCAGCGGTTGGCGCAGCTCAGCACCGGCACCTATGCCCAGGGCAATCGGCAGCGCACCCATCAAAGCCGCCATGGTGGTCATCATGATCGGGCGAAAACGCAGGATGCAGGCCTCCCGGATCGCCTGGGCCGGCGCCATGCCCTGGTGGCGTTGGGCATCGAGCGCAAAGTCGATCATCATGATGGCGTTTTTCTTCACAATGCCCACCAGCAACACGATCCCGATGGTGGCGATCAGCGTCAGGTCTTGCCCAAAGAGCATCAAAGTGGCCAGGGCGCCGACCGCTGCCGAGGGCAAACCGGCAATGATGGTGATGGGGTGAATATAGCTTTCGTACAGCACTCCCAGCAAGACATAAATCACGAGCAAGGCGGCAATGATCAGAATCGCCTGGCTGCCCTGCGAACTCTTGAAGACCGCCGCGTCGCCACCGTAGCTGGTGATGACAGACGACGGCATCTGGATGGCAGCGCGGGCCGCATCAAGTTTTGCCGTGGCATCGCCCAGCGCAGCACCCGGCGCCAGATTGAAAGACACCGTGACCGCTTGCAATTGCCCAACGTGGTTAATCGAGGTCGCACCGACCGTGCGCTCAACCGTGGTGAAACTCGACAGCGGCACCAAGGCACCGGTGCTTGCGCGCACGTAAATACCGTTTAGTGCGCGCTCATCCTGCCCGGCCTCAGCCTGCACCACCATGATGACCTGGTAGCTATCGGTGGGCAAGTAAATCGTTGAGACCTGGCGTTCACCAAAGGCGCTATACAACGCAGTGCGGATGGAATCAATCGAAACCCCGAGCTTGTTGGCGCTATCTCGGTCAATCTTGAGTTGTGCCTGCAAGCCGTTCAACTGTGAATCGCTCGTCACGTCCCGGAACATGGTGTCAGAACGGAGCTGCTCCTGCAGTTTGGAGGCCCAACCCGTGAGCTCATCAGCCCGAACGCTTTGCAAAATGTATTGATACTGTGACTTACTCTGGCGCCCACCCAACTGCAGGTTTTGAATCGGGCGCATGAAGACATTGATGCCGGCCACCGCATTCAGCTTACGGCGCAGCCCTTCGACCACTTTTTTCATCGGTTGGCGTTGGTTGGCATCCTTGAGCGCAACAAACATGCGCCCACTGTTTTGGGCCCCGCTACCCCCATTGAAAGAACTCACTGCGGCGACGTTCGCATCAGCGCGGATGATCGCCGCTGCGCGTTCCTGCAAGCGCACCATCTCCGGGAACGAGGTGTCTTCCGAGGCTTCGGTTGTCACCTGAATTTGCCCGATGTCTTCTTGCGGAAAAAACCCTTTGGGAATGACATTGATGAGCCAGCCGGTGGCGACCAAAGTTGCCACGGCAACGCCGAGGACTATTTTTTGGTGGCGTAGCGCCCGGTCGAGCATGCGGGTGTAGGCCGCCAGCAGCAGGTCAAAGCCACGCCCAAAAGCGCGCACCATAGCACCGGGCGCTTTCTTGTGCACCTCGTCCGTCAGGAAGCGACTGGCCAACATCGGCACCAACGTGAGCGAGACAAAGGCCGAGACGATGATTGCCAAACCGACCACGACGGCAAATTCATGGAACAACAGACCGATGACACCGGGCATGAAAAAAATTGGAATAAACACGGCAATCAGCGAAGTGGAAATCGCAATAATCGTGAAACCCACTTCGCGCGCACCGCGCAGGGCGGCAGCAAAAGGGGCTTCACCGTTTTCAACGTGCCGCATGATGTTTTCCAGCACCACAATGGCATCGTCCACCACCAAGCCGACCGCCAGCGTGAGCCCCAGCAGCGAGATGTTGTCGAGGCTGTAAGAGAAACCCCAGAGCAGCGCGACCGCGCCGATCAGCGAGACCGGCAGCGACAGCATCGGGATCATGGTCGCGACAAAACGCCGCAGAAAGAGAAAAATCACCAGCACTACCAGGCAAATTGTGCCCAACAACGTCAACGATACGTCATGCAAGGCCGCGCGCACGGAGATGGAGCGATCCAGGATCGGGGTTAATTTGACCGATTGCGGCATCTGGCTTTGCAAATTGGGCAAAGCCCGCCGAATCGCATCCACCACGCTCACAGTGTTGGCACCAGGCTGGCGTTGCACCGCCAGCGTAATCGAGGTTTCACCGTTGAAGGTGGCCCAGCTTTTGAGCGATTCCAGACTGTCTTCGACCTGCGCCACGTCTTTCAGGCGCACCGGATTGCCACCCCGGTTACTGACGATCAAGTCAGCAAAATCAGCCGCATTTTGCAGTTGCCGATTGGCTCGCAGCACCAGCGTTTGACGAGGACCGTCGAAGGTGCCCACCGGAGTATTCACATTGGCGGCGCGCAAGGCTGAACTCAATTCGTCCAGGCCGATGTTGCGCACCGCCAACGCCTGTGGCTGTACGCTCACCCGCACCGCGTAGCGCTTGGAACCATAAACGTTGACCTGCGCTACGCCGTTAATGGTGGAAAGAGTGGGCGAGATTAAATGCTCGGCAAAATCCTGCAGATCCGAGGGTGCCAGCGATGGCGACGTCATGGCGATCAAGAGCACCGGCGCATCAGCCGGATTGACCTTGCGGTAGGCCGGCGTTTCGGTCATATCCTGCGGCAGTGAGCGCTGCGCGCGCAGCAGCGCGGCTTGCACATCCACTGAGGCAGCATCCACATTGCGGCCTTCGTCAAACTCCAGTGTGAGCGAGGTCCGGCCCAAGGTGCTGGTCGAGCTGATGGTTTTGAGTCCGGGAACGGTCTGGAATTGTTTTTCCAGCGGCAACGCTACTGAACTGGCCATGGTTTCCGGATTGGCTCCAGAGAAGTTGGCAGAGACATTGATCACGGGCGTGTCGTAACTGGGTAGTGCCGCCACCGGGATATTTTGAAACCCGATCACCCCGGCCAGCACAATGGCCAGGTTGAGCAACACCGTCATCACCGGCCGACGGATAAAAAGCTCAGAGAAATTCATGGCGCGCTAACGCTGTGCGCCGGATTGGAGGCAGCGCCTTTAGGTGCGCTCGTGCGCTCCAGCACCGGTGTATCGGGGCGCACATTTTGTTTGCCATCGAGCACAATCGACTCGCCCACTTTGACCCCGGTCACCACCGCGTCCTCGCCCTGGGCGTAGACAAGCTGCACCGGCCGCAGCACGGCTTTGCCATCCTGCATGACATAAACGATGGTGCCACGAGCGCTTGGAATGATGGCCGCTTGCGGTATCACGGTGGCGGCCTGGAGGGTCTTGATAGTCTGTACTATCTCTACGAACGCACCCGGCCAGAGCTTGCCCTGAGGGTTGGCAAAGACCGCCTTCACTTTGACCGAGCCTGAACTGGGATCGACTGCGTTATCGACAAACTCCAAATGCCCACCAAAAGCCGCACCGCCATCGGCCAGTGTGGCACGCACCGAGGCACCACCGCCCTGCAAGGCCGACAAGGCATCCGGCAGATTGCGCTGGGGCAGACTAAAGCCGACCGCAATCGGGTCCAGTTGAGTGATGGTCACCAAGGTGGTGACGTTGGCCTGAACCACGCTGCCGGGCGACACATTGACCGCGCCGGCCCGCCCTGCGCTGGGCGCTGTAATGCGCGCATAGGACAGCGCCACGCGGGCAACCTCAATGGCGGCCTGGTCGGCCGCCACGCCAGCCTGCGCTGAATCAAGCTGTGCTTGCGCCGTATCGACCGCACCTTGCGAGACAAAGTTTTGCGAGAACAGTTGTTGGGTGCGCACCAACTGACGCTGTGCGTCGGTGAGTGCCGCGGTGTCCTTGGCCAACTGGGCGCGTGCCTTGGCAACATTGGCCTCATCGGTACGCGAATCGAGTGTAAACAACAACTCGCCGGCCCTGACAAACTGCCCATCCCGGACATGCACCTTGGCCACTTGGCTTGTCACCTGGGCTTTGATGTCCACCGTGGCCAGCGGTATCACGGTGCCGGTGGCGGCAAGCACCACGGGAAAATCGCGCTGCTGGGCGCGCACAGTAGTCACCGTTACCGCCGCCAGGCTAGCCGCAGCGTTGACCGCCGCGCTGGCGGGGGTGGCGGGCGACGCCGTGTCGGATTTACTGGTGCAGCCGGAAAAGCCGATTGCCAGCAGGCTGCCTATTACTGCCAAAAAAAAGTGAGTCATTTTCGTACGCTGTAATTCTGAGTGATGTTTGTCTCGCATTCATTTCAGCCGCCATTGCCTGCGGCGGCCGTCATCATCATTGGGTTTTGATGAATTTATTTAGTGCAATGATAAAGCGTAGCACGGCTGGTTTGCATTTTCGCCATTTTTGAATTGAAAAGCCCAGGTAAAGCGAAAGCGAAAACGCTGCCCGGTAAAATGCACTCTACTTCGTTTCATTCCCCCACAACAATCCCGGAGTTGGCACCCATGGCTGATACAGAGCAAGCAGAACAAACACAACCGCAAAGCGGCGCCAGCCGCACCGACATGGCCAACGCGATCCGCGCGCTCGCCATGGATGCGGTGCAACAAGCCAACTCGGGCCACCCCGGCGCCCCCATGGGCATGGCCGACATGGCCGTGGCATTGTGGGGCCAACACCTACAGCACAACCCGGCCAACCCCAAGTGGGTCAATCGTGATCGTTTCGTGCTCTCCAATGGCCACGCTTCGATGCTGCTCTATGCCGTGCTGCACCTCACCGGCTACAAGCTGCCAATCAGCGAATTAAAAAAATTCCGCCAGTTGCACAGCCAAACCCCGGGCCACCCTGAAGTCAATGTAACGCCCGGCGTTGAAACCACCACCGGCCCGCTCGGCCAGGGCATTGCCAACGCAGTGGGCATGGCGCTGGCCGAGAAACTGCTGGCGGCAGAGTTCAATCGCGACGGGCATGCTGTCGTCAACCACCGCACCTACGCCTTCATGGGCGACGGTTGCATGATGGAAGGCATCAGCCACGAAGCCGCCGCGCTGGCCGGTGCCTGGAAGCTGAACAAACTGGTCGCCTTGTACGACGACAACGGTATCTCGATCGACGGCCCGGTGGTGTCCTGGTTTATCGACAACACGGCACAACGTTTTGCGGCTTATGGCTGGAACGTGCTGGGCCCGATCAACGGCAACGACGCCGAGCTGGTTGCCAACACGATTGCCGAGGCAAAAAAGTCTGCAGACAAGCCCACGCTGATCATCTGCAAAACGGCCATTGGTAAGGGCAGCCCGAACCGCGCCAACACAGCCAAGGCACACGGCGAACCACTCGGTGCACCAGAAATCGGCTTGACCCGCGAGGCGCTGGGTTGGCCTTATGCTCCGTTTGTGATTCCGAAAGAGGTCTATGCCGCCTGGGACGCCAAAGCCGCCGGTCATGCCGCCGAACAAAGTTGGCAAGACAAGTTTGCTGCTTATCAAGGCGCTTACCCTGAGCTGGCCAAGGAGTTGCTGCGCCGCATGAAGGGCGAGCTGCCCAGGAACTTCAACCAGGTGGCGGTGGACACCGCGGTAGCGGCGCACACCAAAGCGGACACGGTGGCTTCACGCAAAGCCTCGCAACTGGCACTCGAAGCCTTCACCGCCGCCCTGCCCGAAATGCTGGGCGGCTCGGCCGACCTGACCGGCTCCAACCTCACCAACACCAGGAGCACGCCCAACCTGCGCTTTGACGCGGCCGGCGCGGTGATCAAGACCGCCAATGCCGACGGTGCGCTGGCGGGCGGGCGTCACATCAATTACGGCGTGCGTGAATTCGGCATGGCGGCCATCATGAATGGCATTGCCTTGCACGGCGGATTCATCCCTTATGCGGGCACCTTCCTGACCTTTAGCGACTACAGCCGCAACGCCATCCGGATGGCCGCGCTGATGAAGCTGCGCGTGGTGCATGTGTTCACGCACGACTCGATCGGTCTGGGCGAAGACGGCCCGACGCACCAGTCAATCGAGCATGCCGCCAGCTTGCGCCTGATCCCCAACCTGGACGTCTGGCGTCCCGGCGACAGCGCCGAGACGGCGGTGGCCTGGGCCGTGGCGCTGCAAAACAAAAGCAAACCGACCGCTCTGCTGCTCTCGCGCCAGAACATCCTCTACGCCCCCAAGTCCAGCCTGGGCGACATCAGCAAGGGCGCTTATGTGCTGGCTGAACCGAGCGAAGTCGGGATGAACAAGAGAATGCAGGCAGTCATCATTGCCACCGGCTCCGAAGTGCAACTGGCGCTGCAAGCGCAGGAACTGCTGGCCAGGCGAAAGATCGCCGTGCGCGTGGTCTCGATGCCCAGCACCACCACCTTTGACCAGCAGGGCCTGGCCTACAAAGCGGCAGTACTACCGGCCGGCGTGCCGCGCATCGCAGTCGAGATGGGCGTCACCTCGGGTTGGTGGAAATACGGCTGCGCGGCGGTGGTGGGCATTGATACTTTTGGCGAATCGGCCCCGGCACCGGTGCTGTTCAAACACTTCGGTTTCACGCCCGAAAACCTTGCTGATACGGTGCAAACCGTATTGCAACGCAAGGTTTCGGCGTAGGCTAACAATTATGCGAATGCATTTGTTATGCCGAAGCCAAAATGTGGCCGATACGGTGGAGCAGGCATTGCGTTCCTAAAGTTTGCGGGACAGACCGCAGACTGCGCAGCAGGCCAGCTCTGTCCCCAACATTTCAAGTTCAGGTTCAAGTTTTAATCACTGGAGAAAGTAATGACAATCAAGATTGGCATCAACGGCTTTGGCCGTATCGGGCGCATGGTGTTCCGGGCCGCAGCAGAGAACTTCAAGGACATCGAAGTGGTCGCCATCAACGACCTGCTGGAGCCTGATTACCTGGCTTACATGCTGCAATTCGACTCGGTGCATGGCCGCTTCCAGGGCGATATCAGCGTGCAAGGCAACACGCTGGTCGTCAACGGCAAGAAGATCCGCCTGAGTGCCGTCAAAGACCCGGCCGAGCTCAAGTGGGGCGAAGTCGGCGCCGACATCGTGATCGAATCCACCGGCTTGTTCCTGACCACTGAGGCGGCGCAGAAGCACATCACGGCCGGGGCCAAAAAAGTCATCATGTCGGCACCCAGCAAAGACGACACGCCGATGTTCGTTTTTGGCGTCAACGACAGCTCTTATGCAGGCCAAGCCATTATCAGCAACGCCAGTTGCACCACCAACTGCCTGGCCCCGGTGGCCAAGATTCTCAACGACAACTGGGGCATCAAGCGCGGTCTGATGACCACCGTGCACGCCGCCACCGCAACGCAGAAGACAGTCGATAGCCCGAGCAACAAAGACTGGCGCGGCGGCCGCGGCATTCTGGAAAACATCATTCCTTCGAGCACCGGTGCGGCCAAGGCGGTGGGCGTGGTGATTCCTGAACTCAACAAGAAGCTCACCGGCATGTCGTTTCGCGTGCCGACCTCGGACGTGTCGGTGGTGGACCTGACGGTGGAGCTGAACAAGGAAGCCAGCTACGCCGACATCTGCGCCGCCATGAAGGCGGCCAGCGTGGGTGCCATGAAGGGCGTGCTGGCCTACACCGAAGACAAAGTGGTGTCCACCGATTTCCGCGGCGAGAGCTGCACCTCGGTCTTTGATGCCGGCGCCGGCATTGCGCTGGACAGCACCTTTGTCAAGGTGGTCGCCTGGTACGACAACGAATGGGGTTACTCCTGCAAAGTGCTGGAGATGGCGCGCGTGATTTCCAAATAAGCTGATTTTTCGCATCTATTGAGAGTTCCGAAATTAACGACATCGTTCTAGCCAAGCCTGCCTGCTGGAGATTGCTTTCGCAAGCCAAGAACTGAGGTCCAGGCGTTGGTGGGTCGAGGGTGCCGGAGCGGGTGGGCCGAATGCGCCGCAGTGAGCGGCTACGCGAATGTCCCCCGGCCTGCGGCC
>Ga0209638_1001530_pt1 | contig 14677 bp, 13 predicted proteins | sample BarGraNGADG00211_FD_184490 | JGI IMG/M metagenome (GOLD analysis project Ga0209638, IMG submission 184490) | Arctic peat soil microbial communities from Barrow, Alaska - Barrow Graham LP Ref core NGADG0002-211 (SPAdes) (version 2) | ecosystem: Environmental > Terrestrial > Soil > Wetlands > Peat... | reverse complement strand
CGCAGTGGCTCGGCGAGCACGACGTCAAGGAGATCTTCCTGGTCAGCGAGAACTCCACGTCCTATGGCAAGGACCTCGGGGATCTGCGCCTCCTGGAGAGGATGCTGCCTCAGATCGTTGCGGTTGACGGCATCGAACGCGTCCGGGTGTCCTACCTGCAGCCGGCCGAGATCCGGATGGACCTGCTCGACGTCATGGCCTCGACGCCGGGTGTCGTGCCGTACTTCGACATCTCCTTCCAGCACGCGTCCGAGTCGCTGCTTCGCACGATGCGCCGGTTCGGTTCCCGCGAGGCCTTCCTTGAGCTGATCGACCAGGTCCGTGCTCGCGCCCCGCTCGCCGGCATCCGGTCCAACGTGATCGTCGGTTTCCCGGGAGAGACCGAGCATGACCTCGCCGAGCTCGAGTCATTCCTGACGGACGCGCGTCTGGACGTGGTCGGCGTGTTCGGCTACTCCGACGAGGACGGCACCGAGGCCGAGAACTACGAGGGCAAGTTTGAGAGCCACGTCATCGCCGAGCGCCTCGCGCACTTCACGACGCTGGTGGAGGAGCTCAACATCCAGCGCACCGAGGAGCGGGTCGGGGAGCTCGTGGAGGTCCTGGTCGAGGAGATCGACGAGGACACCGAAGACCTGACCGGACGGGCGGCGCATCAGGGGCCGGACGTCGACGGCGCGACGATCCTTCGGATGCGTCCCGGCACCGAGGCACCCGCGGTGGGCGAGATCATTGCCGCACGCGTTGTCGACACGCTCGGCATCGACCTCATCGCGGAGCCGTTGTGATCCACAAGGGGAACGACCAGCAGGTTCGTCAGGCACAGGCGAGCGCGTGGAACATCGCCAACGCGCTCACCATCTCGCGCATGGCACTCGTCCCCCTCTTCGCGTGGCTCCTGCTGTACGGCGACGGTCAACTGACCAGCTATCGCCTGTTCGCTTTCGGCGTGTTCGTCGTCGCGTCGGCGACCGATCGCGTCGACGGCTATCTGGCCCGTTCCAGGGGGATCGTCACCGACTTCGGCAAGGTGAGCGACCCGATCGCCGACAAGGCACTGATGGGTATGGCGCTCATCGGGCTCTCGATCATCGATCTGCTGCCGTGGTGGGTCACCATCGTGGTCCTCGTTCGAGAGGTCGGCGTCACAGCACTGCGGTTCGTGGTCATCCGGCACGGCGTGATGCCGGCCAGTCGCGGCGGCAAGGTCAAGACGGCACTTCAGGCAACCGCGATCATGCTCTACGTTCTGCCGCTCGACGCCTTCCCGCTGAGCGGTTTCTGGCAGGCCATCGCCGTCGTGGTCATGTCGCTGGCGGTCATCGTGACCGTCGGCACGGGTGCCGACTACGTGTTGCGGGCGCATACCCTGCGCAACACCAGTCCCCGGGCGGAGGCCAAGCGCGCGCGTCGGGCGGCGGCCGACCGCAAAGCCGAGGAGCGTAAGGCGGCCAGGCTCGCGGCGGCCAGGCCCGCGGCGGCCAAGCCCGAGGCGGCCGCACGGCGTACCCCGGGGCCCAAGGCCTGAGCATGGAACAGACCCTGGCTGCCGATCTGGTGGCGCGCCTGACCGCTGCCGGGCAGACGGTGGCGGTTGCCGAGTCGTTGACCGGAGGCCTGGTCTGCGCTGCGTTGACCGAGGTTGCCGGTGCATCCGTCGTCGTGCGCGGGGGTGTCGTCGCCTACGCGTCCGACCTCAAGGCCCAGGTGCTTGGGGTCGACGATGCGCTGCTGGCCCAGGCGGGAGCCGTCGACCCAAGCGTGGCTGAGCAGATGGCTGCCGGTGTGCGGTCGCTGACGGGCGCGACATACGCCTTGGCGACCACCGGTGTGGCCGGGCCAGATCCGGCTGACGGCAAGCCGGTGGGCACGGTCTATGTCGCGTTGGTCGGCCCCGGTCCCTCGAGGGTCCGGGCGCTGGCCCTGTCGGGGGATCGTGCCGGCATCCGGGCCCAGACTGTGCGCGCGGCCCTGATGTTGCTGGCCGAGGATCTCACCGCCCAGATCCGGGAAGAACCCCCGCATGTCGACGGTTGACCCCAGCGTGGCGACAACTCGGCAAACCGGGAGGCGGACAGCCGGGCCCGCGGGGTACCGTTGTCCCATACGTATTATCGATCGAGCTGCAGTGAGGAGGCGTCATGATCTTGCTTCGTCGTGAACTCGGAGACGTTCTCCGTGAGCACCGCCAGTCTCAGGGGCGCACCTTGCGCGAGGTCTCAGCCTCGGCCGCCGTCTCGCTGGGTTATCTCAGTGAGGTCGAGCGTGGCGAGAAGGAAGCCTCCTCTGAGCTGCTCGCGTCAATCTGTGGGGCCCTGGATCTTCCGATGTCCCAGATGCTCAGCCACGTGTCCGACCGGGTCGCCGAGTCTGAAGCGGTTGGTGCGCCGGTGTCGCTGCCCGTCGCTCAGCGCCCGGACCTGGTCCGCGCCTCCGCCGCCTGACCTGACGGCCAGCAGCAGACCAGCCCTCGACGTCGCTCGTCTGTCGTCGATCTCGTCTGCGTCAGCGGCGCAGGCGCAGGCCGCGCGGGGTTGCATGGAAGCCGGCGCCGGCGAGGGCAGCTGCCAAAGGGTGGTCGGAGCCCAGGACCGGGTCGCCGTCAGCCTTCTCGACGGTCAGCTTGCCCAACGCCCCTTCGCGAACAGCGAGAGCCAGCGCATCGGCGGCAGACTGCAACAAGGCCGGGTCGTGGGTCCAGGACAGCAACGTCTTGCCGCCGCGCTCGACGTACAGCGTCAGCGAGCCGTCCACCAGAACGACCAGCGCACCAGCCTTGCGGCCCGGCTTGTGCCCAGACTTCGGCCCTGACTTCGGCCCTGACCTCTCGGCGCCCCTGCGTCCCGCGTCGGGCACTGCCGTTCCGGTATCGGGGTCCCCGGGGTCAGTCACCCGGGCAGGCCAGCCAAGGGCGGCACCATAGGCATTGGCCGGATCCGAGGCAGCAAGAACGACCGCCGACGGTGCGCCGTCGTGGTGTCCACCACCAAACAAGGGCCCGTCGGGCAGGGGCCGGCTCTGGGCCCGAAGTCGGTCAACGGCTCCGGCGGTGGCGAACTGTGCGGCACCCAGACCTTCGACGAAGTAACCGCGACGCACCCGTCCCGACTCCTCGGCGGCAGCCAGCACGCGATAGACGCCGGCGAACCCTCCTGAAATGCCTTCTGCGACAACGGAACCACGGGTCACGATGCCGTAGCGATCGAGGAGCACCTCAGCCGCGGCGTACGAACGGACGGTGGCATCGGTCTCGATCGTCGGCAGCAGGGACCATCGCCCGGCGGCCGTCGGGGGCCCGGTGCGCGAGGGCATGGACGCCCGTCCAGTCGAGAGTCGTCGACCCGAGAGCGCCCCGAGGCTGCCGGCGCCGCTGGAGTAGCGGGTCGAACGCGGCGCGGTGCGTCGGGGTTTGTGTGCGGTGCGCCCGCCCGAGAGCAGTGCACGCAACGGGGCAAGGGTGTCGTTGCTGATGCGTCCTGCCCAGATCAGGTCCCACAGGACCCCCGTCAGCGCTTGGTCGTCCGTGCTGGCCACGGCGTCCGAGAGTGTGCGGAAGAAGAAGGCGCCGCCGCCGGCGAGGGCATCAAGCACGTTGTGGTGCAGGTCGGTGAGGTCGAGCTCCTCGGACGGAGCCGCCAAGGTCAGGTGGGCGGTCTCGGCCAGGTGCAGCGAGACCCAGCCGTCGTCGCCGGGTAGGGAAGAGTGCCCTCGCCAGATCACGTCACCGCGCGCAGTGAGCTCGTCCAGCAGGGCCGGGCTGTATGCCGCCACGCGGCTGGGCAGCACAAGCGTCTCCAACGCGCTGGCCGGCAGCACCGCTCCGGCCAGCTGCTCGACGGCACGCAGCACGCCCTCCGTACCACGCAAACCGGCGCCGACTCCCTGCCAGGAGGGCAGGAAGCGGGCCAGATCGACGGCCGGAACGGGCTCGACCTCGGCCCGAAGTGCCGCCAGCGAGCGCCGACGAAGGGTGCGTAGAACCTCGGCGTCGCAGAAGTCGGTTCCGTGGATCCCGCCACCGGACTCGATCGGGCGCAGCTCGCCCTCAACGACCCGGCCTGAGGCCACGAGCCGTCGCAGCACGTCGGCTGCGACTGCCATCCCGAGGCCGAGCCACTCGGCGACGTCCCGGGCGGTGAAGGGGCCGTGCGTCCGGGCGTAGCGGGCCACCAGATCGCCCAGCGGATCCGGAACCGGCTCGAGGAAGGCCTGGGGCACGCCCACCGGCAACGCCACGCCCAAGGCATCACGCAGCCGTCCCGCGTCCTCGATGGCGGCCCAGCGCTCCTCGCCGCCGATGCGCACCCGGATCAGCCGCCGGTCGCTCTCGAGGTCGACCAGCCATGCTGACACATCCTTGGCTGTGGATCCCTCGACACAGCGCTCGAGGATGGCCTGAAGTGGTTGAGCACCCAGCACCCGCAACAGGTCTGCGACATCCTCCATGCCTCGGCAACGCCGTCCCTCAGCCAGGCGCTGCAGCTCGGACTCGGTACGCGCAAGCGCCTCAGGGTCGAGCAGGTCGCGCAGGGCAGCGCCCTCACCACGACCGAGCAGCTCGGCCAACAACGTCGGGTCGAGTGACAACGCCGCGGCACGTCGCTCGGCCAGGGGTGAGTCGCCTTCGTAGAGGAACTGCGCGACGTAGCCGAACATCAGGCTGCGGGCGAACGGTGACGGCATCGGGGTCTCGACCTCGACGAGGCGCACCTTGCGAGACCCGATGTCGCGCATCAACGCGGTCAGGCCCGGCACGTCGAACACGTCCTGCACGCACTCGCGCACCGCCTCCAGGATGATCGGGAACGACGCGTACTGAGCTGCCACCGCGAGCAGCTGGGCCGACCGTTGACGTTGCTGCCACAGCGCCTGACGTCGATCGGGACGACGGCGGGGCAGCAACAGCGCACGTGCCGCGCACTCGCGGAAACGCGCTGCAAACAAAGCAGATCCGCCGATCTCGGCAGTGACAAGATCGTCCACGTCATCCGCGTCGAGCGCGATCAGGGACATCAGCTCGAGCCCGAGGCCGGTCGACCCGGCGTCGTCGAACTCGATGTCCGGCAGCCGGAACACGATGCCGTCATCGCCGTGCATGGCCTGCACGTCGACGCCGAACCGCTCGCGCATCCTGGCCGCGACACACAACGCCCACGGCGCATGCACCTGCGCGCCGAAGGGGGAGTGAACCGCCACGCGCCAGTCGCCGAGCTCGTCACGGAACCGCTCGACCACGATGTTGCGGTCATCGGGGACATGCCCGGTGGCCTCGCGCTGTTCGTCGATATAGGTGAGCAGGTTGTCCGTGGCCCAGGCGTCGAGGCCCGTTGCGGTCACCCGGGCTCGCGCCTTGTCGGGACCGAGCCTGCCGATCTCGCGGACGAACTCGCCCACGGCTCGCCCCAGCTCGACCGGCCGGCCCAGGGAGTCGCCCTTCCAGAACGGCAGCTTGCCGGGCTGGCCGGGCGCCGGAGTGACGAGAACCTTGTCGTGGGTGATGTCCTCGATCCGCCAAGTCGAGGTGCCGAGGGTGAACACATCGCCGATCCGCGACTCGTAGACCATCTCCTCGTCGAGCTCGCCGACGCGGCGTCCGGTGCCCTCGCCTGAGGCGAGGAACACGGCATACAGGCCCCTGTCCGGGATGGTGCCCCCACTGGTGACGGCAAGCCGCTGCGCGCCGGGCCGACCGGTGAGGGTGCCCGTGACCCGGTCCCAGACGAGTCGCGGTCTCAGCTCGGCGAACTCGTCGCTCGGGTAACGGCCGGACAGCATGTCGAGCACTGACTCGAGGATCGACCGGGGGAGTGCGCCGAAGGGAGCAGCCTTGCGTACCAACGTCTCCAGGTCATCGACCGACCAGTCGTCCATCGCGCACATGGCGACGATGTGCTGGGCCAGGACGTCGACCGGGTTGGCTGGCACCCGCAGCGACTCGATCGCGCCGGCGCGCATCCGGTCGACCACCACCGCGGTCTGGACCAGGTCGCCGCGGAACTTGGGGAAGAGCACACCGCGGGAGACCGCGCCCACCTGGTGACCGGCCCGCCCGACCCGTTGCAGCCCGCTTGCCACACTCGGCGGCGACTCCACCTGGATGACCAGATCGATGGCGCCCATGTCGATGCCGAGCTCGAGCGAGCTGGTGGCGACCACCGCGGGGAGGCGACCGGCCTTGAGATCCTCCTCGATCAGGGCCCGCTGCTCCTTGCTGACCGAGCCGTGGTGTGCGCGGGCGAGCACCCCTGCAGCGCCCCTTGAGGTGCCAGCCTGAGCCATCATCTCCGCGGGCGTCCGTGCAGCGCCGTGGGGATTTCCGCTGTGTGAAGGGGTATTCCGGGTGCTGGCCTCGACTGCGACCGTCGAGTCCGAATCGCCTTCAGCGGCAAGGGATTCGAGCTCGAGACGCTCCTCCCAGATCTCGTTGAGCCGGGCGGTCAGGCGCTCCGCCAGACGGCGGGAGTTGGCAAACACCAGGGTCGAGCGATGATGCGCGATCAGGTCGACGATGCGCTCCTCGACATGTGGCCAGATCGAGGCCCGGCGCTCCGGGCCGGCAGTCGCGCCGCCGACGTCCGCGGTCACCTCGCCCAACGAGGCCATGTCGGGGATGGGGACGACCACCTGGAGGTCCCACTCCTTGGTCGACGGCGGCTGGACGACCGTGACAGGGCGACCCCCGGCCAGGAAGCGCGAGACGGCCTCGACCGGCCGCACGGTCGCGGAGAGGCCCACTCGCTGAGCCGGCCTGTCCAGCAAGGCATCCAGCCGTTCGAGACTCACCGCCAGGTGCGCGCCGCGTTTGGTGCCGGCAATGGCGTGGATCTCGTCCAGGATGACGGTCTCGACGCCGATCAGAGCCTCACGCGCCTTCGAGGTCAGGATCAGGAAGAGCGACTCGGGGGTGGTGATGAGAACGTCGGCGGGTCGCCGGGCGAACAGCCTGCGGTCAGCCGATGAGGTGTCTCCGGATCGGATCGCGACGCTCACCTCGGGCTTGGCAAGTCCGAGCCGGGTGGCGGCGTGACCGATGCCGACCAGCGGCGAGCGCAGGTTGCGTTCGACGTCCACGGCAAGAGCCTTCATGGGCGATATGTACAGGACGCGGCACCGGCGCAGCGGCTCGGCCGGCAGGGGGGTGGACGCCAGGCGGTCCAGCGCCCACAGGAACGCCGAGAGCGTCTTTCCTGAGCCGGTGGGGGCCACGACGAGGGTGTGGTCGCCGGAGCTGATGGCGTCCCACGCCCCGACCTGCGCGGGTGTGGGCGCGGCAAAGCTGCCGCGGAACCAGTCTCGGGTGGCGGGGGAGAAGCGCGCGAGGACATCGCCGTTCGTCATGACCAGGCCAGCCTGCCACCTCCGGCCGACAAGGCCGAGGTGCGCTTGCCGGCTTGGACGTTCCAGACCAGCCCAACAGGAGCGCTATAGGTCCTTGCCGCGGAACGCGAGCGCCGCGAATACGACCAACACGACCGCGAGCAGGATCGATGTCAGCACGGGCCACAGCACGGCCGCGTCCTTGCCGGCGGCGAGCGCAGCGGGCTGGGCTGCGAGCGCAGCAGGTGAGTACGTGCCCAGGGGCTTCCAGATCGCCGCGATCGACATCAGCGCGTATGCGCCAAGTCCCGCACCGGCAGCTCCGGCCGCAGAGCCGATGAGCACCGAAAGAAGTGTCATCAGGGCAATGAAGAGGAGGCCGAACACGAGCCACACCAACGCCGAGGACCACAGCGCCGATCCCGGCGCCTCCCTGAACACTGCCGCCGTCAGACCCCACGTGACGAGTGTTCCGATGACCACCAGGATCGCCAGAAACGCCGAGTGGACCGTCGCCTTGGCGATGATGAAGGCGGTTCGCGAAACCGGCTTGGTGAGCACAAGAACTGCCGTCCCGCTCTTGCTCTCCCCCGACACGATGCTTCCGTAGATGATGATCAGCGCGAACAGGCCGATCTGGGAGAGGTTCTTGATCCATTGGGCGTAGGCGTCCAGATAGGTCGGCGTCGGTATCTTGAGCCCGCCGAGCTGGTCAGCCGCCAGCGCGCCCACGATCTCAGGGGTGAGCTTGGCGAGCACCGGCCCTGTGAACGCGAAGAACAGAAGGATCCCGGGCAGCACCCAGATGCGCCACGTTCGAAGGATCTCGCGTACTTCCTTGCGTGCGAATACCGCAGTACCGCTCATCGTCGATCACCTCCGACGAGCTCGACAAAGACTTCTTCCAGGCCCATCTCGCCCGCGTCCATGCGGGACAACCCGATCTGCCGGGCCGCGACCATCGCCGGAATCTGCAGCTGGGCTGCGCCCACGTCTTTCACCGTGATCTCGATGGCACCGTTGGACCCGCGCGTGACCGTCGTCGCCCACGTCTGGCGTCCGATCTCCTCGGCGAGCTCGTCGGCGCCGTCGGTGACCTCGACCATGACCTTCTGCTGTCCATAGCGCGCTTTGAGCTCGTCGATGGGCGCTTGGGCGACCACGCGCCCGAGGTCGAGAATCGCCACGGTGTCGCAGACGCGTTGGACGTCAGCCAGGATGTGCGTGGAGAAGAACACGGTGGTCCGCCCACGCAGCGTTGTCAGCATGTCGAGAACATCCTTGCGGCCCATGGGGTCGAGCGCGCTGGTCGGCTCGTCCAGCAACAGCAGCTTCGGCGCGTTGATGAGCGCCTGGGCTACGCCGAGACGTTGTTTCATGCCACGGGAGTACCCGCCGATCTTCGTGGTCACACCGCCGAGCCCAGCCAGGTCCAGCAGCATCTCAAGACGCTCGTCCAGCACCCGATGACCGATTCCGAACAGCCCTCCGGCAAAACGCAGGAAGTCCTCCGCCGTCATCCACTCGTAGAAGCCGGGCACATCAGGCAGGAAACCGATCTCGGCGCGTATCGAGTTGCCGACCGATGCGACGTCGTGGCCAAGTACCTGCACGGAACCGCTGGTGGGCCGTGCGAGCCCGGTCAGCAGGTGAAGGGTGGTCGTCTTGCCGGCCCCGTTGGGGCCGAGGAACCCGAATATCGAGCCTTCCTCGACAACCAGGTCCATGGAGTCGAGCGCGTGTTTATCGCCGTAGGCCTTTGTCAGGGCTGTGGTCCGGATCGCTGCGGTCATCGCTGGTCGGCGCTCATCGCTGGTCGGCGTTCATTGCTGGTCGGTGCTGTCGCGCGGCCCGTAGAGATTCTCCGCGACTTCCTCGGTTCGAACCGGCGATGACGAAGCTGCCACGTTCTCAGCGACAACGTCGGGCTTGCGCGCGATCACCAGGTAGATGATCGCCCCGACGGTGCTCACCAGGAGGACGATCGCGACCCAGATCCACTTGTTGCCGAAGACCAGCTGTTCCACCGGCCGGCGGTACAGATCGACCAGAGCGATCACGTCGAGCGTGATCTGCGCGACGGCCAACACCCCCAGGGCCACGAGACCCCACACCGGGACCGAAGACAACAACGAGTCCATCACGTACGTCCTTTCGCCGAGACACCTGGCGGGTCGCGCCAAGTCAGATGGTCCCAGCGGTTGCCATGGATGGATAGGGCAGTTCGTCCCCCAAAAGACCTCGACCGATGGCAGCGACACACCGTCCAGGACGAGCTCAGCCGAAGGGCGGGGTGTTGGTCGTGACGGGCACTGGCACTGTGCGGGACCCGTCGACGACTTCGCGGCTGCCCAACGGGGCCGTGAGTGCGATCCGCACCAGCTTGATCTGGTAGTCCGCGGTGCAGGCCCTGTCGGTCGGCATCGGCGTGCGGGTGAGCGTGACACCGACCTGGTCGGGCCGCTCAACGACGTCGTGGAGCACAGCCTCGCTCGGGCAGCTCCCTGAGTCGCCGTACTGGATGACAAGCACCTTCGGGTCGGCATCGGCATAGGCCGCGTCGAAGGCGAAGGCCTCGCGATTCACGAGCGACGGCGGCCCGGAGGCACCCCCGTCATTCGACCGAAGCGATACGCCGATGAGAACCGCGATGACCGCCGGCACTGCCGCGATCGCGGCGACGAGCACCCAACGGTTGCGGTTCATGTGGATGAGACGTCCGCGGGCGCCGAACGGTTCCGGCAGACTGACAGCGTGATCCCCTCAGCCGAGACGGCGAACGCACCAGCGCCGCGCCGCGCTCCCGAGGTTCTGGCGGTCCTCGGCGTCTCGCTCGGACTGTCCGGCGTCTACGCCCTGCTGAGCTATCTGCGGGCCGAGCTGACCGTCAAGGGTGGCATCGCGGCGACCACCGCAACCGTCGCTTCGGGTGCGAAGACCTCTCAGATGGGGCTCGACATCGCCTACGACGTCACGGGTCTCGTTGCGGGGCTCATGCCGGTGCTGCTGGTCCTGGTGCTGCTCTCGCGCGATCCGGCGACGACCGGCTTCGGGATCGGCCTCCACCGTCGGCCCGCGGGCCGAGAGCTATTGCAGGGCGCGGGCATTGCCGCGCTGATCGGCATACCCGGTCTGGTCCTGGTCTGGGCCGCCCACAACCTCGGCGTCAGCGCCAACCTGGCAGTCGTGGACGTCCCGGACACCTGGTATCGCGTACCTCTCCTCCTGCTCCAGGCTGCCCAGAATGGCGTGCTGGAGGAGATCGTCGTTGTCGGGTACCTGCTGACCCGGCTGCGCCAGATGGGATGGTCGAACGGTCGAGCGCTGGGGGCGAGCGCGGTGCTGAGGGGGAGCTATCACCTGTATCAAGGGCTCGGCGGCTTCGTCGGCAACCTCGTGATGGGGCTGATCTTCGCGTGGTGGTTCCAGCGCACCCGTCGCGTCCTGCCGCTTGTCGTCGCCCACTTCCTGCTCGATGTGTTCGCGTTCGTCGGGTTCCTCTATCTGCGGCAGCACCTCAGCTGGATCTGAGCTTGGCTGGCCGTGGGACACTCCCCGAATGCGGATGAGCGACTTCTGGCGGCTGATGGACGACGAGTTCGGAGCTGCCTACGCGCGTTCCCTGGCGCGCGACCACGTCCTGGGAGCACTCGGCAACCGCACTCCCATTGAGGCGATCGAGTCAGGGGTCAAACCGCGCGAGGCCTGGCTGGCCCTGTGTGTCGACATGGACGTGCCGTTGGAACGCAGGCTCGGCAAAGAGCTGAGGGACCACACCAAGGAGATGCGGGACCTCAGGAAAAGGGGTTGAGCCCCGGTTCATCGGTCGCGATATCGTGCAGCCTGTGACTGATCTGGACCCCAATCTCATGCTCTACGCAACTGGCTTGACCAAGAATTTCGGTGACTTCACCGCCGTCGACGGCATCGACTTTGCGGTGGAGCGGGGCGAGTCGTTCGGATTCCTCGGGCCCAACGGCGCCGGCAAGTCCTCGACCATGAAGATGGTCGGCTGTGTGTCCCCGGCGAGTGGCGGCGAGCTGCGAGTGTTCGGGCAGGACCCAGCCACCCATGGGCCACAGATTCGGGCGCGGTTGGGCGTTGTCCCCCAGAAGGACACCCTTGACGAAGAGCTGACGGTCCAGGAGAACCTCTGGATCTATGGTCGATACTTCGGGCTCTCCCGTAGCGAAGTCCATTCTCGCACAACGGAACTGCTCGAGTTCGCGCAGCTCACGGATCGGGCAAGGTCCAAGGTCGAGCCGCTCTCGGGTGGCATGAAGCGGCGGCTGACGATCGCCCGCTCCCTGATCAGCCGTCCCGAGATCCTGCTCCTGGACGAGCCCACCACAGGTCTCGATCCCCAGGCCCGACATGTGTTGTGGGACAGGCTGTTTCGGCTCAAGCGCTCCGGCGTGACACTGGTCCTGACCACGCACTACATGGACGAGGCCGAGCAGCTGTGCGACCGACTTGTCGTCATGGACCACGGCAAGATCGTGGCCGAGGGATCTCCGCGCTCGCTGATCACCGAGTACTCCACGCGTGAGGTCCTCGAGCTGCGTTTCGACACTGACGACCACGCCCATCACGGCGATGCCATCGCAGGGATCGGTGAGCGCATCGAGGTGCTGCCCGACCGGCTGCTGGTCTATACCGAGGACGGCGATGCCGCCGCCGCCGCGGTGCACCAACGGGGGATCCAGCCGCTGTCGTCCCTCGTCCGGCGCTCGACCCTGGAGGACGTGTTCCTGCACCTGACCGGACGAACGCTGGTCGACTGATGAGCGCCTCGCTGAGCACGCCGACACCGCCGCCAACGTCGCGGTCGACGCCGCAACCACCGCTGCCGACCCCCGCTCCCTGGCGTCCGGTCTTCGGATCCTGGCTCACGGCATACAAACGCACCTGGCGCGGGAGCATCTTCGGTCGTTTCGTCTCACCGCTGCTCTTCCTGTTGTCCATCGGCCTTGGCCTGGGCAGCCTCGTCAACAAGTCCACAGGAGGCGTCGACGGAGTCCCGTATCTGCAGTTCGTCGTGCCGGGAATCGTTGCGGCACAATCGATGTGGGTGGCAATGGGAGAGTCGGCCTACCCCGTGATGGGGGCGATCCGCTGGAACAAGACGTACCACGCGATGCTCGCCACGCCCGTCGGCATCGACGACATCCTGCTCGGTCATCTGAGCTATGTTGCGATGCAGATCACCGGAGCCACGGCCATCTTCATCGGGGTGGCCGCGCTGTTCGGGTCGTTCGGCTCGTGGTGGGTGCTGCTCTGCCTGCCGATCACCGTCCTGACCGGGATGGCCTTCGCCGTGCCCGTCTTCGCCTTCTCGGCCACACAAGAGGGCCCCGACAGCTTCAACATCCTGTTCCGGTTCATCATGACGCCGCTGTTCCTGTTCTCCGGCATCTTCTTCCCGGTCAGCCAGCTGCCGGCCGTCATCCGACCGATCGCATGGATCATGCCGTTGTGGCACGGAGTCGAGGCCGACCGCTCGCTGGCCCTCGGGTCACCTGACGTTGCAGGCGTTCTGGGCCACACGGCATACCTGCTGGTCGTGATCGCTGTCGGCGGGTGGCTCGCGCGCCATACCTTCACCAAGAGGCTGGTCGTATGACGGCCGCGGCCCAAGCGCCTCCCTCGCCCGCCAAAGGGCTCGCCTCGCGCATCGCGCGGGTGGTGCCGCTGCCCGCCGGGGCGGGGATGGCTCGCATCCTGGTGGAACGCAACATCATGAGCTTCCGGCACGGCTGGATCGCCCTTGTCACGGGCTTCGCCGAGCCGGTGTTCTACCTCTTCTCGTTGGGGATCGGGCTCGGCGGGCTCATCAAGGTGGTGACTACAGACGGCGGTCAGTCGGTGCCCTATGCGAGTTTCGTGGCCCCCGCTCTGCTGGCCGCGTCGGCCATGAACGGCGCGGTGTTCGACTCGACGTACAACGTGTTCTTCAAGCTCAAGTTCGCCAAGCTCTACGACTCGGTGCTGGCGACCCCGATGGGTCCGCGGGATGTGGCGGTCGGCGAGATCAGCTGGTCCCTGATGCGCGGAAGTCTTTATGCGGCGGCGTTTCTGGTGGTCGGCTGGCTCGTCGGCGTAGTGCACTCCTGGTGGGCGCTGCTGGCGCTACCGGCGGCGACGTTCATCGGCTTCGCGTTCTCGGCGGTCGGCATGTTCGCGACCACGTTCATGCGTTCATGGGTGGACTTCGACTACGTCACCCTGGCGATCCAACCAATGTTCCTGTTCTCCGCAACGTTCTTCCCGCTGGCGACGTACCCGGGAGCGGTGCAGTGGATCGTTCAGGCGACCCCGCTGTATCACGGCGTTGCGCTCGAGCGAGGTCTGATGCTGGGTGAGGTCGGGCCCGGGCTTCTGATCCACGTGGTCTACCTGGCGGCGCTGGGCCTGCTCGGTCTTTTCGGGGCCGCCCGTCGGATCGAGAAGCTTCTTCTGTCATGAGCTCGAACGTCATCGGCGTGTCTTGCGGCCATCGATGCGTGATCGAACATCTGTTCGGATATGTTGTCCCCATGGGTTGCTCCCGGCGCCCCACGATCCACAGGCTCACGTCTGATGGATGTGGATGTCGGTGGTTGCTCCTAGCGTCTGACTCGACACGCATTGCACCCCCGCATAGGTGTCGGTCGCAGGTAGACGGCGGACTCCTATACAGAGATGACAGGTGAAGGACATGGCTGAAGCAGATCGCGCGAAGTCGCTGGCAGCAGTGATGGCGCAGATCGAGAAGGCACACGGCAAGGGTGCAGTCATGCGGCTAGGCGACGAAGCCCGCGTGCCCATCGACGTCATTCCCACGGGGTCCATCGCTCTGGACGTCGCTCTGGGCATCGGTGGGCTGCCCCGTGGTCGTGTGGTCGAGATCTATGGCCCGGAGAGCTCAGGCAAGACCACGGTCGCACTCCATGCTGTGGCCAGCGCCCAGAAAGCTGGCGGTATCGCGGCCTTCATCGATGCCGAGCACGCGCTCGACCCCGACTACGCGCAGAAGCTCGGCGTCGACACGGACGCCCTGCTGGTGAGTCAGCCCGACACCGGCGAGCAGGCGCTCGAGATCGCGGACATGCTGATCCGTTCAGGGGCCATCGACATCATCGTGATCGACTCGGTCGCGGCGCTGGTGCCTCGCGCCGAGATCGAGGGCGAGATGGGCGACAGCCACGTGGGTCTGCAGGCGCGGCTGATGTCCCAGGCCCTGCGCAAGCTGACCGGCACCATCAGCAATACCGGCACGACAGCGATCTTCATCAACCAGCTCCGCGAAAAAATCGGCGTCATGTTCGGGTGCGTGACTTATGACACCCAGATCACGCTGGCGGATGGATCGAAGCGAAAG
>Ga0209638_1001528_pt1 | contig 14690 bp, 13 predicted proteins | sample BarGraNGADG00211_FD_184490 | JGI IMG/M metagenome (GOLD analysis project Ga0209638, IMG submission 184490) | Arctic peat soil microbial communities from Barrow, Alaska - Barrow Graham LP Ref core NGADG0002-211 (SPAdes) (version 2) | ecosystem: Environmental > Terrestrial > Soil > Wetlands > Peat... | reverse complement strand
TCCGCGAAACCCTGGCGATCACCGACCGCGCCTACATAATGTCCGAAGGCGAGATCAAGACCTTCGGGCCTTCCTCGGAACTGCCGAACGATCCAATAGCCCGCAAGTTCTACCTCGGCGACCGGTTTGAGATGTGAGGCGCGCATGAAGCTGGTAGACAGGCTGGTCATTCGCGATCTCATCGGGCCGTTTCTCTTCGGCGTGGCGGCGTTCTCATCGCTCGCGTTTGCCCTCTCGGTGCTGCTGAAGATAACCGACTTGATGACGCGAGGCATGCCGTTATCTATCGCGCTCGAGATCATTGCCTACTCGCTTCCCAACATATTCTTCTTGACTCTGCCAATGGCGACGCTGCTCGGGGTGCTGATGGGAATCACGCGGCTTTCGGGCGAGAGCGAGATAGTCGCGCTGTTTGCGAGCGGGGTCAGCCTCTATCGAATAGCCCTGCCGATCCTCGGCATGGGGATTCTTATAAGCGGGTTCTCGATGGTCCTCAACGAGGTAGTGGCTCCGATTGCCAATTCCCGAACCGCGAAACTGCAACAGGCGGTGTTGAAACAGGCCGCCGCAAAGGGCCAGTCGTTTACTCTAGAGGATACCGCGACCGATTCGCTAATCATAGTCAGGGGAGGACTGGACGAGGACAAGGGCATACTGCGGAACGTGACAGTGATGCGGTTCAGCAACAATCAGCCCTCCGTAATCGTCTATGCTTCTCGTGCGCAATGGTCAGGGCTCTACGACAAGACCAAGGCTTACAAATGGAAACTGTACGATGGGTCTACTCGGCTATTCGATCCGCGTGACCCGCATCTAGTTGCCATCACGGCGTTCAGGAACACGCAGACCAAGGAAATCGTCATTCAGAAGACTCCCAGCGAGCTGGCGATGTTCAAGAACATGAAGTCGGACCAGATGACTTTCCGGCAGCTTTCGCGAATGGTTAAGTATCTGTGGGCACATCCTGACCGGCCGTGGAACGATATACGGCAGTTCGACGTGGATCGGTGGAACAAGATCGCCATTCCACTTACAAGTCTGATTTTTGCCATGCTAGCGGCGCCTCTAGGCATTCGCCCGCAGAGAAGTTCATCCGGGCTCGGGTTTGGCCTGAGCATACTGGTGATTCTGCTATACTGGATAGTCGGCCGCTACACGTTCTCGCTGGCGGTCCAGGGAAACGTAGGTCCGGTATTCGGGGCATTCGCTCCCAGCATTCTCGGCGTTCTGGCTGCGATTGTGCTCTTAAGGCAAGCAGCCAAATAAACCGATAAACATAAGGCTGACAGTCGCGTCATGCTGAACTCGTTTCAGCATCTGTAGCCAAGTATTCCAACTGTGGTCAGGATGACCAACAAAATATGACCTATACAATCCTGTTCGTTATAGCTCTAATATGTGTTTCCGGCTTCGTTGCCTACTTCGGCGATCTGCTCGGGCGGAAGATGGGCAAGAAGCGCCTGACGCTGTTCAACTTGCGCCCGCGCCACACGGCTATTATGGTTACCACCATCACGGGCATGCTCATTTCCGCTTTCGCCTTGACCACGCTCATCTCGGTCAATTCTCAGTTCCGCAGAGTCTTCTTCCGGGGAGAGCAGATTATCAAGCAGAACAACCACCTGATCAAGGCCAACCAGAGCCTTGCGGGATTGGGCGATAGGCTCCGGGTCGAGATCGCCAAGCAGGAGCGAGAGCTTAGAGTCGCGCTCAAGGACGCCAAGCTCGCGAAGAAGCAGCGCGACCTCGCGGAGGGTGCGGTCACCCGCCTGCAGCGGCAGATCGCCGTAAGGCAGAAAGAACTCGCTGACCTCAGGATGCGCAAGGAGATCACCGAGAGCGAACTCAGACAGAAGAGAGGCGAACTCGGGCTCATGCAGGCGCAGCTTGACCGAGTGCAGGATCAACTTCGCCTGGCACAATCCCAGGTGGAGAACACCCAGCATCAGTTGGAAATTGCCAAAGCCCTGCTGCAAGATACCCAAAACCGGTTGAAAGTGAGCGATGTCGAAGGTGTGGTAGCGATAGATATTGCCTTGGGCTTACGCTTCAAAGACATAGCATTCCGTCAGGGAGATGAGCTTGCCCGCGGAATCATCAGCCCGTCCCTCACCAACACAGAACTCCGGCACGAGATACACGTCTTGCTCAACAAGGCAAGCGACAAAGCTCTCGAAGACGGGGCCAGGATCGGACCTAACGGCCGTGCGGTCAATCTCAGGTACCAGCAGTTCACTGACAAGGCTGATGCCCTACTCGTAGGGTCCAACGAAGCCACCAACGTCGAGAACGCGGCAAAGAAAATCGCAACTGTCAGCACCGATGTGCTGGTCCAGGTTGTCTGCGGCACAAACGCGGTCCGTAATGAACCGGTGCCCGTCGAAGTGCGCCTCTATCTTAACGTGCTCAGTTTCGAGGGCGGCGACCTGATCGCGAACACAAAGATCGATGGTCGGCAGTCTGAAGGCTACATCCTGCTGGCGCTGAACAGCTTCCTGCAAACTGACGTGGCAAAGGCAGCTATGATAGCAGGAGTCGTTCCGGTTGCGGGCCAGGACTCACGGACCGCTCTTGGGGCAAACCGGCAAGCGCAGGCTGATGAACTGCTTGACCTGGTGTCTAAGATCAAAGCTATGAACGCCATCGCCGATGTCAGCGTATTCGCCACGGGCGATGTCCGAGCGGCGGATACTCTCAACATGAGCAACATCCGCTTCACCGTGGAAAAGGCTCAATAGGCTGAGCCAATGACAAGCGAGCCCGTCACCGTTCTAGCCATCGACCCCGGAACCCTCAAGTGCGGCGTTGCTGTCGTCAAAGGCCCGAGCAGGCAGGTCCTCCATCGCTCAGTCGTTCCCACTGATGAACTCGCCGAGGTGGTCGCGCGTCTCTCGCGGGAACACTCCCCATCGATTATTCTACTAGGCAACGGGACTTCCGCCGCGAGAGCCGCGGAATCGATCAAAAAGCTCAGCAACATCACAGTCGAGCTGGTTGATGAGGTACTGACCTCGGTTGCGGCCCGCGCAAGATATTTCAAGGAGAACCCACCGCGAGGGCTGCGCAGGCTTCTCCCCACATCGCTCCAAACCCCAAGCCAGCCCTACGACGACTACGTAGCCGTCATCCTCGCCGAAAGATATCTGGCGAATACCCAAAACACGCAAGAACGATGCTCCTGACAGGGCTCCCCAATTCGTAACTTGTAACTCGTAACTGCAAGTACCAAGGATTCCGCTTGCCGTCTGCAGAAAGCTACGTTGGAGGCTGAAATGTTTGACTACGTCATCCGGAATGCGCTTGTCATCGACGGCAGCGGAAAGCCCGCTTACGAAGCCGATGTCGCGATCGCCAATGGCAAGATCGCCGCGGTCGGCAAGATCGATGGCGACGCCGGACGCGTGATCGACGGAAAAGGCCTCGTCGTCGCTCCCGGATTCATTGATATGCACTCCCACACAGACGCTGGTCTGTTTACGAACCCCAACGCGGAAAGCAAGATTACGCAGGGCGTGACTCTCGAACTCGCCGGCAACTGCGGGTTCTCCTCCGCGCCTTGTCTCGATGAGCCGGGGCGAGCCGAACTGGAGAACTGGCGCCGCAAGTTCGACATCGAGGACGATTGGGGCACGATGGGCGAGTTCCTCGACGCATTCGAGAAGCGCCCAATCGCGCTCAACATCGCCACGCTCGTCGGACACTGCAACATCCGCGCCGCCGTAGTCGGCCTCGCCGACCGCCCGGCCTCCCCAGAGGAAATCGACCGGATGAGGCAACTGGCCTCCGATTCGATGAAGCAGGGCGCGTTCGGAATCTCCACAGGCCTGATCTACGCTCCCGGCTGCTTCGCCGATACCAACGAAGTGATCCAGGTCACAAAGGGTGTCGCCGCGCACGGCGGGTTCTACGCCACCCACATGCGGGACGAGCGCGATGGTCTCGAACAGGCCGTGGAAGAAACGCTCAACATAGGCAGAGAGGCCGGCGTTCCGGTACAGATATCGCACCACAAGGCCTGCGGGGCGCGAAACTGGGGCAAGGTCAAAGCGACTCTTGAGATGATCCGCGAAGCCCGCCAAGAGGGAATGGACGTCACTGCGGATCAATACCCCTACGCGGCTACCTCGACATCCCTATCGATATTCCTCCCCAACTGGGCGCACGACGGCGGAGACAAAGCACTCCTGGAGAGAATCAAGGACATGCGCCCGAAGCTCATCGAGCACCTCAACCGTCGCGCCGAACACTCGGTTGGCAGCAAGGGCGACTGGGGCAACGTGCTGATCAGCTCAGTAAAGACCGACGCCAACCGCTACTGCGAGGGAATGAACATCGAGGAGATATCCGAGCGCAGGGGCACTCATCCCGCTGAAACTGTACTGGACCTGCTGGCTGAAGAAGACGCGGGCGTCGGGATGGTGCAGTTCGCGATGTGCGAGGAAGACATCGAACTCGTTATGGCGAGCGACTTCGTGATGGCCGGCAGCGATGCCTCCGCGCGAGCAGTATCCGGCGAGCATCCCACCGGCAAGCCGCACCCGCGCGCGTTCGGCACGTTCACCAGAATCCTCGGCCGCTACGTGAGGGACCGCAAGGTCGTGCCGCTCGAAAAGGCCATCAGCAAGATGACCTCGATCTCCGCCAAGAAGCTGGGGCTTACCGACAGAGGGACTATCCGCGTCGGCAACTGGGCGGATGCAGTCGTATTCGACGCCGACAAGGTCATAGACAAGGCCACCTACAAGGAACCCTACCAGAACTCCGTAGGAATAGAATACGTATTCGTTAACGGACGGCTCGCGGTAGAACACGGCGAGCTCACCGGCGAACTCGCGGGAGTAGTGCTGAGAAAGCAGATCATTACTCAATAATAGATGGAGTTTTGCGTGCCGGGACGCACAAACGATACGGAGGGATATGCGTGACACGTTTGCAGGACGCGGTGAGGGATAAACTCATTAATGTTGTCAAGACGTTGCTCGAAGCCGGTGACGATCCTAATCAAGAACACGGGGCGCTCCGGTATTCTCTGGACAATATGGAACTCGCACAGATGTTGGTTGCTTACGGGGCTGACGTGAACGGAGATCAGGTTTTTTATAAGACCCTACTTCACCAGGCAATCGACCGCGCGAACGTCGAGATGGTAGAGTACCTGATATCGAACGGGGCCAGCGCGTTAGTGAGAGACAACAACGGGAACAACCTGCTGCATTACATAGCTGAAGGCGAGATCGTTTACCAAGGTCCAGGTGGAGGCGAGGCCGCTTGGGACGAAAGAGCATCGCGGCTCCTGCAAATATGCACGAGGTTGATTCGGGAAGGCGTGCAGATCAACGAACCCAATGTTTCTGGAGACAGCCCGCTCCACCTGGCTATGAAGAATCCGAACGGCTACTGGCATCTAACGAAGCTGCTAATGCAGAGTGTGGGGCAGATGTGCACCGGAGAGATGGCGAGAATAGGACGACACTTTGGATTGCCGTCCAGACTTCTGCTGTGCCATCAAAATACGGGGCACCCTGGAGGGTGATTGACTCATTCGTCGGCATGCTCCGCGAACTGGGCGTAAAGTACGATTGACGGGCATCCCTTGTTGGGCTTTCGACGTTCCGTTGTTTCGGTGCGCCAAGCCAAGCTTGTTTCACTCACCGCCCTCAGAAAAGGGCGGACATTTGATCGCTCTAGGCGGGATGCCTGGGGCGATGGTTGCTGTTAGCTAATAACTTCCTATGGGCATCTTTCGCAATCCTGAACTCAAGGGCATAATGACGATCCTGCTTATCGCGTTCATTCTGGGCGTGCTGCTCGCCGGAACCAGCGGCAAACTCGAGCAGTGGGGTCTGCCGTGGTTCACCGGCGCAAAGGCGCTCGATAAGATCGTCTTCGTCTCCGATCGGTCGGGGACAAAGCAGGTCTACGTCATGGACCTCGACGGCTCGGACCAGAAGCAGTTGACCAGCGACATCAAGGTCCTGTCCGCGCCAGCCATTTCCCCGGCAGGCAACAGAATCGCCTTTGTCGGGATGACGGATTCGGCAAGCCAGGTCTTTGCGATCGGAGTCAACGGCGGTTCACCCCGCGCGTTAACCACCTCGGCAAACTCCAAGCGCCAGCCAGGCTTCAGCCCCGATGGCAAGAAGCTCTCCTACATCGAGGCGGGCCGTGTCTTCGTTGCCGAGCTTAACGGCGGCAATCCCGATCCGGTCCTGCCGACGGAGCAGGAAATGGCGATGGCCATCAACGACCCATCCGGCGGCCGTGGGACTATCCCCGTCTACACTATGTATGCCTGGGGCCCGGACAGCGAGAGTCTGGCCGGCGTAACGGGCGGAATCAGCGGAGAAACGCTGGTCTATCTGCCCTCGCCGGAGGGAGAGGCTCAGAGATTCAACCTAGGCGATCCTACGGCCAAGGTCGTCGGTCTATCGTGGGCAGTGGACAGGCCTCTCCTGGCTGCATCTATTCAGGTTAGCCAAACGCAGGGCATGGTCGTCCTCTTCGACCCCGACCGGAAACAGCCGCAGATCGTCTACTCCACATCCGAACGTGTTGGAGCTCCAGCTATATCTCCCGACGGATCGGTCATAGTAGTGCCAGTCTCGCACAAGACCATCGATCTACCTAAGGGAGCACTACTGAAGATCGACCTCCAATCCCAAAAGCCAAAGCCCGTAGCACTTTGCGAGGGCGAGAGCCTCTATGAGAACCCGGTGTTCTCCCCCAGCGGCAGTAGCATCCTTGCATCACAGTCTGGTCCACTGAGCACAAAGCGCCGCATCGTCTCCATCGACGCTGAATCAGGTAAGATCACTCAGCTTACCAACAAAGGCGACAACTTCGGCGCCGTATGGACACCGCAGTCACCATGATAGAGCTGGATCGCCCCTACCTCACCGACCAGCTAATCCCCTACATCGGGAACAAGCGCAAACTCCTGCCGATGATCCGGGAAGCAATCGAACTGACGGGATTGAACCCAGTTGCTCAGTCCCATTCTCGGTCCCATTCCCCGTCCCATTCCTTCTTCGACCCCTTCGCCGGCAGCGGCGTCGTCAGCCGATTCGCGAAGACAATGGGCTTCCGTGTGATCGCAAACGATTGGGAACCCTATTCCGAGACCATAAACAAGGCATACATAGCCACCAATCAGCCACCCGCATTCGCAAAGCTCGGAGGAATCTCAGCCGCCATCGCCAGACTTAACGCGCTCCCCGGCGAGCCAGGCTACATCGCAACCCACTACTGCCCGGCCGACGATGAATCCTACGACACCGTCATCGAGAGAATGTTCTACACCCCACACAACGGCCGCAGAATCGATGCCATCCGCGAACAGATCGAGCGATGGCGCGCTGACAAGCTCATCACCGACGAAGAAGAGTCCTGCCTCCTTGCGCCGCTCATCTACCAGGCATCCTACTGCAGCAACACCTCGGGCGTTTTCAAGGGTTTCCACAAAGGCTGGGGCGGATCGACCAAGACCGCGTGGTATCGCATAAGAAGCCTGCTCACCCTCCGCGAGCCCGTGTTCTTCGACAACGGCCACGAAAACCTCGTGCTCCGCGAGGACGCAGCGGCCCTGGCGGATAAGATCACCTGCGACATCGCCTATCTCGATCCGCCCTATAACCAACACCAATACGGCTCGAACTATCACCTGCTGAACACCGTCGCTCTGTGGGACAAGCCCGAAATCGCCGTGCATATCTCCGGAAACGGGGCGCGGGACAAGGCCGCGATCCGCAAGGACTGGCGGACCCTACGCCGCAGTCCCTACTGCTATCGCTCGACCGCTCTGGAGGCGTTTCGCGACCTCGTGATGAGATTGCGCGCGAGATATCTGCTCGTCAGCTATTCAACTGATGGTATAATCGGCGTTGAGGAACTCCTCAGCACGCTGGCCGAGCGCGGGTCGCTCCAGATAGTGCGCAGGCAATATAAGCGCTACCGGGTCAGCAGCCAGAGGCCGTCTCCACGACCTCACACCGTCGAATTCGTCGTCGTAGTCGATACCCGCCAGGCTGCCGGGCAGGATGCGGTAGCCCGCGCCGTCACAGAAATAGAGGGGGCTAAGCCACTCGTACTGGCCGGACTCTATCCGACCTGAACGCCCATCTTGAGGAACTGATCAAATGAGCAAACTCTTTGTTGTAGCATCGATATTGATAATCGCCTTGGTCTCTCCCGCATTGGCCAACAACCTCATTCTGGTACCGACGGGGATCACGCTCACCACGGGGCAGGTGCGCGCCGAGGCGGCCATCAGCGTGAATGGATCCAAGTCGCAGTACTACTGGCTGGGAACCGGCCTTAAGCAAGTCGAACTGAACCTCACCCGCTTCCAGAAGCCCGGCCTCGACTCCGAGAACGTTGTCGATATCCAGTGGAGCTTCCTCCCCGAGACCATCCTGACCCCAGGTGTCGCGTTCGGCGTCAACGACCTTGCGAATCAATCCGGGCAGGGCGTCGGGCCTTACGCGGTCGTGACTCGGCACCTGCCTCTGGGTCGCTCATCGTTACTGAGAAGTTTCGCGGCCACGGTCGGCATCGGCGCAATCGGGCTGCGAGGTCCGTTCTTCGGCTTCGAGGCCGAGTTGCCGGCGCACATCATCATTCAGGGGGAGTACGACAGCCGCGACTTCAACGCCGCGATCGGCTGGCAGCCGGCCAAGTTCCTCATGCTCAAGGCCTACACGATACGAAGGGAGACCTATCTTGGCGCGGAACTCGTGCCGATGACGTTCTAGTAGATCATGCAAGAAACACCCAAACCAAAGAACACAAAGCGCACCATATTCATTCTTCTCGGAATCGGGCTTATAGCCGGAATACTCGGCGGACTCCTCGGAATCGGCGGAGGCGCGTTCGTGGTTCCCGCGCTGGTTTTCTTCCTCGCATTCGACCAACACCGAGCGCACGGCACCAGCCTGGCAGTGGTTCTCGCACTGAGTCTCTCCAGCGTAATCGTGTATGCCTGCCACAAGCGCGTGGATTTCGCCGTGGCCTCTGAGATCGCCGTTGGCGGCGTGATCGGAGCGATGGTCGGCGGGTGCGTAGTACAGAAGATCAAGAGCAAAGCGCTGAGGCGAATGTTCAGCGTGTTTCTCATTGGCGCGGGCGCGAAGATGATCTACGACGGCGTCGCGGGCGGCCCGGCAAGCCACGCGGAGTTCATAAGCGTTGCATTCTCCTTGTCAAACGTAATGCTGGGGATGGGAACCGGCCTGCTGACGGGCTTCCTGAGCTCGCTTCTGGGGGTCGGAGGCGGGATCGTCATGGTTCCGATGCTCACAATGCTCCTGCACTTCCCTCAGCAGCAGGCGCAGGGGATCTCTCTCGCGGCCATGATGCCGATAGCCTTCACGGGCATGCTCAAGCACAACAAGCTCGGCAACGTGGACTTCAGGGTAGCGGAGTGGATCGCAGCCGGAGCGGTGGTCGGCGCGATCACGGGATCGACCCTGGCAAACATCCTGCCATCCGCCGATCTCAAGCTCACATTCGGCACCTTCCTCATCATAATGGCCGCGCTGATGGCCGCAAAGAGGAAATAGCTGGTCCGCTGATCAATACTCAATAATCAATACTCAATTCCAGAGGGCATAGATGCAAATCAACAAGGACGCCAAGTATGTAATAGGCGTGGATTTGGGCGGAACCAACGTCCGCGCGGCGGTTGTGGACCGCCAGGGAAAGATCATCGGAGAGGGCAGGACCGACTCCAAAGCAATGGAGGGTCTCGAATCAACGATAGTCCAGATCGTGCAGGCGATCAGAGTGTCCCTGGCCGATGCTGACGTGACCGTATGCGATGTCGCCGGAGTCGGCATGGGCGTCCCCGGAACACACAAGAGCGAGGAAGGCATCGTAGTCTGGTCGCCGAATTTCAAGGACTGGAACGACGTTCAGCTTCTGGCCCCGATAGTCGAGGAACTGGGCATTCCCGCGTACATGGGTAACGACGCCAACGTAGCCGCGCTGGGCGAGTATGCTTTCGGCGCGGGCAAGGGCGCGAAGATAATGGTCATGTTCACGCTCGGCACCGGCATCGGCAGCGGGCTCGTGATCGATGGCAAGAACTACCTCGGCGTGACCGAGACCGCGCCCGAAATGGGTCACCACATCATCCTGGCCGACGGCGGACCGCGCTGCAGTTGCGGGCGCTACGGCTGCGTGGAGTCGCTGTGCAGGCGCGACGCGATTACCGACAGGGCCGCACGGAAAGCCCACACGGGCAGGCACACATCGCTAATCTACAAATCCGACCACGATCTGCGCTACATCACGCCGGCGATGATCGCCGAGGCCGCATCCGAGGGCGACCCGGTCTCAATCGAGACCCTCGATGAAACTGGCTACTACCTCGGCATTGCGGTTGCGAACGCGATCAACATACTGAACCCGGATAAGGTCATCATCGGCGGCGGCATCGCGCAAGCAGGCGATCTCCTCTTCAGCCCGATCCGACGCAGCGTCGAGGTCAACGCCCTCTACGCCCCGCTGCAGGTCTGCCAGATCCTGCCGGCCGAGCTCGGAGACGACGCCGGAGTCCTCGGCGGCGCCGCAATGGTCCTGCAGAGGATGTAATAGCCCGTACATGATGCTCCCTCCCCAATGTGGGGAGGGCCGGGGTGGGGTCGGATGCGTCCTGTCTCGCTCCTGGAGGATTCCAGTATGACCGATCCTGCAAACATTGAAGTACCCGAGGAATTCGAGTCCGAGCGGCTGATCATACGCCGGCCAAGACAAGAGGACGCCGCAGAGCTGAATGCCGCCATCCGCGAGTCATTCGACGCTCTGCACCAATGGATGCCGTGGGCAGGCCACGTCCCCGAGCTTGCGGAAACAGAGGCTAACGTGCGCGCCGCGTGCGAGAGCTTCAATGCAGCAACGGACCTCCGCCTGCACCTATTCCTCAAGGACACGGGCGTCCTCATCGGCTGCTCTGGCCTCTCACGCATCGATTGGACTGTCCCGAAGTTCGACATCGGCTACTGGGTTCGTTCGTCCTACGCCGGCCAGGGCTACATCACCGAAGCCGTGAATGCAATCACGGAGTTCGCATTCCGCAAACTCGGTGCCGAGCGTGTCTCAATCTGCATGAACTCCCGCAATACTCGCAGCCGGATGGTTGCGGAACGCGCGGGCTTCGAGTACGAGGGCACGCTCCGCAACGACATGAGAGAACCCAACGGCCGCCTCCGGGATACAATGGTCTACTCGAAGATCAGGCTCTGATCGTAGTAAACAGCCTGCCCCCTCCCCAGAGTGAGGGCTGGGGTGGGGTCATTCGACTCCCTCTCCTCCTAGGAGAGGGCCGGGGTGAGGTGTCCCTTCCCCAAATCGTAAATCGAAAATGCCTTCACTGCATAAAGCTATACGTCGATACGTGGAACACCCAGCCGACCACCGGCCACAGGCATCCCACGATGAAATCCCCCAGCACGAGGCCTAAAAAAAAGTCCAGCACCACCTTATACGCCTTCAGTCCGCCTGTCCTGAGGGTGATCAGCTTCGCCGCCCACGCGATCATCATTGGCAGCCACAGCGTGCCTATCGAGTAGCTGGTCGAGACCGCGAACCCGAGCGGATGGAACGGCCACCAGCTCACGCGAAGCTTCAGGGCATACAGCAGTGCCGCAGACGCCATGCCCCAACCGATAGCCAGCGTGCCCGTCCAGTCCGGCCCGGTACGGTTTGCCATTTGGCCCGCAAGCCCACGGCCGAAGGCTTCATATCCGAAACCCTGCACATGTCCCGCCATACCCGCCGCCGCCCCGCGCTGGTAACCGAAGTGCAGGTAGATCCAGAATCCGCTCAGCACCCCGACAACCGATGCAACCGCAATCGCCAGCCCCATATACCTCTGAGGAGTATTGCCTCGCTGCGCGATCTTCAGCCCGTCGAGCTGATAGGCAATCGGCATGCTGCGATACGCGCGGTTGAACCACCAGAACCAACTCAGCCCGACCAGGTTCGCGTCCGATAGCATCTGCGTGCCGAACATGCCGGTCAGCACGGTATCGGGCCCCGTGGCGTGCAGGTCGTGCGCGGGAGGCCCGAACTCAGCGTGGATCCTGGCAATAGCGAGCGCAAGGAAGAAGTAGAGGCCGATCGTGAGCACCGCCATCCAAGGCGCCAACCCGATCAGTTGGAAGAACGCCGCCACGGCAGCGACCCCGCCTATCAGCCCTAACACAGCGGCCCGATAGCTCATCGGGCCTTCCCCCTCGCCGGGCACTTTCTCGCCGGAAAACGCAGCCCGCCAGACCGTGGCCAGGTGCTTCCGACCCGACCATATCGCAAACACCCCGATCAGATAATACGCCCCCAAAGCCTGCTGGTTCATGAACGGGAAGTTGGGAGTCGCATCGTATGCCCCGTAGAACGCGCCCACAATCCGTATCACCCGCCACATCACGAAGAAGAACCAGCACGAAAACAGCATGTCCAGCGGCAGCAGGAACGCCAGCCCGATCCCGTAGGGGTAGAACGAGATCGGCGTCCAACCGATCGCGTTGAAGGGCTTATTCACGAGCAAGGGCGAAATATCCCACATCTTCACCGGGATAGAGGGCACGCTGGGGTAGAGTACGCTAAGACCGTTGAGCAGGCATATCCCTCCCGATAGCGCAAACCCCGCCCACATCAGCTTGCTCTTGAGCAGCCTGTGCCCCGGCTCGGTGATCTGCATCGGAAGCTCCACTATCGGGAACTGGAGCTTGTCGTGCACCATCCACTGCTGTCGCACGATGGTGTTGATGCAGAACATGGCAAAGAGCATCGTCAGTATCACGCCCGACCAGACCAACACCGGCACCATCCACGCGCGCAGTATCGCCGGGTCATACATGTTGGCATGACCCTCATACCATCCCTTGATCGCGGCGGGGTCGCGCACGCTGATCCACGTGGGGATGTGCGGGTGGACAAGCTGCGTCCAATGGTTCTCAGGGGTAGCGAACCGGAACGGATACGTCATCATCGGCACCAGGACATCGAGAAAGTCGATGCTCACGATGGCAGTCGAGATGACAAGCATCACGTAGATGACCAGAAGTTCGCCGCGATCGAGCGCAAGGTTGGGCAGCCGCCGCGCGAGCAGGCTGTTGAGCACGGTGAGCACGACCAGGAACAGAATGGTATTGCCGAAAAGCGAGATCGTGGACGGATAGGGCCCGCCACCTGTCCCGGCGATGCCCTGATTGGTGGCGACCTCCATATACATCAGCGCGTAGACATTGACCGGAACCAGCAGCAGTCCCAGCAGAATCGCACGGTAGTAACGCAGGACTCCACCCAGCCCATGAGGCGCTTTCATGCGCCCATTGTATCCGCCGCCAGCGCAGCAGGTCAAGGAAACAGATGCGATCAGAGAGAAGCATCGTTTCCAGCGACCGGAGCGTCCTGAGCATCCTGAGCGTGTCGAAGGGTCGAAGGGCGCTCCGGGCGCGGCCGCACAACCACCGCGTGCTTCGACGAAGGATGACTGCTTACTAACCGCGAACTATCATCTATTGTGTATCCAACAAAGCGTTCTTTCAAGGGAGGACATAAGAAATGCGCAAGTATGTTTGGCTGATCGGTATCCTCATTGTCGCGATGCTGGCTGTGACGTTCGTCGCCGGCTGCGGCAAGAAGCAGGCAACGTCGGGGGCAGGCGTAGCCACGGCTCCCGGAACCACTGAGGCGCCCGCGGGCGGCGGCGCGAACACTCTAGGTGATCTCCTCAAGAAGTCGGGCGCGATCACCAGCTATGTCATGATCATGAACATGGGTCCGACGAAGATGCGAATGGCCCAGAAGCTGGAAGGCGGCAAGCCTGTCGCGATGAAGATGGACATGGGTCCGCAAGGCTGGATGCTCATCCAGATGGACAAGAAGATGCAGTACACCTACAGCCCGGCGACCAAGTCCGCTATGGCTATGCCGATGTCGGCAAGTATGGCAGCCTCTCAGGGCGGTTCTGGTGCGACAGCCATAGACAAACTGAAGGCGCTCGTAGGCACGAAGGTGTCCTCGGAAACCGTCGATGGCGTGGACTGCCTCAAGGTCGTGAGCAAGGACGGCGCGAGCACCTACTGGGTCGAAAAAGAGAACGGCCTTCCGGTGCAGATGCTGATGGCCGGGAAGACTATGAAGTTCAAGTACGAGCAGATCAACTCCGTCCCGGACAGCGAGTTCGAGGTCCCGGCGGGAGTCAAGATTCAGCAGATGCCCGCCATGCCCAAAATGCCTAACATGCCCAACATGCCCGGCATGCCGAAAGCGCCCAAGTAACCTGGGCAGCACGGTTTGATCTCATCATCGCCCGGGGCGCACGCTCCGGGCGATCTCGTCTCCGCGCCCCAATTCGTAACTCGTAATTCGCAACTACTCGACCGCGAACTGGGTGCCGTCATAGGACTCGAAGGACTCCAGGAAGCTTCGCAGCTTCGAGACGCTCTTCGTGCCCTTGCAGCGGGGCAGGTACTTCAGGAACTCCTTGCCGTAGAACTTGCCGTGGATGCGGGCGTCGAGGATCGCTACAACGCCGTAATCGCTCTTCGTGCGGATCAACCGACCAAAGCCCTGCTTCAAGCGAATCTGCGCCTGCGGCACGGCGTATTCCATGAACCAACTGCCGCCCTCGGCCTCGATCCGCTCGCACCGCGCCTTGTTCGTAGGGGTATCAGGCACGGCGAATG
>Ga0209638_1001523_pt1 | contig 14719 bp, 9 predicted proteins | sample BarGraNGADG00211_FD_184490 | JGI IMG/M metagenome (GOLD analysis project Ga0209638, IMG submission 184490) | Arctic peat soil microbial communities from Barrow, Alaska - Barrow Graham LP Ref core NGADG0002-211 (SPAdes) (version 2) | ecosystem: Environmental > Terrestrial > Soil > Wetlands > Peat... | reverse complement strand
CGGCCGAGCCCGATGCCCTCGGCGATCGAGCCGCCCTCGCTCGCTTTCGCCTCGCCATGCGCGAATAAATTGTACATGGCGGCGCCGCGCGGGTCGGCGATGCCAATGACGATTTCCTTTTTCATTTCACGCAGATAGCTGGAAACCCCGGCGACGGTGCCGCCGGTGCCGATGGCGCAAATAAAGCCATCAATCTTGCCATCGGTTTGCTGCCAAATTTCGGGACCGGTGGAGACGTAATGCGCCTTGCGGTTGTCCAGATTGTTCCATTGATCGGCGAAGATGACGCCGTTCTTCTCGCTCTTCTTGAGTTGCTCGGCCAGTCTTCGGCCGACGTGTTGGTAGTTGTTCGGATTGCTGAACGGCACCGCCGGCACTTGCACGAGCTCGGCCCCGCACAGCCGCAACATGTCCTTCTTTTCCTCGCTTTGCGTCTGCGGAATGACGATGAGGGTGCGGTAGCCGCGCGCATTGGCGACCAGCGCGAGCCCGATGCCGGTATTGCCGGCGGTCGCTTCCACCACCAATCCGCCCGGGCGCAGCTCGCCGCGCTTCTCGGCTTCCAGGATCATCTGCCGGCCGGCGCGATCCTTCACCGAGCCGCCCGGGTTCATGAACTCGGCCTTGCCGAGAATGGTGCAGCCGGTCGCCGCGGAGGCGCGTTTCAGCTTGATCAGTGGCGTATGGCCGATGGCCTCAACGATGCCGTCGCGGATCTGCATGCCCGGTTCCGGGTGGCGGTGGGGACGAAAGCGACCCTAGTGGACACCTCCTGGGGCGACAAGGCCGGGCTTGATCGGCCTCGGCGACCGATCCGGCCGGGAAGGCGGGCGTGAAATCGACGCCTATTGCAGCCGCCGGTACGGCAAGAAACGGCAAGCGCGCGTTGCGCGTGCGTTATAAACCGGTCAATTCAACTACCGGGCTTTTCGGAAACGACCTCGAAACCATATCGGCGCATTGGCCGATGGTAATGGGGCACATTCACCACTTTTTACCGCGCACGGCCTAATCGTCAGGGCAAGGGACGCAACGGGAAAACAGGTTCCGAGCATAGTTCGGGCGGTATCGATCGATGAGCCTCGACGTCAACACCCTCTTCATGGTGACGATCTATGTGGAGGCCATCCTCGGCTTACTGCTGCTGTTCGTGTGGGTGCAGAACACCGCGATCCGCGCCGTTGCCTGGTGGGGCTTCGCCCATTTGATCCGCGCCGCCTCGATCGTGCTGTTCGGCATGTACGGCTCGGTACCCGATCTTATCACCATCGATCTGGCCAACGCGCTGCTGTTCAGCGCCTACGCGGTGACCTGGACCGGGGCGCGTGTGTTCGACGGCCGCCCGGCCGAGCCGGTCTATCTGGTGACCGGAGCGGTGCTCTGGCTGCTGGTCTGCCGCTTGCCGGTGCTCGCCGATGCCGTCGACACGCGTTCGCTGATCGCCTCCGGCATCATCACTACCTACACCTGGCTAACGGCTTACGAATTCTGGCGCGGCCGCAGCGAGCCACTGGTGTCGCGCTGGCCGGCGATCTTCATGCTGTTCGCGCACGGCGCGCTGTTCCTGCTGCGCACGCCGCTGGCGGCGATGCTGCCGTGGTCGCCGGGCAACCATATGTTCGGCAGCGTGTGGCTGACCGTGCTCTCGTTCGAAGCGCTGCTGTTCACGATCTCGATCGCTTTCATCCTGCTGGCGATGGCGAAAGAGCGCACGGAATTGCGTCACCGCACCGCCGCCATGGTCGATCCGCTCACCGGCATCGCGAACCGCCGCTCGTTCCTGCAAGACGCCGCGCAGCTGGCGAAGCGCTATAGCGCCAATCCGCGTCCGACCGCTGTGCTGCTGATCGATCTCGATCACTTCAAGTCGATCAACGACCGCTTTGGCCACGCGCTCGGCGACCGCGCGCTGGAGATTTTCGCCGATGCCGCGCGCCAGTCGATGCGTTCGTCCGATCTGCTCGGCCGCCTCGGCGGCGAGGAATTCGCCGCGGTGCTATCCGATACCAGCCGCGACAAGGCGGTGGCGGTGGCCGAGCGGATTCGCGAGAGCTTTGCCAAGGTGGCCCAGGACGTCGACGGCCGGCCGGTCTGCGCGACTGTGAGCATCGGGCTGGTGCATTGCCAGGAGGCCGCGCTCGACGTGCCCGAGTTGTTGGCGCAGGCCGACCAGGCGCTCTATTTCGCCAAGGAACACGGGCGCAACCGGGTCGAGATCGCAACCCTCGATATGGTGCGCGAGCGCGCGGCGGACAGTCCGGCCGCCTCGGTGACATCGGTGGGCACGATCACCGCCAAGTCCGCGGCCTAAGGCGCGCAGTACTGCGCGCGAGCTCGATCACTTCATCGGCATCGTAACGCTAAGGTTGCCATTGGGGCGCTGCCCACACCGGCCAATTTTGCCCATGCATTGCGTTTGGCGCCCCGCGCGGGCATAGCGATTGCGGACATTTCCAGCTAATCGCAAGAGCCGTAACCCATGAAGCGCAGCAGCAACCGCATTCTCACCAGCCATGTCGGCAGCCTGATCCGACCGCAGGCTTTGCAGGAATTCTTGCGTGCCAAACAGGCCGGCAATCCGTACGACACGCGGTCTTACGAGAAATGCCTGACCGAGAGCGTTGCCGGCGTCGTGCGCAAGCAGGCGCAGGCCGGCATCGACGTGGTGAGCGACGGCGAGTTCGGCAAATCGATCAGCTGGTCGCAATATGCGCTGGAACGCTTGAGCGGCTTCGAGCGCCGTCCGATCAAGCATGATGCCGCCAATCCGTTCAAGCGCGGCGCCGACCGCGAGCGTTTCGCGGAATTCTATGCCGAGCTCGATGCGCGCGAAGGCGTCGCCACCACCACCGAGGCAATTTGCGTCGGGCCGATCAAGTACACCGGGCAGCCGGAGTTGCAGCGCGACATCGACAACTTCAAGGCTGCACTCAAGGGCGTACAAGTGGAAGAAGCGTTCTTGCCGGTGGCGGCGCCGGCAAGCGTCATCCCGGACCGCAAGAATGAATTCTATAAAAGCGAAGACGCCATTATGGCGGCCATCGCGGCGGCGATGCACACCGAATACAAGATGATCATCGATGCCGGCTTCCTGGTGCAGCTCGACGACGCGCGCAATGCCGTCACCTATGACCGCATGGTGCCGCCGGCAGCGTTCAATGACTATCGTCGCTGGTTGTCGCAACAGGTGGACATCATCAACCACGCCATCGCAGGCCTGCCGGCCGACCGCATCCGCTATCACGTATGCTGGGGCAGCTGGCCCGGCCCGCATGTCAGCGACGTGCCGCTCAAGGACATCGTCGATCTGATCCTGAAGGTGAAGGTCGGCGCCTACGTGATCGAGGGCGCCAATCCGCGCCACGAGCACGAATGGAAAGTCTGGAAAGACGCCAAGCTGGGAGTGGGGCAGGTGCTGATCCCCGGCGTCATCAGCCACGCCACCAATGTGGTGGAACATCCCGAACTGGTGGCCGAACGCATCGTGCGGCTTGCCAAGATCGTGGGGCGCGAGAACATCATAGCCGGCACCGACTGCGGCTTCGCGCAGGGGCCGTTCCACCGCCGCGTGCACCCGTCGATCATGTGGGCCAAGCTGGAAGCGCTCGCCGAAGGCGCCCGGCTTGCGAGCAAGGAATTGTGGTCTTAGTCTCTTTGTTGACTGGTTCGAAGAAGCCGGCGATCAGGGAGCTTGCCTATGAATATCAGTGCTCAGCCGAGCAGCGGCCTCGCGATCCCGTTCGATCACACGCGTCTCGACCGGCTGATGGACGAGGCCGGCATCGACCTGGTGATCGCGACCTCCAAGCACAATGTGCAGTATCTGCTCGGCGGCCACCGCGCCAATTTCTTCGATTACATGGATGCCACCGGCGTCACCCGCTATCTGCCGGTGTTGGTCTATCCCAAGGGCGCGCCGGAAAAGGCCGCCTATATCGGCCACCGGCTGGAAAAGTTCCAGCGCGAGGTCAAGCCGATGTGGACGCCGGAGACACAAACCTCCACCGCCGGTTCGGTCGACGCCATGCAGAAGGCGGTCGACTACATTCGCAAGGCCGGCCTGAAGACCAAACGCATCGCCGCAGAATTCGGATTCCTGCCCTATGACGCCTCGATCGTGCTGCGGGCGGCGTTCCCTGATGCCGATTGGGTGGATGCGCTGTTCGTGCTGGAGCGCCAGCGCGCGAAGAAATCCGCCGACGAACTGGCAAAACTGAAAATCGCCTCGCAAGCGGTGCTCGCGTCCATGCAGGCGGTGATCGCCAATCACGGACCAGGCGCAACCAAGAGCGATGTGGTCGAGGCGCTGCGGCGCGAGGAGACCAATCGCGGCCTCACCTTCGAATATTGCCTGATCACCTGCGGCACCAGCCTCAACCGCGCCCCCTCCGACCAGAAGTGGGAGAAGGGCGACATCATGTCGATCGATTCCGGCGGCAATTATCACGGCTATATCGGCGACATTTGCCGGATGGCGATCCAGGGCGAACCGGACGCCGAGCTCGTCGACCTGTTGGCAGAGATCGAAAGCATCCAGCGCGCGGCGATGAAGCCAATCCGTCCCGGAGCGATGGGACGCGAAATCTACGCCGCCGCTAAGCCGCTGGTATCAAAATCGAAGCACCACAATCATCTCGAATTCCTCGGCCACGGCATGGGGCTCGTCAGTCACGAGGCGCCCAGGCTCACCGACCGCGGCCCGGTGCCCTATCCGGCGACCGATGCCGACCTTCCGCTCGAAGCCGGCGAGGTGATCTCGGTCGAGACCACGCTGCTGCATCCGACGCGCGGCTTCATCAAACTGGAAGACACCGTGGTCGTCACCGATACGGGCCACGAGGTGTATGGCGAGGGCGCGCGCGGGTGGAACCGGGCAGGGACGGCGGCCCGCGCATGATCCCGAAAAGTGGGAACCGGTTTTCGGGCAAGATCATGCGCAAGCAAAAAGCCGCCTAAAGTTTTTTCGCCTTGGCGTCAATCTGCTTGGCGAGTGCGCTGAGCGCGTCGGCGATATTCACCGGATATTCGAAGCCGCCTTCCAATCGCGCCAGCGGCCCGGCCAGACGCGTGAGATCGCGCGCGGCGCGCTCGCGAATCTGCGCGAGGGTCGGCGCGCCCGCGATGCGTTTGCCCGCGCGCATGACCGGCACGACCAGGGCTTCGCCCGGCTGGTTGTCGCTCTCGAGTGACAGGATGTCGCCGCGCATGCGGCCGTCGGCATCGTAGGCGCGCCACACCTGCTTGCGGCCGGGCCAGGTCGCCTTGCCTTCCGACAATTTACGTTTCGGTTTGCCGGCATACTCCTGCAGCTTGTAGGCGCAGTCGAGCGCGGGCACGTCGACCGAGGCGGCGAGATTGACGCCGATACCGAAGCCGTCGATCGGCGCGCCGGCTTTTTTCATCGTTTGCAAGACGTCCTCGTTGATGCCGCCGCTCACCAAAATAATGACATCGCGCAGGCCGCCGTCGTCGAGAATGCGCCGCACTTTCTTGGCCATTGCGGTCAGGTCGCCGCTGTCGATGCGCACGCCGCGGATGGCGATGCCGTCGGCCTGCAGGCGCGGCGCTAGCTCGACCACTTTGCGCGCGCCTTGCTCGGTGTCATAGGTGTCGATCAGCAGGATAACGCCTTGCGGCCGCGCGCGCGCGAAATTCTCGAACGCCTGCATCTCGTCGTCGTGCACTTGCACGAAGGAATGCGCCATGGTGCCGACGATCGGCACGCCGTAGCGTTCGCCCGCGAGCACATTGGCCGCGCCGGCAAAACCGGCGAGGTAGCTCGCGCGCGCCGAATAGAGACCGGCCTCGGCGCCGTGCGCGGTGCGCAGGCCGAAATCGGAGAGGATTTTGCCAGGCGCGGCCAGCACCATGCGTGCGGCTTTCGACGCGATCAGCGTCTGGAAATGCAGGATGTTGATGAGGCGCGTTTCGACGAGCTGCGCCTGCGGCAGCGGCGCGGTAATGCGGATCAGCGGCTCGTTGGCAAAACAGACCGTGCCCTCGGGGATCGCATGCACGTCGCCGGTGAAGCGAAAACGGCTAAGGTAATCGAGCAGGTTATTGCGAAAACGTCCGGTGCTTTTGAGCCAGTCGATTTCGGCGGTGGAGAATTGCAGTGTCTCGAGATAATCGAGCGCATCGTCGAGGCCGGCGGCGAGCAGGAAGGAGCGTCGCGCCGGCAGCCGGCGCACGAAGAACTCGAATACCGCCTCCTTGTCCTCGCCACGATCCAGATAGGCCTGGATCATGTTGAACTCGTAGAGATCGGTGAGGAGCGGACTGGTCGAGGGCATCATGGCGCCTCGCGAAGGGCGAGCTTTTAGACGGTCGGAAGGAAAACGATGGCTCCTCGGGCTGGGATCGAACCAGCGACATTTCGATTAACAGTCGAACGCTCTACCGCTGAGCTACCGAGGAACAAACCGGTTTTTACGCATCGGGCCTATAACAAAGCCCCGTTTGCTTTGCAAAGCGTGAAGGCCCGCCTTCGTTGCTCCCGCAGCGACGGCGCGGCAGCCTTCGTACGAAGGGCTCGCCGAGCCGAAGCTCCACAGGAGCGAAGGCTGGTGGAGGCCACGGCCGGAATCGAACCGGCGTGCACGGATTTGCAGTCCGCTGCGTAACCACTCCGCCACGTGGCCGTCCGAAGGCACGCCCGGCATGTCAGCAGGCCGCGCGATTCCCCAGAGTGCAAGCCTATATAGGAGCCGACGCCTATCGACAACGCCGCCGGCTCACTTGCCTTTTGCCAAGGCTTGCCGCAGAAAAGCCGCGCATTCTTCTGCTTTTGCCGAGGATAATGATGACTGATTTCGCAGCCGCGCGCCGCCACATGGTGGACGGCCAGGTCCGTACTACCGACGTCACCGATCTGCGCGTGATTTCAGCCCTGCTGGAGGTTCCGCGTGAGCGGTTCATGCCGCCGGCTTCGGCCTCGCTCGCCTATCTTGATCTTGACGTGCCGGTGGGTGCATCCCGCCGCCTGCTCAAGCCGATGGTGCTCGCCAAGCTGATCCAGGCCGCCGAACTTGTGGCCACCGACCGCGTGCTCGATGCCGGCTGCGCCACCGGCTACACCGCCGCCGTGCTCGCCCGCATCGTGGGCCAGGTGGTGGCGCTCGAACAGGACGCCGGCCTCGCCAAGGCGGCGCGTGAGGCGTTGTCGTCGCAGCCAAATGTCGACGTGGTTAACGGAGCGCTCGCCGAGGGCTGGCCGCAAGGCGCGCCTTACGACGTGGTGGTGCTCGAGGGGGCCACCGAAGCTGTGCCGCACGCGCTCTGCCAGCAGCTCAAGGACGGCGGCCGTTTGGTCTGCGTGCTGGGCTCAGGTCCCGGTTCCAAGGCCATGCTGTATCGCCGCAGCGGCGGGGAGGTGGGCGGCCGGCCGGTCTTCGACGCCTCGGCGGCGCTGCTCCCAGGCTTCGCGAAAACGCCGGTTTTCGCGTTCTGAGACTGCCGTCTTTACCAAAAGTGGCTAAAATGCCTCAGGTCGCCGCATTTTCGGTGGGCGGTGGCCGTTAGGGGGTTTCAACCTCCCGCAGGTCCGCATATGGTTCCAAGTTAAGCTTTGGGGGAGTGCGATCGGTGCTTTGCGCCGATCGCGCGTGGCTGGGTTGTGAAATGTCTCGTGGTGGACGTAGCAGTTGGTTGGGTGGGGTTGCGGTCGGTGTGATCGCATGCGCGGCATTGCCGCTGGCTGCGCCGGCGCAGGGCGAAACGCTCGAATCCGCACTGGTCAAGGCTTATCAGAACAACCCCACGCTCAATTCGCAGCGTGCCGCTACGCGCGCCACCGACGAAGGCGTGCCGCAAGCGCTGTCCGGCTATCGCCCGAAAGTCACGATCATCGGGACCGGCGGCGAGCAGATAGCGTCGACAACGACAAAATCGGTAACGGGCGGCGTGCCGAGTTACCCCACAGTCGCCGGCTACAACGGGCCGGCTTCGGTCGGCACCACCATCACGCAGACGCTATACAACGGCTTCCAGACCGCCAACAAAACGCGCCAAGCCGAGAGCGCGGTGTTGGCCTCGCGCGCGACGCTGCGCGTCGCCGAGCAGACCGTGCTGCTCAACGCCGCGACCGCCTACATGAATCTCCTACGCGACAGCGCCATCTTTGATCTGCAGCGGCGCAACGTCGAAGTGCTGCAAGAGCAACTGAAGCAGACCCGCGACCGCTTCAATGTCGGCGAGGTGACGCGCACCGACGTGGCGCAGGCGGAGTCCAGTGTTGCTGCCGGCCGCTCGCAGGTGCTCCTCGCCGAAGCCAATTATACCGCCTCGCGCGCGACCTATCGGCAGGTAATCGGCAATGAACCGGGCAAGCTCACACCGGCCACGCCGGTTGACCGTTTCTCGCCGCATAACCTGCCGGGCGCGGTCGCGGTGGGCAGCGCCAACAATCCGGCGGTCAACACGGCGCAATACAATGTGGACGTGGCGCTGCAGCAGGTGAAAGTGGCCGAAGGCGCGCTCTATCCGACGGTGTCGGTACAGGGCGCTTTCACCAATAACTGGCTGAGCCCGCAGAGCATCAGTGTCATGAATGGCTACAACGCCTCGGTGTTGGGCACCCTGAGCGTGCCGATCTATCAGGGCGGCGCCGAATATTCCGCCATCCGCCAGGCCAAGGAAGTGCTCGGGCAGAAGCGCCTCGACCTCGATACCGCGCGCGATCAAGTGCGCCAGACCGTGGTGCAGTCCTGGGGCCAGCTCGACGCGGCCAAAGGCAATATCGAGGCGACACGCGCGCAGGTGCAAGCCGCCGAAATCGCGCTCAACGGCGTGCGCGAGGAAGCCCGCGTCGGCCAGCGCACCACCCTCGACGTGCTCAATGCCCAGCAAGCCCTGGTGAATGCGCGGGTGGCGCTGGTCACCGCCCAGCACGACCGGGTGGTGGCGTCCTACACCTTGCTGTCCTCGGTCGGCCGGTTGTCGCCGCAAGTGCTCGGGCTGAGTGTTCCGGACTATAACCCCACGGTGCACTACCAGCAGGTGCGCGATAGCTGGGCGGGCGTGCGCACGCCGGACGGGCGCTGACCCTTAATCCAGGCCGGCGTCGAGCCGCCATCCACGATCACGTCGAGGACGAGCTTTTCGCGATCATGCACCTGTGTCCACAGGTCATTGCGCTCAGCCGACTTGCCACCTGCCACACTTACATCCCACTGGCGTATAAAAGGGACTCGAGCGACGATTCGCTCGCGCCGATGCCGGTCGGGCGTATCGACGGGTAGGGTTGCGAAAGCTGCGGTCGGGAATACAGGAATGAGCCAAACGGCAAAGGTCCAAGAGCCCTCGATGGAGGAAATTCTGGCCTCGATCCGGCGCATTATTGCCGATGACGACGCCAGCAAGGCGACCAAGCCGCCCGACCCGGTCGCCGCCGCTCCAAGTCGGCCGGCTCCACCGCCGCGCGCGTCCGGGCTGCCGCCGGCGCCGCCACCACCGGCCGTCGCCAACAGCCAGGACGACATCGATGCCATGCTCGCCAATCTCGATACGCCGGCCGCTGCGCCGGCCTCCGACGTGCTCGATCTGACCGAGGCGATGGCGGCGCCGGCGCCCGCCGCGGACGCCGGCCCAGCGCCGACCTTCCGCACCATCGATGCCGCGTCCGATGTCATATTCACCGACCGGGCACCCGACCCGCCGGCCGAGCCGGCGGTGCGCATCATCGAGGAGCCGCGCCGGCCAGCCACGCCAGCGCCCGCGCCAGCCGCTCCCGCCCCCGTGCTCGACCGCGGGCTGGTCTCGACCTCGACCATGGCGGCGGTGGACAGCGCGTTCAATTCGCTGGCGCAAACCGTGATCGGCCAGAACGCGCGCACGCTCGAGGATCTGGTGAAGGAGATGCTGCGCCCGCTGCTCAAGTCCTGGCTCGACGATAACCTGCCCGGCGTGGTCGACCGCATCGTGCGGGCCGAGATCGAGCGCGTGTCGCGCGGGCGGCCTTAGCTTTTTGGCTTATGATCTTATCCGAAAACCGGTTCCCACTTTTCGGGGTCATGCGCTAGCGCCAATCCTCACATCGTCTGCGAGCGCCGCCGCTTGAGTTGGCGCGCGAACCACAGCGCGAGCGCCAGCAGCACGGCCGCCGCGATCAGAAACACAGGCACCGCAGTGAAGCGGTCAAATATCACGCCGCCGGCGGCGACTCCCGCGGTCTGCCCGAGATAAAGCGACGCGGAGAAGATCGCGACCGCGGTGCCGCGGGCTTGCGGCGTCATCTGGGTGGCGTTGGTCTGCAGCGTGTTGTGCAGCATGTAGAAGCCGAGCCCGATGGTGAGGATGGCGGCGGGCGCCATCCAGTAATGCGGCTCGAACGCGAGCGTGAGGTAGGCGAGCGCCAGCAGCGCGCCGCCGCCGGCGGCAAGGCCGGTCTGGCCGAAGCGGTTGACCAGCGCACGCACCGACAGGCTATAGATCAAGCCGCCGATCGCGAAGGCGCCGACGAACAGGCCGACCAGCGTGAAGCCGACGCCGAAGCGCAAATGCAGATCGGCGCCGACATAGGTGAAGGCGCCGAACATCGCGGCGGCTTCGATGAAGGCGATGGCGATCACCGCGCGCGCCCAGGGCGAGCGCAGCACGGCGGAATAGTCGGCGATAAAGCCGCGTCCGCGATGCTGCGGCGTGGCGTTCGCATGGGTGATCGGGTTGCGCCACAGTTCGTAGAACAGCCCGAGCGTGGCGGCCGCGAGCAGCGCGGCGAGAATGAAGAACACGTTGCGCCAGCCGAAATAATCGCCGAGCACGCCGCCGGCGGCCTGGCCGAACAGTTGCCCAAGGATTTGCCCGGACAGGAAGCGGCCGATCACCTGCTGGCGGCGCTCGTAGGGGATCACGTCGCCGACGAAGGCGAGCGCGAACGGAATGATCCAGCCGGTGGCCAGCCCGCAGGCCAGCCGCGCCGCCACCAGCACCGGCAGCGAGGGCGCCAGTCCGCAGGCCACCACCATCGCGGTCGATCCAGCGGCGGCAATGGAAACGCAGAGATATTTGCCGAAGCGGTCGCCGATCGGGCCGATCACCAGTTGCACCGAGCCGTGCGCCAGCAGATAGGCGGTGACCACGATCGAGGTCGCGCCGACGCTGACATTGAGGTCGGCGGCGATCTGCGGCAGCAGCGAATCGGTGACCCGCACCATGGCCTGGGCGGCGAAGGAGGCGAGCGCCAACAGCGTGATGGCGCTGGTGGCGCTGCCGCTCGTTTGACTTGAGGATTCCGGCAAAGTTGACACTCGGTGGCGTGGCGGGTTTTGTACCGCGCCACATGATGAAGACAAACGACAATGATCGATAAGACCTATCAGCCCTCCGAGGTCGAGGGCCGCATCTACCGGACTTGGGAGCAGGCGGGCGCCTTCCGCGCCGGCCGGCCCGAGCGCGCGGGCGCGCCGCCGTACTCTATCGTCATTCCGCCGCCCAACGTCACCGGCTCATTGCATATGGGCCATGCGCTCAACAACACGCTGCAGGACGTGCTGTGCCGGTTCGAGCGCATGCGCGGGCGCGACGTGCTGTGGCAGCCGGGCACCGACCACGCCGGCATCGCGACGCAAATGGTGGTCGAGCGGCAACTGATGGAGCGCCAGCAGCCCTCCCGCCGCGAGATGGGACGCGAGGCCTTTCTCAAGCGCGTGTGGGAATGGAAGGCCGAAAGCGGCGGCACCATCGTCAACCAGTTGAAGCGCCTGGGCGCGTCCTGCGATTGGTCGCGCGAGCGCTTCACCATGGACGAGGGGCTGTCCAAAGCGGTCGTGAAAGTCTTTGTGCAACTTTATAATGAAAAGCTCATCTACAAGGACAAGCGGCTGGTCAACTGGGACCCCAAGCTGCTCACCGCGATTTCCGATCTCGAAGTGGTGCAGGTCGAGACCAAGGGGCATCTCTGGCATCTGCGTTATCCGATCGAAGGCAAGACCTTCAACGCCGAGGACCCATCGACCTTCATCGTGGTCGCCACCACGCGGCCGGAGACGATGCTGGGCGACACCGCGGTGGCGGTGCATCCGGACGACGAGCGTTACAAGAATCTGGTTGGCAAGAATGTGGTCCTGCCGCTGGTTGGCCGTAAAATTCCGATTATCGCCGATGAATATTCCGATCCCGAGAAGGGCTCAGGCGCGGTGAAGATCACGCCGGCACACGACTTCAACGATTTCGAGGTCGGCAAGCGGCATGGGCTTCGGATGATTAGCGTGCTGGATAAGCAAGGGCACGTTACGTTGCAGGGCAACTTGGACTTCCTCGAAAACATTTCTGAGGATCCTGCCATCCATCCTCTCGACGGAATGGAACGATTTAAAGCGCGCAAACAACTCGTCGCATTATTGGAAGAGCGCGGCTTTGTCGAAAAGATCGAAACGCACACCAATGTCGTGCCTCACGGCGACCGCTCCAACGTGGTGATCGAGCCGTTCCTCACCGACCAGTGGTACGTCAACGCCAAGAAGCTGGCCGAGCCGGCGATCGCCGCCGTGCGCGAAGGCAAGACCAATTTCGTCCCGAAGAATTGGGAATCGACCTACTTCAACTGGATGGAAAATATCCAGCCCTGGTGCATCTCGCGCCAGCTCTGGTGGGGACACCAAATTCCGGCTTGGTACGGCCTGAAGTTTGAGGACGCTAAAAACATTTCCTTGAATGAATTTGAGGTTTTTGTTTCGGAGAGTGCGGAAAGCGCCGCTGCTTTGGCCGAAACGCAATACAAGCGTCCCGTCCAAATTATTTCCTCAGCACCAGCGAGCGACCACGAACTAATGAAGCTTGCTGACGATGTATTTAATGGTGGCCCAATTCCGATCTGGCGCGACGAGGACGTCATCGACACCTGGTTCTCCTCCGCGCTGTGGCCGTTCTCGACGCTGGGCTGGCCGGACGAAACGCCCGAGCGCAAGCGCTTCTATCCGACCAGCGCGCTGGTCACCGGCTTCGACATCATCTTCTTCTGGGTCGCGCGCATGATGATGATGGGGCTGCACTTCCAGAAAGAAGTGCCGTTCCGCGATGTCTATATCCATCGCCTGGTGCGCGACGCCACCGGCGCCAAGATGTCGAAGTCGAAGGGCAACGTCGTCGACCCGCTCGGAGTCATCGACGAGTTCGGCGCCGATGCGTTGCGTTTCACGTTGATGCGAGCCGTAGCGCCTGGTCACGACATCAGGCTCGGGCCGCAGGACGTCGAAAACAACCGCAATTTCGCAACCAAACTTTGGAATGCGGCGCGCTTTGTCGAATTCAACGGCGCGGCACGCGTCGAAGGCTTCGATCCGAAATCTGCGAAGGAAACGCTCAATCGCTGGATCGCGCACGAAACGGCGAAGGCGGCTGCCGAGATCACGCGCTCGATCGAGGCCTACGGCTTCAGCGAGGCCGCCGGCGCCGCCTACCGCTTCGTCTGGAACGTCTATTGCGATTGGTACGTCGAACTGTCGAAGCCGTTGCTGACTGGCCCCGATGGCGCGGCGAAGGACGAGACGCGCGCCATGGCGGCCTGGGCGCTCGATGAAATCCTCAAGCTTCTGCATCCGTTCATGCCCTTCATCACCGAAGAACTGTGGGCGGTGACGGCGGAGCAGGGGCCGAAGCGTTCCCATCTGCTCGCGCTGAGCGACTGGCCCAAGCTCGAAGGCCTTGCCGACGACAAGGCCGAAGCCGAGATCGGCTGGGTCATCGATCTGGTCACCGCTATCCGATCGATCCGCGCCGAGATGAACATGACCGCGGCGATCCCGCTGGTGCTGGCCGGCGCGTCGAAAGAGACGCAAGCGCGCGCCGTGCGCTGGGCAGAATTCATCAAGCGGCTCGCGCGCGTGTCGGAGATTTCCTCCGCCGCGAGCGCGCCGCAGGGCTCGGTGCAGCTGGTGGTGCGCGGCGAGGTGGCGGCGCTGCCGCTCAAGGGCGTGATCGATCTTGCCGCCGAACGCGCGCGGCTGGCCAAGGAAATCTCCAAGGCCGACGCCGACATCGCCCGCGTCGACGCCAAGCTCGGCAATGCCAATTTCGTCGCGCGCGCGCCGGAAGAGGTGGTCGAGGAAGAAAAAGAAAAGCGCGCGGAGGCAGTCGGCCGCAAAGCGAAAATCGCGGAGGCGCTGGAGCGGCTCAAAGGGGCGACATGATCGACCCCAACAATCGCCCGAGCGGGCCGAACCTGATCCTCACCGCCAAGAGCGCCAATAAAGTGCAGTTCTTCGACGCCGCGACACTAGCCAAGACCGCCGAGATCGACATGCCGGCCTCCACGCATGAGATGATCCGCTCGCCCGACGGCGCAAAAATCTATGCGTCGGTCTATGGCGGCGGCATTTTCAGCAAAAACAAGGACCCCGACCGCCGCATCGCGGTGATCGATCTGGCGTCGAAAAAGCTCGAACGCACCATCGATGTCGGCGACAATTATGCCCCGCATTCGGTGATGATGGATGCGCGCGGCACGCTGTGGTCCACCGCCGAGCTTGGGCACGCCGTGTTGGCGATCGATGCCGACACGAACAAAGTCGAGCGCATCGAGCTCGGCGGTTCACCACACTGGATCGCGGTCAGCCATGCAACCGGCAAGCTGTTCGCCTCATTTAAGACCAAGGAGACGGTCGCGGTGGTGGAGACGAGTTCACGCCGCATGACCGACAAGATTGTGATCCCGCACGGCGCCGAGGGTATCGCGGTTTCGCCCGATGGCGAGACGCTGTTCGTCGGCGCGCACCGGAAGGGC
>Ga0209638_1001522_pt1 | contig 14719 bp, 14 predicted proteins | sample BarGraNGADG00211_FD_184490 | JGI IMG/M metagenome (GOLD analysis project Ga0209638, IMG submission 184490) | Arctic peat soil microbial communities from Barrow, Alaska - Barrow Graham LP Ref core NGADG0002-211 (SPAdes) (version 2) | ecosystem: Environmental > Terrestrial > Soil > Wetlands > Peat... | reverse complement strand
GCCCCTCCCTATCCCGTGGGCGATATGCGCTCCTTCGCCGCCGCCGCGCGGCGAAATCGACGGCCAGTCAGAATAGGATTCCCAGAGTCCGGCGCCGGTCTTTCCAGTGCGCCGGAAGCGGGGAGCAGGATATGAACAAGAGATTCGTCGGGGTTCTGATTTTCGCGTTTTTGGTGGCGACTGGCGGGGGCTTGATCACCTACCGGTCGCTCATCGGCCGCGCGCCGGCGTCCAACGCGGCCCCGCCCATGGCGCGGATCGTCCTGGCCGCACACAATCTGGAAGCGGGCACGATCCTGGGCGAAGGCGACGTGAAGCTGGCCGATTGGCCCGGCCCGATACCCGACGGATCCTCCTCCAAAGCACAGGATTTCGTGGGGCGCGGCGTCATTACCGAGATTTTTTCCAAGGAGCCGGTGAGCGAATCGCGTCTGGCCGCCAAGGGCGCCGGCGGCGGTCTGGCCGCCTTGATTCCCGAGGGCATGCGCGCCTTCGCCGTGCGCGTCAACGACGTTGTGGGCGTGTCGGGATTCGCCACGGCGGGCATGCGCGTCGACGTGGTGATTAACGGCAGCCCGCCCGGCGGCGATGCCGGGCTCGGGACGCAGGCTCAGACCCTGCTGCAAAACATCGAGGTGCTTTCGGCCGGACAGGACTTCAAGAAGGACGCCGAAGGCAAGCCGGTCGTCACGCAGGTGGTCAACCTGTTGGTGACGCCGGAGCAGGCGGAAAAGCTCAGCTTGGCCGCGAACCAGACGACCATCCAACTCATTTTGCGGAATCCGCTGGACCGGCAGGTGGCGCCGACGCCCGGCGCCGCGCTGGCCTTCCTATTTCGCCCGGGCGGAGCAAGACCGGCCAATCGGGCGCCGATCCACCGTTCGCCGCAACCGCCGGTGGCGCGTGAAGTCGAAACACCGCCGAAGAAGGAGGCCTCTTTCACGATGGAAATCATCACGGGGACCCAGAAAACACAGAAGAAATTCGAAGCCGTAGGGGGGGACAAATAGGTGTCCGGCTTCCGGCAGCTCGCAGGCATTGTGGCCACGGCCGTCTGGCTGTGCGCGCTTTCGCACCCGCTGCTTCCAGCGGCCGACAACGCTTCCACCCAGCAGCAAAACGCCGCCGGGCCGAACGGCGCTGTCCAGAGTTGGACCGTGACCGTCGGCAAGTCGCTGGTGGTGGATAGCCCACTGGCGATCGAACGGCTTTCGGTGGCCGACGGCGCGCTGGCCGACGCGGTGGCGATCGGCCCCAAGGAAGTGCTCATCAACGGCAAGGCGCCCGGCGAGACCTCGGTCATCGTCTGGCAAACCAACGGCAGCCGTCTGCTCTACGACCTCACGGTGCGGATGAGCCCGATGAAAGTGGAGGCCGTCCGGCAGCAGATCGCCCTGGAATTCCCGGGGGACGACGTCACGGTCAGCTTCAATAACGACGCCGCGTTCGTGCGCGGCACGGTCAAGGACGTAGTGGCCGCGGGGCGCGTCGCGGCCATGGCCGCCACGCTGGGCAAGGTGGTCAACCTGCTCCACGTCGAAGTGCCGCCGGTAGAAGATCAGATCATGTTGAAGGTGCGGTTTGCCAACGTCGACCGCACGGCCAGCAGGAGCCTGGCGCTCAGCCTGGCCTCGGGAGCCTTCAACCAGTCCACCGCGGTGGGCGTCGGCCCGCCGGTCAGCACCGACGGGGCGAAATCGTTCTCGCTTTCCGATGCGGTCAACATTCTTCTCTTCCGCCGCGACATCAATCTGGTCGTCGCCCTGCAGGCGCTGGCCAGCAAGAGCCTGCTGGAGATACTGGCGGAGCCGACCGTGCCCGCCATCAACGGCAAGCCGGCCAGCTTCGTGGCCGGAGGCGAGTTCCCATTCCCCATCGTGCAGCCGGGAGCGAACGGCAACGCCATCACCATCTCCTGGCGCGAGTACGGCATCCGTCTGAATTTCCTCCCCGTGATCACCCCCCGCGGCACGATTCGCCTGCAGGTGGCGCCGGAAGTGAGCTCGCTCGATTTCACGCACGCCGTCACGGTGGGGGGCTCCACGATCCCGGCCCTGTCCACGCGACGCGTGCAGACGGAAATCGAACTGGAATCCGGCCAGAGCTTCGTGATCGCCGGGTTGATCGACAACCAGACCAGCGAGAGCTTCTCCAAGGTGCCGGGAATCGGCGACATCCCGCTGCTGGGCAAGCTGTTCCAATCCAAGACGATTTCCCGCAACAACAGCGAGCTGCTGGTGATCGTCACGCCCGAAATCGTGCGGCCCATCCCCGCGGGCCAGCCGGTTCCGGACCTGACTTACCCGCGGACTTTCATGCCCGACAATACGAAAACGCCGCTGCGCCAGCCAGGCATGGACGAGACCGGTCCGGTTCCGGTGACGCCGCCTTCGAAAACCATTCCGCTCGAACGGCTCTTGCAGCAGCCGAAGCAGGGGCAGCCGGATGCGGCGCCGGGTGCGCCGCAGTTTCCACTCCCGCCCGCGATGCCCGCGGGCCAGACGCAGCCTTCCGCGGCAGACGCCGGAGGAACCGTGAAATGAGCGGCGGAGCCGAAGGACAGGCATGTACCCGCTGACCATCGGGCTGGCCGTCGAAAACCGCGACCTGATGGAGCAGGCGCAGGCTTGTCTTGCCGGGTTGCCCTTCCGCATCACCGTCGAGCATCGGGATGTCGGCGACCTGAGCGGTTTCCTCGACCGCCTGGAACGCATACGGCCGGACGTGGTCCTGGTGGATATCGGCAATTGCAAGGAGCCTCTGGGGGGGCTGGTTAGCGCCATCCGGGCCGCCGCGGGCGACCCGATGATCGTCGCCCTGAACACCGTCGCCGAAGCCGATGCGATCCTCGCCTCCTTGCGCGCGGGAATCGACGAGTACGTGTACCCGCCCTTGGGCGAGCCGCTCCGCAAGGCGCTGGAAAGGCGCTCCGCCGAACGCGGCCGCCGCCGCGACGGCGGCGCCAAAGGCGCGGGCAAGGCCTTCGCCTTCTTTTCCGCGAAAGGCGGATGCGGCGCTACCACGCTGGTCTGCCATGTGGCCGCGGAATTGGGCCGGCAGAATCACAAGGTGCTGCTGGCCGACCTGGATCTGGATGCCGGCATGGTCGGGTTCATCACGAAAACCAAGTCGATGTACTCCATTCTGGACGCATTCAACAACCTGCACCGCCTGGACATCCATTACTGGAAGGCGCTGGTCTCGAACGGCATCCCCGGCGTGGAGATCGTGACATCGCCGCAAGCCCTCGCTTCCAAGCAAAAGCCGAGCGACGAGCAGGTTCGCCAAGTCATTGCCTTCGCCAAGCCGCACTACGACTGGACCCTGGTGGATCTCGGCCGCAGCCTGAGCCGCATGGCGATGGCCGCCCTGGAAGAAATCGACGAAGCCTGCCTGGTGACCACGCTTGAAGTGCCCGCGCTGCATCAGGCCAAACAGATCATTCAGACGCTGCTCGATAGCGGATTTGGGAAAGACCGCATCCGGCTCATCCTCAACCGTTCGCCCAAACGCCTGGATATCACCCCGGGCGATCTGGAAAAAATGCTCGCCGTTCCGATCTTCTGCATGGTTGCGAACGACTATACCGAACTGAATGAGGCCTATTCCGAAGGCCGCATGCTGGAGCGCGGATCGAATCTCGGCAAACACGTTGCAAGGCTCGCTTCGAAGCTGGCCAACCTGCAAGAGGAGAAAGGGCCTAAGAAGCGCTTCGGGCTTTTCGGGTAACGGATCGAACAAACTATGCCTGCCATCCTGGAAAATACAGCGAGAGCCGGGGAGAACCCGGAAGCCAATTGGGTAAGCCGTCTATTTAGCCGCGACGGATACACTCCGGAGTACCAGGAGCTGAAGTTCACGCTCCACCGCAAGCTGCTCGACCGGATTAACCTTGAGGCGCTTTCCTCCATGGCCGGCGAGCGCGTGCGCGCCGAGATCCGCGCCGCCGTCGCCAAGCTCGTGGAGGAGGAGAAGACGCCCCTCAGCCTGGTGGAGAAGGACCGCGTGATCGAGGAGATCCTCGACGAAGTGTTCGGTCTGGGCCCCCTCGAGCCGCTGCTCCAGGACCCCACCATCAGCGACATTCTGGTGACCACGCCGCGCCTGGTCTACGTGGAGCGCGACGGAAAACTGTACCGCACTCCGGTGGAGTTTAAAGACGACGCCCACCTCCTGCGTATCATCGAGAAGATCGTCTCGCGCGTGGGCCGCCGCGTGGACGAATCCTCGCCCATGGTGGATGCCCGCCTGCCGGACGGTTCGCGCGTCAATGTGGCGATTGCGCCCGTCGCCGTGGACGGCCCGCTGCTTTCCATCCGGCGCTTCGGCCGCCACGCCCTGAAGGGCGAGGACCTGGTGGCGAAGCTGACCCTGACCGCAGGCATGCTGGAACTGCTGAAGGCCTGCGTCAAGGCGCGCCTCAATATCCTGATCTGCGGCGGAACCGGCTCCGGCAAAACCACGCTGCTCAACGCGCTCTCTTCCTACATCCCCGAAGACGAGCGCATCGTGACCATCGAAGACGCGGCCGAATTGCGGCTCCAGCAGACGCACGTGGCGCGCATGGAAACCCGGCCCCCCAACGTGGAAGGCGTGGGAGCCATCCACATTCGCCAGCTTGTGATCAACGCCCTGCGCATGCGGCCCGACCGCATCATCGTCGGCGAGGTACGCGCCGAGGAGGCGCTGGACATGTTGCAGGCCATGAACACCGGCCACGACGGCTCGCTCACGACGATCCACGCCAACACGCCCCGCGACGGCTTGGGCCGCCTCGAAGTGATGGTCGGCATGGCCAATGCGAATATGGGCGTGCGCTCCGTCCGGCAGCAGATTGCAGCGGCGGTAGATGTGTTCGTCCAGACGTCGCGCTTCAGCGACGGCACGCGCCACATCACGCATATCACCGAAGTGGTCGGGATGGAGCAGGACGTGATCTCGCTCCAGGACATCTTTCTGTTTGAGAAGACGGGAATCACCGAATCGGGCAAAGTCTCGGGCCGCTTCCGGGCCACGGGCGTCCGCCCCAAGTTCTACGAACGGCTGCGGGCGTGCGGGATCACGCTGCCCATGCAGACCTTCCAGACAGTGGTGGAGATCAACTGATGCCTGCCGGAGTCATCGTTTCTTTCGTAGTCGTTTTCGCGCTGGTTCTGTGCGCGGTGAGCGTGGGGATGAAGTATTTCGAAACCAAGCGAAAGAGCCATGTGACGGGCATGCTGAATACGGCCGCGGGCCAGCCGCAGGCCGGGATCTCCAACCTGTTGAGAGACGCGGACCCGGAAAAGCCCAACGGCATCAAGCTTCTGCTGGCGTCTTTCCAGTTTTCGCGCAAGGCGCAGATTCAGATTTCGGAAGCGGGCATGGCCTGGACTGCGGGCCGTCTGATGGCGGCCATGTGTACGATGGCCATAGCCGGGCTCTTCCTAGGCCTTCGGTTTCCGTTCCTGCTGAACGGCCCGGCGACCGCCCTGGTACTATCGGTGGGCGGCGCCGCGATGCCGTATCTCTTCGTGCGCCGGAAGCGGAAGCGGCGCCTGGCCGCATTGGAGGAGCAGTTCCCGGAGGCGCTGGACTTTCTGACGCGGTCCATGCGCGCCGGCCACGCGTTCTCGATCAGCCTGGAAATGCTGGGCCAGGAACTCGAGGACCCGCTGGGCCAGGAGTTCCGCGGGCTGTTCAACGAACAAAACCTGGGGGCGCCGCTCGACGTCGCGTTGCGCAATTTCGCCGCGCGCGTGCCGCTGGTCGACGCTCGCTTCTTTACTTCCTCCGTGCTGCTGCAAAAGCAAACCGGCGGCAACCTGAGCGAGATCCTGTCGCGTCTCGCTTACATTATTCGCGAGCGGTTCCGCCTGAAGGGCCAGGTGAAGGCCTCCAGCTCGCACGGGCGCCTCACCGCGACGATATTGACCGTCCTGCCCCTCGCTACCGTGGCGTGCTTGCTGGTCGTGGCGCCCGGTTACCTGCAGGGTATGGCCGCGGACCCCGACGGCAAGAAACTCATCGCCGGGGCCATCGTGGCCCAGGTGCTGGGAAGGGTTTTCATCAACAGGATTATCGACATCAAGGTGTGAACATGGATCATCCGTTGCTTCTATCCATTTGCGCGTTCCTGATGTTGCTGGTGGCCCTCACTGGGACGTCGTATCGCATTTTCTACAAGCCCGGCAGAATCCTCAGACAGCTTGGCGGTCCCGTGATCGCGGATGCCGCGCAGCGCCGCGTGGTGGAAGACGCCGGCGAGCCCGGCGCCGGCGCCGTGGTGACGGCGCTCTGCCATCTCGGCTCCAGGATGCCATCGTCGGATTCGGAAATTGCCACGTTGCGCACGGAACTGCTTCGCGCGGGCTTCCGCTCCGAGAGCGCCGCGCGGGTCTTCTATGGGCTGAGAATTGTGGCCACGCTGATCATGCTTGCGGTCAGTCTGTCGATTCAGCCCAAGATGCCTCCCAACCCGGCCATGAGAATGGCGCTCTTGGGCTTTGGCGTCGCCTCCGGGTGGATTCTCCCCCGGTTCTTCCTGGAAAAGAAGGTGACCAAACGGCAGGAGATTCTGCGGCTTTCGCTTCCCGACGCGTTGGACCTCCTGGTGGTCTCCGTCGAGGCCGGCCTGGGGTTGGATCAGGCCATGCAGCACGTGGGCCACGAGATCCAGTGGAGCCATCCGGAATTGAGCGAGGAATTATTGCTAATGATGCTCGAAATGCGCGCCGGAAAACGGCGTGCGGAGGCGTTACGCAACCTCGCCGAACGTACCGGCGAACCGGAAATCAAGAAGCTCATGGCCATCCTCATTCAGAACGACCGCTTCGGCACGAGCATGGGCGAATCCCTGCGCAGCCATTCGGATTTCCTGCGCACTAAGAGGCGCCAGGACGCCGAGGAGCGGGCCGGCAAAGTCGGCGTCAAGTTGGTCTTTCCAATCTTCTTTTTTATTTTGCCGTCGATGATGATTGTCGCGGTTGGCCCTGGGGTTCTCCAGCTTTTCAAGAACCTATTCCCCATGATGAATAATGTCCAGTGAAAAGGAGTTAAGCGACGATGACGAACATAGTGATTCAGTATGGTACCTGGCTGGCCGCCGGTGCGGTCCTGCTGTTCTTCCTGAAACGGCGCCGTTCCCGGAAAAGCGTATAGCCACGAATCCGGCCGCTCTCGTCCCCCGGGCGCGAGCGGCCAAACCGAGCCGGTACGAACGAAAGGAGAAACGATGGACCTCGCAATGCAGGGGGCGATTTGGCTGGGAGCGGGCGTGACGCTGGCGATGCTGTTGTCGCGCCGCCGCAGGCGGCAGCGGCTGCGATAATGCCCAGGCGATAGCGCTGGCGCTAATTCCGCGCGAAGGCGGAATTCCCGCCGGCGGCTCCGCATCTTTATGCCTATTAGCTTGCTCAAGCAGAAGCAGAACCCGGGTGGCGGATGGCCATGCGTGCGCGGCGCCTCGTGGACGGAGACGGCGTCCGCTACGCCTGCGCCACGCCCGTGGAGCGGCCGCCTGGATGCGTTCTTCCGAAGCCGCCTGGCTTACCCGGCGCTTTCGGTGTTGTTGCTGGCGCCCTGCTACTGGCAGCCGCGCATTCAAGCCGGCGACCTCTCCAGCCACATTTACAACTCCTGGCTGGCGCAGTTGATCGAGAGCGGCCGCGCGCAGGGGCTTATCGTGGCGCCGCAGACCACCAACGTCCTCTTCGACCTGATTTTGAGCGGCCTGTTCCGGCTCTTCGGAGCCGAAGCCGCGCAACGCATCGCCGTCTCCCTGGCCGCTCTGACTTTCATCTGGGGCGTTTTCGCCTTCACCGCCGCCGTCTCCGGTCGCCGCCCCTGGAACCTCTTGCCCTGCATCGCCATGCTGGCCTACGGATGGGTGTTCCACATGGGCTTCTTCAACTTCTATATGGCGCTGGGGATGTGCTTCTGGGCGATGGCTTTGGTTTGGAAGCCGGGGCCGTGGCGCGTGGCCGCCGCTGCCGCGGTCCTGGCGCTGGCCTACTTGGCGCATGCCTTGCCGGTGGTCTGGTGTTTGTGCCTGCTCGCATATCTCGCGGTGGTGCGCGGCCGGTCCGCCCGTCAACGCGCCTATGCAACCCTTACGGCGCTGGCGCTGATGGCCGGCGTTCGCATCGCGGTGGCCCACGCGCTTTCAGTGCGCTGGTACTCGGTGCAGATCGCGAATATCACGGGCGCGGACCAGGTTTTGGTGTTCGGCGCCAAGTACGATCTGGTGATGACGGGGCTGCTCCTGATTTGGGGCGTCCTGTTTCTCAAGCTGATCCACCAGTGGGGCGCTTCACGCGTCTTCGCGAGCATCCCCTTTCAGCTTATTGTCATGACCGCCGGGGGCATTGTGATCCTGCCCTCCGCGGTGCTCATTCCCGGATTCCTGCACGCGCTGGAGTTCATTGCCGAGCGAATGTCCCTGGGAGTCGGCGTCTGCCTGTGCGCCCTGTTGGGATCCGCTCGCCCGCGGGCCTTCGAGCGGTACGCCGCGCTGGCGCTGGCCTGCGTCTTCTTCACGTTTCTGTACCGGGACGAGCGCGCTTTGAACAGGTTCGAGGATCGCATGGCGGGCGTGGTGGCGCGCCTTCAGCCGGGACACCGGGTGGTGAGCCTGGTGGACGACCCGGACGCGCGGGTCAACGCCCTCACGCACATGATCGATCGCGTCTGCGTGGGCCGTTGCTACAGTTTCGCCAATTACGAGCCTTCCACCCGGCAGTTCCGGGTGCGCGCGATTGCGGATAATCCCTTTGTGGCTCGAACGTACTCCGATTCTTCGGCCTTGCAGACCGGCGCCTACCTCGTGAAGCCTGCCGATCTGCCCATCTATGCAGTTGATCTGGACGACTCCGGGCACGTAATCGTCCGGAACTTGAAAGCGGGAACCTCATGTGGAAGTACTCATTGGAAAGTCTTGCCGGATCTGATTCCGGCGAGTTGAGCGCGTTGACCGATGCCAGACACCGCCGGCCAGACTGGCGGCGGCGTCTGGCCGAAGCGGCCTTGCTGCTGGGAATGCTTCTGGCTTCGTCGTGGCTGATTTACCGCTGACATTCCGGGACTTTCCGGTCAGCTCGCGATGTGCCCCGGCGCCGCCAGGATCACAATCAGATTCCAAACCACCAGCCCGCAATACCAATACGTGGCCCAGCGAATCAGGCGGTACTTCTTGCGGTAGACGCAAAAGGCGCAAAGCGATAGCGCTAACAGCTTCGAGGCCGCCACTCCCACCGCCGGCCCGGCGTGCATCAGCATGCGTACGAAGGGACTTGCTTCCGACACGCCAAGCTTGAAGCCGACCAGCGTGGTCATTAGGTCGAGCAGTTGCAGGTAGATGAAGACTTGAGTGATGGCCATCGAGTTCTCCTAAATGCCTCTATCGGCGGTTCCTAGAAACAATTGTAGTGGTAAACGGGCCAAAAGAAAGCGCTTCGGCGTACCGTTTGTACTGGTAGGGGGTTCTGGTCTAGTACAAAACGCCGGATCTTGGGGGTAGCATAGGTCTATGGCCAAAGGTATGTTCGACGTCGAGTGCCCGTGCTGCCAGGCGATCCTGAAAGTGGACCCCGAGACGCGCTCGGTAATCGCGCACACCGTTCCCGAGAAGCCCAGGCCGATTGAGGATTTGGCGGCGGAAGTCGCCAAGTTGCAGGGCGCCGGCGCGCGCCGCGAAGAGGTATTCCAGAAGCAGTTCGAAGCCGAGAAGACGCATGGCAAGGTGCTGGAGAAGAAGTTCGACGAACTCTTCAAGCGCGCCAAAGAGAACCCCGACCTGGCGGCCCCGATACGGGATATCGATCTGGATTAGCCGCACCCACCGGATCGGCTCGCAGTAGGGGTCGGGCATGCCCGACCCTTACAGGCCTGAGGTTCATTTCAGGTACTTCACAAACAGCGCCGCATTCCCGCGCTCGTTATAGGCCAGTTCGTCGACCAGGCGCCGCGCGATCAGGATTCCGAAGCCGCCCGGCCGCTGCCCCCGCTCTTCGCGGATCTCGACGTGCCGGATGGGCGAATCGTCCGGATTGGAAATGGCGGCGTGGGGCAGCAGTCCCAGGGAGAAGCCCTTGCCCGGGTCTTGCATATGCACGATCAGGGTAGGGCCCGCATGCACCCACGAAACGCGCACGCGTTTCCGCGGGTCCAACTTGCCGCCATGTTCGACGGCGTTGAACAGCAGTTCGCGGAAGGCCGCCGTGACGTCCTCGCATGCCTTGCCTGGCAGGCCGGCAAGGATCTCCCGCGCGAAATGCGTGGCGCGCTCGGCGGCGTCGAGTTTGCAGCGCACCTCCAGCTCGATCCAGGACGGGTTCGCCGAAATCACTCGGATATCGTCCCGCCAGGATGTCGAATCCAGCGCCAGTTGGACCAGATCGGCCAGAGCGCTTTGAAGAGGCGGCTTATGGAGATAGCCGTAGACGTGCTCGCGCATGGCCCCGACGATCAGCGCGGGATCGGCGCTCCCCGTGAGGATCACCCTGGTTTCCGGCCGAATGGCTCGCAAGCGCCGCAGGAACCGCGGGCCGTCGGACGGATTCAGGCCCTGGCTCGCCACTACCAGGTCGTAGGGCGCTTCGCGGGCGTACGCCAGCGCCTCGCCGCTGTCATAGGCGCTCCGGATGCTGCGGCCTTCCCGTTGCAACAGGTTGTTCAGGCTGTTGTGAATCCCGGCGTCGGAATCCACCAGCAGCAACCTGCGCGGACTCGAAGCGTCTCCCACCAGATTACTTAGCCGAGGTTCAGCATACCACGTAACCTTGGGGCTTTCCCCGGCATCTCACCCACTGATGGTTTATCCGGAGAGCGTACCCGGCGCATGCCGGTTGCCTGGGTCTGTCCGCGCCCGCGGAGCCCGGAGCGCCGCCGGATTCCTGGTCTTCTTCCTGCTGGCCGGCGTGGCCCCGGCGCAGACGTACCCGGGCGGTATGCCGCCCACCTATCCGGGCCAACGCCCGTATCCTGGTTCCGGCCCCACGTTGCCTGGGATACCCCTCCCGACGAGGGGGAACAAGGGCGCCACAGCCGGCAAGACAGCCGCCCAGCCGCTCCCGAACTTTCGCGGCAAGCTCAAGCAAATGGACAGCAAGTCCATTGCCATCAATCTGGACGACGACCGCGAGTTGGACTTCAAGCGCACCGACAAGACCAAGTTCTTCAAGAATGGCGAAGAGGTGAAGTCGCCGTCCGATTTCAAGCCGGGCGACCAGATTTCGGTCGAAGGCCCGGAGGACATCGCGGGCAACCTCACGGCGGTGAACGTGTATTGGGAAAAGGCCGCTTCGGTTGCCGCGAAGAGCGCCGGCAAGAACGACGGCGTACCGGATACCTGGGCAGGCGACGCCGAAAAGACCGGCGCCGAGGTCTCGCCGCCGCCCGCCAAGGCCGACCCCGAAGATCCCGGGCCGCCGCAGTTGCGCCGGGGCAGGCCGGCCGACCCGAGTCGCGAACGGGCGCAAGCGGTCCCGGAGCAGCCACCCGCTCCGGTGGCCGCCGCCAGGATTCCTCCCCCGGCGGAGGCGCCGAGCCGCCCGGCCGCGCCGCCCCCGCAGCCGTCCATCATGCGCAGCGACGAAGATCTGCCGTTTGGCGCCGTTCAGCAGGACCCGCTCATTCGCAAGGCCGCCAACGCCGCGCTGGATTTCACGGAGACCCTGCCGAACTACGTCTGTCAGGAGATGGTTACGCGCTTCCAGAGTCAGGCGTCGCCGGCGAGTTGGCAGGCCGTGGACATCGTCACGGCGGAAGTGGTGTACGAAAAGGGCAAGGAGGACTATCGGAACATCACCGTCGGAGGCAAGCCGGTGAAGAAGTCCATGGAGGAGATCGGCGGGGCGTGGTCGACGGGCGAATTCGGTACCATCCTGATCAATCTCTTCAACCCCGGCACGGCCGCCCAATTCCACTACCGCAAGGATTCCCGCGTCGCCGGCATCAATGCCAAGGAGTACGGGTTTGAGGTCGCCCACGAGAATTCCCACTGGACGATCCGCTACGGCTCGCAGTCGTACGTGCCCGCCTTCAGCGGCAGCGTGTGGATCGATCCGGCGACCTCCCGTGTGTTGCGGATTGAGATGGAGGCGCGGAGTTTCCCGGACCAGTTTGAGACCGACCACGTGGAATCGGCGACCGACTACCAGTACATCCGCCTGGGCGGCACGCAGCAGTACCTCCTGCCGGTGCATTCCGAAACCCTGAGCTGCCAGCGCGGCACGAACAACTGCGCCCGCAACACCATCGATTTCCGCAACTATCACAAGTTCGAAGGGCAATCGACCATCACGTTCGGAGACTCGAAGCCGTAGGTGAGGGGCGCGGCCGCCCCCGTTATTGTGGCGATGAGTCTCTTCATCTCATCCCCACCCGCTTGACTCCGCCAAACAAAAAGCGGATTATCGGACAGAAAACATCCATCGGCCGATGCGAAAACTCTGCATTTCTCTTCTGATTGCGGCAGCGCTGCTATCCGCTCCGCGCGGCGGACTGTGGCGCGTGATCGGCCCTGGCGGCGGGGGCGCGCAGTTTATCCCCACCATCAGCCCCCACGATTCCAAACGCGTCCTGGCGGCGTGCGACATGACCGGATCGTATATCACCGAGGACGGCGGCGCGTCGTGGCGCATGTTCAACCTGCGCGGAGTCAGCCGGTTTTTCGAGTGGGACCCGAAAGATCCGCGGGTGATCTATGCGGGCGCCAATGGCCTGTTTCGCAGCGCGGACGGAGGCAAATCGTGGGGCCTCGTCTATCCGGCCCCGAATCAAGTCACCGGCGTCGAGATGGGCAGCGACCATGCCGACGAAACCATTCTCGCGAACGGCAAACCGGCGGAGCGCATCACCGCGCTGGCGGTCGATCCGGCCAATTCCAGGGTGCTGTACGCCGGCTTCGGGCGCGTTCTGCGCATGTCCGGGGACGCCGGCGCTACTTGGCGGACCGAGCGCGAATTCGCAACACCCGTGCGCCGCGTGTGGGCCGCCAAGGGCGCAATCTACGTGGCGGGCGACCGATCCATCTCCATCCGCCTGGGCGGGGCGTGGAGCGAGGGACAGCCGGCCACGGAGCGGTGGGTCGATATCTCGGCGGGGCCGCCGGTGGTCTACGCCGTTTCCGAAACGGCCGGACAGGTCTCGGACGATGGAGGCAAGAACTGGCGTACGTTCGAACTGCCGGGAACGGGGGCGCGCCTGGCCGCGGTGGCTACCAGCCTTCACCATCCCGATACGGCATACGTCTCTTACTACCAGCTCAAGCTGGACGGCCAGACCTGGTTCGGCGTCGCCAAGACCGCCGACCGCGGCCGAACCTGGAGCCTGGTCTGGAAGGAGTCCGATGCAGCCGCCGCCAACGTGCACGACGCCTGGATCACGGCGAGGTTCGGCCCGAGTTGGGGCGACCATCCGCTCGGCTTGGGCGTATCGCCGAACGACCCGGAGCTTTGTTATGCGACGGACCTGGGCCGGACGCTCCGCACCTCGGACGGCGGGAAGACCTGGGAGGCCGTTTATTCGCGGCGCACGGCGGCCGGTTGGACCTCCACCGGCCTGGACGTGACCACGAACTACGGCGTCCACTTCGACCCGTTCGACGCCCGGCGCATGTTTATCACGTACACCGATATCGGGGCGTTCCGCAGCGAGGACGGCGGCGGGAGTTGGGTCAGCGCGACCGAGGGCGTCCCCAGGCCGTGGGTCAATACGACTTACTGGATGGTTTTCGATCCCGAGGTCCGCGGCCGCGTGTGGGCCGTGGCGAGCGGGACCCATGACTTGCCGCGGCCCAAGATGTGGCGCCGCACCGCAACCTCGCGCTACCGGGGCGGCGTGATCCTGAGCGACGATGGCGGGCGCACGTGGCGCCAAGCGAACGCCGGCATGCCGGAAACGGCGGCCACCCACATCCTGCTCGATCCGAAGTCCCCGAAAGGCGCTCGCGTGCTCTACGTGGCCGCGTTCGGCAGGGGCGTGTACAAGTCGGTGGATGGAGGCGCCGCCTGGGCGTTGAAGAACAGCGGCATCTCCGGCGACGAGCCGTTCGCCTGGCGTCTGGCGCAAGACCGCGACGGCGGTCTCTACGTGGTCGTCGCGCGCAGAAGCGAAGATGGCGGCATCGGCAACCCGGGCGACGGAGCGCTCTACTTTTCGGACGATGGCGCCGGGCATTGGAGTCCCGTCAGGTTGCCCGAAGGCGTGAACGGTCCGACATCGGTGACTGTCGATCCCGAGAATTCAAAGCGGCTGTACCTCTCGGCGTGGCGGCGGAGCGGGCCAAGTCCCGATGGCGGCGGCGGTGTCTACGTGTCGGCGGACGGCGGCGCGAGTTGGCGCAAGGTCCTCCAGAAGGACCAGCACGTTTACGACGTCACCGTCGACCCTCGCAATCCGCGCACGTTGTACGCCTGCGGATTCGAATCGTCCGCATGGCGGTCCACCGACCGAGGGGAGACCTGGCAACGCATCCGAGGATACAACTTCAAGTGGGGCCACCGGGTGATTCCGGATCCGGCCGATCCGAAGATGATTTACATCACGACCTTTGGCGGAAGCGTCTGGCACGGTCCGGCGGAAGGCGATCCGGGGGCGATGGAGGATATCACCGGACCTCTTTCCTTCGCCAAGTAGTGGTTTGCGGCGTGGAGTATAGTCGGAGCAGTGGGGCAGACCATCGTTGTTTGTGGTCTGTTGGAGAGGGCCTGCGGCCCGCGGAATTTCATGAAAAACCCCG
>Ga0209638_1001521_pt1 | contig 14723 bp, 12 predicted proteins | sample BarGraNGADG00211_FD_184490 | JGI IMG/M metagenome (GOLD analysis project Ga0209638, IMG submission 184490) | Arctic peat soil microbial communities from Barrow, Alaska - Barrow Graham LP Ref core NGADG0002-211 (SPAdes) (version 2) | ecosystem: Environmental > Terrestrial > Soil > Wetlands > Peat... | reverse complement strand
ACCAGGAGCGATAAAGTGTGTGCGAGAAGCCCACGCCTTGGCGGAAGGATCACTGATCCCTAACGATTGGCAGTGGAGCGCATGGCGCGACAACATAAGCAAAAAAGCGCGCTCGAAGGTCGCAGTTCTTGGTAATTCATCCGTTACGCGGTTGATTGCAATTGTCCGATACCATGGTGCGGATTAACAGCAATTGTCCGATACCCTGTAGCGGATGAGTTACAAAAGCATCTTCGTCCTCGATCTCTCGGCCGTGCGCCGCTGGTTAAATTCGGCTGTGATCTGGCGCGGCAAATCGGCTCGTGTCCGGTGCGGGGGAAGGCATGCCGTTCCAGAGTTCATCTGAGGGATGTCGGTTGGAGAAGATTTTGCCGGCCCGGTTGGACGGAAATCATGATGGCCCATTCTGCCAGAGCGGGCTCATCAAAGATGGTCAAGCTGCGAGCCTCAATTCACTGTTGCCGCAGCCATCGCTGTCATGGAGTGAAGCGGCCACTTACTTCACCCTTGGAGTAGTGCTCGATGTCCTCGTCGCGCTGACCAAGCTCCCCGAGGTCCTCGCTGGATCGCTGCTCAACCCAGACAGCTACATGCGGCTCGTGCGGCTGCAGGAGATGCTGCAGGCCCACGCAGTCCTACATGCGGTCGCGCGCGACGGAGCGGACACCGGGACCGTATTGGCTTGGTCGCATCTGCTGGATGCGATCATCCTGCTGATTGCCACACCGCTCAGCCTGGTCATGGACGAGCCGACGGCTCTGCGCTGGGCCGGCATTGCGCTCGGGCCTATCGGCGTCGGGCTGCTCGGCCTGTCAGTCGCCTGGGTCTTGTCCCCGATCACGAGGCCGGCATGGCGCTGGACGGCACCGGTGCTTGCTGCGGTGTCGTTCAACATCATCGGTTATGGGCTGCCCGGCGTCGTCCATCATCACATCGCGGTCGCGGTGGCAGCCGTTACGACCGCAGGCTGGGCCGGGCGCACTGCCTTCGACGGGGTCGGTGCAGGCCGGTGGCTGGGACTGTCTGCCGCGCTTGGATTGTGGTTGAGCCCCGAAACCTTGCCGTTCACGCTGCTCGCCTTCGGCGGCGTGGGATTGGCGTGGGTGTTGCGAGCCGAGGCGGCCACCCATGGCGCGGGATTGCGCAGCGCCGGCACGAGCTTTTTCGCGCTGATCGCAGTCGCGTACGCCATCGATCCGCCGAGCGGCGGCTATGGCGCGGTCGAGATCGACCGGATTTCCATCGTCTACGTCGTGCTCGGCGCAGTTGTTTTTGCTGTCGGCGGATCGATCGCGTGGCTCGGACGCTCGCCATTGCGCCAGCCCGCACGCCGGGGGATCGGTATTGTCGTCGCCGCCGTCGGTATCGGCACATGGCTTGCGCTTTTTCCCGCCGTGCTCAAGGGACCCGACGGCTTAATGAGCGCCGAAGAGGTTCGGGCGTTTTTCGACATCATCGCCGAGATGCGGCCGCTCACGGACCCGCGCCTTCTCAACACCGCGCTGCTCGATGGAGTGCTTGCGACGCTCGCGCTGATCGTGCTCGCAATCCGCGAGAGGTCGTGGCTGTGGGGCTATGGCGCGGTCTGCGGCGCCCTCTTTCTCGCGCTTGGCGTCTCCCACGCGCGTTTCGCCACGTATCCGGCCGTGCTCGGCGCCGCCATGGTGCCGCTGGTCCTGACCCTCGCGGGGAACTGGATGCTCGTTCGCGTGGCCCTGTTTGCCCTATTTTTCCTCGGTCCCTGCGCGCCCGAGCTCGTCCGGCCATCCTCCGCGACTCCCGCCGCCGGCCTTCCCAGTTGCGACCTTCGTGGGATCGGCCCGCTGCTCGCGCCCTATGCCGGCCAGGTGGTGCTGGCGGATGTCAACGAAACGCCCGAACAGCTCTACCGAACAAGCATCATGACTGTGGGGTCGCTCTACCACAGGAACGTCGCCGCCTTCATGCGGCTGCGCGCGGCTTGGCGAAGCGGTCGCTCCGAGCAGGTTCCCGATGCGGTGCAGGCAACGCGCGCGAGCCTCGTCTTGTTCTGCCCGCACGCCGAACGATCGCTGATCGTCAACGATCTGCCGACGGACACTCTGCTGGATCGGCTCAATCGCGGCGAGGTCCCGCGCTGGCTCTCGAAGATCGGCGAGGATCCGATATCCGGTCACGTGCTTTACCGGATCATCAGGTGATATGCACTTTCACAATATCCTGGATCGTGGCGAGCGTAAGTGGCGCCGCCCGAAGAACTGGCGTTTTCCAAGGCCGGGAAAAAAAGCCCCCGGTCTGTCAAAACTGGTCACCGACGGGATTTTTCCAAAATTCGCCGCGAAAAAGAGACGGCACCCGAGATATCCGCGACGCACGAAATCCGGGGGGTGGCCGGCACCCACCCCCGGTCTAATTGGTCTCGTGCACGACCATAGCTCCGATTTTTCCCACCCGATTTCCCACCGAACTCCTCACTACAGGGTGGGAAATGGCGGGATTAGATGGATGGCGATTAGTCAAAAACGCCTGAATTTCGGGACAAAACGGCACTGCAAGATACAGGGCAAGATGGGCTGCAACGGTTTAGGAAACCGATGGACTATCCAGAAGGATTATTAAGGCATCGGCCGAACGAGTTGATCTCAAACGTTTCTGGTCGGTCTGTGACCCCAGTGTGACCCGAAGTCCAGCCCTCAAAATTAACTCGAGGCCGATCAACGTAAGTAGCTGTATTTTATGTTGAAATGGTGGGCGCACCAGGGCTCGAACCTGGGACCCGCTGATTAAGAGTCAGCTGCTCTACCAACTGAGCTATGCGCCCGGATTGCCGTCGGCGGGGAGCCCCGCCAGGCGAGGTTCGCTTAGCAAAGGCGCGCCGGGGTGTCCAGCCGCGCCCGGCTCGCCAAGTCAAAGCAAACAAAGGAAAAGCCGCCGGGCGCACCCGGCGGCTTCTGGAGACGGCGGCGTCACGCGTCAGGGAGAGCGCAGCGGCCGCCGCCCGCTACGCTTTATTGCGGCTGCCGCGGGCCGCCTTCGGGTCCCATCGGGCCGCGATCGGACCCGTTATAGCCGCGATGCATCCAGCCGCGCATCCCGTGCTGGCCACGTTCGCCGCCGAATTCGTGTCCGCCGAGCCGGGCGAGCGCGTCGAAGCGATGCTGCTGGCCCTCGTCCAGGCTCTTGTAGAGCGGACCGGCCGCGTCGGCGAGTTTCTTGAGCGCGGCGCCGCGCTGCGTCATCGCGTCGGCGCGCAAGGTCAGCCGTTCGACCGGATCCTTCGGACGATCGGCGCTGGCATGGGCGGCGAACCGCTCGGAGCGCTGCTTGGCAAGATCGCGCAGCGCGCTTTCCACCGCCGGCCAATTTTTCTCCTGCTCGGCGTTAAGCTTGAGCCCGGCGTGCAAAGCCGCGATCCGCGCGTCGCCGTACGCGCTGATGTCCTCCGCGCTCGGGTGCCAGCGCGGCGCATTGTCGCGTCCGCCGGGACCCTGTTGCGCGTAGGCGAGCGTAGCGCCGGCGATCGCAAGCGCGGTCGATCCGGCCAGAACAGTCTTCCACATGGCATTCCTCCAATGGCATTTCTGATGACGCCAATAATGGAATGCCGCGCCGCCTTTTCAAGTTAAAGTTTGGACAGAGATTAATTCAATGCAATGTTCATGTACGCGCGTTCATCGCAACGATTGCTCCACGTGCAAATGAGTGGCAATTACATCATTCCGAGCAGCCGCGGCAGAAATAGCGTTAGACCGGGCCAATAGGTCACGATCACCAGGAATACCAACATGGTGAGCAGCCACGGCAAGACGGCCACAGCCAGATCGGTGATGCGCATGCCGGCGATCATCGAAGCAACGTAAAGATTGAGGCCAACCGGCGGGTGGCACAAACCGACTTCCATGTTGACGTCGATCACGATGCCGAAGTGGACCAAATCGATGCCGAGTCTCTTCGCGGCTGGAGCCAGGATCGGCGCCATGATCAGGATGATAGAAGTCGGCTCCATAAAATTGCCGGCCATCAGCAGCAGCACGTTAACCAGCAGAAGGAACCCAAACCACCCAAGATCCTGAGCCAATATCCAATCGGCAAGCGCAGAAGGAATATTCTCATTGCTGAGGACAAAGGAAAACAAAACAGCGTTGGTAACAATATACAGAAGCATCGCGCTCGTATTCGCTGCCCTCAGCAACACCCGCGGCACATCTTTGAGCGTAAGGGCCTTGTACACGAACACCGATATGAGGAATGAATAGACGGCTGCCATGGCGGCGGCTTCGGTCGCGGTGAATAAGCCGCTATAGATGCCGCCAATGATGATAACGACGAGCATCAGGCCCCAGATGCTTTCCGTAAATGCGTGCCAGCTCTCGCGCCAACTGGCTTTCTCCATTCGCGGATAGTTTCGCTTTCTGGCTAAATACCAGGTCACCACACACAGCATGGCCGTCAGCAGAGAGCCGGGCAGCAACCCAGCGACAAATAGTGCGCCGATCGATGTATTCGTGGAGATCGCGTAAATGATCTTCGGGATCGACGGCAACATCAGGATGCCGAGCGAGCCGGCAACCGTGATTATGCCCGCGCCAAATCGCATCGGATAGCCGTTCCTCACCATCTCGGGCAGTACGATCGCCCCGACAGCGGCGACAGTCGCGACGCTCGATCCGCAAACCAAAGCAAACATGGAGCATGCCACGATTCCAGCGAGCCCCAGTCCGCCGTGCCAATGCCCGATAATGGAGGTAGCGAAGTTGATCATCCGCCGCGCGACGCCGCCATGCGTCAGGAAGTTGCCGGCCAGGATGAAGAAGGGGATCGCCATAATCTCGAAGCTTTCGATGCCGGTGAACAGCTTCATCGACACCGCTTCAATCGGGACCGTTGTCAGCGTGAACAGGAACGTGAGCACGGTGAGACCAAGCGCGATCGAAACCGGTATACCGGTCAGCATCAGCGCGATCAGGAGCAGGAAGATCGTGGCCGCGCGCAGGGCCTGCGGCAGCACGATGATGCCGGCCTTCTCGCCAAGGCAGATCGTCAGAATCAATATCGGCGCCAGGATTAGGATCAGTCCCAGCGGGCTTGACTTGCTCCTGGAGACCTCCGCGGGAGAGGCCGACGCGGGATGCAGCGCCGGGACATTTGTATCAATGCCCTCGACTTTCGCCTCATTGTGGTGCGGAAGTTCGCCAGTCCAATAATAGAACCACGCGACCTGCAGGAAGCGGAAGCACATCAGACCTGAGCCGAGCGGGATCGCGAGGTAGACAATCCACATCGGCGCTTCGAGGTCATTCGACTGCTGGCCGGTCTTGAACATTTCCTCGACGAACGAGCCGCCGAACGTCGCGATCATGCCGGTGAAAAACGCGCCGCACAGCAAGCTGAACAGGATAACCTGCTTGCGCGAACGCGCCGGCACCATGTTGACGAGAAGATCCACGCCGACATGGATACCGGTGCGCACACCATAGGCGGCGCCAAATTTGGCCATCCAGATGAACATGTAGATGCAAAGTTCTTGCGCCCATGAAAGGTCGAGGGCGGCGAGCCACAAATAAATATCCTTGAGAATCTCGGGCACGAAGGGCACGCCGCGCGCGGCCGCCCATTTCGATAGGTTGATTGAGACGCCAGTCCCGTACCGGTGCAGCACCGAGACGAAGATCAGCGCGGTCGCCGCCGCGATCAGCGTGGCGATCAGCCGCTCTTCCAAATGGTCGAGCGCGCGATTGACCCTTTTGAGCACGCGAATCCCCCGGTCTCAAACCGAAACGGCCGGGAGCGCGATCAATCCCGGCCGTTTATTATTCTTGGCGCAGCAGACCGCCGTCAGTTCATCTTGATATTGAGCTCTTTCGACAGCAGGTCGAGCACCTCGGTGCCGACACGGCCCTTCGCCCATTGATAGGTGGGCGCCATCGCGGTCTGCCAGGCCTTTTTCTGATCGTCAGTCAGATAATGCAGCGTGGTTTTGCCGGACTTCTTAATCTCGGCCAGCGCATCCTCGTTTTCCTTGACGGCGATCGAGTTGGTGTAGTCGGTCGCTTCATCCATCGCCTTGTCGAGTTGTGTGCGGATGTCGGCCGGTAGCCCGCTCCAGAACTTGGTGTTCACGATCACCGCGTATTGCAGATGGGCATGGTAGGAAACGGTGATGTGCTTCTGCACTTCGTGGAACTTCTGCGTCAGATAATTCGACGCCGTGTTTTCGCAGCCGTCTACCACGCCGGTTTGCAGCGCCTGGTAGACTTCCGAGAACGCCAAGATCTGCGGGATCGCGCCGACGTCGCGGAAATAGCGGTCGGCGATCTTGGAGCCGGAAATGCGGATCTTGAGCCCCTGGAAATCCGATGGATTTATCAGCGGACGATTGGACGAGACCATGTGGAAGCCGTTGTCCCAAAAGGCGAGGCCGGAGATGCCTTTCGGCTCGAGCTTCTTGAACAGCCACTTGCCGACTTCGCCCTTCATCGCCTTCGTATAGGCCTCTTCACTGGCGAACAAATTCGGCAGGTCGAGCGCCTCGAATTCCTTGGCGCCGAGCGGCGCGAACTTCGCGGTGGACGGCGCCAGCATCTGCACCGAGCCAAGCTGCAGCGCCTCGATCTCTTCCTTGTCCTTGTAGAGGGAGGAGTTGGGATAGACCTCGACCTTAACTTTGCCGTTGGTGTATTTTTCGGCGAGTTCCTTGAACTTGATCGCGCCCTTGCCTTTCGGCGTATCATTCGCCACGACGTGGCTGAATTTTATGACGATCGGCGACTGGGCCATGCCGGTGCCAGGCGCCATGAAAATGGCGGCCGCTGCCGCCGCGAGAAGCCATTTGCGCATCGACGTTTTCCTCCGATTTGAAGCGTGGATACCGGCTTTTTGCTGGTTTTTCCGCCGTTTAGGGTGGCATTAAACCGATTTCCCGGCAAGTAGACCTATTGCAGCATGGGGCGGGGGTAACGAAAGTCTGGGCGGAAATTAACGGCGCGCAATCTTCATTTAATTTTGTTTTTCAACACGAAGGTCTTCTACATCATCCCGAGCACGCGCGGCAGCCAGAGCGATAATTCCGGTACGTAGGTCACTACGAAAAGGAATCCCAGCATGGTCAGCAGCCACGGCCATACTGCAATGGTGAGCTCGGTGATGCCCATCCTGGCGATGCCGGAGGCGACATAGAGATTAAGCCCAACCGGCGGGTGGCACATTCCCACCTCCATATTCACCGTCATCAGAATCCCGAGATGGATCGGGTTGACGCCCAGGCCGACCGCGACCGGGAACAGAATCGGCGCGGTGATCAGCACGATCGACGACGGCTCCATCACGTTGCCGGCCACCAGCAGCAGGATGTTCACGAACAGCAGGAATCCGACTTGCCCGATGCCGGCGCTGGTGGCCCAGGCGGTGATCGACTGCGGAATCTGCTCGCTGGTCATCAGGAAGGAGAACAGCACCGCGTTGGTGATGATGTAGAGAATCATCGCGCTCATATTGGCGGACGACAGCAGCACCCTCGGTATGTCCGAAAATTTCAGATCGCCGTAGACGAACACCGCGACCACGAAGGCATAGACCGCGCTGACCGCCGCGGCTTCGGTCGGCGTGAACAGCCCGGCATAGATGCCGCCGAGCACGATCACGATCAGCAACAGGCCCCAGATCGATTGGCGGAACGCAATAAAAGCGTCCAGCCACGTCGCCTTCGGCATGCGCGGATAATCGTTCTTCCAGGCGCGATAGAAGGTGGTCATGCCGAGCAGGAAGGCGAGGATCAGCCCGGGGATAACGCCGGCCATGAACAACTGCGCCACCGAGGCCGACAGCACGCGCTTGCCTTCCGGATCGATCGCCACGCTGCCGCCGGTCGCCACGGAGTAAAGCACCATGACAATCGAGGGCGGGATCAGAATGCCGAGCGCGCCGGAGGTAGCGATGACGCCGGCGCCGAACCGCTTCGGATAGCCTGCCTGCACCATCGCCGGCAGCAGGATCGAGCCAATGGCGACCACGGTCGCCGGCGAGGAACCGGAAATGGCGGCGAACAGCGCGCAGGCCATCACCGCCGCCAGGCCCAGCCCGCCATACCAGTGGCCGACCATCGTGGTGGCAAAGCGGATCATGCGGCGGGCGACGCCGCCATGGGTAAGAAAATTGCCGGCCAGGATGAAGAACGGGATCGCCATGATCTCGAAACTCTCGATCCCGGTGAACAGCTTGAGCGCCACCGCTTCGATCGGCACCTGCGTCATCACATAGAGGAAGCTGAGAACGGTGAGGCCGAGCGCGATCGAGATCGGCATGCCGGTGAGCATCAGCGCGATGAGCAGACCAAAGATCAGGGCGCTGTTCATCGCGTGCCACTCTTGTTGGCAAGTTCTTCCGCAGCCAGGTCTTTGGCGGCGGCGGTGCTTTCGACCACGCCCTCGACATGGCCCGGGTCATGATGTGGCAGCTCGCCGGTGTGCCAGAATGCCCAGGCCACCTGCAGGAAGCGGAAGCACATCAGATAGGAGCCGAGCGGCACGCACAGGAAGACGATCCAGCGCGGCAGCTCCAAATCGGGCGATACCTGGTCGGTGGGGTAGAGCTCGATGATGAACTTGGCGCCCATGGTGCCGACGACGAAGGTGAAAAAAGCGCCGGCCAGCAAGCCGAACATAATGACCTTGGTCCGGTACTTCGGCTGCAGCATGTTGACGATGACATCGACGCCGACATGGATGCCGGTGCGCACACCATAGGCCGCGCCGAACTTGGCCATCCACACGAACATGTAGATGCACAGTTCCTGCGCCCAGGTAATGTTGAAGTTGTAGAAATAGGGATAGAGAAATGGCACGCCGATCAAGTAGCGTTGCACCACCGCGACAAAGATCAACAGCGTCGCCGCCCCGATCAGGCACGCGATGATGATTTCTTCAAGCCGGTCGAGAATGCGAAGGAACACCTGTGCCTCGTAGGCTCAGGGCGAACATTCGCCCCGGTCGCGGTGATCGCGACAATGACGATTGGAATTTAGAAACACGCAACGCCCCAAGAGCCGCCGAGGCTTCGCCAGATCGATGTCGTCGAAATTCCCACCCTGGATACAAACGGGCCCCGACAGCATTGCCGGGGCCCGCCATGGTTTCGTTAGTTGGTTGCGCCTTGCGCCGTCCTGCGCACGTCCTCGATCAGTTGCTTGCCGACACGGCTGGCCATGTCGTTGTAGAGCGGCTCCATGACTTTTTGCATGGCCGCCATTTCGGCCGCGGTCGGAACGATGAACGTGGTCTTGCCGGATTTCTTCATCGAGGCGAGCGCGTCGTCGTTCTCCTGCGCGGAGATCGTGTTGGCATATGCGGTCGATTCCGCCATCGCCTTCTCGAGCTGGCCACGGATATCGGCCGGCAAGCCTTCCCAGAACTTCTTATTCACGACGACCACGTAGCCGATGTAGCCGTGATTGGTCAGCGTCGTGTACTTCTGCACTTCGTCCATTTTCTGGGTGTACATGTTCGCCGGCGTGTTTTCCTGGCCATCAACGACGCCGGTCTGCAGCGCCTGATAGACCTCGGAGAACGCCATCACCTGCGGGGTCGCGCCGAGCAGGCGGAACTGCGCTTCCAGCACCTTCGAGGACTGGATGCGGAATTTCAGCCCCTTGTAGTCTTCCGGCATGTGCAGCGGCTTGTTCGCGCTCATTTGCTTGAAGCCGTTGTCCCAGTAGGCAAGCCCGATCATGCCCTTGGCGTCGAGCAGCGTCAGCATCTTCTTGCCGATCGGGCCTTCGGTGACCTTGCGCAGCGACGCCAGGCTCGGCAGCAGGAACGGCAGGTCGAACACTTCGAAGTCCTTGATGCCGATCGGGCCGAACTTCGAGTTCGACGGCGCCAGCATCTGGACGGCGCCGAGCTGCAGCGCCTCGAGTTCTTCCTTGTCCTTGTAGAGCGTCGAGTTCGGGTACACCTCAACCTTGACCTTGCCGTTGGTGTACTTCTCGGCGAGTTCCTTGAATTTCTCCGAGCCCTTGCCCTTCGGCGTGTTGGGCGCCACCACGTGGCTGAATTTGATGATAATCGGGGCCTGCGCCATGCCGGCGCTGGGGGCGGCAAAAATTGCGGCCGCTGCTATCGCAAGAAGCATTTTTCGCATAGGGGTTCCTCCACGGATTTGTTATTGTCCTCAAACATATAGCGTCGCGGATTGTTTTGACGCCGGTCAACCGCCGACTAAAGTCGCATTTATTCGATTTTCCGGCAAGCCAGCGCTGCCGTTGTGGGCGCGGGTCCGCGGCCGGTAACGGATTGCCGCGGCGTCATGATGCCGCGTTTTGCTCTATAAATAAGGGAATTTGGACACAAAAACGCCAATGCCGCGCCCGTGACAGGGCGCGGCATTGCGATTTTGTCGATCAGCCCACGTCGGTGGAGTGGATGCGGTTCTCGACCCCCGGCGTCCGATTGCGCTTGCGGGTCAGCTTATCGAGCGCGACAACGGCGGCGGGATGCGCCGCCATTCGGCTCAATTCAGCGCCGCCATCACCACCGACCCTAAGCCCATTTCCTGCGCCAGCTGGCCGGCCGCCTGCTTCTGCTCGTCATTGAGCTTGGCGATCAGTGGACGCGCGGCAACCACCAGCCGCTCGACGGCTGCGCTATTGAGCACGATCGAGATCACCCGCCGGCTCACCCGGTGCACGAAACCATCCGATTCCACCCGCTCCTGATGGTGTGCGAGGTCGCGCAAGGCGGCCTCCACCGGCCGCCAGTAGCGCTCCTGCTCCTGCGTCAGCCTGAGCACGCTTCGGATGCGTCCGACATCGATCGAGGCCGACATCTGCCCCTGTGCCGCGTAGCCGTTCCCCATTTCACCGGCGCTGGCGGCCGAGATATTCGACAACAAGCCAATCGCCGCGAGCGCGAACACGCCCGCGCAAAGTGTCTTCTTCATTCGGTTAATATCCCCAACGTCTGGTATAGGTTGTGAGCAGTGGATAGCCGCCAATTCCGCCCCAAAAGCGAACGAAATGAGGGCGAAATGTGATTTTTGGGTTCCAAGCGGAACATTTACCAAAAGCAAATAACCAAAAGCATAATGCCGCCCCTTGCGAGGCGGCATTTCGCGTTAGTCGCAGAATTTTCAGCCGACGTCGGTGGAGTGGATACGGTTCTCAACGCCCGGCGTCCGATTGCGCTTGCTGGTCAGCTTGTTGAGCGCGCCGAGATAGGCCTTGGCCGAGGCCACCAGCGTATCGGGGTCGGCGCCCTTGGCGGTGTAGGAGCGGCCGTCTTCCGACAGCCGCACCGAGACTTCCGCCTGCGCGTCGGTGCCCTCGGTCACCGCATGCACCTGGTAGAGCTCGAGCTTGGCCTCGTGCGGAACCAGTTCGCGGATCGCCTTGAAGATCGCGTCCACCGGACCGTTGCCGGTCGATTGCGTCGTGATGTGCTTGCCCTCGATGTCGAGGGTGAGCGTGGCCGACTGCGGGCCCATGGTGCCGGCGATCACGGTCAGCGAGATGATCTTGATGCGGTCGTGCGCGTGGGCGATTTCCTCGTCCACCAGGGCCTCGATGTCCTCGTCGTAGATCTGCTTCTTCTTGTCAGCCAGCGCCTTGAAGCGCACGAAGGCGTCCTCGAGCTGATTGCCGGCCAATTGATAGCCTAGCTCCTCCAGTTTGTGCACAAACGCATGCCGCCCGGAATGCTTGCCCATGACCAGCGAGGTCTGCTTCACGCCGACCGACTCCGGCGTCATGATCTCGTAGGTCTGCGCGTTCTTCAGCATGCCGTCCTGGTGGATGCCGCTCTCGTGCGCAAACGCATTACGGCCGACGATCGCCTTGTTGTACTGCACCGGGAACGAGGTCGCCGCCGCGACCAGCTTGGATGCGCGCGTCAGCATGCTGGCATCGACGCCGGTCATGTACGGCAACACGTCGTTGCGGGTGCGGATCGCCATCACGATTTCTTCCAGCGCGGCGTTGCCGGCGCGCTCGCCGATGCCGTTGATGGTGCATTCGATCTGGCGCGCGCCCGCCTTCACGCCGGCGAGCGAATTGGCCACCGCCATGCCGAGATCGTTATGACAGTGGGTCGAAAAGCGCGCCTTGTCGGAATTGGGCACGCGCTCGCGTAGCATCTTGAACAGCGCAAAATATTCCTCCGGCACCGTATAGCCGACGGTGTCGGGGATATTGATGGTGGTGGCGCCGGCATTGATGGCGGCTTCCACGCAGCGGCAGAGGAAATCCTGCTCGGTGCGAGTGCCATCCTCGGCCGACCATTCGACGTCGTCGGTGTGGCTGCGCGCGCGGGTGACCTGCGCGATCACCATCTCGTAGACCTCGTGCGGCTCCTTCTGCAGCTTCCACTTCATGTGCACCGGCGAGGTGGAGAGAAACGTATGGATGCGCTTGCGCCGGGCCGGCTTGATCGCTTCCGCACAGCGGTCGATGTCTTTCGGCGACGCACGTGAGAGACCGCAGATCACGGCGTTCTTGGAGCGCTTGGCGATCTCGTGCACGGCGGCAAAGTCGCCTTCCGAGGCGATCGGGAAACCGGCCTCGATGATGTCCACGCCCATGGTGTCGAGCAGCTCGGCCACCGCGAGTTTCTCTTCATGCGTCATGGTCGCGCCGGGACACTGCTCGCCGTCGCGCAACGTCGTGTCGAAGATGACGACGCGGTCCTTGTCGGACTGGGTCTTGGAAGTCATGGCCTTGATCCTTCTCGTCGAATGCGCCGCTTTTGGGCGCTCTATGGGGTGCTCATTCCGTCGATCCCCCGAGTGCCCAGGCACAAAAAGCCCAGCCGGCCCTCAGGGGCGGATAAGGAGAAGGAGCGTGCCCAGAATGAGGGTGGCCGCGGGTTCGGCCTTGCCGGCCGCCCGCTCGATCGCGCAGATATTTTGGCGCGCCGACATGGCTTAGAAGATCCCTCGACTTCGACGGCTAAGGTCGCGGAACAAGGTAAAGTCCGCGTTAACCGCACGTAACAACGGCATCTTCTACTGGAAAGGTCTGGGTCAGCGCAAGCGTCAGATAGGTCAGCATTGCTGTCCGCGCGCCTGCAACGAGGCGCCGCCGCGATCCGGCGCTACGACTTCTCCCGCTTCAGCGCCTTCTCGGCCTTTCTCAATTCCTTGAGCGCCTTGCCCTCGACCTTCGGAAAATCGAGGTCGAGCGCGCCGAGTTCTTGCACCATCGCCCCCACCACCACCAGCCGCGTGAACCATTTGTTGTCGGCCGGCACCACGAACCAGGGCGCCTCCGGACGGCTGGTCTGCCGGATCAGATCGTCATACGCGTGCATGTATTCGTCCCAGAGCTTGCGCTCGGCAACGTCGGCAAAAGAGAATTTCCAGCGCTTGGCCGGCTCATCGATGCGCGCGAGGAAGCGGCGGCGCTGCTCGTCCTTCGACACGTTGAGGAAGAATTTCAGGATCAGCGTGCCGTTGCGCGCGAGATGACGCTCGAAGGCGCGGATATCGTCGAAACGCTGCTGCAAGAGTTCCTTGCCGACCAGGTTCTTCGGCAGCTTCTCGCGCGCCAGCAATTCCTTGTGCACGCGCACGGTCAGCACTTCCTCGTAATGCGAGCGATTGAAGATGCCGATGCGTCCGTTCGTCGGCAGCCGCTGCGCCACGCGCCAGAGAAAATCGTGTTGCAGCTCCTCCGCGCTCGGCTGCTTGAAGGAGTGCACCTCGCAGCCTTGCGGATTGATGCCGCTCATCACGTGCTTGATGATGCCGTCCTTGCCGGCGGCGTCCATCGCCTGCAGCACAATCAGCACCGACCAACGGTCGTTGGCGTATAGCCGCTCCTGCAATTCGGCCAGCCGCTCGATGCCCTCGGCCAGCATGGCCTTGGCTTCTTTCTTGTCGGCGGTAAGACCGTAGCACTCGGCAGGATCGTGCCCGGACAGGCGAAACTTGTCCGGTCTGTCGATGCGAAAGCGTTTGGCAATGCTGTAGAGCTTCATGGGCAAAAGTCTATCGCATGACGAACTGCCGCGCCAGGAACGCGGTGACGAAGCGCGGCATCGCGGGATCGGAATCGGCCGGGCCGCGTACGATGCGGATATCGGCAAGTTCCGGTTGCCGCTCACGCGCCAGATGATCAAGCACGCGCGCGCGCAAGGCCTCGGCACTTTCGCCGCTGCGCAGCACCTTGATATGCGCGATCAGCGGCAGATCGAATACCGTCGTCCATCCCGGCTCGGCCGTGAACTCGGCGATGTCTAGCCCGGTTTCCTCCTTGAGCTCGCGCCGCACGCTGAAATCGAGATCGACGCGGCTCCCCACGATGTCGTCCGGATCGGGCGTGCCGCAAGGAAAATAGATGCGGCCGGAATTGGCGGTGTGCGGACCCATGACCCCGAGCAGAAACGCGCCATCGGCCGCGACGATCGCCGCCGCGCCGAAACAGTCGTGCACCCCCGCCGCCGGCCTGCCCCAATGGCGCCAGGCGGCGAAGCTCGCAAAGTCGGTTTCCAAATAGGCGCCGCGCAGCACCCCGTCGGCCAGGCTGTATTCATGCAACAACAGCACGCGGCCGTTCCACAAGGCTGGCTTCTCGCGTTGCAGCGCGGCGAACCAGGTATCGATTTCGGCGCGCCGCTCGACCGCAAAGGCCCATGGTTTCAGCGCGACAGTCAGCTCCAGGCGGTCGATGTGGACGACGGACACCGCTTCGCTCATGGCGACGTCGTCATATTTCTTCCGCCTCGAACACGCGACTCGGCTGCACGATCTCATCCTGC
>Ga0209638_1001520_pt1 | contig 14741 bp, 10 predicted proteins | sample BarGraNGADG00211_FD_184490 | JGI IMG/M metagenome (GOLD analysis project Ga0209638, IMG submission 184490) | Arctic peat soil microbial communities from Barrow, Alaska - Barrow Graham LP Ref core NGADG0002-211 (SPAdes) (version 2) | ecosystem: Environmental > Terrestrial > Soil > Wetlands > Peat... | reverse complement strand
AGCCGGGGCGGCGAGGAAACCTGATCGTGGAGATCACCGGGGAGCGGGTACCGCCGGCGAACGCGGCCACACCGGCGACGGCGGCAGCAGCGACACCGCCGCCGCGGCCACAGACGCAGCAGCGCGTGCGGCTCGGCATGCTCCCGGCGATCGCGTTCGAGGTCGTGAAGTAGCGCGACGCGTTGGCCGGTGGACTCCATCGCGCGCCGACGAACCCGCGCGCCTATCGTCCGCGCTGACCCGACTTGGCGGAGGTCGCCTGCGGCTTGGCGACGCGCATGGGCGGCGGCGGGGCTTCCATCTTGACCTTTGACGGCTGAGCGTTCGGCCTCGGCGCCGGCTTCTTCGAGAAATCGGGAATGCTACGATGTCCTTTGCGTTTCATACGGTTTCCTCCCCGATCGAGCCTCGATTAGAACGAGATCCCGAACATCACTGGCACGAACTGAGTGCTTCCGCCGTCCGTATTGATGTAGTGATAACGAGCTTCCGCGAAGGCGCCCATGCTCCCGAGCCCGAAGTGAAATCCGGCGCCCACGTTCATGCCCGGCTTGTTCGTGCTGGTGCTCGCGCTTAAGGAGCCGGCCGTCGCCGACGCATTGATATTGTAGAAGCCGACGCCTGCGAGAACGTACGGTCCGAGGAGAGGAACTCCCCCCAACCCGAGCAGGACGTTTCCTCCGACACCTGCGATCCGGGCCGAGCCGGTCGCGTTCGTGGACGCCTTTACAGCGAAATTGTCAAGGGTCCCGTCGATTCGAAAACCAATCGGCAGGACGGGCGGCGAGATGTTCACCGACGCCTGCACATGGTAACCACTGTTCCACGACTTCCCGAAATCGCCCATCGGGAATGCGGCTCCCGCGGCGACGCCAAATCCGATTTGCGCCGAAGCGACCGCCGGAACAGCCATAATGGCGAGCGAGACAACGAGGGCCACACGTTTCATGGTGGGTTCGGAGAAAGGTGAGGAGTGACGCGCGCGCAGATGGGCGCCGAGCTGCGGCAGGTGCGGACTAGAATGCCAATCGGGTCGCCAGAAATCAAGTCACGAGAGAGAAACATCCTCGTGCCGACCTCATCATCGCGGCCATTCTCTCGTCGTGTAACACGCTGCCACGCAATGATGTGCACGACTTTTCGACACCGATCGTTACTTCGACACGATGCGCTGAATATGCAGACCGGTTGCGTCGCGCATCCCCAGGTAGACGACGCCGCCCGCACCGAATCCGGCGATGGTCGTGCCGGCCGGTACCTGCACGCGATCCACGAGCTTGCCGCTCTTGTCGATCACGTCGTAGATCGCGCCGCCCGTCGTCGGCTTCGTGGGAATCGTCCGCACCCAGAGCCGTCCATCCATGTCCGCGCGGACCGCGCCTGTGCCGAACACCGGTTTGTAGTCCGGTAGCTCCGACGCAGGCACCATGTTGATTGGTGGAAGCTGCATTACACCGGGTCCGCCGACGTCGATGCGCGTCGTACCACCGCCGGGAGGACCACCCGCGGACATCTCGCGTGTCATGGTGACCACCTGGCGACCGCCGACTGCGGCGGCCGCGTCGGCGGCCGCGGCGGCTACAGGTGCGTTTCCACCATTCGCCACCATCGCCGCGCGTTGCTTCTCCATCGCGGATTTCGTCGAATCAAGAAAGCGCGACTTGTCATCGTCGGTCAGGCGCTGCCACTCGTACGGAATCTTGTCAGCTACCGTTCTGACTCCGGCCGCGTCGACAAGCTCGACGTGGTAGTCGCTCCCGCGCACGAGAGCGACGGTGCCGTCGCTCAACACCGCCCACTCGTCCATGACAGGAAGTGGATTGTTCTGCATGTTCATGTTCATGCGACCATTGGCGTCCGTCGACGTGCTGATGTACGTCTTCGGGATCTTGAAGAAGGCAACGGTGTCGAGCTTGCGGGTGGCGAGGTCGAAGCGGACGAGCGCGGCGGTATCCGGTGGCGTCGGCATCACGAACGGCTGACCGGGCTGTGGCATCCGGATATTTCGACCGAAATCCGGTGGCGCGCGATACACGAGGCGTCCCTTCGCATCGAAGCCCGGATTGCCCCGCGGGCCGCCGATCAGAAAGTTGACGTCGTTCGCGCGCGGCGCCGCCATGGTCCGGATGATCTTGCCCGCGGGATCGATGACGAGCATGGAGAGGCCGGCGGGTTCGATGAACAGCGTCGAGTCGCCGCGATAGGCGATCATGCCGCCAGGACTCACGCCATAGGCGTTGTTCGTGCTGCTCGTGGAGTCGGCAACGAGGCCGATGACCTTCATCGCCGGGTCCATGAGCACGACACGACGACGCGCCTGATCGTTCACGAGGACGTTGCCGTTTGGAAGCTGGCGGACGGCTGCGACCGACCCGATGGAATCGGTGCTCGTCGCAACAGCCGCGGGAAGCTGGCGCAGCGTCACTTTCGTCGCCGCGGCGGAGGGCAGCGACCCAGAGGCCACCTGCGCGCCAACAATGCCCGCCCCCAAAGTTGATAGAACGAGCGCATGCTGCGCGCTCCTGGAAATCGACCGAATCATTGTCCGCTCCGAAGAATGCGAGATCACTGTGTTATCGCTCACGGTCCGTGGCGAATCTCGATCCGCTGTCCACCGCCGCCACCAGACCCGCCCATGAATCCACCCATGAATACACCGCCGCCCGTGTTGCCAGCGGTTCCACTGCGAATGCCCGCGAGGTAGCGACCATCGAGATGGCTCGCGACGAGCGGCGGCAGCTTCCGCTTCTGGTCAGATGTCAACAGCCCGTTGAGCGTCGGCGCCAACGCGATCAACAGGTCCACCGACGATTCGCGCGCCGCCTTGTACGTGTGATATGCCTCGCTCTGATCGTACTCGTTCGGCAGTGCCGCGAGGTACTTCGCCACCGGCGTCCAGATGCTGTCGAGACGGATCGTGTATGTGCGGTTCATGCTTGCGATGCTGTCGGCCTGCGGGCCGGTGAGCTCGAGGGTATCGGCCTGGCGAAGGATCTGCGCCATGGGGTTCATGATACTGCCCGTCCCATAGATCATCTTGAGCATCCCTTCGGGTATCTTCTGCCCGTCGCGCGTGCGGCCGCGATCGAGCTGCTGCGTGAGCTGCTGGCGCTCGCGCGAGGGGCCGACGTCGACGCGAAGCTGCATTGTAAGCGTGACCGGAGCGCGGAAGGTCTGGAACTGCGGATTCGTGCTCCCGAAGCGCGGATTGACCTCGTACTTGTAGCGGTTGTTCGTCGCGTCGAAACCGCGGACATACAGCAGTGTGGGATCGCTGTTCGCGAACTGTCCCCAACCGTGCAACTTGTTCTCGCCATGGAGAAGGATGTCCGCCGCGCCCAGCGGGTTGCTGACCGAAAAGCTCAGCGTCGTGCGCTGCGGCATGCGCACCTTCATGGGATTGAACGAGATGCTGAGGTTCGCACTCGAGGTCCACGGACCTTGGCAGCTATTGCGCGCCGCAAGATGCCCGAGTTGGCTCGTGAGGCACTCCTTGGCCTGTCCGGAGCCGCTGGCAAGCAGGTTGCTGATGCCGGCAGCCACCGCCGGATCGGTCGCAGTGGCCGGATTGAAGATGAAGGCGCGATCGTTGGAGTACCCGTCGCCGTTCACATCGCCGGAGATGCTCGGCGTAAAGGTGGTTCCGCTGACGAAGCGGCCGGACCAGTTCACGCGTACGGCATCGTAGAAGTTGTAGCCGATGCTGTACGTGATCTGATGACGAGAGTCGAAGGCGCTGCGTGTCCATTCCACGTCGCGGGGATTTCCGACGGTGCTGCTGAAGCCGCGAACCTGCTCGCGGTTGTCGCCGAGCACATATGACGCCGACCAGGTGAGGTTCTGGCTGAAGCTCGTCGGAAAGAGCGAGACGCGGAGCTGCCTGCTGACGCTGCGCAGGTCCGAGCGCAGTTCACTCACGCGCGAGAACAGTGGACTCACGCGTGCATCGCCCGACGCGATCGCACCCGTCGCCGGCACGATGCTGGAGCTGTTGACGAAGACGGGACGACCACCCTCGTTCGCGAGATTGAACCGAATCACGGGCGCGAAGTTGAGATCGACGAAGCTGCTCTGATTCAGGTTGACGCCGTAGGTACCCTCGACGGTCATGCTGAACCGATTGTTGAGAATCGGCCCGTTCCACTGGAGGTTGCCGCGCACGCTCTTGCGATCCTGATAGTCCGGCGAGAAGAGCGTGACGTTGGGCGCATTGCTGGCGAACACGCTTCCGATCGAGCCGTCGGCGCACTGCGTCGGAATGCTCCCCGGATTCGAGAGGTACTGATCCCACTGCGGAATCGGCGCGGCGCCGCCGACGCAGCTGAGCTGTTGCACGGCGCCTGGCAGACCGGAGTTGTCGATCGAGCCGCCGATGACCGAGGCGCTCGGCGTGTTCTGGAAGACACCGACGCCGCCGCGCACCACCGTACGCGGCCCGCGCACCGCGCCATCGAACGCCGCGATCTGCGGCGCTTCACCGATCGTCTTCGAGAAGCCGATTCGCGGGCTCAGGTAGATGCGGTTCGGCACGACGTCATTGCGCACGTTGTAGAGACGCGAGACGTCGGCGTTGAAGGCTGGCACCGCGGAAAAGTGATTGCCGTCGATGCGAAGACCGTACTGGAATTGCAGGTCCGCGTTCTTCTTGTACGAATCGCCGAGCGAGATGGCGCCGACGGTTTCACTCGCGCTCTGCACGCGCGGGGAGAGCTGTCGCGTGTAGGAGGCTGGTCGATTCGCCTGCAGATCGGCCAGCGAGTTGAAGAAGAAGGTACCCAGGGCGTTGGTGGTCTGATCCTGCTCGTAGCCGTCCTGCCGCAGCTCGGTCGCGAGCTTGAGCCGGTGCTTGTTGTCCTTGCTGAACCACGAAAGCTGGTTCGCTCCGCCGACGCTGATGTTCGCGCTCATCGTGCTCAGGCTGGAACTGCCGCCGAAGCCGATGTTGCGAACGCCACTGGTGCCGTCAGCGAAGGTCGAGTTCACGAGGACGCTGCCATTGGGAAGCAGCGTGTATGGCGTTCCGTAGTTGCGGCTCGCGTTGAAGTTGAGGCTGCTCTCGCTCAGGATGGTGTTGTTGATATACGCCGTGTGGCTGCCCTGCAGGCCGCCGCCGTAGTTCGTGCGGTCGCCGCTATGTGCGGGAAGCTCGGACGTGAGCGACTGACCGACGGGCGTCTGCTTGTTCCAGTTGCCGTTGAATGTCAGGTTGAAGGTCTGACCCGAACTCGAGCCCGGAGGCGTGAGGTTCATGCTGCCGAACACCGAGCCCTGATCGCTCAGCCGATCGTTTGGAATGCCGCCGCCAATCGTGGACGGAATGTTGGCGAGTTGCGCGATCGTGAGAAGTCTCGCCACGGAATCCGCCGAGATGCCGGTGGCCTGGAGGCCAACGGGATCGGTATTGATCAGCGTCTGAAGATCGTTGGCGCGACGGCCGAGCTGGTACGACACGTTGTAGAACGCCTTGTCCATCACGATCGGACCGGAGACGGCGCCGCTGAGCGAGAGATTACTGTATTGCTGTCCGAGCGCACGCGCCGCACGGTCCGTCCACTGGAGCTTGGGCGAATCGACGTTGAGGCTCGTGCTGCGCCGAATGAAGTTGGATCCGGATCCCGGCTGGATGTTGAACTGTCCGCCGCTGAATCCACCGCGGCTCACATCATACGGTGTGGTGATGAGCGTCGTGGTGACGATCGCGTCACGGGGAACAGTCGAGCTGCCGAAGTTCTGCCCGTTGAGCGTGGTCGTATTCTGGTCGGCGGAAAGTCCGAGAACCGAAAAGCCGGCCGGATCACCGTCGGCGCCAGTGACCGGTGTGACGCCAGGGATCGATGCAGCCATCGCATTGAGGTCGCCGGCCAGCGCAGCGCTCACGGCCGACGCGTTGGCCGTCTGCTCGTTACCGCTGATGTCGGACGGCTTGTCGTTTCTGTTCACGCGTCCGCGTTCGGCAACGGCCTTCATCGTGTCGAGCATCACCATTCGCTCAAGTCGTGCATCCGCAACGAGGATGTCCTGGTCGGCGGTGCGCTTGACCTCGAAGCGCTTGGGTGCGAAGCCGATCGCGGTGGCGTTGAGGAAGTAGTCGCCCTCACCACCGGGAAAGGTGATGGTGAAGCGTCCACTCTTGTCGGTGCGCGCGGTGCGGTTCACACCACCTTGTACGGAGGTCGCGGTGACGTTCGCGTTTTGGATGGGGGCATTGTCCGGACCGGCGATGAGGCCGCGGATGACGTCGACCTGCTGGGCGGCGGCCTGGGTCGCCGCTGCGACAAGCGCGAAAAGAGCGGCCACTACTATAGCGGTGCGGCGGGACACGGGGGCGTGCGGGAAGGGGGGATAGGAACTACCGGCCTCGACGCCCGGTTTGACACCCGAATTCTGGAAAAGGTGCCTTCCCTTATTACGTAGGGGATGGGCGGAGCGTTTGATATCTAACCGGCTGAGCACACGGCTCAGCACAGCATATATCCAACGGCGCTGTCTCCCCGTGGGTTCCACACCACTAGATTGGAGCATGGTTACTCGGCGCCTGATGCTTGTGGCCACGATCGCGCTCACCGGTTGCGCGCCGCGGTCGGCTGTCATGCGGTCCGGCGCTCCGAGCGACGCGGCAGCGGCACGGTACGACACCATCCGTCCGCTCGCCACGCTCAGCAAAGGGTGGAATAGAATTCCCGGCCGGTTCGGCACTGGGTGCGCGCACGACTCGACCTTCGTCTTTCGCGTGCGGCCCGGGCTGCCGGACAAGGTGATGATCTTCCTCAACGGTGGCGGCGCGTGTTGGCGCGCGCAGGAATGCGATCCGCGCGGAAGGCCGACATACACGATGACGTCGGATTCAGCCAACGATGCGTCGGTACGCTCGGGGATCTTCGACGTCGCGAACCCGGCGAACCCGGTGCGCGATTTCACGATGGTGTTCATTCCCTACTGCACCGGCGACGTACATCTCGGCACGCGCGAGGTGGAGTACAAGTCGCATCACGGGAAGGGGGCAACGCGCACGTTTGCCGTTCGTCATGGCGGCGCCGCGAATGTCGAAGCGGTGCTCGGCTGGGTGTACACGAACCTTCGCAGTCCGCGCGTCGTGTTCGTGACGGGAGTCAGCGCTGGAGCAGTCCCATCTCCGGTGATCGCCGCGAAGGTCGCACGCCACTATCCGCGCGCGCGCGTCGTGCAGCTCGGCGACGCAGCCGGCGGATATCACGCCCCCGCAGTGCCGAATCTTCTCGCCGGTTGGGGAGCAACGGAGTATCTCCAGGACGACGCGGCCTTCCGCTCTCTCGACTCTGCGGACTTCAGCTTCGAGCGCCTGTACGTGGCCTCAGCGCGTGCGGCGCCACGGGTTCACTTCGCTCAGGTGAATACGGCGGAAGATGCAACGCAGTTGTACTTCCTCTCGCTGCTCGGCATCAAGGGGACGCCGCTGGTGAATCTTCTCGCGACGGATCTCGCGGAGGTGCGTGACGGCGTGCCATGGTTCAGGACATACACGGCGCCCGGAAAGGTGCACACGATACTGCGGTCGAACGCGATGTATTCGACGACGGTAGATGGCGTTCTGTTTCGGGAGTGGCTGGATGGGTTGGTGAATGGCGAGAGCGTGGAGGACGTTGGAGAGAAGTTGCTGGCCGCAAAGCGTTAGGCGGGTTCCGCGGTCGGGCTATCTCATCACAGTCCCGCCGTGAACGTGAACGCGACCACCCGTATCCCATCACGCGCTCTTCAGCCGCACTATCATCTTGCCTGTGTTCCCTCCGTCGAACAGGCCGAGGAACGCCGCAGGCGCCGACTCGATACCCTCGAAGATCGTTTCCTCCCACTTGATTCGCCCTTCGGCGAGCCAGCGGCCCATGTCGGCGAGGAAAGCGGAACGGCGATCTTCGTGATCGCCGACGATGAAGCCGCGCATCGTCAGTCGCTTGCCGATGGCGAGTGCCAGATTGCGTGGTGCGCACGGCGGCTCAGTCGCGTTGTACTGGCCGATCATTCCGCAGAGCACGACACGCCCTCGCGGATTCATCGCCGCGAGTGCTGCCTCGAGCTGCGCGCCTCCCACATTGTCGAAGTAGACGTCGATGCCGTTCGGCGCGAGCTCACGCAGTATGCGCGCCGGATTGTCCGTCGTCTTGTAGTCGAAGGCCGCGTTCACCCCGGCAACCTTCTCGAGCCACTCGATCTTCCTGGCGGATCCCGCGGAGCCGATGACGGTGCAGCCTTTGATGCGCGCAATCTGAACGGCGATCGACCCCACCGCGCCTGCCGCGGCGGACACGAACACGATGTCCCCTTCTTTCAGCGCACCGATGTCGAGCAGGCCGACGTACGCGGCGAGTCCGGTCATGCCGAGAGCACCAAGGTACGCCGGCAGCGGCGCAAGCGTTGAATCAATCTTCTGGAATTTCCTGGCCGGCGCGACCACGCGCTCTCGCCAACCATACCGATGCAAGACGTAGTCGCCCGCGGCCAGTGCGCTGCTGCGCGACATGAGAACGCGGCCGACCGCTGCGCCGTCGAGCGGCTCGCCGATCTTGAATGGCGGCACATAGCTTGGCCGATCATCCAATCGGCCGCGCATGTATGGATCGACGGACATGAACAGATTCTCGACGAGGACCTCTCCCTCCGTCGGCTCGCCGAGCGTCACCTCCGAAATCTCGAAGACGGAGAGAGAAGGACGACCGACTGGACGACGCGCGAGCCGGACTTCGCGAAAGGTCTTCTCCTTCTGATGCAGCGTCACGCGTCCACCTCCTCATGGTGACTTGGGCGATCGTGGATCGGGCCGCGCCGTTCGCGCAGCATTCCAGCGTTTCGCCCCGTGCTCACCGCCGCGATTTCCGCGACGATCGAGAGCGCGATCTCATCCGGCGTCTCTGCGCCGAGATCGAGTCCGACGGGAGAGTGCACGCTCGGTGGCAATGTCGCGTCGGGACCTGAGAGGCGTGCCCCGAGCAGCTCGACCGTCCGTTTGCGAGGACCGAGGACGCCGATGTAGCCGGCGCCCGCGTCGAGCATTGCGTGGAGATAGGCGCGATCGTGGGAGGCGGCGTGCGCCATCACCACGGCCATCGTGCGCTCGTCCATGGTAACACGACCGCTCAGCGCGGTCGTGTCCTGCGAGAGATTCGCACACACGACTGCGCGCGCGTCGGGAAATCGTGCGGCGGTCGCAAAGCTTGGCCGGTGATCGACGACCGTGACGTGCCATCCCATCAGCGCTGCCAGTCGCGCGAGAGGAATCGCGTCCGTGCCGCCGCCGCAGATGACGAGCCGAGTTGCAGGCCGAATGACCTCACGCGCGACGTCGGTCTCGTGCTCGAGGAGCGCGCGGTCGCCCTCGATGATGTCGCCGCCCTCGCCGAGGAGGAGCCGCGTTCCGACTGGCGGATGACCGGTGTCCGAGCGCAGCAGCGTCAGCAGCGTGACGGCATCGCGTCGCTCGGCAAGTCGCTCGTAGAATGCGATCAGATCGTCGAGTGCCGCACTCGCAAGCGGCTCGAGCAGCAAATCGATGATTCCCTGGCAGCCCATGCCAAGCCCGAGCAGCATCTCGTCCGACGCGCGGGTGTCATAGCGTACGAGCTCGGCGCGTCCCCCCGAGAGCACGTCGGGCGCGCGAGCAACGATGTCGGCCTCGAGACAGCCGCCGCTCACCGCGCCGATCGTTTCGCCACTCGCGGTCACGATCATGCGGGCGCCTGCTCCGCGATACACGGAGCCTTCGACGGCCATCACGGTGACGAGCACGACGCTTTCGCGCTGCGTGGAGGCGGCGGACAGGGCGTGGCGGATTCGGTCGAGCTCGCGCATCAGTATAAGATAGTTATTGGAGCTTGGCAGAGATGACACCCCGTAAGCCAAACGGTCGCGGCGCCACATGGCACCGCGACCGTATCAACAGCGGGTTCCGCTGTCCGGCTATCTCATCACATTCCCGCTGTGATCGTGAACGTGACGACCCGATTGCGCGGCGCGACCGGCGCGCCCGCAGTCGCGCTCAGCGTGTAGACGATCGGAAGCGCCATCGCGCTCACGCCGGAAATTCCGGTGACGACATCCGCCGAGGCGATTCCGAGGTTCTTCGAACCCGCGCTGGCCGCGCCGGCTGGCGCAGCGAGCGAGACCGCCAGCGACACACCAGATGGCATCGGCTCATCGAGCGAGGCGGCGATCTTCTGGTTCGACTCGTTCGTCGTGATCGCGAAGCTCGTTCCGCTCACAGAAGCGCTGGTCGGCGCTCTGTTGACGATTGCCGTCCGCACCATGATTGGGCTGGTTGTGCCTGAGACGGCCGCGTGGGACATCGACACCACGCTGAACGTCACGGTCTGGGTCGCGGTCTGAGCCAAAGGGCTCTCGGAAACCAGACCAAGGGCCAAGACACCCGCGAAAGCTGCGTCCAGTCGATAGAATCGCATGCTCTGCTCGCCTGATTAAGCGCCGGAGCGGGACGTCATCGTCCGAATCTCTCTGCTTAATCAGTATCGAACACATCGGTCAGTGTCAAGATAGATGTCCCGGAACTACCGATAAATCGCCAATTTGTCCGGTAAATCTGACCGCACGGTCGGAAAAATTGTCGCGCAGACGCATCACTTCGTTGGATTGACGCGCCGACAGTCGTCGAACGATTGTCGTTAAGCGAGAATCATCTCCGTATCGCAACTACTTCGGAAAGGATACCTCGAACCGAGTGCCTTTGCCGGGCTCACTCTCGACCTCCAAAGAGCATCCCATGCTCTCCGCCAAGGCCCTTACGATCGGCAAACCCAGCCCGACGCCTTCGTAGTGGCGGCTCGTCGAGCCGTCCACCTGGGTAAAGGGCTCGAAGATCGTGGCGAGCTGGTCAGGATAGATCCCGATTCCACTATCCTCGACCACGAGGCTCCCCGGCGCCGTCTCTCCATTCCGGCGCGCTACGGTGACGACCACGCTACCGCGAGTGGTGAACTTGACGGCGTTGCAGATAAGCTTGTCGAGCAGCTTCGCGAGCTTCATCGGATCCACGCGAATCAGGTCATACGATTCCACTTTCAGCGTAATCTCGAGTCGTTTGCGCTCGGCCGTCTCGCGCCACTTGCCGACCAATTCCTCCGCGATGGCAGCGACGTTCATGTACGGCGGAATGGGCACATCGCAGACTTCTCGCGTGATCGAGATCGCGACGAGATCCTCGACGAGGCCGAGCAGGCGCTCGCCGTTAGTCCGGATCGCCTCGAGCATCAAGAGGTCCGCAGGGCGCTGGTTGCCGGTTCGATTCTCCTTGAGCACGCGCGAGAATCCGATGACCGAGTTGAGCGGCGTCCGCAGTTCGTGGCTCAACCGCTGGACGATGGCGTGATGCTCTGTCGGCGTCGCGCGCGACGCCTTCCTGTGCGATGCCTTGAGGGTCACGGTGGGCGGCTCGTTCTCGAAGCGGAGGGCGATACTCATTTCCTGGCCGGGTTGGAGTTACCTTCGATCATCTGAACGGCGCGCCGGCGTGGCACCGAACGGAACGCAATCTGACGTGTAACGGCGGGCTTTACACTGACTTCGATTTCCGCGGGCTCCCACCGGGTGCCCGCATGTGGCTCGCTCATGACCTTGAGCACGTACGACCCGCTGGCAACCTCGGCGAAGCGATAGCTGCCCGTTTCATCGGTGGTGGTGTAGAGCGTGTCGCGCACACCCACGAGCATGAGCGACACGTCGTTCAGCGGACCAGCATCGGCCAGGGAATCCGGTGCGTTCTCCAGACCAGTGCGCGCGACGGACATGTGGCGCACTGTGCCTTCCACGATTCCGGCGCGCTCCAGCGCAAGCGCGAAAGTGGTCGGAACCCGACGTGCGCTGTCCACCCGCACCGTCGGGTCGCCGGTGAAGACGGTCGCGGCCTGCGCGGTCTGTTGCGCGAGGGAGAGACGATACTCGCCAGCGGGAAGACCGGCGAATGCGACGCGTCCCTCATCGTCGGTGATCGCGGCCTGAGGTCCAAGCCGCACAAGCGTACCGGCGATTCCACGCCCCGTCTCCTGATCCACGACGCGCCCGCGAACGCGGCCAGCAGAGCGGGTGCGCCCGACCGGCATCTGTAGCGGCATGGAGTACTCGATGAATGCGACCTCGCGGCCGCGCGCGTCGTTGGCGGTGCCGGCCACGCGTACGCGCAAACTCACCGTGGAGCCCGTCGGCAGGGACTGCGAGAGTCCGGCGTCGAGCTGCGAGAAGCGCTCACCGGTTGAGAGGATCGACGTCCGGAAGCCGTTGAACGTGATGTGCGTGCTGGGACCGAGCTGCAGGCGCCCGTCGCCACCGAGGGTGACGATGCCGTCGGCGCCACGCGTCATGGACATGCCCTTGCTCGTTTCTCCATAGAGCGAGAGCGAGTTCACGCCAACTTCTGCGCTCGCACCGAGCGAGAGTTCGTGGTACCCGTGCCGGTCGGCCAAGCTACTCGACGCGATGCCGGCTCCGGCTCCGCCCCAGAAGCGCATCGCGCCAACGGTCTGCTCGGCGCGCGCGAGCAGGCCGCGCTGCAACTCGTCGTTGCGAAACGACGCGAAACTGCTCGTCCGCGTCTGCGCGGAGTACTGAAGGCTGTAGCGCGTCGCGTACTCCATCGCCACCGTGGACGACCGGAAGTACTGCGGCGCGATGAGGCCCAGGCTCGCGCCGCTGACAAGATGCGACCCGACTGACGCGGTGAACTGCAGGTCGCTCGTCGCCCGCGCGGACAGGCTGGCGTAGTCGTGATCGGCGCCGCGAGTGATGCCGGCAAAGCGATCGTCCGCCGCGATGTGGCCAATATCGTAGTGCACCCGGTCGCCGCCGCCGCTAAAGTGCACCGTGGTCGCGGCGCCGCGGCCGAGCGGGCCGTTGCTTGCGGCAACTTCCAGCTCGACCTTCGTCTCTCCGGGCGGACTCAGTGTGAGTCCGGTGCCGAGGATCTGGCCGGCAAAGATTCCGCCGGTGCGCGTCAGGCCGCTCACTGTGAGCTGCGGCTCGGAAAACATGTCCGAGGCGCGCGCACTCACATAGGCGCCGCGTTCAACGGGCGAGTCAGGCTGAAAGCGAAAGCGCTGCGCGAAGGCGCCGGCGCCCAGCGCGCCCTCCTGCACATCGACGCCGCCACCGAAGCCCATCTGTCCGCTGCTCGACAGTGACGAGGCGCGGTAGAGCGCATCGCCGGCGCGCGCGGTATAGTTCGCGCCTTTGAGCTCCACGCGGTATTCGTCCTGATCGCCGAACTGCGAGGCCTTGCCTGGCGATCCGCGCAGCACGAAGGCGAGCTGCTCGCTCCCGCCTTCGCGAAGCAGGCCGTTGCCGATCAGCTCGTAGGGCGACACCCCCGCCGCCGCGTTCGCAGCGCGCAGACGGAGCTGCGATGCGACCCGGTGAAGCGGCTCCGATGCGTTGGCCTTTTGTACGATCAAAACCCGTGTCGACGCAAAGGCGGTTACCGACGTGTCGGACTTGTCGGAGACGTACAGTTCCAGCACGTCATCCTCTGCCTGCAGCCCCTTCGTCCGAGTCGCGACCCGGACGACCAATGGCAGGGATGCGCCGGCGGCGAGCGTCATCTGCGTGGAGTCGAGCGCGATGGAGCCGTCGAGCAGACTCGTGCCGCGCAGCATGACCGTCGTCCGGACGTTGCCGCGGTTCTTGAGGAGGAAGGCCGCGCGGTAGGTGTCGCCCGACACGGCGTAGGTCGGCCGATTGGTGGGCGACAGATCCAGGCCGCGTACCACGCTCACGTCCACAGCGAGCGAGTCGCGAACGACCACATTGCCGGCGGAATCCTTCGCCGAAAGCCCGATGACGTACCGGCCCGCCGGTGCGCGCGCGGGAACCCGGACGCTCACGATCCAGCTGTCGGTCTCGCCGGCGGCGAGCGCGAACGGCATTGCGCCGACCGGCGCCGACCAGTCCGCGGGAATGGTGATGCTCGGGACGAGCGCGACACGTTTGGCGGTGCCGTTCGTGATGCGGAGCGCGGTGGAGATCGTGGCGGCGGGCGCGGCGACGATGGCCGCCGTGTCCCGCGCGGCAACGCTCACGCGCTGCGCGGAGGAGGGAATGGCCCCGGCCATGACGAGCGCAAGCAGCGCGTAGCGAACCGGGAGGCGCATCATTCCGCTCAGAAATTCAGCTTGTACTGCGCGGCAAACACGGCGTCGTCACCCGAGTCGGCGAAGACGATGGCCTTGTAGCTGCCGGCGGGGAGTGCATCGAACACGAAGCGCTGCTTCAGCGAAGTGCCCGGGTAGAGCAGGCCGCGCTGCTGCTCTCGGCGGCCGCGCAGCACACCCGCGGCGTCGTAGAGCTCGATCCACAGATTGGGGCGGTAGGCGCGCTCGCCGGTGTTCTCCACGTCGAGCTCGAGGACGCGGTGCCCGGTGGAATCCTTGGTGAGCACCTGGTTCGCGAAGGCAACCTTGCGCGAGCCGGTCGTGGGAAGATGCGTGGCGAGCTGCACGGCATAGCGCACGACGGCGCCGATGCCAACCCGCTTGGCGGCGGCGGCCGGCGGTGCGGTCGTCGCGCCTTCAATCATGATGGTGCTCCAGTACGTGCCGCGCAGTGTGTCGATCGCGGGGACGGTAATGGTGTACCCAAGCGTGATCTCGCCGGAGGGCGGGACGACGACCAATGTGGCCGAGGGCTTGACCCATTTCGCGTTCGAGCGCGGGGTCGTGCCCGGTTCGTCGAAGTGCGAGGTGCCGTCGGCAAAAAAGAGGTAGTCCGACTTG
>Ga0209638_1001518_pt1 | contig 14766 bp, 12 predicted proteins | sample BarGraNGADG00211_FD_184490 | JGI IMG/M metagenome (GOLD analysis project Ga0209638, IMG submission 184490) | Arctic peat soil microbial communities from Barrow, Alaska - Barrow Graham LP Ref core NGADG0002-211 (SPAdes) (version 2) | ecosystem: Environmental > Terrestrial > Soil > Wetlands > Peat... | reverse complement strand
ACCCATTCCACCGTTGGCAAGATATGACTGGTGGCGAAGTTCTTACGGCCTTCTGCGGCCGAGGCGTCGTCAGGCGGGCGCGCCCGGACCTATTCGCAGCGAACAGGTCGTGGGCATGGTCAGGACAACGGACACCCTCACCGACGCGACCGAGCTCGTGCCGGTGGCCTTGGCGACCTCGCGTTGCCTCTGGTTCGTCTTCGAAGCAAGACTGCGCGGGGCCATAGCCTTCTGCCCTTGGTGGCTGAGCGGCGATTCAGGTACACCGCGAGCGCATAGACGGCCGGATCGTGGCCCTGAGCTGAACCGTTCAATGGACAGCAGCAGCGCCCGTCTATCTGCTGACGGGCGCTGGCGTTCCACAGAGGATAGCCCGCTGAATCAAGACGGGTGCGTCCCATCCGGCATCCATCAGGCCTACATCCGGTACAGCAAGGGCCTGCTTCGACCAATCGACGTCGGCGACCTGGCTAACCACGTGCGTCGTGGGTGCTCGGGCACGCGAGTCCACGACGAACAGTGCCACGTTGCCCATGTCACCAGCTCGAAGACGAAGCCCACGAGCTCGCCGGCTCCGGAGCAAGATCGGGACGGCATATGCGGCCAGGAACATCACCGCAGCGACGGTCAGCGGCCAGTCGACACCGTCCGCCCAGCGCTGACGGACTCTGGTCATGGTGGGCCGCAAGTCGGTGGTCGCCAGCGGCCCTGCCCATTCTCCGAACGAGTCCTCGCGTCTGCTCTGCGGCGTTCGTGGTCAGGGTCCTACTTGTAGAACACCTTGACTCCGCCGTGACCTGAGCATGCGCCTTGGTGGTGGGCGGCGTAGGAGTACGTGCCGTCGTGGCACAGGGCTGTCGCACCGCCGCCCGGCGCGGGACGAGGCAAGGGAGCTGGCTGAGCGACGGATGGGGGGTTGGAGGTCGACTTCGCGGGGGTAGCACCGACGTAGGTCTGATAGGCAACCCACCAGTTGGTTGCGATGGCCCGCTGAGCCGTGGCCAGACTGATGGTGCCCTCACAGACCAGGCTATGAAGCTTGTTCTCGATGACGTCCTTGACCCGAGCACCCTCGGAGGTGTTATAGGGCTCCGGCCACAGGTTGGCTTCCGCGTCCGGCGCGCCCCCGATCTCCAACGAGATGAGGTGGTCCTCCTCGTAGTCACCGGTCGTGGTATCACCCTCGTAGGCGTAACCGGACGCGAGCTGCTCCACCTTGAGTCTGGTCGTGACCGATGGGGATGGCCGCACTGTCGCGGTCCATCCCGACACGCAGATCGTGCGGCCAATGTTGGCCTGGCTGACCGCCGGATTGACCGCCCCCGGTGTGCGTGCGGAGTTCGGTAGGACGGCACCGGCACCGTTGACCGTGATCCCGCCGGCTGGCCGGGCGGGGACCGGACCTGCTGTGACTGCCAACTTCGGCGGTGCTGTGGTCGGCGGACGGCTCACCGAGGCACTGGTTGGTGCGCTTGGGCTTTCGGTTACGGCACTGGTCGAACGCTGTGCGGGAGTGGCGACATTGCTGCCCGAAACGGCCCCGGTCCCGGCGCAGCTTCCGGTGAGAAAAACCAGCAGACAAGCCACGGACCGCAAGGCGATGCCCCGAGGGTTACAGCGATACCTCGTCACATCGATTCCCTTTGTCCACGTGCGCCGCTGACCCTGCCCCTGCATTTCGGGTGCACCCGCAGGATAGGTAGAGAAGGCTCTGTGCCGCTCGACGAAGGGAATATAGGTTGGATCGCCTCGGTCGAGGTCGAGGCGACCTACAAGATGGCAGAGCGGATGTCCACCGCAGCCGTTCAATGACCTTATCCTCGCGGCCTCGCTAGGCCACCGGGTCCGGCTGCCGCGCGAGGACAGACCGGAGGTAGCGGACCCGACGGTCGAGCATGTCACGGCAGGGCCGATGCCGCCCAGTCTTGGTACAGGGGCACTTGTCGTCCTGCTGGCTGGGTCTGGCGAATCGGGGAGCCTCTCGGGCTGAACATCTCCGACTTGGACTTCGTTGGCCGAACCACCGAGGCCGAAAGTCAAAGCGCGCGAGGACGCCGCGGCTAAGGCTCGACCCCAGGTCGACACCCATGCGGTACGGCGCTGCGCGCGAGCGCACGGGTCGCTGGCAGCCCCCGATGAAGGTCGTCAGACGCGCCTCGGGCACGCTTCGGTCGTCATCACGCTCAACACCTACAGGGCACCTGTGGTCGGGCGAGGGCGACCTCACGAGGGCCGTCATGTGACGCGGCGTTCGGACCTCTTGGACTCTGTGCGGGCCAAGGCATCCGCGGCAGGGTAGACGGGGCAGGTCAGCGGCTCGCGCAGGTGCTGAAGCTCACTTCCACCGGAAGTGCACGAAAACGCGGCCGAAGTTGTTCGAGTCCTTCTCCACTCGGTGGTAGAGGGCCTTGATCTCCTTTTGGTCTAGGAAGCGCAGAACATGTTTCTTCAGGGCGCCCGAGCCCTTGCCGGGGATGATCTCGACCAGAGGTGCCTTCTTGAGGACTGCCTCGTCGATGATGGCGCGCAGTGCGCGGTCGATGTCGCCGCCGTGGTTGTAGATGTCATGCAGGTCGAGCTTCAGTTTCATGTCGCCATCGGCTTTCGGCCCCATGCGGAGACCATCGGGGAGGTGGCAAGGTCCAGACGGCCAGTGCCAATGTTGAGAAGGTGCTGCTCAAGCTCAGCCTTGGTGGCGATCCCGGCTGCGATCAGAGGGTCGCGGATCTGCTCGACGGTGGCTCGCTCAAGCTCGGCGCAAGCCGGCCCGCCCATCGGGAAGTAGCCGTCGGACTCCACCTCGCCGAGTCCGGCGCTTCGCAAGAGCCTTGGCAGTGTCCTGCCGTACGCCAGGTCGACGCCGCGCTCTGCGAGTAGCGTCCGGAAGCCGTGCTTCAGTTTGTTCGCCAGCTCCTGCTCGGCGCCGAACTCGTCCGGGCAGACCAGCGGCTGCAGCCCAGGATCGGCTTCCTCCAGCAGCAACCAGCCACCGGGTTTGAGGGCGGCGACCATCGAGGCCAGTGCCTGCGCGCGCTGTGCCAGGTGAACCAGCACCAGCCGGGCGTGCACCAGATCAAAGAAACCCGCCGGGGGCGGCTCTGCGCCCACGTCATGACGTCGGACCTCGTAGGTGGCAGCCGCGCCGCCCAGCCATGAGGTGTCGATGTCAGTTGCCAGAACGTGTCCCTTCGGGCCGACCTGTGCCGCGAAGAAGGCCGGCACGCTCGGGCTGCCTGCGCCGACCTCCCACACCCGCCATCCGTAGGTGAGTCCCAGCGCGCGGGCGTGCCGGAACGTGGAGGGGTTGAACAGCACCGAAAGCGCATCGAGCCGCTGCTCGGCCTGCGCCTGCTGGTTGTCGAGCAGGTATTTCTCGCTTCGGTTCACGTTCACATCTTGCGCCTTCGACATATGGCGGGCTAGGAATCGCGCGGGTAAGCTACGCTTGCCTATGTTACCGGCGGGTAAATTGAGGGGTGGCCGTGGCTAGAGGGCACGTACACACGGCGATGCTGAGCGGGCACGAGTTCTGGTATCTGGACAGCGGCGATGGCCCGGCGGTGATGTTCATTCACGGGCTGACCAGCTCGCACCGCAACTGGGTTCATCTGGTCCAGAAACTTGACACCGATCATCGAGTGGTGGCGCCAGACCTCTTCGGCCACGGCGCGTCGGACAAGCTCATGGGGGACTACTCGCTGGGGGCGCACGCAGCTACGCTGCGGGATCTGCTCGATCGGCTCGACATCGATCAGGTGACCCTAGTGGGGCATTCCTTCGGTGGCGGCATCGCGATGCAGTTCTGCTACTTGTTTCCCGAGCGGGTCGAGCGTCTTGTCCTGGTCGCCAGCGGTGGCCTGGGACGGTCCGTGAGCCCGCTGCTGCGCGCTGCCACGCTGCCGGGGGCAGGATTCCTCCTGCCGCTGATCGCATCCGGTTGGGTGCGCGGGCGAGCCGAAGCCGCCGGACGGATCCTTAGCAGTACAGGTTGGCGGGCGAGTTCGGATACGACCGAGATCTGGCGCGGGTTCACGTCGCTGGCCGACGCCGACACTCGACGAGCCTTTCTCGCCACAACTCGCGGCGTCATCGATCCAGGGGGGCAGACGGTGACTGCCCATGATCACCTTCCCATGGCCATCCAGGTTCCCACCCTGGTTGTCTGGGGTACGAAGGACCGGATGATTCCCGCGTGGCACGCGACCACCGCGCACGAGGTCATCACCGACAGCCGTGTTGTGCTGTTTGAGGGTGCTGGACATTTTCCGCACCTGGACCAGCCTGAGCGGTTCGCGCAGCTCCTCAGCGATTTCATGAAGCGATGAGGTCGCTCGGCAACCCCGTTGGGGCGTTCGACGTCAGCTCAGGGTTTGACTACGCCACAGGTCGATACCACCCTCAATTGCGTGGTTGTCGATCTCAGCCAGCTCCTGCGAGCTGAATTCGAGGTTGTTCAGCGCGGCGATGTTCTGTTCCAGCTGCTTGACCGATGAAGCACCGACCAGGACCGAGGTGACGCGCTTGTCGTGGGCTATCCAGGCAAGCGCCATCTGGGCCAGCGACTGGCCACGGCGTGCGGCTATCTCATTCAGGGCCCGGATGTGGGTGAGGTTCTGATCAGTCAGCAGATCCTTGGACAGTGACGAGTTCTCGGCCATCCGTGAGTCGGGCGGAATACCGTTGAGGTACTTGTCGGTCAACATGCCCTGCGCCAGCGGTGAGAACGCGATACACCCGGCGCCGACCTGTTCCAAGGTGTCCAGCAGGCCACCTTCCACCCAGCGGTTGAGCATCGAGTAGGAGGGCTGGTGGATGAACAGTGGTGTGCCAAGCTCGGTCAGGATCTGGGCAGCTCGGGCGGTGCGCTCCGCATTGTACGAGGAGATACCTGCGTACAGGGCCTTGCCGGACCGAACAGCGGTGTCCAGTGCCCCCATAGTTTCTTCCAGCGGTGTCTGTGGGTCAGGTCGGTGAGAGTAGAAGACGTCGACGTAGTCGACACCCATCCGCTTCAGGGACTGGTCCAGGCTTGCCAGCAGATACTTGCGGGACCCGAATTCCCCGTAGGGGCCCGGCCACATGTCGTAGCCGGCCTTGGTGGACAGAAAGAGCTCGTCGCGGTAGGGCAAGAAGTCCTGGCGCAGGATCGTTCCGAAGTTGGCCTCGGCTGAGCCGTAAGGCGGACCGTAGTTGTTGGCCAGGTCGATGTGACACACACCGAGGTCGAAGGCGCGGCGCAGGATCGCCCGTTGGGTATCTCGTGAGTGGCCGTCTCCGAAGTTGTGCCACAACCCCAAAGAGATAAGAGGAAGCTTGACCCCGCTTCGTCCCACCCTGCGGTAGCTCATTGACTGGTAGCGGTCCTGTGCGGCGACATGTGTCATGAGGCGCATTCTCGCAGCCTCACCTGGCTGGCTGATCCCCGGCAGCTCAGCGGACCACGGCGACCGGGCAGGTGGCCCGTTTCAGGATGCGACGACTGACCGACCCAAGCAGCAGCCCGATGAACCCGCCACGTCCCCGAGATCCCACGGCGAGCAGGCTTGCGCCCTTGGACTGCTCGAGGAGCTCGACGACAGGATCACCGCGCACGACGTGGGGGTGAACCAGAACATCTGGGTATTTCTGCGACCAGCCGGCCAACAGCCCGGAGACCAGGGTCTCCTCCTGGTTCGCGATCGCGGTCCAGTCGCCGGTCCAGGGCTCGCCCCCACTGACGATCTCAACTGGCTCCCACCACCAGGTGTGCACGGCGGTGAGGCTGCTGCCTGTTGATGCGGCGTAGGCGAACGCATAGCCGGTTGCTGGCTGGGAAGCCTCGGAGCCGTCCACTCCGACCACGACGTGTCCTGATCCGACGCCGTGCGTGCCGTTTTCGCGGACGACCACGACCGGGCAGCTGGCGTGGATGGCTACATGATCGGAGACAGAGCCGATTAGGGCAGTAGGTATGGCGGAGTGGCCGTGGGACCCCACGACGACGGTTTCGGCGATTTTGGAGGCCGCAATCAGGGTGGTTGGGGCGAAACCGGTGACGCTATGGGGTGTTGTCTCAACCTCGGTCCTCATCGTCGCGACGATGTCCATCGCTACGGTGAGGACGGGATCTCTGCTCGCCGGGGACTCTTTGGTGCCGAGCTGCTGCTTGTCGGTGAGCACCGGCTCGTTCTCCAGTGCATGCACCAGGTGCAGAGGCCGCCCGGTTCGTCGGGCCTCGTTGACGGCCCAACGCAGGGCGAGGTCGCTGGAAGGGGAACCGTCCACGCCGACAACGACGCTGCCGCGGGTGATCTGATGGGTGCTCATGGTGGGCTCCTTGGTACGACGCCATGTTCCTAGGGCGACACCAGCATGGCCGCCCGCGAGCTCGGCCGCATCAGCCGTGGGTGTCTTGGTGCCAGAAAACTTGAAGAGTCCGTAGCCCCGGGCCGTCCGAGCGATGTCAGCCACGGCTTAGGCTCAAGTAATGGCGACCCCGACTGCAGAGATAAATGGAGTGCCCAGCGCGCCCGCGGCGCTGGCGGGCTCCGCGGATCTGCCAGAGCGTCTGGGGTACCGGCTCAAGCGGCGGGCTCTGGGTCCGCCGCTGACCACCGACCAGCTCGAGCACGAGACGCTGTCAAAGAAGCTCGCTCTCGGCGTTCTCTCCAGCGACTGCATCTCCTCCTCGGCTTATGGGTCTGAGGAGATCCTGCTCATCCTGCTGCCGACGTTCGGGATCGCCGCATATTCGTTGCTCCTGCCGATGACGCTGGTCGTTCTTGTCGTCCTGGTACTGGTCACCCTGTGCTACCGGCAGGTCGTCATGTTGTACACCAAGGCAGGTGGCTCCTACGTCGTGGCGCGGGAGAACTTCGGCCCCATAGTCGCCCAAGTGGCTGCTGTCGCGCTCATGGTCGACTACATCGTCACCGTGGCCGTCCAGTCCGCTGCCGGGACCAACGCGGTCACCTCCGCGATTCCGTCGCTGGCGCCATACAACCTAGAGATAACCGTCGCGGTGGTGCTGATCCTGTTCTTCGGCAACCTTCGTGGGCTACGCGAGGCAGGTCGAACGTTCGCCTTCCCGACATTCTTCTTCGCCGGTTCCATGACGGTGGTAATTATCGGTGGGCTGGTGCGAGAGGTAATCGGAGACCTGCCGCACTATAACCCTGTCACCGCCCCTGGAGCTTTCCCGATGGGCCACAGCACTGCCTTGCTGAGCTTCGGCGCCATCTACATCCTGCTGAAGTCCTTCGCCAACGGGGGGTCATCGCTGACCGGGCTTGAGGCGATCTCCAACGGTGTCAGCACGTTCAAGACCCCGCGGGGCCTGAACGCCCGCAAGACCCTGGTGGTGATGAGCTGCATCCTGGGCTTCCTTGTCGCGGGAGTGTCGTGGCTGGCCCACGAGACGCATGCGGTCGCCTACCAAACCGGCTCGCCCACTGTTATCTCCCAGGTTGCCAAGGCGGTGCTGGGGACCAGCGCAGCCGGGCACGTTGGCTTCCTGCTGGTTCAGCTGGCCACCATGCTGATCCTCTACACCGGAGCAAACACTCCCTTCAACGGGTTTCCCTTCCTTGCGAACTTCGTTGCCGCCGACGGCTTCCTGCCCCGCTGGCTGACCAAACGCGGTCACCGCCTGGCCTTCTCCAACGGGATCGTCGTGCTGACGGTCGCCTCGCTCGCGCTGCTGCTGGGAACGGGTGCGCACGTCGACAAGCTGGTGGCGTTCTATGCGATTGGTGTCTTCACCGGCTTCACCTTGGCCGGCTTCGGGATGGCCAAGCACTTCAGGACCTTCCGGGGTCCGCGTTGGAAGTCCAAGGTCGCGCTCAACAACGTGTCGGGCGCAGTCTCGGGCCTGGTCGTGCTCATCTTCGCGGTCACCAAGTTCACCGAGGGCGCCTGGCTGGTTGTTCTTATCTTCCCAGTCATGGTCATCGTCCTGCTACGGCTGCACCGGGCCTACGACCGGGAGGCAGCGTTGCTCGAGGCTGTGCCAAGTGCCCAGCCGGTTCTTCGCGCGGCCCGCAGCTGCGTCGTCGTACTGGTCGACTCGGTCGACCTCGCAGTCATCCGCGCCATCCGGTACGCCCATACGCTGCGGCCAAGCGAGCTGCATGTTGTGCACTTCGTCATCGACTCGAGCCACGCCACCGACCTGCGCAGCGCCTGGGACGCCCAGCCCGGGCTGGACCTGTCCCTGGAGCTCGTGGACTGTCCTGACCGCCGGCTGCCACGGGCCGCCCTCGAGCTCACCGAGCGGCTGATCTCCGACGGTGTCTCTACCCAGGTGACCATGCTGTTGCCCCGACGCTCCTACGGTGCGTTCCTGGGCCGCATGCTGCACGACCGGACCGCCGATGACATCGCTGCGGCCGTCTCGACCGTGCCCGGCGCAGTAGCCACCATCGTCCCCTACGACGCCACCAAACCCACGACGCTGCTGCGACGCAAGGCGTCCGGACATGGCCCGGGGGCGGGATCAGGCGTGGACCAGCCGACGCTGGTTCAGGGCGACGAAGGGAGCGACACGACGGTGCCGTCTGCGGCCGAAATCTTGGACCGGGGGGACCGGGTGGCCATCCAGAATGCCACGCACCGTCAGACAGCTGTCGTGCAAGGTCGCATTCGCTCCGTCGAGGTCTCTCCTATCTCGGGCAGTCCCGCCTTGCGCTGCGAGCTGGTCGATGACACTGGCGGGGTGACCCTGCTGTTCTACGGCCGGCGATCGATCGCCGGCATCGAACCTGGGGTACAGCTACGCGCTGAGGGCCGCATTGGCACCTACAAGGGACACCTTGCGATCGCCAACCCGTTGTACAGCCTGCTGCCTCGGGACCACGGCGAGTCGTGAGCGCCCTGTTCTGCGAGTGACTGCTGTCAGAGCGACGGATGGCCCGCCGCGTCGCCAACGGTCGCGGGCGTAGCCCCTGAGGGCGGGACGAGATGAGCATGGATCTCCGTCGTGAGCTGGTGAACGATCTTGGTCAGCTCAGTGTTGGCATGCAGCTCAAGCTCACTGGCGACGAAGTCGTGGTCTGCTTTGGCCTGTTGGAAGGAGGCTTGCCGGTTCTGCCCGATCATCACGAAGGTCGACAGGAAGATGGCCTCAAGGGAGACGATGAGCGTCAGGGTCGGCCATGGACTCTTCTCAAACACGAGCATCCACACGGCGAAGACCACCCCGTGCAGGTACACGAATCTCATCGACCCGGCGAAGGCAGTGATCGTGTCCGCAACTCGAAGCTGGAGCGTGGCCGACCTCCGCTCGGCCACGGCCAGAAAGGCCGGGTGCCTCTGCTGGGTGAACGGGATGTCGGTCATCTGCAGGTTCCTCTCGTCGGGCTCTGGATTGCTGAAGCAGTCTGCCGGTCAGTAGCCATAGTCAGTAACCATCCGTGCTCCAAAGGTATTGCCGATGCTCGTCGCGTGGACCCGGTATCGATCAGGAGGGGGCCGGGCCGTCGTGGGCCCGTGTCAGGTGGCATGCGACGCTACTCATCATGGTTTCCCGTTCGCCGGCCATCGCGTGGACCGCGCTCGTGCTCGCAGGGGGACGTGGCTCAAGACTCGGGGGCGTTAACAAGGCCGCGATAACCCTCGGAGGCAAGACCGCGTTGGACCACCTCCTTTCCTGTCTTCCCGAACATGTCCCAGTGGTGGTCGCCGGTCCCGAATGCCCAACCCAGCGCCGCGTCAGCTTCCGGCGGGAGCGGCCCATTCACGGGGGACCGGTCGCCGGTATCGCCTCAGGGCTGGAAGCGGTGCACACCCCGCTCACCGCGCTTCTGGCGGTGGACATGCCGTGGGCTGGTGGGCTCGTACAGGCTCTGATCACCGAGTTCGCGTCATGTGATGCGGCTGCACTGGTGCCTGTGGATGGGTTGGGCGTTCGGCAGCCGCTGTGTGCGGTTGTACGCACCGACGCGCTGCGCGGTGCCTTAGGTGTGCTCGGCGACCCCCACGGACGATCTCTTCGGGACCTGATGTCACTTATCGACGTTCGGGAGCGCCCCCTCCAAGAGGCCGAGTTGCACTGGGCCCAAGACATTGACACCCCGGACGACCTGGGCAAAGCCCGGTCAATCAGCGCCCCCTTCCGGGTGACGGCACCCTCGCTCGCGCGAGGCGAGTCCACGACCAGCAAACAAGGAGCAAAGCCCATGATGCAGACCTGGGTCGACGCGGTACGCACCGAGCTGAACCTGCCCGCTGACGTCAACGTCGACGTGATCTTGGACGTCGCCCGCGTGGCTGCGCACACCATCGAGCGCCCTGCCGCGCCGGTGACTACCTTCCTGCTCGGCTATGCCGTCGCGGGCGGCATGGACCTGAACGAGGCTGCCGCCAAGATCCAGCAGCTGGCTGCGACCTGGGTGGCTCCCGCCCAGTAAGCCCTGGACATCGGCCCCGCCCACAACGACTGCCGCGGGCGGGCGCTCGGTGTCAGCGGCTCAGGGCTCACCGGTGGCGACTTTTGTGCCCTCGATCTGTACTGCCTGGAGCTCGCTGGGGGACAGGCGAGGCAGGCGCACAGTCGTCGCTGAGACATCCGGCGCGGCGACTGCTGTGCAGACACTGGGCACCGCAGTGCGACGTTAGCGATGCGACATGAAGGGAGTGCCCGGTCCGGCGGCCGATTTCCCTACCTTTTCCAGGGATCGAAGAGGGGCACGACACGGCCTGCGACAGACAGAAGGTGGATCTGTTGTGAAGCTCTTAGAACGCGACGAAGCAGAGCTTGAGCGATTCTCGATACACCCAGCCAGGGGGGACATGCCTGCGGGTTGTCGCTGACCTGCGCGCTTGGCCATGCCAGAGCTCCACTTTCAGGCCCCGGCCCTCGCCGACGAGACCGTGCTGCTTCGCCCATGCCGGGAAGCGGACGTGCCGGGCAAACTTGATGGCCTCTAGCGATCCCGTCATCCAGAGGTTCTCGTGGCCGGCAGCGGAGCCCTTCACCGAGCAGGACGCGCGCGGCTACTTCGCCGACCGGCAGTCCGCGCGGCTGCGCGGGCAGGGAGTTCAGCCTTCTCTTCCCGAACTCCACGATGAGCAAGACGTGCTTGGTTGTGCCTCTATGTGCTCCTGGATCGTGAGCGGGTCAGTGCCGTCGTCGGGTGCTGCCTCGCCCCACCTCTCGTGGCCGCGGGGTTGCCTCTAACGCCGTCCGGCTGCTTGGGATGTGGGGGTTCACGACGTTGGGGCTGGCTGGGATCGAGCTGACGTGTGCGCCGGAGCACACAGCTTCCCAGCGCGTCGCGACACGCTGCGGCTTTGTGCGTGAGGGCGTCATGCGTTCCCATATGGCTTTCAAGGGTGGCCGGCGGGACACCATGTTTGTTCAGCCTTCTGCCCGGGCAGCTGCGGTAGCAAGCCGTCGGGATCATCTTCTGCTGACCGGTCCCCGCACTGTCAGTGCAGTCAGGGCGCGCCTAGGGTGGAGTGCATGCCTGTGCTGCCTGGTCACCGACCGTCCTTGCTGCTGGAACTGAACCTCGCTGAGCTTCCTGCCGCGCCGGATGCCGACGATCCGCTCGCTCGGCTGCGCTCACGTGGCCGGCATCAGCTCCGTCCCACGCTGCGCGCGCTGCACGAGGCTGCCGCCGACCCGCGCGTTGTCGGGCTGATCGCCAAGGTCGGCGCCTCGCTGCCGTGGGCTGCCATGCAGGAGCTTCGCCTTGGTGTGCGTGCCTTCTGCGCAAGCGGCAAGCCGACGCTCGCGTGGGCGGAGAGCTTCGGAGAGGGCTCTGGCGACATGGCTGCTTATGTGCTGGCGACCGGGTTCGACCAGATCTGGTTACAGCCAGGCGGGGGACTGGGCCTGCTCGGCGTCGGGGTGGAGACGACGTTCGTGCGCGGCGCGCTCGACAAGCTGGGCATCGAGCCGCAGTTCGAGCAGCGTTACGAGTTCAAGAACGCCGCCGACCGCGTCATGCGCACGGAGTTCACGCCGGCCCACCGCATCGCCCTCGACCGCCTTGCGCAGTCAGTCTTTGCCGAGGCGGCCACCGCAATTGCCCAGGGGCGGGGAATCGAGGCCGCACGCGTGCGCGAGCTCGCGGACACCGGGCCGCGCACGGCGCCAGAGGCGCTCGAGGCCGGGTTGGTTGACGCCCTGGGCTACCGAGACCAGGCGTATGCCACGATGCGCGCGCAGGTCGGCGCCGATGCCGGGCTGCTCTTCGCCGATCGGTGGCGCCCAGCGCGTCGTCCGCATCTCCCGGCCCGCCGCAAGGGCCACGTCGCCCTCGTCGAGGTGCACGGCACGATCGTCTCAGGGCGCACGCGCCGTGCTCCGATGGGACGCCAGGTCGGCAGCGACTCCGTCGGGGCAGCCCTGCGCGTCGCGACCAACGACGAGCACGTCCGCGCGGTCGTCCTGCACGTCGACTCCCCCGGGGGTTCGGCCGTCGCATCGGACACGATCTGGCGCGAGGTGTGCCGCGTGCGCGCCGCGGGCAAACCCGTGATCGTGTCGATGGGCGAGGCGGCCGCCTCGGGCGGCTACTACATCGCCTGTCCTGCCGACGTGATCGTGGCGTTGCCCTCGACACTTACCGGATCCATCGGCGTGTTCGGCGGCAAGATGGTGGTGCGCGAGCTCTTCGAGCGCCTTGGGCTGACCACGGGGACGGTGTCGCACGGGGATCGGTCGCTCATGTTCTCCTCGCGGCGCGGCTTCACCGATGACGAGCGCGAGCGCCTCGCCGCCACCATCGACGCGATCTATGAGGACTTCGTGGCTAAAGTGGCCCAGGGCCGCCGCCGCCCAGTCGCCGAGATCGAGGGCATCGCACGCGGCCGGGTGTGGACGGGCAGCGACGCACTCGAGCACGGTCTGGTCGACCAGCTGGGCGGCTTACGTGATGCCGTGCAGATCGCCCGCTCACGCGCGGGCCTGCCGGCCGATGCGCCGGTGCGCCACGCCATTCATGTGGCCCCGCTGGCCCGGCTCGGGCGCGCGAAGAACACCGAGGACCCGCGCGCGGTGGCGAGCACCATGTTCCCTGGGCTCTCCGAGCTCGCCGCCGCATTAGGGCTTCCCGCCACGGCTGCGTTGCGCATGCCATCGATCACAGTGCGATAAGGCCGATTCTTACGCTTGGTGGGATGGTTCGAGCTCGCCCGCCCCGGCGTACCACAGCGCAGCCAGCCGGTGCCTGACCTGGCTCTGGGTTCTGGCTTGGGGCTCAGGAGGGCAAGCGAGGGTGGGTCTTGAGCCAATGCGACCACATCGCGGACTAGGTCGCCGTACTGTGTGACTTGTCAAAGGATATCGCCAAGCTTGGCCTCTGAAGCGTACTGGTGATGACGATCGGACCCCCGCGATACCGCCCATGCACAACCTGGAACAGTCAAAGCCGCTGTTCATCCATACGATCCAGATCAGGCAGGTTCCGAACGTGCCCACCGCCCAAACACAGCGAAGGCAGTCATTGGCTTGCCCAGCCCGGACTTGTGCCGATGGAGTCTGACTTGGTTACTTCATTGACGCTGATCTCCCTGGTGAGGGCCGGGCTTAGATGACACTCGCTACAGATCACAACAGGGAACTGATCAAGGTCCGGGAGGCCTTGTCGGACGCCATCGTCAACAGCGCGCACCTGTGGCAGATGGCCACCGATCAGCGTGGCGTCATCCAGATCTTCAACGTGGGCGCAGAGGCGATGTCGGGGTTTGCCGCTGCCGATGTCGTGGACCGAATCACTCCCGCGGACATCTGCGATCCGCAGGAGCTCGCCAAGCGGGCGGCGGCGCTCAGCACGGAGCTGGACACACCGATCGCGCCCGGTTTCGAGGCACTCGTCTTCAACGCCAAGCGCGGCATCGAGGACCGTTATGAGCTGACGTATGTGCGCAAGGACGGCAGCCGCTTCCCCGCCACGGTCTCGGTGACTGCGATACGTGATGCCCAAGATGACATCATCGGTTACCAGTTGACCGGGACCGACCGCACGGCCCGCCAACAGGGCAAGGCAGGCTCCGCCCATGGCCGCCACCCAGAAGACGTTTCCGCTTCCGCCTCCACCGTGACAATGCCGGCCAGCATCCTCATCGTCGATGACGAGGGTGCGAACCGCCGGCTGCTCCAGGCTCAGCTCAGGCACGAGGGGTATGTCACGCGTACCGCCGCCAGTGGTGAGGAAGCCCTGGCGTCCATCGCAGCGGACATGCCAGACCTGATCCTCCTGGACTACCTGATGCCCCGAATCGACGGGCGACAGGTGGCCGCCGTGGTCAAGGGCGACGCGGCCACCGCCAGCATCCCGATCATCATGGTGACGGCGCTGAATCACCGCGAGGCACGTCTGGCGGCACTGGAGGCGGGCGCGGAGGACTTCCTGACCAAGCCCGTCGATCGGGCCGAGCTCTGGTTGCGCGTGCGCAACCTGCTGCGGTTGAAGAAGGTTGACGGACATCGCTAGAAGCCCTCGTGTTGCTCCAGGGAGAGGGACAGACACTTAAGGCGGATCTGCGACGCTTTGGAAGGCGTTTGAGGCAGGCAAGAACCGATCGATCTCCTGAGCCGATTGGCGATGGGTTTGGTCGCCTGTCGCCCGAGCTGGCTATGGGGCGAGGCAGGGCGGCAAAGCCACCCGCCTAGCCTGAATCAGGTCGCTGCCTAACTCATCTGCTCCCATACTCACCGTGCGCTCAGGACCGCCTCAGGTATAGAGCCGGACCACTTGCTGCAGCCTGGCATCGTGCGCCCCATGCCAGTAGACGTGGTCGCAGGACTGGCATCGGGAGAATTGATGCTGTGTGCGCAAG
>Ga0209638_1001514_pt1 | contig 14774 bp, 15 predicted proteins | sample BarGraNGADG00211_FD_184490 | JGI IMG/M metagenome (GOLD analysis project Ga0209638, IMG submission 184490) | Arctic peat soil microbial communities from Barrow, Alaska - Barrow Graham LP Ref core NGADG0002-211 (SPAdes) (version 2) | ecosystem: Environmental > Terrestrial > Soil > Wetlands > Peat... | reverse complement strand
GCAATCATGCGCGGCGGAAGGCTCGCCCGACAGGTTGGCAACTTGACCGATGGCTTACGATTTCGCCCGCGTCACGACCTCGCCGTGTTCCTTCACAAAGGACGCGACGGGATGCTCGAGCAGATCCAGCACGGCCTCCGACGGCCGACATAATTTGACGCCCTTCGGCGTCACCACGATCGGCCGGTTGATCAGGATCGGATGATCAAGCATGAAATCGATCAGCTGGTCGTCGCTCCATTTGGCATCGGCCAGCCCGAGTTCCGCATAGGGCGTGCCCTTTTCCCGCAGCAGCGCGCGAACCGGGATGCCCAGCGCCTTGATCAGCTCGAACAGCCGTGCGCGGCTCGGCGGATTCTTCAGATACTCGATCACCTCGGGTTCCTCGCCGCTCTGCCGGATCATCGCCAGCGTATTGCGCGAGGTGCCGCAGGCGGGGTTGTGATAGATCGTGACGGTCACGTCCGCGCTTCCTTCTCGGTTGTAACGCCGGCTTGGGCACCGGCTTCATACCAGCCGCGCGACAGCTTCACCAGATGGACCACCGACAACATCACGGGCACTTCGACCAGCACGCCGACCACGGTGGCCAGCGCCGCCCCGGAATTGAGCCCGAACAGGCTGATGGCCGCGGCCACCGCGAGCTCGAAAAAATTGCTGGCGCCGATCAGCGCGGCCGGTGCTGCGACACACCAGGCCACGCCGAAACGCCGGCTCAGCCAATAGGCAAGCCCCGCGTTGAAATAGACCTGAATGATGATCGGCACCGCCAACAGCACGATCACCAGCGGCTGGGCGATGATCTGCTCGCCCTGGAAGCCGAACAGCAGCACCAGCGTCGCCAGCAGCGCCGCGAGCGAGACCGGGTGCAGCGCCTTCAGTACGCGCGCCAGCGCGGCATCGCCGCCTCGGCTTAGGCGGGCTCGAACAAGCCGGACTCGGATTCGAGATCGACGCACGTGGTATCAGGCGGAATGTCCTGCGCGTAAACGTCCCAGCTCATTGTTCTCACCTTCGTCGCTTGACGTCGTCCCCGACAGTTCGCGGTCGCCAGCGCCCCAGCTTCATCAACGGCACCTTCCAAATCGCCTCGAGCACGACCTGCTTGCTCATCTTCGAGCCGCCGACCTCGCGATCGATGAAGACGATCGGTATTTCGACGACTCGGAAGCCGGAACGCAGCGTGCGGTAGGTCGTCTCGATCTGGAAGGCGTAGCCGCGCGCCGAGATCGTGTCCAGCTCGATCGTCTCCAGCACCGCTCTCCGGTAGCACTTGAAGCCGCCGGTCAGGTCGCGGATCGGCACGTGCAGGAGCGTCCTGGCGTAGAAGGAGCCGCCGATCGAGATGACGCGCCTGACCCGGCTCCAGTTGCGCGTGCCGCCCCCGGGGACGTAGCGAGAGCCAAGCACGAGGTCGGCATCCGCCGCCGCCTCGATCAGGCGCGGCACATCGGCGGGGTTGTGCGAGAAGTCGCAGTCCACCTCCAGCACCAGCTCGGCGCCGTGCTCGAGCGCCCAGCCGAAGCCGGCGATGTAAGCGCGGCCGAGGCCCTCCTTCTGCTTGCGGTGGAGCACCTCGACGAAGCCAAGCTCGGATTTCAGGCTCTCGGCGATCTCGCCGGTACCGTCGGGCGAGCCGTCGTCGATCACCAGCACCCGGTCGTCCGGGCCGAGCACGCCGCCGAGGGCGCGAAGCATCGGCTCGAGATTCTCGCGCTCGTTGTAGGTGGGGATGCAGATGCAGGCGCGCATGACTAGGGGAAGGTATACGGCAGTGTGGCGGTCGCACCGGCCAGGAGCACGAGTGAGAGGAGGGTCAGCGATCGGTCGAGACGGCGATTGCGTCCGATCAGCGCCAGCACCCAGTAGACCGGCAGGATGATGAGCCCGAAGCGCGCGAGAGACTGGACGGTCCCACTCTCGAGCGGAAGTAGAACGATCGCGGCGCCAAAGACGATCCAGGCGCGAGGGATGCTCGTGCGCAGCGCCATCACCAGGAGGAGCAGGTAGACGGCCAGCGCCGCAGCATCGATGGCCACGTAGGGGATAGCTGCGATCTGACCGTGCAGGTGACGAATGGCAAACGCGGCGCCGCGCAGCCGGAAAGATCGTCTCCACATGCGCTCCGCGTCGAACCAGGCGTCCCACCTCCCAAGCGCCCACTGGAGATAGAGGGGGTAGGCGGCTAGGACCATCGGGCCGGTCGCCACTGCGCCGAGTGCCAGACCACGCGTACGAGCGTCGAGAGTCCGCCATCGCGAAAGAGCCGCTCCAAGCGCCGGGATAACCAGAAGGGCTCCTTCGGGGCGTACCAAGGTCGCGCTCGCCACAAGGAATGCCGCCAGGAGAAAGCGATTGCGCACGAGGGCAAGCCCGAAGCCGGTGACAAGTAGTAGCAGCAGCGCTTGTGGATAGGCCATCGAGAAGACGTACGAAATCGGGAAGATCGCCAGCCAGCGCGCCGCCCGATAGGCGCTCTCCTCTCCGATGACCTCCTTGCTCAGTGCGGCAAAGACGAACATCGCGGCTAGTAGCATCAAGCTCGAGGCGAGTGTGCTGTAGACGTAGAAGGGCATCGGAGCAATCGCATGCAGCCCCCTGAGCAGCAGCGGATAGCCGGGGAAGAAAGCGGCGTTGTTCTGGAATCCGGGGAAGAACAGATAGCCGCGCGCGGCGGTCAGGTGGTACCAGGCGCCGTCCCAGTAGGAGAGCAAGCGAAGCGGGTTCCGAAGCTCCGGCTTCCGTGGGCTCCCGAGCTGCGTCGCCGCGACTGCGCTCGAGATGACCACCAACCGCGACAACGCCCACCAGCCGAAGAGCCCCAGAGCTTTCGCACGGGTGTCGAGTAGTCGTAGCAAGAGCGAAGGAGAGCCCCTCGACCTTATTGCGGCTCGTGCTTCCGGAAGCCTCGTTTCCCTGGCGACGCCGCCGACGCGGACCCGAGGATCAGTCACGTGGCCACCCGCGTCTTGGTAGGGGCTCGATGACGAAGGCGCCGGTGCCCTTCAAGCCTGCGCCTCGAACGGTCAACAAGAAGGGTCGGGCATCGGATCGGCGGACGTACAGCGATATCCGGAGTTGGTGGAAGGGCTTGAGATCGAAGCGGTAAACAGGCAGCCGCCGCGGACCAGAGACAGCGTCGGTGACGATCGAATCCGAAGACTGCACTGTGCGCGCCAGCAGCGAGGCCATCTGCCCCGGGCAGCCCGCGAGAAGATACTTGAGCTGGCGCCGCCCGTTACGGCTTCGCGCCGCGACCACGGGCCAGCGCCTGGGATCGCGCGTGACCTTCCTGATCCAGCCTTGCGATGAGCGAATGAGCTGGGCGGGCCTGTGGTACGGCGTGCCGGGTATCCGCTCTCGCGCCGGCAGGCAAGCGGTCGTCGCGCGCCTGCCGTTCAGCCAGGTCCTGCTCCGCGAGGAGGGGTTCAGGTACAGCTGGTCGAGCGCGTTCCTAGCGATCGCGGCGCCCCGGTCGGGGCGGGGTAAGACGAGAGCCTGAACGGCGAAGGCGAGCGCCAGCAGGCAGAGCGGTACCGACAGCGCGATCGAGACGGTGACGAAAGATTGGGCAAGCCGGCTGGAGAGGTGCACGAGCAACCTTATTCCAAATGCTCCTCTTCGCCACTCACATCTCGGCCAGCGGAATGCGGGCGATCAGCCGAGTTCCCTCGCCGGCCTCGCTCTCGACGGCGAAGCTTCCGTCCAGCGCGCGCAGCCGCTCTTCCAGGCCGTGCAGCCCGCTTCCCTTGCTGGCGTCGGCGCCGCCGCAGCCGTCGTCCGAGACCTCGACCTCGAGCACGCCCTCCCGTTCGCGTACGCGCACGCTGGCCAGCTCCGCTCCGGCGTACTTGCCGATGTTGGTCAGCCCTTCGGCGATGACGAAATAGGCCGTCGCCTCGACGGACGGCTCCAGCTTGCGCTCGACCGAAAACTCGATCTCGGTCGGCAGCGGCTGGCGCTCGGCCAGCGACTTCACGGCGGCATCGAGGCCGCGGTCGCTCAAGATGGCCGGATGAATTCCTCGCGCCAGCTCGCGCAACTCCGAAAGCGCCTGATCGAGCTGCTCGAGCGCGCCGTCGATCAGCGTGGCGCTCTCCTCGTCGGTCGTCTTGTTACGCGCCAGGCGAAGCTGAAGCGCCAGCGCCACCAGCTGCTGCTGCGCGCCGTCGTGCAGGTTTCGCTCCAGCCGCCGCCGCTCGGCGTCGGAGACCTCGACGATGCGGGCGCGCGAGTCGCGAAGCTCGTCCAGCCGGGCGCGTAGATCGGCGCGCAGGCGCTCGTTCTCGAGCTGCAGCACGGCGGCGGTGCCGGCCGTCTGGACGATGTCGGTGTTGGCCAGGTCGGGGCGGTGGATGATGGCGGCGATCAGCTTGCCGTCATGCTCGACCGGCGTCCAGACCCGGCCCGATGCCGTCGCGGCCGCGATCTTCACCTCGTGCCCCTCGTCGTCGACGAAGATCTCGCGCTCCGGCAGCCAGTAGGCGATCGTCAGCGACTCGTCGCCGAGCCCTTCGGCCAGCGAGTCGCGAACCAACCGATCAGCCCGCGGTGGCGAGGAAAGGAAAAAGGTCGTGATGCGCCTGAGCACCGAGCCGACGGCGTCGAGCACGCCGATCGAGACGATCGCGGAGGGGATTGCCATCAGACCGGTGACCAAGCCTCCGCCGTCGGTCAACTCGACGCTCCAGCCGGCGTTGAGGTGGCCAAGCAGCGGCGCCAGCGCGAAGCTGATCGTGAGCGAAATGGGAATGAGTGCGATCACGGACGCCGCCAGGATCAGCGGGAACTTGATCACGAGCAGGGCCAGTCCCTTCCAGAGGGATGCGTTGGCGAGGTAGTCCTTGAGCGTGGAGATGATCGCCCGACCGCGGCTCCCGCTGCTCTTGCGTACGGACGCTTCCTCGGCTCGAGTGCGCTGCAGATTGAGTGGCGGGATCTGCGCCGAGAGGAGATGAATCGCCAGCCAGCGCTCGAGCCGCATGGCCAGCGTCGCCGCGAAAACGACCAGGGCGAGGATCACAAAACCGGCTAGGACAATCAGCAGCCCGAAACCGGTGCTGATTCCGGTGATAAAGAAAACGAGGTAACCGATCGCCAGCGGGAAGCTGATAAAGAGGTAGGCACCGGCCTTGAAGGCGTCGAAAAGGACGCGCCCGAGCGACCGTCGCGCATCGCGCTGTTGCGTCGGCTCGCTCGCTCGATCGCTCACGGGTTCACCCCCGTGACTTGGATCGCGCCGCCCAGGCTGATCACTAGATCGATCTTGTTCGGCGAGACGGGGTCTTCGATGATGTTCTCGAACGGTCGCTTGACGCCGTTTCCGTAGCGCGTGTCGGCACTAATGTCGTAGCGACCCGCCGGTAGGTTGAGAACGATGTCGCCGGCTCTCAACCTTGCTCGGACGAGAGTCGGGGCGCAGGCGTCGCTGTACTCGAGACGACCGAAGCCGAGCGAGAAGCGAGCGGTCTTGCTGCAGCCGGAACCTACGAAGTCGCCGGCGTCGGACTTGAAATCAATTCGGCCCTGGGTTCCGCTGACGGTGGTTCGCCCGAAGTGTGTGCGTAGCGAGAGCGCGATCCGCTTTGGTACGCGCAGCCGGTAGCGGAGGTCGCAGCGGCGCAGCACACCGAGCCGGCTACCCGTGCAGGAAGCGCGGAAGATGAGCGTCTTCCCCTCGACGTCGTGTCGTTCGACCAGGCGCGAGTCGCGCGAGACGGACGAGGTGCGCAGGATGTGAACGCGGCCGTCGCTGCTGGGTGAGATATCGAGGTGGGTGGTGCCTTTGGAGTTGAAGGCCAAAGCCTTGATCGGCGCCTTGATCTCGTACGAGCGTTTGCTGTGCTTGACGTCGAAGACGCCGGGAAGAACGACCGCGAGGAAAACGACGACGACGCCCGCGCAGAGGAGAACCAACCAGACGCGTCCGGATGGTCGTGCTCGTCCAGGCACCGAGGTTTCGCCGGCCATGCGCGAACCGTACCGCCTGACACCGGGTGTCTCCGATCGAGCCAGCTCCCGAGCGCTGGTGCGGGTAGCCCCCGCGGGTTCCTTGCCAGGGTAGGGGCGCCTCATTGCCCACCCACCACCCCCCACCCTCCCACGGGGCGGAGCACGGTATCGAAAAAGGTCGCACCACACCGTGCCAATTTCGCGTCACCTTTCCCCAGGGGATGATCGCACGCCGAATATCGTCGCTCTCCGGTCTTGTCCAGTACTGCGCTCCCAGGGGCGAGAGAAAGCGCCGCCCTGAGCGCCCCTCGGCGAACCAGGGCATAACATCGGACCAATGCCTGCCCGTGTGTCGTCGAACAGCGAAGTTGCCGCGCAATTCGAGCTGCTGGCCGACCTGATCGAGCTGGAAGGCGGCGACAGCTTTCGCATCAGCGCCTACCGGCGCGCTGCCAAGCAGATTCGGGACAGCTCGCGCTCGCTGGTCGAGCTGGCGCTGGCGGGTCGGGCCACGGAGCTTCCGGGCATCGGCAAGACGATCGAAGGCAAGATCCGCGAGATCGCCGCAGACGGAAAGATCCATGCCCTGGCCGAGCGCGAGCAGCGCGTCCCTACCGGGGTCGTCTCCTTCCTGCGCCTACCGGGCATCGGGCCGAAGACCGCGGCGCGGTTCTGGCTCGAGCTCGGCCTGACGACGCCCGACGAGCTGCGCCACGCGGCCGAGCGGGAGCAGTTGCGAACGCTGCCCGGGCTGGGCGCCTCGATCGAGGCGAAGGTGCTGAAGGCGCTCGACACCGCCGCGGCGCCGGCTGAGGAGCGGGTGCTCCTGGGGCGAGCCCTCGAGGCGACGCAGGCGGTTCTGGCCGAGCTGGCCGGCTTGCCCCAGGCGCTGAAGGTCTCCGAGGCCGGCAGCGTCAGGCGCCGGCGCGAGACGGTGCACGACGTGGATCTGATCGCCACCGCGGCCGAGCCGGGGCTTCTGATCGAGAAGTTCACGGCCATGGAATGGGTCGCCGAAGTCGCCGCAGCCGGAGAGACGAAGGCGGAGGTCGTGGGGCAAAGCGGTCTTCATTTCGATCTGCGCGTCGTGCCTCCCGAGGCCTACGGCAACCTGCTCCAGCACTTCACCGGCTCCAAGCAGCACAACGTCGAGCTGCGCGAGGATGCCGTTCGGCGCGGGCTGTCGATCTCGGAGTACGGCGTCACCAGCGTCGAGACGGGCGAGATCGCGCGCTTCGCGAGCGAGGAGGAGCTGTACGAGTTCCTCGGCTACCAATACATCCCGCCCGAGCTGAGGGAGGGAACGGGCGAGCTCGCGGCGGCTCGCGAAGGCAGGCTGCCGCGGCTGATCGAGCTCGGTGACCTGCGCGGCGACCTGCACGTCCACTCCACCTGGTCGGACGGGCGCGCCTCGATCGAGGAGATGGCGCTGGCCGCGATCGAGCGCGGCTACGAGTACATGGCCATCACCGACCACGGCGACCGGCTGCGCGAGGGAAGGCTCGACGTCCAGCTCGAGGAGGTCGAAGCGCTCAACGTTCGGCTCGCTCCCTTCCACATCCTCGCGGGAGTCGAGTCGGCGATCAGAGCCGACGGCTCGATGGATCTGCCCGACGAGGAGCTGGCGCGGCTGGACTGGGTGATCGGCGCGCTGCACACCTCGTTCGAGCGCAGCCCGACCGAGCGAATCCTCGGCGCGATGGACAACCCGCACGTGGATTGCATCGCCCACCCCACGGCGCGCAAGATCGGTGGGCGCGAACCGTCGGTTGCGATCGAGCGCCTGGTGGAGAGGGCGGTCGAGACGGGAACGGCCCTGGAGATGAACGGTCAGCCCGACCGGCTCGACCTGCGCGACACACATGCCCGACTTGCGGGCGAGGCAGGGGCTAAGATCGTGATCTCAAGTGATGGGCACCGGCCGGTGACTCTGATGAGCATCGAGTTGGCCCTGGCACAAGCGAGGAGAGCATGGCTGACGAGCGAGCAGGTAGTGAACACACGCCGCTGGAGACAGATCCTGAGCGCGCTGAAGAGCTGACGAGCTTCCGCGCCAGCGCGGCGGCGACGAGCGAGTGGATCGCGAGCTTTCTCGAGCGCCTGCCGGAGTTGCCCGTGCTCGCCCAGGTCGAGCCCGGCGAGGTGCAATCGCAGCTACCTGCCGCACCGCCCGAGCAGGGCGAGCCCTTCTCGGCCGTGCTCGAGGATCTGGAGCGGATCGTGCTGCCCGGGCTCACGCAGTGGAATCATCCCCGCTTCTTCGCCTACTTCCCAACCACCACCTCCGAGCCGGGGATCCTGGCCGAGATGCTGATCGCCTCGCTGAACGTGAACGCGATGCTCTGGCGCTCTTCGCCCGCCGCGACCGAGCTAGAAGAGCTGGCGCTCGACTGGCTCGGGCAGCTGCTCGGTCTGCCGAGCGAGTGGTTCGGGCACATCGAAGACACGGCCTCGACCTCCACCCTTTCGGCGCTGGCCGCGGCGCGCGAGGCCGGTGGCGGGCGCCGCGCGGTTCTCTGCTCGGAGGAGGCGCACTCCTCGGTCGCCAAGGCCTGCCGCCTGCTCGAGCTCGAGCTGCGCACGATTCCGGTAGACGACGCATTCCGCATGCGCACCGATCTGCTGGAGCAGGAGCTGGCCAAGGGCGACGTCTGCGCCGTCACCGCCACGGTCGGCACGACCTCGACGACCTCCGTCGATCCGCTGCGCGAGATCGGGCGCCTGTGCAAGGAGCACGGCGCCTGGCTGCACGTGGACGGCGCCTATGGCGGCTCGGCCGCGGTCTGCCCCGAGTTTCGCTGGGCGCTGGACGGAATCGAGCTGGCCGACTCCTTCGTCGTCAACGCGCACAAGTGGCTGCTCACGCCGATGGATTGCTCGTGCCTCTATACCGCGCGCCCCGACGACCTGCGGGCCGCCTTCAGCCTCGTGCCCGAGTACCTGCGCACACCCGAGGACGCGATCAACCTGATGGAGTACGGGCCGGCGCTGGGCCGGCGCATGCGGGCGCTCAAGCTCTGGGCCGTGCTGCGCTGGTACGGGCGCGAGGGCCTGCAGAAGGCGATCCGAAACTCCGTCGAGCTGGCCGAGCTGGTCGAGCAGCTGGTTCGCGCCGACGATCGCTTCGAGCTCTGTGCGCCGCGCCCCTTCTCGACCGTCTGCTTCCGCCTCAAGGGCTCCGACGAGGCGAACGAGACCCTGCTCGAGCGTCTCAACTCGAGCGGCGTCGCCTTCCTCTCGCACACGCGCCTGCGCGACCAGTTCGTGATCCGCTGGGCGATCGGAAACGCGCGCACCAGCGAAGAGGACATCCGCCTCACCTGGCGGGCGATCGAGCAGTCCGTCGAGTCAGAGGACTCTTAGCAGCGCGACAAGCTCGTCCGGCCCGGCCAGAACTATGTCGGCCGCCTCGATCAGCCCGGCCGGCGCCTCGCTCGAGCTGAGCGCGACTCCGATTCCAAGCTCCAGGCCTTCGAGGGCGCGGAAGGCGTCGAGGTCGGTCGTGTCGTCGCCTGCAAAGAGAGCCCGCGTGAGCCTGCGCTCGTCGAGCAGCGAGCGGATGGCGGTGCCCTTGTCGGCCTCCACCGGCGGCAGGATCTCGAGCAGCATGCGCCCGAAGCGGGCGTACAGGCCCACCTCCTCCGCCGCCTCGGCGATTCGCTTCAGCGCCAGGCGCGACTGCTCGGGCTCGGCCGACTGGCGATAGTGCAGCGAGAGCGAGAGTCCTTTGTTCTCGATCCACTCGGTCGGCCATTCAACGGTCGCGGCGAAGCGCTCGATCTGATCGCGCCAGGCGGCGGCGCCGGGCGCCAGCTCCAGCCCGTGCGTCCCGACGTAGAAAAGCTCCTCGACACCGACGATGCGCCGGGCATCGGCGCTGGAGCGGCCGCTGACACAGGCGACGAGCGCGTAGCGGCCGGCCAGTCCGCGCAGCAGCGAGCGGGTCTCCTCGGGCACGCTCGCATCCTCCGGGCGGCTCACGATCGGCGCCAGCGTTCCATCGATGTCGAAGAACAGCGCGGCGCGCCCGGGGTCGGCGGTGAGGTCTGCGATCAGGCGATTCGGTTCCATGGGCTTGCAGGTGTACCCGGCAGCCGCTCTCTCAATCACGGGCGGCGGTAGCGCTTTGAGAAACAGAGTGTCTCCTAGGATACGACGGTGGTAATCGTTCTCATTGGTCTTGTCGCGGGTTTGTTCGGCGGCGCGTTCGGGGTCGGCGGCGGCGCGATCATCGTTCCGGGCCTGATCTGGCTCGGCTACAGGCCGCGAGTGGCCGCCGCCACGTCGCTGGTGGCGATCGGAATAACGGCGGCGGCCGGTGCTGCCGTGTACGCCTGGTACGGCGAGGTGCACGTTCCCGACGCGCTGCTCCTCGGCATTCCGGCGGCCGGCGGCGTGGTGCTCGGTGCGGCTCTCCAGCAGCGGCTGCACGGGCGAGTGCTCACCGCGCTGTTCGCCGTTTTTTTGCTGGCGGTCGGGATCAGGCTGGTGATCGGGTGACGATCGCCATGGCCATCGTTGCCGGCGTCGCGGCCGGAGTGCTCGCCGGCATGTTTGGAGTGGGCGGCGGCATCCTCTTCGTTCCCGTGCTGCTTGCGCTCGGGCTGGATCAGCATCAGGCCGAGGCCACGTCGCTACTAGCCATCGTTCCGGTTGTCGTCGTCGGCAGCTGGCGCCAGAGCCGCTACGGAAACATTCGCTTCGGCGCGGTCTGGAAGCTCGGCGTCGGCTCGCTGTTCGGCGTTGTGGCCGGAGCCGTCCTCGCCGAGCGGCTCGCCACGGCGACGCTTCAGCGCCTGTTCGGCGTCGTGGTGATTCTGATCGCGCTCGAGCTGGGCTGGCGTGCGTGGCGCGGCGACAGGTCTAGCGAGCCCCGGCCAGGCTGATCGCAAAGACGCCAACGAATCCGGCGACGGTCAGAACCACCTTCTTCGTCGAGGGGTGCTCGTGCGCGTGCGGCAGCAAGTCGGTGGCGCCGATGAAGAGGAAGAAGCCGACGTAGAGCGAGAGCAGGTAGCCGAGGTGATGCTCGGAGATGCTGATCGTAGAGCCGACACTCGCCCCGATCAGCGGCGCGAGCGCGTCGGCCGCGAGCCAGCGAACTGCCTGGCGCCGGTTCTCCGACTGCCTGAGCACGAAGCTGACGGTGTTGAAGCCGTCGGCGAAGTCGTGCGTGATCACGGCCAGGAAGACGAGCAGGCCGATATTGGTGTTGAGGCTGAAGGCGAGCCCGATCCCGAGGCCGTCGATGAAGCTGTGCGCGGAGAGCCCGGCCGCCCCGAGCGCGCCCACCTGCGCGTGAGCCTTGACCTGCTCGGCCTCGTCGCGGTGGTGGAGGATGACGAAGCGCTCGGCCAGGAAGAAGGTGAGGAAGCCGACGCCGACGAGCGTCGTCACGAGGTCGGAGTCCTTCACCGTGTCGATGGCCTCGGGCAGCACGTCGAAGAGAGCGACGGCGACGACCACGCCGCCGGTCAGTGCGATGATCGTGCCCATCTGCTTTCGGTAGCGAAGCGCCACGGCGCCGCCAAGCAGCGTCGAAACGGTTGTGAGCGCTCCCAGTGGAATCGCTATCCAGGCGATCGAGGCGAGATTGAGATTGGGCACTAGCTGCTGCATGGCTGACAACGGTAGTTGCTCGAGCCACGCCCGACAAGGCGCCGTTCCCAAGAACGGGTCTCTACTTGGGCTAGGGGTTCTTTCGGGCGGGCAGCCGAAGTTTGGCCAATAATGGTTGTGTGCTGCGACGCGGGCTCATCTGGATTCTTCCGATCGGGCTTCTGCTGGTCGCTGGCACGGCCGGCGCCGTGTCGAGCGCATCCGAGGCGGGCGCCGAGTCGAGCGCCATTGCGATCAAGCTGTTGGTGCCCGGGCTGGGCATCCTCGGCACGACCCAGGCATCCTCGCCGCCGAATCAAACGTTGCCCAGCGCGCCCTACAGCTATCCGGCCGACGGCACGGTGATCCGCGTCTCCTCGACGAGCGCCAGCGCGAGCGCGACATCGCAAGGCGGCTCGGCAACCGGCGAAGCGACGAGCGAGCTAGACGGCGTCCAGCTCTTCGGCGGCGAGATCTCGATCGGGCACCTCGTCGCCTCCGCGATCGCCGCCGCGACGCCCGACCAGGCAAGCGGTACCACCAACCAGACGGCCGTCAGCGGAATCACCTACCTCGGTCAACCGGTCGCGGTCAGCACGGGCGGGCGCATTCAACTGGGCGACTGGGGCTACATCCAGACCCTGGTAGAGACGAGCAGCGGCGGCGACCCGGGCACCGAGGGGCGGCACCAATCGATGCAGGTGCTCGATCTTCACGTCGTTTCGGAGCACGGTGGGCTTCCGGCCGGGAGCGAGATCGTCATCGGCCGGGCGGACGCCTACGCCCAGTACCAGAAGGACACGTCGACCGCCACGCTCCCGAAGCCCGGCCCTCAGCCGGACAACTCCAAGACGACAACCGGAAAGACGTCGACCAACCCCGAGAAGAACGCCGGCTCACAGAACGGCGGCGAGGTTCAGAAGATCCCCTCCGGCCTTCAGCCCAAGATCACCAGCAAGGGCCACGTCTTCCCCGTCTACGGGCAGGCCTGGTACTCGGACTCGTACGGATCGCCAAGAGCCGATACGGGCTGGCATCACGGCATCGACATCTTCGCTCCGATGGGCACGCCACTGCTTGCGGTCGCGGACGGAACGGTGTTCTCGGTCGGTTGGAACAACCTGGGCGGCAATCGCCTCTGGCTGCGCGACAAGGACGGCAACGAGTTCTACTACGCGCATCTCTCGGCCTTTTCGCCCCTGGCCCTGAACGGACTGAAAGTGAAGGCGGGCGCGGTGCTCGGTTTCATCGGCAACTCCGGCGACGCCATCACCACGCCGCCCCATCTCCACTTCGAGGCTCATCCGGCGGCCTTGCTTCCCTTCGGATACAACGGGAGCGCGGTTGACCCCTATGACTGGCTGGTCGGGCTCCAGCACCTGCACGAAGTCGCTTTCCCGGTGGGCACCGCCGCCTGGGCCAAGCAGATCGCGGCCGGTGTGAGCACGCAGCAGCCCGGCGCCGTGCTTCTGCACTCGACCGACATCTCGGCGCTGCCGCGTATCAACAGTCGCTCGCTGGCGAAGCTGCTCAGCCCGACGAAGCCCGAAAAACAGCGCGACTAGGAGGGGCCCGCGGCGGGCCCGCTTGAAGCGAAACTATGCCTGCGCTTCGGGCTAGGCGGCTGCGCCGTCGCCCGAGGCGGAGTCGTCGCCTGTGTACTCGACCTCGTCCATCGGCCCCAGCACGGTCTCGCGCAACCACGCCCTGGCCTGCGGCCCGGTCACCGGGTTGAACAGGATCCCGAGCGCGATTCCGCTCATGAGTAGCGCTGTGTTCCGGCCGAGGTGAGCTTCCTCTTCCTCCTGGCCCTGAATGCGCGCCGCGGCGTGGCGCAGCTCGTCGACGGCCGTGCGCAGGTTCTCCTGAACCTCGTGGTCGGTCACGGCGTGTGTGGCGGCCTTCGAGACCTGTCCCTTGGAGACCAGCTCTCCGTATACCTCTTTTGCGGCCTGGAACGCCTGGCGCACGTTGTCGCGAAGTTCCTTGTCCTTGAGCGCGCGCTCGACGTAGGGGCGCACGTTCGTGGCAGCGTCCGAAAGCCTCTCAGTTTTCTTGTTCATTGCCTTCCCCTTGCATCGTTCGCAGATGGTCATTTCCAAATCCTCACTCTCGTTGCACCGTACAGGATCGGCGCTGCGCCGCCGCGCTGCAAAGCCTTCCTCATCTTCCGCCCTTCTTCCGCTTGGCGCCGAGAGTTCTGGCCGAGATCGCCTCACGCTCGATTCGCGTGACCGGCGCGGCTGCCGCCTCGTCCTTCGGCGCGAGTGCGGTCGCGAGCACCTCGCCCACGTTGTCTACGAAGATCAGCTCGAGCGCCTTCCGCGTCTCCTCGGGCAGATCCTCCAGGTCGGGCTCGTTCTCGCGCGGAACGATCACGCGCTTGATCTCGGCCCGCTGCGCCGCCAGGAGCTTGTCGCGCAAGCCGCCGATCGGAAGCACCTGCCCGGTGATCGTGATCTCGCCGGTCATCGCCAGATCGCCGGCGACCGGCCTCTGGGTCGCCAGCGAGACGATCGAGGTCGCCATCGTGATTCCGGCCGAGGGCCCGTCCTTGGGCACCGCGCCCGAGGGCACGTGGAGATGAAGGTCGTGGTCCCTGAACCAGCCGTCGGCGATGCCAAGCTCGCCCGCATGGGCGTGCGCGTACGAGAGCGCAGCCTGGGCCGACTCCTGCATCACGTCGCCGAGCTGGCCGGTGAGCGTCAGGTGCCCCTTTCCCTCGTAGGCCGTCGACTCGATGAACAGGATCTCGCCTCCGACCGGCGTCCAGGCCAGCCCGGTCGCAACGCCCGGCTCGGCCGTTCGCCTGCGTACCTCACCGGCGAAGCGCCGAGGTCCGAGCCACTCGCGCACCTCCTTGTCGCCGATCCGGATCTTCTTCTTCCCGTCCTCGGCGATCTGGCGGGCGCTCTTGCGGCACAGCGCCGCGAGCTGGCGCTCGAGATTGCGCACCCCGGCTTCGCGCGTGTACTCGCGGATGACCAGCCTGATCGCCTCGTCGGAGAAGGTGACCTGCTTGGCGTCGAGGCCGTGCGCCTCGATCTGCTTGGGCGCCAGGTAGCGCTTGGCGATGCCAAGCTTCTCCTCCTCGGTGTAGCCGGACAGCTGAATCGTGTCCATGCGATCGAGCAGCGGCGGCGGAATCGTCTCGGCCTGGTTTGCGGTACAGATGAACAGCACGCGCGAGAGGTCGAACGGCAAATCGAGATAGTGGTCGCGGA
>Ga0209638_1001513_pt1 | contig 14791 bp, 6 predicted proteins | sample BarGraNGADG00211_FD_184490 | JGI IMG/M metagenome (GOLD analysis project Ga0209638, IMG submission 184490) | Arctic peat soil microbial communities from Barrow, Alaska - Barrow Graham LP Ref core NGADG0002-211 (SPAdes) (version 2) | ecosystem: Environmental > Terrestrial > Soil > Wetlands > Peat... | reverse complement strand
GTCAGAGTCGAGACAGCGGGCCAAAGACTCAAAACCCCGCGCCGGACGAACCAGCGCGGGGCTCATGAATAATCCGGGCTAGGAAGGGACGGAAATGCAAAGCATTTCCGAAGGGGAGGGTCTATGCGTTACCTGCTTGCGCTTCTTATCTGCGCCACCATCGCCGTGCCGTGCTTTGCCGCGCTGAGTGGTCCCGATCTCACCGAGCGGCAGTTCACCCAACTGCCGATGGAGGCCCGCAGGCTCACGGGGCCGCTGTTCTGGCTTCACGGCGACGCGAGGGAAACGAAAGACCGCCTCGATCTCTTCATTCGAAAGGTCGCCGAAGGCGGCAACGGCAGCTTCACGACCGAGTCTCGACCGCACGAGGACTGGCTTGGCCCGCGCTGGTTCAAGGACCTCTCCATCTGCCTCGATGCCGCCAAGAAGAACGGCCTCCAGATGTGGATCTTCGACGAGAAGTGGTGGCCGAGCGGGATGGTCGGCGGCAAAGTGCCGATCGAATACGGCGCGAAGCGGTTGGTGGCGGAGTCCGTCGCAGTCGAAGGGCCAAGTTCGTTCGCCGCTGATGGCTACGGTGGAACTCGCTTCGTGGCAGTTGTTGCGGGAAAAAGCATCGGCGATGGCATCGACCCGGATAGCCTGATCGACCTTGGGCCGAGCGTCACCGGCGGAAAGCTCGCGTGGAACGCTCCGCCCGGACAGTGGCAGGTGATGAAGTTCACCTGGGACAACGACAAGCGCAAGCCCGTACTTGTGGACGGCGCCAGCCAGGATTGCGTCGATTGGTTCCTAAAGACAGTCTACGAGCCCCACTACGACCGATTCAAGGCCGACTTTGGCAAGACGATCCAGGGCTTCTTCTACGACGAGCCCGAAACCCCCGGCGACTGGGGCACTCTCATGTCCGGTGTCTTCGCGGAGCGTGGACAGGACTGGAAAAAGGCGCTGGTGGCGTGGAAATTCAAGCTCGCGGGCGAGCAGCAGGCCGCCGCGCGTTACGCGTACATCGACGCCCTTGGCGAGGCATGGGGCCGTGGAATGTTCGGCGGGATGACCAAGTGGTGCGAGACGCGGGGCGTGAAGTCGATCGGTCACTTCCTGGAGCACAGCCGCACGTATCTCAGCCCCGATCTGTGCGCCTATAACATGGACAATCTGCTGAAGCACAGCAGCATGGGCGCCTTCGACAACGTCTTCCGGCAGATCCGCCCCGGCGAGCGCAACATGGGCATGTTTCAGATGCCCAAGCAGGCGAGCTCCATCACCCACGTCTACGGCAAGGCCGACGACATCACGATGTGCGAGATCTTCGGCGCTTCGGGTCAGGCTCTGAGCTATCCCGAGATGAAGTGGGTGCTCGACCAGCATGAGATCCGCGGGGTCAACTTCATGATTCCGCATTCGATCAACCCCAGGGCCCCCTACGATAGTGACTGCCCGCCATACTTCTACATGGGCCAATACGAGCCGCGATGGCCGCTCTATCGTGTCTGGTCCGAGTATGCCGACCGACTCGGCCTTATGCTCACCGGCGGCAGGCACGTCTGCCCGGTGGCTATGGTCTTCTGCGGAAACAGCGCGCACGTCGGTCGCGCGATCACTCCCGAAGTGTTCACCACCGCGCTTGATGATGCGCAATTTGACTCCGACTGGGTGCCGTATGAGGTTCTCGAATCCAGCCGCGTGTCCAACAAGCGCCTGTGCATCCAGAAGGAGCAGTACAAGGTGTTGGTGGTGCCTCCGGTCGAGGTCGTTCCAGTGGCTGTGCTGGAGAAGGCCAAGGCGTTTCTCGACGCCGGTGGCATCGTGGTTGGCTACGGCTTCCTGCCGAGCAAGTCGGCTACGTTGGGCAAGACATCAGGCGATGTTACGGCGCTGTGCCGGTCGATTTGGGGCGGTGCCTCGCAGCCAAGTCTGCAAGCGTGCGTGACCAACCCGAACGGTGGCCGCAGCTATCTCCTCAGCGAGAAGCCGACCCCCGAGGATCTGCGCCGGGTGTTCACGACGGACGCGGGCATACATCCCGACCTCGAGGTGTTGCAGGGCAAGACCGACAACTGGCTCCACGTGCTGCATCGTGTGAAAGATGGACGCGATGTATTCCTCGTCTGCAATCAGAACTATACCGGAGACGCGCGCCGGTTTACGCTTCGAGCGACCGCCGAGGGCGTGCCCGAATGCTGGGATGCGATGCGCAATCGCATCACGTCCGTTCCCTTCAAGCGCGTGAGCACGAGTTGTGTGGACATCGATCTCACGCTCGAGGCTTCCGAGAGCGCGCTCATCGTTTTTCGGCCCAAAGCCCGCGCGCTGCCCTCTCGAATGATGACTGAGTTGAAGCCCGTCTCGACGATCCGCGTCACCCGCGATACATCGGTTCGCGATCCCGAGGTGAAGATGCCGTCGGTCGTCGGCACCCAAGGCTTCGCGGGCTGCTCCTGGGTGTGGTCCGACGACGGCCAGAAGGAACTCGAAGTGCCCCCAGGCACTCGCTACTTCCGCGGCAAGCTGACAGTCCCACCGGACGCGAGGATCAAGCAAGCGATCTTCACGATCTCCGCCGATAACTCCTACAGCGTGACCGTGAACGGCGTCCAGGACCCGAAGCTGGCCGGGACCGAGTGGCAGTCGCCCAAAAGTCACGATATCACGAAGCTCCTGCACCCCGGCGAGAATGTGATCGCCATCACGGCGGCAAACGGCGGCGAGGGACTTAACCCGGCGGGTCTGATCGGCGCAATCGCCCTGCAAATGGAGAATGGCAAGGAGTTCATCTATCGAGTCGACAAGACTTGGCGCGTGAGCTCGAACATGACGCAGGGATGGGAGCAGCCAGGCTTCGATGACTCAGCGTGGGGCAGAGCAAAAGAGGTCGCCGCATTCGGGCAAGGCCCTTGGGGAGGACTCGGTGGCCAGCACCTGACGCTGAGCCCTGTGAAGGCAAACACGTTCGCGGGTCGGTGCGTCGTCCCTTCCGGTGTGAATCTACGCAAGTCGGAGGTCTTCCTGGAGATGACCGGTCTGCGGCCTGAAGAGGCGGCTAGCGTGAGTATCAACGGCTCATACGCCGGCGGCTTCATCGGGCGTCCGTTCAGACTCGAAGTCTCGAAGTATCTCAAGAGCGGCGCCAACGCGATCCGCATCACCCCGTTCGCGCCGGACAGCGTGCGGCTTGTGGTGTACAATAGGTAGCGGCGTGAACCTGATCGTCGGCGGCATTTCTATCTTCGGGACTGCTTTTCGTCCCGAAGCATAAAACTCGCCATCAACCCCTCCACGCCCCGAATCATATCCGAGGTAGAGGACATGATCGAAGTCCTCGCAGGAGCGTCTAAGAGGATGGGGGCGAAGGTGGGGTAGGGCCGAGAGAGGAATACCGCAGAATCCCAGTTTGACAAGCCGCCAGGCAATAAGTATACTCTTGTTGCACATCAGAAAGATGTCGTCTGTTCGCTTGCAAAGCATAGTGATAAGGTCTTATCCCGCTGTCGTTTGTTCATAACGCGACCTTGTGCCGTAGCGCTAGTCGTGCAAGTGTGAAGAGGAGGATGTCCGAATGGGCAGATGCAAGCATTGTCTGACTTGGTTATCGGTCTTGGGTTTTGTCGTAGCTGCCTGCGCACTGCTCGTACCATCACTGCACGCGGCAGTTGCGCAAGATGCAGAGAAGGCGATAGGTACAATAGCGGGTCCGTTCGCGCCGACGGTGGGCCTCGAGAAGTACAAGCAGGATACCGGACAGACGGAGGTTCATCCCGACAACAGCGCGGCAACATCATACAAAGGCGGAATGGGGCAGTGCGCTTGGTTTGTCAAAGCTGTCCGAATCGACCTAGACAAAGGCAAGATATTCAAGAATACCAACGGCGACGCTTGGGAGTGGTACGACTACTTCACCAATACTCTTGGATGGAAAGCCGGGAGCACCCCAAAACCTGGTGCCATAATGTGCTTCGGACGGGGCAAGGGCATGCCGTCCGGACACGTCGCGGTGGTGCGCGCTGTCCATACAGATGGCACTCTTGACATCTGGGACTCGAACTGCATCCGCGATGGACTCATCAGGAAGCGCAGAATCATGGCTGCACAACCGCTGCTGGAAGGGTACCTCTATGCCGCAGATTCCGAGACGCCGCCAGTCGCCTGGGCTCCGGCTCATAAGGAGGTGACTCCGCAACCGACCCAAGTCAGTCTGTACCCAGTTGAAGTGCATGGCAAGTGGGGCTATATCAACCCTGCGGGGGAACTTGTCATCGACGCATCGTTTGACGGCGCAGGCTTATTCGCTTGCGGGTTGGCGTGGGTCCGGGTTGGCGGCAAGTACGGCTACATCGACACCGCGGGTAAACTGGTGATACCACCGCAGTTCCATGATGCTATAGAATTTTGCGAAGACCGCGCGATTTTCAGGATTAACGACAATTATGTGTGTATTGATAAGACAGGCCGACGTGTGAGCTGTCGCTACACGCCCGAGTTCTTCTTCAGTGATGGTCTGGCTCCGGCGAGCGATGGCAACGGAATGGGGTACATCGACAAGGGCGGCAAGGTTGTGATCCCTGCGAAGTTTTCTACCGCAGGGCCGTTTCAAGACGGTCTTGCGGTCGTAGATATGCGCGGAAAAGGCAGTTGCCTTATCAATAAGGCAGGAACAGTGGTCTTGCAGTGTCGGTATCACTTTGCCGAATTCCAGGCGCCTTTCGACGAAGGTTTGGCGCGAGTGATAGTCGACAAGAAGATGGGCTTCATGGACAAGAAAGGCGTGCTGGTCATCAAGGCAGTCTGGGATGTGGCCGCCGTTTTTCGCGAAGGGCTGGCCGCTGTGTTTGTTGGGAATAAGATGGGTTTCATTGACCAATCCGGTCGCATTGTGATCCAGCCGACTTTCACTCTGCCTGCGCAAGAGCACGAGTGCGGGTTCGCCGAAGGCCTAGCACCCGCGGTGCTGAATGACAGGTGCCATTACATTGATCACTGCGGAAAGGTGGTCTTTTCACTCGAGCCGGGCTACATTGGCATGCGCTTCCAGGGCGGGTTGGCGGTGGTGGTGGGGCCTAACGGCCTCGGCTACGTAGACAAGACTGGGAATTACGTGTGGAAGCCACAGAAATGATCTGTGCTATGGAGAGTTGGGGCATTTGATGCTGCGGCGACTCTGCAACGATAGTCGAAGGAGGATAATATGACGAAGTCGAAGTTGTTTGTTTGTTTATCCTGTCTGGTGTTGGCTGCGTTCCTTGTGGGTTGCGGCAATTCTGTAGCAGGTACATGGAAGGGCAACATGAACGGCTGGGCTGCAGTCTTGGCGCTCCAATCCAACGGGACCGGAACACTTCAGCTGAGTTCGTTCGTCGGGTCGCAAAGCCTAGATTTCACGTGGAAAACCGAGGGCAACCGATTGGTATTCGAGCCCAACAACAAAGAGGAGACAGCCGTGAACACATTTAGCGGCGAGTATCAGCTCCAAGGTGATACACTGACGATCCACCATCAGGGTTCTGGCACAGCGATATACACGAGGTCGTGATTTCTGTGAGAAGCGTTCGATGGACTGTCACGGGCGTGATCGTTTCAGGAACAGGCTTCCCGGAACACGAAATGTCTGCTCACAAGGAGGCAATATATGGCAGCGTGCACCGTATGCGGAACGAAAAAAACAGTGGCATGCCCGACCTGCAAAGGAAAAGGCGGGTTTTCTCTTCCCTTGGGCGGTTGGCAGAAGTGTGGCAACTGCAACGGCTCTGGTGTCGTTAGGTGCGGGGCATGTGGCGGGCAGGGATGGGTCAAGTAGGCAGCGATTCCATCTCAAAATCGCCTGTTTTTCTCAACTAGAGCTCAGTCTTGACGACCGATCTCTGCCCATCCTGCGTCCCGGACCACATGCACGTGTCCATATTCCGTCATCGCCCCTCGTGTGCTTTGGTGTGGGATTCCGATCCCGGGTGGACGTAACAGGGGAAAGGAGTTTCTGAAAGCATGCCAGTCGAATGTGCCACATTCTTGCACAGCCTTTTGGAGAAGGATGCGTATCACCATTATCTCTCATGGAGTCCCGACGGGTCGAAGCTTGCGTCTTCATCTGAGGAGAACGGCATCGCCATCTGGGATCCGTTCAAAGGGCTAAAGCTACTCAATCTGATGGAGGGCAAGCGCAACAGCTTTGGCCTTGACTGGTCGCCGGACGGGAGGAATCTTGTTGCGTCTCCGATGAACGCGCTGGAAGTTTTTGCCTCGGACCGTCCAGGTGGGAGAGTGGTTGAGGAACGGGGGTACTGCTACCTAAGCGCCACGTGGTCGCCGGATGGATCAATGGTCGCTGCCATAACTGGATCGTCTTCCAGCAGTTGCGATTACGAGATCACTGTTTGGCGGACCAGGGACTTTGCGCGAGACCTCACATTAACCGCTGATGGCGACAGGTTCAATGCCTTGCAGTGGCAACCTGGTACCGGATTACTGGCTGCCTGCAGCCAGAGTGGGCGAGTTTACGTTTGGGATGTCACAACTGGACGGCTCCAGGCTGATCGTTCAGCACACGGCGATGAGATCTACGATCTGGCATGGGCTCCCGATGGCACATTGCTTGCCACCGGATGCAAGGATGGGACCATAGGAATCTGGAAGGCGGATTCTGAGGGCGCGGTTCGTGTGTTGAACCCAGGTTCTGTTGTGTCGTTGGGCTTCTCATTTGATGGTACAATGCTCGCCGCACGAGGGATGGACTCCAAGATATCGATCTGGAACGTGACCGATTTCCAGTTGATCGGGGTTATCGACGAGCAGGACTACTCTTCCAACATTTACACAAAGATGGCCTGGCACCCCAGTCGGAACGTGATTGCTTTTGTCGGCAAGCATCCTCAAGAGGGCCATGCTTCCGCCATACACATCTACTTGATCGGCTCAGAAGAGGAGCTAGTGTCCCGTGGGATGGGGGAACCAGCCCACACTCTGTCGCACGATGACGACGGAGGAGACGCAATGGGAAACGAGCAGAATTCGGACACCGACGCAACGACAACCCAGGCAAGCGCAGAGAGCGCAGCCAGGGCCAGGCAACGTTTCGACGCGTTCGCAAAGAGTCTAGAGAAGGAAGTTGAGCAGGTCAGGGAGATGGACCTGACACCCGCTGATCGTAAGGCTGAACAACTCCTTGCACAAGAGTTCGCCTTGGCGTGGCGGGAGCTTGCGAAGGCCGGTACAATCGAGGAAACACGACGACCGCGCGCCTACCTGCTCTTTCTGCAAGGCCGCCTGGCCGCGAACGTTGTTTACGCCTACATTGGACATGATATTGAAACGACTCCTGACAACCTAGGGGGATTCCTGGTACATAAGGCTGTATATGGTGCGCTCGACGCTGTTGCCGGCAGCAGTCAGAGGTTGGATAAGAAATGGGCCACGAGAGGGGTTGCTTGGATCGAGGAGTCTGTGAAACTGGACGAGGTTCCTGAAGCAGACTATAACCTCGCCTGGCTGTACGAACAACTCGCAGACTGGCAGCATGCTCTAAACGCATATGAACGAGTTGAACTGAGCGACGACATAGAACTCAGCGCGGCTGCTTCCAAGGCCGTAATGCGCGTGAAACCGAAGGCACAGGTTGCGCGTTCGGCTTCGACCGCGCCAAGAGTAGAGCACCCAGCAGTCGAAGGTCTCCCCAAGTCCAAAGTTACCGCCTGCTTACTCGGCATTTTCCTTGGGTTCGCCGGTGCTCACAGGTTCTACCTCGGGTTTACCGGCATTGGGCTAGCACAGATCGCCGCTACCGTCTGCACATGCGGGATTGGCGGGCTGTGGGGCTTCTTCGAGGGCTTACTGATCCTCGCGGGGGTTTTCACCAAGGACGCTAATGGAAACGCTCTGGTGTGATTCTATGCCCCGATGGTCCAGCAAATCCGTTGCTGGACCCCCGTCCCGCGGAAGTCTGTTCCGCATCCCGGCCTCGGCGATCCGCAGCACGCCCTCCCTTCCCCCAATATTCAATCATCAATACTCAATATGCAATCTCCCCGCCGCCCGCCAAATCTGAAATCGCAAATCGAAAATCGAAAATGCCCGCCCTCCCTTCCGGCCTCTCTCAACCCTCAACTATCAACCGTAAACCATCTTCGACGGGCCGTCAAAATCTCGCAGGTGACACGCTCGTCTGCGGCGAAAGGATGGGTATGAACACACACGGCTGCATACTGATCACGATACTGCTGATGCTCCTCTGCGCCGCGATGGCCACTGCGGCCGCGCCGGAGATAATAGCCCACCGTGGAGCCTCCTACGACGCGCCGGAGAACACCCTGGCCTCGGTCAATCTGGCGTGGAAGCAGAACGCAGACGCCGTCGAGATAGACGTCTACCTGACCGCCGACCACCAGATAGCCGTCATGCACGACGCCACCACCACCCGCACCACCGGCGTTGCAATGAAGGTCAGCTCCAGCGATATGGCCGATCTGCGAAAGCTGGACGCGGGCAAGAGCAAGGGGCGGCAGTGGGCGGGCGAGAAGATTCCGACCCTCGCCGAGGTGCTGAAAACAATCCCCGAGGGCAAGCGCCTCTTTGTCGAGATCAAGTGCAATGCGGAGATCTTGCCCTACCTCCTGAAGGCGCTCGACGCCTCCGGCAAGGACCCGAAACAGATTGTGGTGGTCTCTTTCCAGGCGGACGTGGTTCGCGACCTCGAAAAGATGCGCCCGCAGCTCAAAACCTACTACCTGTGTTCCCCCAAGCCCAGTAACGCCGACAAGCTCGTGCGCGTGGCGCGCGTGATAGGCACTGACGGCATCGATGCCGCCGCCGCCGACGGGTTCAACGCCGCCGTGATCGCCAAGTTCCGCGAGGCCAATATGGGCGTCTACGTCTGGACGGTGGACGACGAAACCATCGCGCGCAGATACGCCGCACTCGGCATAGACGGCATAACCACCAACAAACCGGCCTACATGAGGACCATTCTGGCCGCGCAGCAGAAGTGATCTGCTTTGAGGCAAGTTGACGAGCGGCCTGCCCCCGCGCTACGATAATAGCGCCATTGATGGGCTTGGGGGGTATCCGATGAACCGTTTCGCCGTCTGTCTGATTCTGCTCTTCGCGCTATGCGCCTCGTGCGCCGCCGCACCTGTAATCGTGCTGCGCAACAACTACGACATGCCGTATGCCGGACCGATCACCTTCCGCGCCAACCTGCCGGACGGGCATTACGCCGGCAAGGAAGCAAACGGAACCGTAAAATCCGGCATCGCGCACATCATCGCCAAGCTTCCCGCGCATCGTCCGGTCCTCCTGGCACGAGACGATGACTCTGGTATCCACTCACCGCTGCGACTGGACTCTGACACACTCAGATTCGGGCTCGTCGCCATTCCTGGCAGGACCGGCACCACAGAGCAGGCCGTCTCTGAGTTCCAGCCACTGGACCTCGATCTAGAGCCTGCCGCCTACGGCGTCTATTCCGACACGGTCACATCCGGCGACTACGAGATCTCCTGTAGCATGCGGCCGTCAGAGGGCGGCTGGGTCGATATCGACGCGACCATCACGAGGAAGTCGGATAGCAAAGAACCAATCTACCTGGCCCTCGTGCGCCGCATCCCGACGGGCTCGCGCTCTGGCTTCCGCATGCGCTGGAACGGCCAGTATGTGGATAGCGCCGTCGAGCCCGATAAGTACGCGGGAAGCTGGGGACTCAACCACTGCGTCGATTGGTTCTCGTGGAAATCGGGCAATCTTTCCTACGTCTTCGTCAGCGGCTTCACGCCGGGACTCACCACCGAGACCTCGCCCGGTACATGGAAGAACGCGAACCACTCCTACGTCTGGGAGCGCGTGCGCAGGCAGGGCGATTCGCTCTACTTCATCTCCGAGATCGCCGGCCCCGACCCCAGCCAGAAGCCCGGCTACAAGGGGATCAAGGCCTACATGCCGCCGCTGAAGGACGAGCCCGTGAAGCTCCACTACAGGCTCGCGATGGCCTCGAAACCCGAACCGACCTGGCAGGAGAGCCAGTTCCTGGTCTCGGCGGGCTACCGGAAAGTATCGGCAACCGGCGACAAGGTGACCGTTGACCTAGGCGTGCCCGCGGTCGAGTTCGGGACCAGCTACTTCCCATACTCGACCATGTGCGAGAACTTCGACTACTACCGCTCGCCCTCGCTCGATCGGGAGGGCTGGTGGCCGTTTGCGCCCAAGATGTGGGAGAACTGGCGACTCTTCGCGCCGCAGATGCGCACCGACCTGCGGATCATCCGCGCGATGGGCTTCGGCTGGGTGCGGATGCACCACCTGGAACTCATCGGCACGATGGACCGCAAGAACGCGATGGCGTTCCTGGATTTCTACATGCGCGAGTGCCGCAAAACAGGGCTCAAGGTGATGATCGACACCTCCGGCACGCCGCAGTGGTTCACGACGCTCGCCGGGCGCTACAAGGACGTCGTCAAGCGGATCGAGATCGAGAACGAGGTCCTGATCCCCGGCATCAAACCCGGTGATGCGGAGCGCTGGACAGCCTGCTACAAGGCAGCCAAGAAGGCCGCGCCCGCAACGGAAGTCTTCCTGACCGGAAGCTGCAACGTCGGCATCTTCGATAGGCTCGACCGCCTCGGCGTGCCGTATGACAGATTGGGCTACCACTCCTACAAGCACGGTCCGGGAGCGGAAGAAACGCTCTCCTCGCTCGCGGTTGGCATGGCCGGGGTCGCAGCCGACAGGGGCAAGACGCCGATCCTCGCCGAGTTCAACTGGAAGTTCCTCACGCGGATGTCTCCCGAGGCCCGGGCGAAGGAATACGCGCTGATCTTCGGCAGCATCCTGAAGCCGCGCCAGGTCGCGGAGTTGCTGCAGTTCCACTGGCAGGAAACGATGTCGGTCAACCCTCGACTCACCCGGGTGGGCATCAGGCACTACGAGACAATCTACCTCGACCGCCGCCCGAAGCCCGAGGCAATCGAGCTGATGAAGCTGATCCGCCGCTACAGCGCGTCCAATGCCCCGCTGCGCGAGCTGCCGATCAAGGTCACGAACACCGTTTTCAAGAACGGCCAGGCCAAGGCGCAGTTCACCATAACCAACTCGACCGCGAAACCCGTTACGGTGACACTCTCCGCCGAGTCCTTCGGCGACGCGGTAAGCCGCATCGGCAGCGCGAACACGGTCACGCTCAAGCCCGGCAAGCGAGCGTTGGGCACTATCGCGGTCGCGCTGAAGCCGAACGCGCTGCCGGGCGTCTATCACTTCTTCGTGCGCGCCGCCTACTCCGGCAAGTTGTCGTATGGCTGGGGTTACGCCTCCAACTTCGGTGTTCCCGCGTTGGATTCGGAGCCTGTATTGCCCGATGCGGTCGAGTATCTGACGGGCATTCAACTGCTGGACAGAATCGACTGGAATCGGCCCGTATGCGTGGCGTTCGGGCCTGAATGCTCCATTGTGGAAATGGAAATGGCGTATGTGATCGCGAACACGCTGCAATCGGCGACCGGCCGGCTGATCAGGCTCTGCAGCACGACCGACATCCCCGCTGAGACAACAAAGAATGGAAGTCTCATCCTCGTCGGCACGCCAATCTCGAACCCGCTCATAGGGGCGCAGTCCCCGATGCTGCTTATCACCGAGGGCAAGGGCTCGGTCGAGTTCCTCGCGCACAAGGACAGCTCCCCCGCGAAATCATGCCTGATCATAACCGGCGCTACGCCCGAGTTGGTAGAGGCAGCGGCGACCGATTTCGTCCTGCGCTACTGGAAGAACGCCAAGGACTCCGTCTCGCGCCTAACCGGCCTCGAAAAAGGCGCCGCGCTAGGCAACAAAGCAGCACCGGGCCTGGTAAACCCGCCGTAACGCTGGCTGCTTGCCATTGGTCTTTCGACCGCGCTATACTACATTCATTGAATGGACTACAATCGCGGAAGGTTTTATGCGTAGAGCAGGTGGAGAAGCAGATAAAGTAGGCAATCGGTACGAGATCCTCTGGACCGTCAAGTGCTTACTTATGGTCCTTGAGGAGAAGGCCGACCGTATTCACCTGGAGCCATCTGGGCCTGTAGGGAAAGGCATCGAGTTTCTACTCGACAAGGGCGACTTGGTGGAACACCATCAGGCAAAGCAGGGCTCAAGTTGGCCTCTTGCCAAGCTTGGTGCTGAGGGTGTTCTTTCCCACATTCAGCGAAAGCTGAAAGATCCCAACGTCCGATTCGTATTTGTCTCTGACGGTAGAGCAGAGTCTCTTGAGGATTTAACGCGCAGAGCACAGGATAGCGACAAGAATCTTCAGACATATCTGCAACTCGACCTGAATCAGGAACAGCGCGGGCAGTTTGCGATTCTATGCAAGCAGTGCGTAGAATGGACGGAAGAGGAGGCATTCCAGGCGCTGAAGCGTGTTGATGTTGAGCATTGTCCGGAGAAAGCGCTTAGACAGCACGTGGAAGACCGCCTCGATTTGCTAGTAGATGCGCCTCCTCAAACGGCGTATTCTGTGCTTGAGAACTTGGTTCTTGATTCGGTCGACACACACAAGGTGCTGACAGCTCATGATATTTGGCAGCACTTGGAGCAATCTCACCGTATCAGACCAAACCAGTGGCATAGAGACCCGTCGAAAGTCGCACTTATCAACGACGCCACGAGTAGATATCTAAGTCGGTTGCGTGGGGAATCTATCTGCGGAAGGATTATCCCTCGCCCGGAAGCTGAAACATTGCTGGGTAAGCTCAGGACTCCTGAGTCGAAGCGTGCATTTTTGGTTACTGGGGACGCTGGCGGCGGTAAGAGCGGCTTGCTGCTGCAGGCTGTGGAGTCAATCCGCTCAGAGGGATGGCCTGTTCTGGCTTTTCGGCTGGACAACCTCAAACCTGCCAACACTCCCGATGAGATCGGCCAGCAGTTAACGGGACAGCCTCGCTCTCCTGCTCACATGCTTGCGGCTGTCGCTCAAGGCAGAGATTGTCTGCTTGTAATAGATCAGTTGGATGCGGTCAGCTTTACTTACGGTCGTGATACTCAGTTGTGGTACCCTATTGAAGAGATTATCAACCAAGCCCTTAGTTGCGAGAACATGCGCGTCATGTTGGCCTGCCGACGGTTTGATGTGGAAAACGACCACAGGTTACGGCAGCTAACTATGAAGAGCGGAGTTGCGGAGCCGTTTCACCTCGGATTACTGGAGACGGAGTCCGTGCGCCAAGTGCTACAAAGCGTCGGCCTCGATCCCGATCAGATGACTGAGAAACAGATCCTGCTGCTGTCGACACCGCTTCACCTGAGGCTTCTGGTCGATTCGATAGATGGCCCCAGCGGGGCACCTGCATTCAGTAACGAGACTGACCTTTACAACCTCTTCTGGGACCACAAGCAGATGGTCGTTTCCAGGCTACTCGGATCAGGCCGGTGGACTGATGCCGTCGATGCGATCACGGACTACATGAGCGAGCATCAGAGCACAAGCGTTCCCATAGATGCCTTGGATCACGTGTCTGCTGAATGGAAAGCGATGGCCTCTGAGCACGTTGTTGCCGAAGATGCCGGCATGGTATCGTTCTTCCATGACGGTTTCTTCGACTATGCGTTTGCGCGTCGGTTCTCTGCTCGTGGTGGCAAACTGCTTGATCTGCTTCTAAGCGCAGAGCAGCATCTATTCCGACGTTCGCAGGTGCGACAAGTGATGGCTTACCAGCGTGATCGGTACAAACGGCAATACCTGGAGAGCCTGGACGAACTGCTGTTCTCTCCGCTCGTCAGGTTCCACCTCAAGACTGTCATCTTCGATTATCTGGCTAACCTGTCGGAGCCCACCGAAGAAGAGTGGGCGGTCCTTGCCAAGCTTCTTGAGAGCAAAACCGATTCGGCAGTAACCAATGTGTGGCGGGTCTTGCAGGGGAAACCGCAGTGGTTTGACCTGCTGGACTCACTCGGAGTGTGGCAACGCTGGCTGGCTGGAGATGACGAGGGACTGATAGGCAGAGTCATTTGGCTTCTGTGGACAGTACAGAAGCATGTGGCAGACAGGATCGCGGAACTCGCCGAGCCTTATGTGGGCGCGTCCGAAGCGTGGCGTGGCCGACTTATTTACCTTGTCAGCTACGGCGGCCTCAGTGCAGGGCGTCGATTCTTCGAGATGTTCCTACGTCTCATCGATATCGGGCTGCTCGATGACCACGACGAGACACAGAACAGGGAATTCTGGTATCTGATCTATCACCTGCCGGATGATAGACCGGAATGGGCTTGTGAAGCAATAGGTCACTACCTAAGGCGGCGGCTGAAACTAAGCCTTGATGCGGGATGCCAGAATCCGTTCGCTGAGGGCTGCGGCACAATAAGTAACAGGAGCCAAGCACATGATCATCTGTTTGAGACGTGCGCCCACAAGGCTCCAGCCGAGTTATTGCATGAGGTATTGCCATTTATCATCGAGGTGGTTGAACTTACCGCTGTTTGCGAGGGGCCGACACCATGGCGCGATCCTGTTTGGCAATTCCGTTCGAAGGGAATGCGGTACTCCGTTGATGACCACATTTTGGAAGCCGCGGAGACCGCGCTTCGAGCACTTGCGGAGTCGTCAGCCGAGCTGTTCGCGAGTTACGCACAGCAAATCAAGGGCACTCCTTACGATACGCTGGACTTCCTACTGATGCGGGTTTATCCAGCCAATCCCGAAGTGTACGCGGATGAGGCTGTCGGCTACCTCTGCGATTGTCCCCAAAGACTGGATATCGGCTGGCTGAGTTCGGACCGGACCGTTGGTGCGGAACTCCTTACGGCAGTCACCCCGCATTGCACGCACGAATGCTTCGCAAGG
>Ga0209638_1001511_pt1 | contig 14829 bp, 15 predicted proteins | sample BarGraNGADG00211_FD_184490 | JGI IMG/M metagenome (GOLD analysis project Ga0209638, IMG submission 184490) | Arctic peat soil microbial communities from Barrow, Alaska - Barrow Graham LP Ref core NGADG0002-211 (SPAdes) (version 2) | ecosystem: Environmental > Terrestrial > Soil > Wetlands > Peat... | reverse complement strand
GAGTTCATGGGTCCCGAGGCCTCCCTGGCCCTGGTGAAGAAGAAGATGGTTGAATACGAGCAGATCATGAAGGAGTTGGGGCGGATCAAGAAATAGAAAAGGTCCGTTCAAGGATCGAGAGTCCTTCACGGCTTGCTGCGAAGAGTTTACGATCGGCTTCCCGTTCGTTGCGGACGGGAAGCCGAAACAGTCCCATCCCAGGACAGGAGTTCCATCCGATCGGGGTCAATGGGGTTTGGGGTAAACGGAACATCGGTTCCGCGAGGCGGTCAGAGCGGCGTAAGATTTTTAAAGGAGAAAAGAGATCATGCGGATTACCGAAGTCAGGACCGAGTTGCTGCGGATGCCGCTGCCGCGTCCGATGCAGGCGGCCTCCTCCAGCGGCAAGAAGGGCGGTCCGGTCAGTAAAATCAACATGCCGGTTGTCTTCATCACTACCGAAGACGGGACGACTGGGGTTGGATACTCCTGGAGCCTGCTGGGGGGCGACACGGCCACCCGCTGCATCCTTCAGGACGATTTTGCGCCGCTGCTGATCGACGAGGACGCCCTTGACCATGAACGCCTGTGGCACAAGCTTTATCGGCGAATGCAGACGGGGGGCCGGCGCGGCCTGGTCACCCAGGCCCAGGCGGCGGTGGACCTGGCTCTGTGGGACATCAAGGGGAAAATGGCCGGGTTGCCGGTCTACAAGCTCCTGGGCGGCCGTCGGGAAAGCGCGCCGGTCTACTACTCCGACGGCGGATGGCTGTATATGAGCGTCTCCGAGATGGTAGCGGCCTTCGAGGAATACCTGGCCCAGGGGATGTTCGGCGTCAAGATGAAGATCGGTCATGCGGATTACCGGACCGACATCCAGCGGGTCCGGGAGGTCCGCAAGGCCTTGGGCGACAAGGCCTGGATCGCCGTTGACGCCAACCAGAAATGGGACTTCCCGACGGCCGTGCGGGTGGGTCGCGATCTTGAACAGCTCGGGGTCGCGTGGTTCGAGGAACCGCTCCTGTGCGAGGATATCCCCGGTCATGCAAGACTCGCGGCGGAATTGGACATCCCCATTGCCATGGGAGAAACATTGGGGTCGCGTTTTGAATTCGACGCCTACCTGCGGGCCAATGCGGCGGATATCCTGCAGCCGGACATCATCCGGGTCGGCGGCATCACTGAAATGGTCAAGGTGGTGACCCTGGCCGATGTCGCCAATCGGCCGGTGGAGCCGCATCATATGATGGAAAGCGCAATTCAGGTCGCCTGCGGCGTCATGGAATCCGGGTCCATCGAATACATGCCCTGGGTGGCCGCTGCCTTTGCGGAGCCCGCGATCATCAAGAACGGCCAGATGACGCCGCCGCAGAAACCGGGCTTGGGACTGGAGATTCCTGAGGAAATTATTCGGCGGTTCCGTGTGGGGTGACCGTCTGTCCGTCTCAAAGGTCGCTTGCATGCGGAAAAAACAGCACCAGGGCAGGGATCTGTCCTGATCGTCTTCCTCTTCGGTGGTCACTGGCAGGCGCCCCTGCCCCGGGGCGGGATTTGTGGGTAATGGAGACATGAACGTGCAAAGTGATTCGAAAAACAGGTTGAATCAGCCCGTCTTCGGCGAGGCCCTCTTTGATCTCATCCGTCGGACGGCCTGCGATCTGCCCGAGGATGTGGAGGCGGCCCTGAAGCGTGCCCATGATGAAGAGGCGCCGGATTCGAGGGCGCGGACGATCCTTTCACTTTTTCTGGAAAACATCGCGCTGGCCCGGGAAAAGCAGGTCCCCCTCTGTCAGGACACGGGGTTGCCGCTTTTTTTCATTCATCACCCGCCCGGCCTCTCCCAGCGTGCGACGGTGAAGGCGTGCGAGGAGGCCGTGGCGCGGGCGACGATGGAGCAGTATCTGAGACCGAACGCCGTCGATCCCGTCACCGGGCGCAATAGCGGGAACAGCGTTGGCGCGGGTATCCCCGGGGTTTATTTCGAGGAGGGGGATGGCGAGGCTCTTTCCGTGGCCCTGATGCTCAAGGGCGGCGGCAGCGAGAATGTGGGTCGGCAGTACAGCCTGCCCGACGACGTCCTGAAGGCGGGACGCGATCTGGAGGGGGTTCGGCGGGTGATCCTGGATGCCGTCCGCCGGGCGGAGGGCAAGGGCTGTGCCCCGGGGATACTGGGGATCTGCATCGGCGGCGACCGTGGCTCGGGCTATTTCCATTCCAAACACCAGCTCCTTCGTTCCCTCGACGACGTGAATCCCGATCCCGTTCTGGCGGGGCTCGAGGGACGGATCCTCCGGGAGGCAAACACGCTGGGGATCGGCCCCCTGGGCCTCGGCGGGGAAACGACCCTGCTTGGGGCCAAGGTCGGCGCGCTCCACCGCGTTCCCGCCAGTTATTTCGTCACCGTAACCTACATGTGCTGGGAATACCGCCGGCGGGAGATCCGGATCGACGCTGACGGGACCTGGCGCTTTACCCGATGAGGCGGTAAAATGATCGAACTGACGATTCCCATTTCCGAAGAGAAGATCCTGTCGCTTCATGCCGGCGACGCCGTGGCGATCTCCGGGATCGCGACGACGGGCCGGGATGCCGCCCACAAATACATGGTGGAACGCCTTATCGAGGCCCCAAGCCCCCTCCCACCGGAGGATCAGCGCCTTTTCGACGAACTGAAGGCGGTTTACCACGGCGGGGCGATTTACCACTGCGGCCCCATCGTCCGCAACACGGGCGGAAGGTGGAGCATCGTCTCCGCGGGACCGACGACGAGCATCCGCGAAGAGACCTACGAGGACAGGGTGATCGCCGCCTTCGGCCTCCGGGTCGTCATCGGCAAGGGGGGGATGGGACCCCGGACGCTCGCCGCCTGCAAGGCCCGCAAGGCCGTCTACGTTCACGCCATCGGCGGGGCGGGTGTGACCGGCGCCGAGGCGATGGTCGAGGTCCTTGACGTATTCAAGAAGGAGGAGTTCGGTCTGCCGGAGGCCTTCTGGAAGATCCGTTTCCATCATTTCCCGGGGATCGTCACGATGGATGCCCATGGGCGGAGCCTCCACGAGGAGTTGGGGAAGGCGTTCGATGAACGCCTGGCCGGACTCCTCCGTAGATAAACGGGGGTTCGTCGTCGCTTGCGGATCGCTAGGGGTCAGGGGACAGGATCATGATCACGATCAACAGCTTTCTGCACCGTGAGGTTCTGAACGATATCATCCGCCGCTGGATGTACGATGAGGCGCGCCCGTCAGACGCGGATCTGATCACGCGGCTGGTCCATTTCAACCATATCTTCGTTGCTCGCTACCTGGATCTCTTTGCCGGACAGATCTTCCAGGGGCTTCATCCGGGCGCCCTCTCTTCCCGTTCGGTCCAGATCAAGGGTGATCTGAAGGACGCCCTCGTTTTTTCGCCCCCTTACCGCAATGAACGGATCGAGGAACTGATCCTGGATTACCATCGGAACCCCGGACGCTTCTATCGGGAGACCCCTTTCCACGGAACGCTTTACTTCACCCGGCGCAATGGTTTTTCGGCCTATGTCGGGTCAAGCCGGATCAAACGCGTCCGGCGTCTTGCGGAGAAATCGGCCCGCCGGATCATCGACCGGATCTTCGACACAATCAAAAGGCATGCCGAAACCCTGGCGGATGAGCGGGCGCGTCTCCTCGGCATCCCGCGGGAGAGGCTCCTGACGACGCCCGCGGACATGACGGAGGAGTTCCTGAGGGCGGAAAACCGGCTGTTGGGTGATCTGCGTGTCAAAAGGCCGATTGCGGGCGATGGAGAGGTCCTCGTGATCAACGACGTCGCCGGCGTGAAGATTATCCAGGAGGCGCCAGAACAACGAAAGCTGATGACGCTCCTCGGCCAAATGCCGGGCTGTGAGGTTGTCGAAGAGGAGGTCCATGCAGGCAGATACAATGCCACGAATCTGATCGTCCGCTTCCGGCCTCCCCGGGAGGAGATCCTGGCTCGTCCTCTCGGCCAGGGGATCCTGACTATCATGCAGGCGCGGGGTTTTTCCCCTTACGAAGCGAACCAGTTCTTTGCCGAATTCGTCCGTTCGGGGGAAGAAGATGTTCTCGTGGAGATCATCGTCTCCAACTACCAGGAGATGCTGGAAAGTGAGATCGGTCTTTGCATCCACGAGGATCGGATTATCGAACAGAGGCTCTGCCAGCAGTACCGGGGGTCGCTCGCCCGGAACATTCAGTGCCTGCTGGAATACCTTTTCGCCTTTCCCGCTTCTCATCGGCGGGAACTGGGGGAGTTGCCGATCAAGATCTGGGACCGTTACCTGCCGGACTACTTTGACGAGATCCTGAAACAGCTCTTCCGCATTCCGCCGGACAATTTTCTTGAGTAGTTTACAGCGGGGCGCCGTGCGGATCGATCTCCCGCCCTTCTTGCGAAAAACTCACCCCTGGCGCGGATCTTCCCGGACCATCATGAACCCCATATCCAGCAGTTTTTCCGTCTCCCTTGCCCGGATCGCGGGGGTTTTTGCACCCATGACGACGGCGATCAGGCGGGTGTTCCCCCGTTTGGCCGTGGCCACGATGTGGTATCCCGCTTTAACGACCCAGCCGGTCTTCAGACCGTCCGCATTGGGGTAGTGCCGCAGGAGGCTGTTCCGGTTGCGCTGGGTGATGTCGCGGTAGGTGTAGTACTGCTGGGAGTGGAGATTCAGGGATTCGGGAAATCGCCGGAGATAGTCGCAGGCCAGGATCAGTATGTCCCGCGCCGTCGTGAACTGTCCCCGGGCAGGCAGGCCGTTGGGGTTTTTGAAGAAGCTGCGGTTCATTCCCAGCTCGCGGGCCTTTCCGTTCATCTGTTTCACGAAAGCCTCAACATTGCCTCCGATATATTCGGCGACGGCCACGGAGGCGTCATTGGCCGAAACCACGGCCATACCCTTGAGCAGCTCTGCGAGCGGGATTTCACTCCCGGCCTGGAGGAACATCTTTGATCCTCCCGTTCGCCCCGCCTTTTGGCTGATCTTCACCGGATCCGTGGGACGGACCTTGCCGTTACGGATCGCCTCGTCGGCGAGGTAGAGGGAGAGGACCTTGGTGATGGAGGCGGGCTGAAGCGGGTCATCGGCATTGTGGGCGAGGAGGATCCGGCCGGTCGTCATGTCCATCAGGATGGCCGAATGGACGGAAAGGTTACGGGCCCCCTGCGCCGAAAGATTCGACGCGAGAAGGAGGATCAGCAGGATTGCGAAGGGAACAATGATTCTCTTTGCGATCGTTCTTCCTCCTCTTGCCATGCGGGATGGTTCGGAACCGAGGGAAACCATCCGATTATTCCGCCTGGTGGATGGCGGAGAGCTTCCAGGGATTATCCCCCACGGGACGGGTGAAGGTCCAGTACTCCTGAAATTTCACCGGTTCCGTCCGGCTCCCGGAGACGACCTCTCCGGTCCGCTCGTCGGTGGTGTAGTCGAGCAGGTTGGCGTAGATCTTCGCCGTGATGAAATCGGCTCCCCCTTCCTGCCAGATCTCTGTGGCCTCTACCGAACGGACGGCAATGTTGTCCAGACGGTTGATCCGTTGTTTTGCCCGCAACTGGTCCGCCTCCTCCTGGAGCGTCTTGTACATCTCATCGGTCAGAAGGTTCCGGATGCCGGACATGTCCCGGTTCGCCCATGCCCCCTGGATCTGGAAAAACCGGTCCATGCTGCCATCGGTAAAGTCTCTTTCATCAAAACGGGGATCCATCTGCCGGATATGGCGGAGACCGGTTTCCACGTCGCTTTCCCGTGCCTCCGGTTCATACGCGGTCATCGGCGCCGCTGTGCGTCCCTCGTCCATCGCCGACGAGTCCCGATAGGAGGTTCCTGCGGAGACTTCACTGCGCCGCCGTTTGATGAACCAGTAGATGCCATAAAGGAGTGCGCCGATCAGGATGATCTCCATGATTCCGATCCCGCCGCCGAAGCCGCCGCCTGATCCGCCCGCGAATCCAAGGCTCCGGAAGAGCATTCCGCCGAGCATTCCGCCGACGAGTCCGCCAGCCATTCCCCGGAGAAAGCCGCCACCGGCGGAGGGCTGAGGTGCGGGTTGGGCTGGGTTGTACTGTCCAGTTCCCTGCGAGGGGCTGGATGGGGTTGGGGCGGGTGTTGAGCGCGGGGCGGTGTAGGTACGGGAACCCCGGCTGCCGAAGGATCCTCCGCCGCCGACCCGGGCCCAAGCGTCGATCTCCAGAACGGACAACAGAAAAAACAGTGAAAGAAAGACAAGGCCGCATTTGGCCCAACGGTTAGCAAGCATCGTTTTCTCCTCGTGACATTTTGTCGGGAGACTAACGGCAGAACGTGCGATTGTCAACATCTTTTTGGCACATGTTTCCAGTTGCTGCTGGATATCTGCTTTTCCTTCCTGTATAATCCATTATCATCACGCGGCGGAAGTTGCCGCGTCGCAACACCCCTTCCGAGGGGAAGAGGAGGCAAAGACCTTGAGTGATATGCATTCGAATATGATCCTGGTGGGCTTTCTGATCATGCTTGTCTGCCAGGATGTTGTGGCCGTAAAGGCGTTTAAAAGGAGTGTCCGGGATGGGCTTTTATGCGCCGTCGTTCCCGGGTACATCCTCTTCTATGCGAGCCGCGGGGAGTCGCGGCAGGTGAAGCCCCTGATCGGCTGGCTCGCCGGTCTCGTGGTTTTGCTAACAGGTTTTGTGCGTTAAGCGCCCGTTTTCAACAGATGCGTCGGGGTTTCAAGAGGAGCTTCAGCGGCGGGGTCATGCCGCAAACCCGGAGAATCCGGTCCGGCGGCAATCTCAATCCAAATGTGGACAATCGTGTGGGAAGAGTCAATCAGGAGGTGATACCATGAAAAGGAAAGATGTCGATTATTTCGTTGCCCTGTACGATGTGGCGAAGGTGATCAATGCCTCCCTGGATCCGTCGAAAGTCTTGGAGAAGATCGTACAGTCCGTGGTGAATGCCATGGGTGTCAAGGCCGGCAGCATCCGGCTCCTCGATTCCCGGGAGCGGCTGCTGGTGCTCGGGGCGGAAAGCGGTCTGTCCAAGGGGTATGTCCGCAAGGGGCCGATTCTGATCGAGGAGAGCGGTCTCGATCGCAAGGTTTTGAAAGGCAAGACCATCTGGATCGAGAACGTCCAGACGGACAAGGATTTCCAGTACGGCGCGAAGGCGAAGGCGGAGGGGATCAAATCCGTCCTCGTCGTCCCGCTCATGCTGGAAAGGAAGGCAATCGGCGTCCTGCGGGTCTATGCGGACCGGGTGCGTAAATTCCGGGATGAAGAGATCAAATTCCTCAAGGCGGTCGCCAATCTGAGCGCGATCGCCCTCGACAAAGCCCGCATGCACGAGACGCTCCAGACCCGCTGCGATCTGATGGCGGAGCATAAGTACCGCATCGACGATAACTGAAAAGGAGGTTTGTTATGATTCGCCTGGGCATCAACGGTTTTGGCCGGATCGGACGGCAGGTGTTGAAGGCTGTCCTGACCCGATACCCCGAGTCCCTTCAGGTCGTGGCGGTCAATGATCTCTTCGATGTGGAGACAAACGCCCACCTGTTTAAGTACGACACGAACTACGGCCGCTATGCAGGGAAGGTCGGCGTCAAGAAGGACTGTTTTATCATCGACGGGAAACCGATCAAGAGCCTGGCCTTCCGCGATCCCGCGTCCATCCCCTGGGACGACGAGGGGGTCGATATCGTGATCGAGAGCACCGGCCTTTTCCTGACCGGTCCGAAGGCTTCGACACACCTCCAGGCCGGCGCAAAGAAGGTGATCATCACCGCCCCCGCCAAGGAGGAGGACTTGACGGTCGTGATGGGGGTTAACCACAAGGATTACAAACCGCAGAAACACCATATCGTTTCCAATGCCTCCTGCACGACAAACTGCCTCGCGCCGCCGGTGATGGTCGTTCACGAGGCGTTCGGCATCGAGAAGGGGATGATGACGACGATTCACTCCTACACGAACGACCAGCGGCTCCTCGACCTGCCCCACAAGGACCTCCGGCGCGCCCGTGCGGCGGCGATGAACATCATCCCGACGACGACCGGCGCGGCGAAGGCCCTCGCTCTGGTGATTCCGGCCCTGGCGGGCCGTTTCGACGGCTACTCGCTCCGCGTGCCGACGCCGACGGTCTCCATCGTCGATTTTGTGGTCGAGCTTAAAACGAAGACGACGACGGAGGAGCTGCGAAAGGTCCTCTGCGACGCCGCGAAGAAGCGGCTCAAAGGGATCATGGCCTGCGAGACGGCGCCCCTGGTCTCAATGGACTTCAAGGGGGACGCCCACTCCTCGATCGTGGATATCGAATTCACGCAGGTGCTCCGCGACAATATGGCGAAGGTCGTGGCCTGGTACGACAACGAGTGGGGCTACTCCTGCCGGGTGGCGGATCTGGCCCAATACATCGGGGAGAAGGGGATTGGTTAAAAACGGCACGAAAATCCGCATCCTGGTCATCGACGATGACGCCGTGGCCTGCGAGTTCCTCCAGGAGGCGCTCCTCAGGGCCGGTTACGAGGTTTCGCCCTTCACCTCCGCGCGGGAAGCCCTGAAGGAGGATCTTTCCAGGTACGATCTCCTGCTGTCCGACATCCGGATGCCGGATATCGACGGTCTCGAGTTCCTCCGGAAGGTTCACGAACAGTGGCCAGAGCTGCCCGTGATCATGATGACGGCCTTCGGTTCGCTCGAGACGACGATGGAGGCGCTGCGGTTTGGCGCCTCGGATTACATCAGCAAACCCTTCTCGCCGGACGCGATCCGGTCGATGGTCCGGAAGGTGCTCGATGTTCGGGAACTTCGGCAGCTCCGGACGCAGGGCCAGGGGGAGACCCGGGAAGAGCCCCAGTTCATCGGTTCGTCCGCCGTGATGGTCGATTTCTACAAGCAGATCGCCCGGGTGGCCGACGCCTCGGCGAGCGTTCTGATCAGCGGGGAGAGCGGGACGGGCAAGGAACTGACGGCCCATTCCCTGCACCAGTTGAGCGCCCGGCGTGATAAACCCTTTCTCACCGTCAACTGCGGCGCCATTCCGGAGACCCTGCTGGAATCGGAACTCTTCGGGTTCGAGAAGGGGGCCTTCACCGGGGCCGACCACGTGCATGCCGGGCTCCTGGAGGCGGCCCAGCACGGGACGATCTTTCTGGATGAGATCACCGAGATGTCGCCGGCGCTCCAGGGGAAGCTCCTCCGCTTCATGCAGAACGGGGAGGTGAGAAGGCTCGGCGGCCATGAGGCGAGGCATGTGGGGGTCCGGGTGGTCGCGGCGGCGAACCGCGACATCGACACGGAGGCCGGCGCGGGACGGTTCCGGTCCGATCTGCTCTACCGCTTTGTTGTCCGTCTCCAAGTGCCGCCGCTTCGGGCGCACCGAGAAGACATCCCGCAGCTCATCGAGTCTTTCCTGAAGAAGTGGGGATACCCTACGGTGCGCATCTCCGACGAGGCGATGGAGCTTTTCATGGGTTATGGCTGGCCGGGGAATGTCCGCGAGCTGGAGAATGCCCTGCGGCAGACCCTGCTCCTCTCACCTTTTGCCGTGATCCTGCCGGAAAATCTCCCCGGAAAGTTCCGTCCGGACCACACCGTCGGGTCGCCGCTCCTGTCGCCGCTCGATACGGCGGAACGACAGCAGATCCTCCAGGCCCTGGAAACCACCGCCTGGAACCAGAGCCGGGCCGCCCAGCGGCTGGGGATCGATCGGAAGACCCTGCGGACCAAGATCCTCCGTTATGGTCTGGCGAAAGAAGGCTTGTCCTAAGCCGTTTCAGCAGCCGCGGGGAAACAGAGGACGACCTTCGTTCCTTCGCCCGGAGCGCTTTGGATCTCCATCCGCCCCCCATGCATCTTGACGATATCCTGGACGATGGCCAGTCCCAACCCCCGCATGCCCTCCTCCTGGTGGGTGCTGAAGAACGGCTCACAGATCCTCTCCATCAGCTCCGGCGGGATCCCTTTTCCGGTGTCGGCGACGGAGATGGAGACCTCTCCCCGGTCCGGCGCCGCCGCGGTGGAAACGGTGATCCGGCCCCCGGCCGGCATCGCCTCAAGGGCATTCTGGATCAGGTTGAACAGGGCGGTTTGGACGCGGTAACGGTCCGCATGGATGCCCGGTAAGTTCTCGTCAAAATCGACCTGGAGCTCGATCCCCGCCTTGCGCATGAGAGGTTCCACGAGCGAGAGGGTCTCATTCAACAGCCCCTGGACGGTGACGGTCTCGAAATGGGCCTCAGGCGGGCGGGTTGCGCGCCGGACGTTCTGGATGACGGTATTGAGACGCTGGGTCTGCTGGACGATCAGCTCCAATTTGCGGGCGACGTCCGACGGCCAATTTCCCTTTTCCAGCAGAAGGCTCGCAAGACCCGCGATGGAATGGAGCGGCGTTCCGAGGTCGTGGGCGAGCGTGGCGGTCAGGTATCCCATCGCGGTGAGCTGCTGGAGTTGGTTGACCTGCTTCTGAAGCTCAACCGCCTTGCGGGTCGCCTCGCGGACGCGATCCTCGAGGCTCCGGGTCAGCTCCTGATTTCTCATCAGAACCTGTTCAATTTCATCGGCCATCGAATTGAAATGTTCGGCCAGTTGTCCCCATTCATCACGGCGGACGATCGGAATCCGCTTTACATATTGCCCGGTCTGGAACGCGTCGATCGTACGGATGATGACGCTGAGCGGCCGGGCGATGAGCCACCGGTAGCTCGCCGCGAGGACGAGCAGGATGATGACGAGGAGCCAGGCGGTGCTGATGACGAGCAGGCGCTGCGCCCGGGAGAGGATTTCCACATTGGCCCGGCTGAAGGTGATCACCCCCACGACGAACTGTGTGTTCTTTGATTTCTCGGATGTGACCGGATAGAGAAGCCCCACGGCCGGCCCATCTTCCATCTGGAGGCGGACGTACTGAGGCTTGCGGGACGCCGCCACCGAGCTGACCAGGCTCTCCGGCCACTCGTAGCGGACGCGGCTCGCACCGGCGATGTATTCGATGTAGTCGATATCGTAGTTGACGACGGTGAAGATGTCGATTCGGGCCAGACGGATATCGGTCTGGATCTGTTCTTTCAGGGCGGTGTCGAGCGTGGAGAGGCCCTGGGCGGTCGGGAAATGGATGTAATAGGTGCTGACCGTTTCGGCGACGCTGGAGAGGCGTTTCGCCTGCTGTTCGACCAGAATCTGGTCCAGCGCCCGGATCTGGACCCACCCCCAGACGGCCATCGTAACGACCAGCCCCAGGACTGTAAGGATCATCAGGCGTGTGCGGACGGTCATGGATCACTCCCCCGGGGATGGTTTCCGGAAACCCGGTTATCCCCGGCCTTGATTATAGTGCAGGCCGGGGGGAAAATGCACGCAAATGATCGGCGAAAAAAAGGGGGCGCGAAGACGAATCTCCGCACCCCGTACATCTGTTCGATACCCGAAAAGAATTACTTCTTCTCGGCCGCCTTGGCCTTCGTGTCGGCCTCCGTCGCGGCCGCCTTGGCCTTCGTGTCGGCCTTCGTGTCGACTGCCGTGGCATTCGTGTCGGCCTTCGTGTCTGCCGCTTTGGCCTTCGTGTCGGCCTTCTTCTTGGCCGCCTTGGCCTCCGTGTCGGCCTTCTTCGCGGCCTTCTTTGCGGCCACCTTGGCCTTCTCGGCGGCCTTCTTCTCGGCCACTTTGGCCTTCTCGGCGGCCTTCTTCTCGGCCACCGTGGCCTTCGTGTCGGCCTTCTTCTCAGCCTTCGCGGGATCAGCCGTTACGGCGGGGGCTGCCGGGGCGCCGGGTGCTGCCTGGGCGGCTGCGATTGCGGACGTGGAAAACAGGAAAACCAATGCGATTGCCCATACCATGAAACGTTTCATCTTCACTACCTCCTCTTTTCATTTTTTTCAGTTCCCTTCCGATTCGCCGACAGCCGGCGATCTCGGGAATCTGCTCAGAATTACCTTCATCACGGATGAAGGGGTAAAGCCTATTTTGTGACCGGAGCCGCCGGAGGGGCGACCGGTTTCATCTCCTTAGGGAGATCCTTCTTGACCGCCTTCTTGACTGCGGTCTTTTTTGCCGGCGCCACCCGGATCAGCACGTTCCGACCATCCTTCTCAATGTAGCTGACCTTGACCGGATCACCTGCGGCAACATCGGGAAAGGGTTTCTCCAGGATGAATTCCATGATTTCCGCTTTGTCCTTCAACGTCCGTTCGATTTTCAGGCTCGTGCCGGATATCTCCAGCACCGTCCCGGCGGTGCTCATCTCCGGGATCCGCGGGGGGAGGGGCGGGGCGGACCGTGGTTTCTCCTCGGCAAATACAAGCGTGAAACAGAGAAACATCAAAATTGCCGCCAATGTCAGAAAACGTTTCATCCAACAACCCCTTCCTTCGGCCGGTTATCTCCCGGACGCTACCGTAGAAGCAATGTGCGTGCCAATAGTGAATAATCCGATCGTGATTGGCGAAACCGCTGTAATATCAGCCAAGATCATCTTTGAGTCGGCCGGGTCTTTCCGTTCCCTCCGGAGGGGGAATTGTTGAGAACTTCCCCAATGGTTGGGGAATTGTTCATCAGATGCACTTCGGATCGGGTACGCAGGCTCTCTGCCCGCCGAGGAGTGAGGAGTGAGGGGTGAGGGAAGAGGTTATTACACATCACTTCTTGCTGTTTAACATGATCATCTTCAGCGCCTTGGGGACGATCTCCAAATCGGCCGGGAGGGTGCCCGGCTGCTCTCCGTCGATGTCCAGCAGCACCCGCTGCTCCGAAGCAGCGGTCACCCTCTTTCCCGTCCGCATGGAGACCTGGGAGATGACTTTGATCTTGCCGGTGTAGAGTTTTGGGAGGTGCCAGAAGACGAGCGGGAGGCTCATGGCGCCGATGACGGTCACATGAAAGAGGCCGTCGTCGGGCTCGGCGTCCGGTGCGACCAGCATCCCGCCGCCGTGATAGCGTCCGTTCGCGATGGCAATGTTGAGCACGTCGACCGTTCGCTCGTCCCCGTCGTCCACCCGGAGGCGGATCCGCTTATTTCCGTAGGCGAACAGGGAGACCAGCGTGCCCCAGATGAAGGTGATGAAGGGTCCGCAGACCTTGCTCGTCCGGTTGACCCGGTCCACGACCTCCCCGCCGAGGCCAAAGCTCGCGATATTGTGAAAGTATCTTGTGCTGGTGCTGCCCTGATGGTTTCGGAAACGGATGCGTCCGAGATCGATCGTCCGGATGTAACCCTCCCGGATGGTCTGGAGAGAGGGTCCGATCCCGGACGGGATGGGCATGGTCCGGCAGAAGTCGCAACCGGTGCCGTTGGGGAGGAAGCCGAGGACCGCATCCTTGCGGATGGGGCCGCTTTCGTCAAAGAAGCCGTTGACCACCTCGTTGAGTGTGCCATCCCCGCCCACGCAGACGATCCGGTCGGCGCCTTGGAGGAGGTGTTCCCGGGTCATCCGGGTGGCGTCGTCCGGTCCTCCGGTCAGGCAGGTTTCAAAGGGACCCAGAAGATCGCCGGCCATTTTGCTGATCCGGGGCCACTCTCTGCCCGTCGCCCCGTTCCCCGCATGAGGATTTACCACGTAGACGGTTTTTTGGAAAACCAAGTTCCACCTCCCGCGCCCTTGGGCAGATCGTGAGTATCCGTATGGAAAAAACGGGGGAAGTATAGCATGGATATTTTGATTTCGGTAGCTCAAAAAGGCGCAAAAGAATTGCTTTCCGGAAGGCTTTTTGATATCCGTCTATGCAAGCCGGGAGAGCGCTTTCCCGGGGATCTCCATCCCCGCCGGGAGACCAGACCGATCAGGAACGGGTTCCATGACACAGGATTGCAACAGACTCAAATTCGTTTCCGCCTGCTTTTTCTTTCCGATCCGCTCCCTGCTTGGGCGGATCGGTATGCGGTACGATATCTCCCGGATCGCCAATGCCTACTATCGGGCGAAATTCGACCGGATTCCCGCGGCCGAAAAAGCGGTCATTCTTCCCCACTGCTTGATCGGGGAGAAATGCAAGGCTCACTTTTCCAAGGAGGACGGGGTCCTCTGCGTGAATTGCAAAGACTGCCGCTGCGGGGAGATCCGCCTTCTCTGCGAGGAGGCGGGGTGGCGGTTCTACATCTCTCCCAGCACAAATTTCACGAAGCGCCTTGTCCAGAGAAAGGGGATCCACGCGGCGGTCGGCGCCGCCTGTGATTTTGAGATCGAAAAGGGGATCCGCTCGACCCGAATCACCCTCCGGGGGGTCCGTCTGAAGCAGAGGAAGGTGATCCCGCAGGTGATCGTGACGGCCCGCTACGACTGTCTGAATAACGATATCGACTGGGAGCTGCTCCGCAGGATGATTCGGGATGGGGCGGGAGACGTCTGAGATGGAACGTTCATTTCCGCATTCAACCCCCTCCGCTTTTGCGAAGCCGGGAGGGGAGTACGGCCGCGTGATCGTCGTCGGCGCCGGCGCCGGCGGGATGATGGCCGCGGGGCGGGCCGCGGAAATGGGCGCAAAAGTCCTCCTGCTGGAAAAGACGGACGGTCCGGGGAAGAAGATCCTCGTCAGCGGGAAAAGCCGCTGCAATCTGACGAACGCGCGCGACCTCAAAGATTTTTTTACCATGTATGGTCCGAATGGCCGGTTTCTGCACGGCGCCTTTCACCGCTTCTTCCGGGACGACCTCCTCGCCTTTCTGAGTCTTTACGGCGTGAAGACGAAGGTCGAGCGCGGCGGGCGGATCTTTCCTCTCTCCAATGATGCGGCGGACGTCGTGAAGGCGTTTTGCCGCTATATTGCGGATCACGGCGTGAAGCTTCAGACCGGGGTTTCGGTGAAAGGGATCGCCGTCCGCGACGGCCGCGTCGAGGGCGTACTTACGCAGGAGGGACTCCTTCCCGC
>Ga0209638_1001509_pt1 | contig 14844 bp, 10 predicted proteins | sample BarGraNGADG00211_FD_184490 | JGI IMG/M metagenome (GOLD analysis project Ga0209638, IMG submission 184490) | Arctic peat soil microbial communities from Barrow, Alaska - Barrow Graham LP Ref core NGADG0002-211 (SPAdes) (version 2) | ecosystem: Environmental > Terrestrial > Soil > Wetlands > Peat... | reverse complement strand
CAGGGCCGAGCGCATGAACCGTCCCCAGATGGGTGCGCAGATCGCCCCACCGGTGAAACCTCTCCCCATGGGTTTGGGTTTGTCGTAACCGGCCCAGACGCCGGTGATCAACTGGGGCGTGTAGCCGATGAACCAGGCGTCCCGGTAATCATCGGTGGTCCCGGTCTTCCCGGCGGCCGGGTATTCCCGACTGAAGCCGCGAAGCGATTTGGCAGTGCCGTAGACCAGGACGTCCTTGAGCATCGAGGTTATGACATAGGCGATGGCCGGGGAAAGGACCGGGTTGACCGCGGGGGGAATCTCCGTCCAGTTGTTTTGGTACCGCTCAAAAATGCGGACGATGGTCCTGGCTTCAGGCCGCGCGCCGCCGTTGGCCAGGGGAGCGTACGCAAGCATCAGTTCGCTCAGAGTGACCTCATCGGTTCCCAGGGCCAGGGAGAGGTCGTTCGGTGAGCGCAGGGAGAGCCCCAGCGTTCCGGCAAACCGAACGAAATCGGGGACCCCGATGGCCTCCAGCAATTTGACCGTGATGATGTTGTCCGAGTAAGCCAAGGCCTGCCGGAGAGGTAGATTCCCGTAATGCTCATTCCCGTAGTTCCTGGGTTTCCAGGCTTCATGCTCGTTTCGGGGGTAGGCAACCGGGTCGTCATTCCAAATGCTGCCAGCGGTAAACCCTTTTTCCAGGGCGGCGGCATAAATCAGGGGCTTGATGGTCGAGCCGGGCTGTCGCTTGGCAAAAAAAGCACGGTTATAGGGATTCCGCTTGAAATCGGTCCCCCCCACCACCGCCAGAACATCCCCGGTATGAGGGTCCAGGGATAACAGGGCGCCCTGAAGCTGGGAGGAAATCCGTCTGACGCCCTCGCGCAGGACCCGCTCGGCGAGCCTCTGTAGGTTCAGATCCATGGCCGCGATGACGTCCAGTCCCCCCTGTTCGATGATTTCTCCTCCATACCGTTCGATCAATTTCCTGCGGATATGGGCCAGGTAATACGGGGCTTCGGCGGGCTTCACCACGGCTATGGGCTGGGCCCGAATCTGTTTTTCCCGGCCAGGGGTGATCATCTTGAGCTCCGCCATGCGTTTGAGGATGAGGTTCTTCCGATCGCGGGTGATTGTGGGTTTCCCCAGAGGGTTGTAGCGAGCCGGGGCTTTGGGAACCCCCGCCAGGAGGGCGCACTCTGCCTCGGTCAATTCCTGCGGATACTTGTCAAAATAAAGGCGGGCGGCTTGGACGATGCCCCAGACCCCGCTCCCGAAGTAGACTTCGTTGAAATACATCTCCAGAATTTGCTTCTTGGTGTATTTGCGTTCATATTCCAGAGCCAGGAAGCCTTCCTTGAACTTCCGTTGAATGGTTTTTTTGCCGGAAAAATATTTATTCTTGATCAACTGCTGGGTGATCGTTGAGCCCCCCTCGACCAATCTCCTTTTGATCACGTCTTTGACCAGGGCGCGGGTTATGCCGCGCAAGTCGATTGCGCCGTGTTCGTAAAAACGGGAGTCTTCGATGGCCAACAGGGCATTTTGCAGAAAAATGGGAATTTGGTCGATGGAAACCCAATATCTTCTCTCGGGCAGGAGCCGACCCACGAAACGCGACTGGTTGTCAAAGACCTTGATAGAGATGTATCCGGGCGCAAAGGGAGGATACGTGGCTATTTTTTCCTGGGCATGAACCGCCGTACCGGGGCATAAGAAAAGGAAAAGTCCCAGGGTAGCCAAAACGTGTTTTACAGCGCCCATATATTCCCCTTCATTCCTCCATCCGCACAGGATAGCATGGGAACTTACCGCGGAGGGCGGTCACCACCTCCTGGACCTCGTCCACCTTAGCGAAGCCATTTTCATTGCACTCAACCTCATTTAGCATCAATAACCTTGATGCTGGCCTCATAAATCTTTGTAACTTCAATCAACGCCTCCAAAGAGTGGCCGGAGGCCGCCAAGACATCAGCCTGAACCATCCCCCCGGTATTCAATGAACTGCGCTGATCATTCTGCCTATCGCTTTGTATTTGAAGTCAGCTATATCATGTCTATGACGCTCCTTATCGAGGAAGTACGCATCAACCGGAAGAACCTAAATACTTCATCGGTTTTCAGGATATTCCTTTATTTTTCTTGGCTTCCTCCCAGATCCGGTCCATCTCGGCCGGCGAGGAGCCTTTGGGGGTCTTTCCGCGTGCGGCCAGTTCCCGTTCGATATGGGAAAAGCGGTCGATGAATTTCCGTAGCGAAGAGCGGAGCGCCGTTTCCGCATCCACCTCAACAAAACGGCAGAGGTTAACCAGCGTGAAAAGCAGGTCGCCCGCCTCGTCCTGCATTCGTTCCCGGTCTTTCATTTCCAGCGCGGCGCGGAATTCGGCCAGTTCCTCCTCGACCTTCTCCAGGACCCCGGCGGTATCGGGCCAGTCGAATCCGGCCTCCGCGGTCCGTGCGGTGATCCGCTGCGCCCGCGCCAGCGTGGAGAGGGAGCGGGGCATGCCTGCGGTCAAAGAATTCCCCTTATCTCCCTTGTGTTCCACCTCCGTCTTGATCCGCTCCCAGTTGGTGCGGACCTCCTCGACGCTATCGACCGTGGCGCCGCCGAAGACATGCGGATGACGCCGGATCATCTTGGCGCTGATCTCCGCGAGGACGTCGGCGATGTTGAATTCACCCGCCTCTTCCGCCATCCGGGCGAGAAAGAGGATCTGGAAGAGGAGATCGCCGAGTTCCTCCTGTACGTTATCCGGCGAGGAGCCCTCCAGGGCCTCGAGAACCTCATACGCCTCTTCCATCAGATAGCGGCCGATATCTCCCTTGTTCTGCGCCCGGTCCCAGGGGCAGCCGTCGGGTGATCGCAGCCGGACGATAATGGCCAGCAGTTCCCGGAATTTCTCTTCGACGTCGGCGGGTGGTTTCAAGGGGTGGGTCCTTTCCGGGTTCAGATCGGTCCTGCGGGGAGGGAGCGTCCAAGCAGCTCCACGATGTGAAGAACAGGCTGTTTCATCCCGAGCTCGCGGACGCCCCAGGCGAGCTGGAGGTGGCAGCCGGGGTTGGCCGTCACCAGAACGTCGGCGCCGGTGGCCCGGACATGGGCGAGTTTCCGTTCGAGAATCCGGCGGCTCGTCTCCAACTCCTTGAGCGCGAAGGAGCCTGCCATGCCGCAACACCAGTTCGATTCCTTCATCTCCCGCAGTTCGACCCCGGGGATCGCCCGGATCACCTGGCGCGGCGGGCCGGAAAGGCCCTGGCCGTGCACGAGGTGGCAGGGCTCGTGGTAGGTGACGCTCAGGGGTACCGGCCGGAGCTCCTCGGTCCGGATGCCCGCCTCCGCAAGGAATTCGGAGATGTCGCGGATCTTCACCCGGAAATGGCCGACCCGTTCATGATCGTCCAACCCTTCCAACAGCTCCTCGTATTCCTTGAGCGCACAGCCGCAGCCGGCACAGTCGGTCACGATGAAATCGACGTCCAAGGTGAGGAAAAGGTCGATGTTGATCCGGGCGAGACGCCGGGCGGTTTCGCGGTCCCCTTCGGCCAGATGGGGCGCCCCGCAGCACTTGACCTCTCTCGGCGTGACGACATCGAAACCTTGCCGGGAGAGGATTCGGGCCGTCTGGCGGGACACCTCCGGGAAGACCAGGCTCATCGCGCAGCCGAGAAAGAAGCCGACGCGGCCCCTTTTTTTGCCCAGGGCAGGGATCATTTCGGGAATCTCCAGGCGGAGCGGTGGGGCGAGTGTCGGTAGAATCCCTTCCATTTTGGCGAGTGTGGCGGGCAGGAACCGGTTGATTCCGAGACGGCGGACCGCCCACTGGAGGCCGAGGCGCTGGTAGAGCCGGGCGGGAAGCATGGAGGTTTCCATCAATGCGGGCGAGGGGAGCATCCGCTTCAGGATAAAATCCCGCAGCATCCCGGCGGGAAGGGAAGGGGGGTGGAAGACCTGCGCCTGGCTCCGGCAGAACTCCATGATCGTTCCGACGCGGACCCCCGACGGACAGGCGGTGGAGCAGGCCTTGCAGTCGAGGCAGAAAAAGGACTCGTCCCGGACGGCGGGGGTGAATTCCAGCCTCCCCTCCGCGACGGCGCGGGCAAGGGCCGCCCTGCCTCGGGGGCTCGATCTTTCCCGGTTCGTTAGCGCGTAGGTGGGGCAGACCGCGAGGCAGAATCCGCAACGCATGCACTGGAGAATGGATTCGTAACCCGGGGCGTCGTCCGGATGAAAGTTGCCCGCCGGGGATTGCTCAGCCATTTGTTCCTCCCGGAATCGGCGATTCCGCCGGAACTTCTTCATCAAGGAAGATCTTTCCCGGATTGAGGCGGCCGTCCGGGTCGAAGCCTTTCTTGATCCGGCGCATGACCTCCATTCCCCCCTCGCCGAACTGGCGCAGGAGGTAGCCCTTCTTGGCGATTCCGATCCCATGCTCCCCGGACACGGTGCCTCCCATGGAAAGCACCTTTTCGTAGAGATCGGAGAAGAAAGCGTGGACCCGGGCGACCTCCTCACGGTTCCGTTCATCGGTCACCGCCGTGGGGTGGAGGTTGCCGTCGCCGGCGTGGCCGAATGTGGCCACTCGGATACCGTATTTCGTCTTGAGCCGTTCGATTTCGGCGAAGGTCTCGGCGAGGCGGCTCCGAGGAACGGTGGCGTCTTCGAGGATGGTGGTCGGCGACACGCGGGCGACGGCCGAAAGGGCGGTCCGTCGCGCGGCGGCAAGCTGTGAGGCCTCCTCGGCGTTTGCGGCCTGGCGTATCACGTCCGCCCGGACCTCCTCGAGTATCTTCCGGACCCCTTCCGCCTCCTCGGCAACGACCGCGGGGTGGCCGTCCACCTCGATCAGCAGCAGCGCCCCCATCTCGCGGGGGAGGCCGATTTTGGCGTAGTCCTCCACGCAGTTGATCGTCGTCTTGTCCATGATTTCGAGGGTTGCGGGGATGATCCGCGCGGCGATGATTTTGGAAACCGCCTCGCCGGCGGTCCGGATATCCCGGAAATATGCGAGAAGCGTCCGCTTGTCCTGCGGCGGGTTGATCAGACGGACCGTCACCTCGGTGATGATGCCGAGGGTCCCCTCGCTGCCGACCAGCAGGTCGCGCAGGGAGTAGCCGGCCACATCCTTGACGCATTTGTTCCCGGCGTGAAATTCCGTGCCGTCGTAGAGGAACCCGGAGAGGGCCATCACGTAATTCCGGGTGACGCCGTATTTGAGACCCCGGAGGCCGCCCGCGTTCTCCGCAACGTTGCCGCCGAGCGTCGATACGTTCTGGGAACCGGGGTCTGGCGGGTAGAAGAGGCCCTTTGCCGCTACGGCATTGAAGAGATCGACCGTGATGACACCCGCTTCGGCGGTCAAGGTCAGATTCTCCTCATCGATCTCGATGATCCGGTTCATCCGGGTGAGGCCGAGGACCATGCCTCCCCGGAAAGGGGTGCTGCCTCCGGAAAGGCCGGTCGCGGCGCCACGGGGGGTGACGGAAAGACCCTCCTGACGACTCACCTCCAGGGCGGCCTGCAATCCCTCCCGGTTCTCCGGAAAGACGGCCACGTCGGGAAACCCCGCGATTTCCGGTGTGGCGTCATAACCGTAGACGAGGAGATCCTCTCTTTCATGGTAGACGTTTCCGGCGCCGACCTTCTGCCGGAGGTGATCGATAACGGTTTTGTTCAGCACGGCATACCTCCGCCCAGAGGGCTCCCGTTCGGGTTCGAGCAGACAGTCGAACCGTTAGACAATGCTGAAACATATAGTGGGGTGGCGCATCTAAAGTCAAGGTGAAAAACCGGCGGGAAATAATTCTTGACAGCGTTCGGAAAGCTTGTTAGCAGGGGTGCGGACTGCGGAAAATACTCTTCTCTGGTTGAGGTGCTGTCATGGATATGAAACGTGACTACTACGAGGACATTCAGCTCTTTCAGAGCGGGGTGGTTCTTTTCTGGACGGTCGTGCTGTTGCTTGTCCTGTTCACCCTTCCGCTGGTTGTTCCCAATTATTACGTCTATCTGTTCAATATCATCATGGTCCACATCATATTGGCCGTGGGTTTGAACATCCTCGTGGGATCCACCGGCCAGATATCCCTGGGTCATGCCGGTTTTTTCGCGATCGGCGCCTATGGGACGGTCCTGATGATGACCCTGTTTCAGCTCCCTTTCGTCCTCGCCATCCTGATCGCCGCCTTTATCGCGGCTTTTTTCGGCTTTATTCTCGGGCTGCCCGCGTTGCGACTGGAAGGCCCCTACCTGGCGATCGTCTCTCTGGGCTTCGGACTGACCATCATGCATATCATCGGGGGCGTGGATGCGTTCGGCGGCCGAATGGGGATCAAGACGCCGCCGCTCGATCTGGGGATCAAACAACTGGGAATCAGTTGGATCTTAACCACGGACTTCCATAAGTACTACCTGATCCTGATCATGACGATCATCATGGTGGTCGGCGCGCGGAATATTCTCAAGACCAGGGTCGGGCGCTCTTTTGTGGCGATCCGGGACAGCGACATTGCCGCGGAGGTGATCGGCGTGAATTTGACCATTTACAAGACACTGGCCTTTGCCGTCAGCGCCTTTTATGCCGGCATCGCCGGGGGGTTGTTTGGCTTCGTCCTGGGGTTCTTCGATCCCTTTACCTTCAACATGATCCTCTCCATCATCTTCCTGGTGATGGTCGTGGTCGGCGGGTTGGGGACCATCCTGGGGGGGATCATGGGCGCCATGCTGATCACCTACCTTCAATACGATCTCCTGAAAAACATCGCCGAAGTCCCCTATTTCGGCGCACTGATGGTTGCAGTTTCAAAACAATGGTTTACGCTGGTCGGCCTCGAGAATTTCAGCAGCATGGCCATCGGGCTCATCATGATCGGGATTATCATTTTTGAGCCGCTCGGCATGTTCGGCTTGTGGATTCGCATGAAGAAGTACTGGATGACATGGCCTTTTTAACAATTAAGAAAGGTGATTGAAGATGCCGGTAGGACAGCTTTTGGTGGAAGGTCTGGCGATTGGCGCCTGTTACGGTCTCTTTGCGACGGCCGTGGTGATCATCTACAAGACTTCCGAGGTGGTCAATTTTGCCCAGGGCGAGATGGCCATGTTCTCTTCGTTCGTCGCTTTTCATATTCTCTCCGTTTATCAATATCCGTTCTGGCTCGCCTTTGTGATCACCATGCTGTTTTCCATCCTGCTTGGGGTCCTGATCGAATTTCTGTTTCTGCGTCCCGCCAAGCACCCGAGCATCCTGGGGATGATCGTCATTACACTGGGGGCGGAGATGTTTTTGATGGGCCTCGCCAGTTGGAAGTGGGGGGCGGAGCAGAAATTTTTTTCGTTGCCGCTGAATCCCTCCGTGACCTATGAGCCGGTCAAGGGGATGATCATCAACAACTGGGCCATCGCCGTGTTCACTGTGACCGCCTGTATCATGCTGTTTCTTTATATCTTCTTCAAATACACCAAGCTGGGGGTGGCCATGCGGGCGACGCAGCAGAACAAACATGCCGCCAAGATCATGGGAATCCGGACCGAGCGGGTATTTTCCTTTGCCTGGGGATTCAGCTCGCTGATCGGCGCCGTCGCGGGGATGTTTTTTGCGTCCCGGGCCACGCTGGATCCAGCCTTCATGATGGAACCTTTTCTGCGCGCCTTTGCGGCTGCCGTCCTGGGCGGGCTCATGAGCATCCCGGGGGTGATCATCGGCGGCGCTCTCATGGGATTGATCGAGAACTTCTTCGGGTACTATTGGCCCCATTGGAAACCGATTATTGCATTCATCGTGATCATTCTGGTCCTCTGCCTGCGACCGAGTGGACTTTTTGCAAAGCATTATGTGAAAAAGGTTTAATCGGCGTCGTGCCGATGAAGATGCGACAGCAATTTCGATACTTTTTTTCCGACGAAACCAGAGGTTCATCAACAAGGAGGATGCCATGATGTTCAAAAAGAAGATGCTTGTTTCAGTGATTGCGGTATGGGCTGTTTTATGCATCGCCCAAGTGGCGCCGGCGGCCCCCCCCGCGGGTTTTGATGACAACGAAATTCGAATCGGCCAGTGGGGACCCCAGACCGGTCCTGCGGCGCCCTGGGGATCGGTGGCCCGCGGCAGCAAGTTGCTGTTTGATATCGTCAACGAAGAGGGCGGCATCAACGGACGGAAAATCAAATATTTCATCCGGGACGACATGTACAACCCCGCCCAGACCGTCGGCGTCGTGAAGGAGCTGGTGGAGCGTCAGGGCGTCTTCGCCTTTGTCGGCGGCGTCGGCGCCGCCTGCGGCATGGCCGTGAAGGACTATCTGGCGGCCAACAAAATCCCCTGGGTCGGCCCCTCCGCCGCCGACCAGGATTTTGTTCAACCGATCAATCCCTATCTTTTTGCGGTCTATCCGCTCTACAGGGACGAGGCGAATGTTCTGGCCAAATACGTCGTCGAGAAGCTCAACATGAAAAAGATCGGGATGCTCTACCAGAACGACGCCTATGGCAAGGACGGTCTGGAGGGGGTAAAGGAGCGCCTGGTCGCGTACAAAATGAGCCTGGTGGCTGAAATCCCGGTGGAACCCACCGAAAAGGATTTGGCCTCACAGATCCTCCGGCTCAAGAACTCAGGGGCGGAGGCGGTTTTGATGTTTGTCAACCCGACCGCGGCCGTAATCGCATTGAAGACCGCCGCCAACGTGGGCTTCAAACCCCAGTGGGTTTCCTCCAACACCCTTTCCGATTATCCGCTGATGTTCAAGATCTCCGGTGGGCTCTGGGAGGGGGTCATCACCGGCGCCTTCGGAGAGATCCCGGATTCAACGCATCCGCTGATGGTTAAATATCGTGAAGCGGCCAAGCGATTGAACCCGCAGGAGCGATGGGGCACCTTCTATTCTGCCGGCATCCTCTTTGCCGATCCGCTCGTGGAGGCGTTGAAGAAGGCGGGGCGAAACCTGAGTACCGAGGCGGTCATGAAGGCATTGAACTCAATCAAGGATTACCAGACCATCGGTCCCAAGATCAACTGGACGGAAAAGCAGCATCAGGGAACGGATTCGGTCATGATCCAGAAGTGCGGTCCCAATGCAAGCTACATCCAGTTGCAGGGTTGGACGACAAACGATCTGGCCACCTGGAAGAAGAAGTAATCGTTCCGGGGCAGCCCCTTTTGCCGTCAGGCTTCAGGGGCTGCACCCGGATTGTGTCTTTATGATTTTTCCGGTCGAAAAGAATCAAGGAGTGGGACCCCGCCAATGGATCACTTTAAAGTTGAAAATCTCAGCATCAGCTTCGGCGGCCTAAAGGCGGTCAACAACATCAGTTTCAGTGTTGAGAAGAATTCGATCTTTTCGATCATCGGCCCCAACGGTTCCGGCAAAACCACCATCTTCAACATGATCAGCGGCATCTATAAACCGGACAACGGCCGAATCATCTGCGATGGAGAAAACATCGTGGGGTTGTCACCGGATCACATCGCCCGGAAAGGGGTGGCCCGCACGTTTCAAAACATCGAGTTGTTTTCCAATGCCACCGTCATGGACAACCTGCTGCTGGGAAGGCATATCCATATGAAGACGGGTGTTTTTGCCGGGGCTTTCATGTGGGGAAGAGGATCCGCGGCCGCAAAGGAAGAGATTGCAAACAGGGAAATTGTAGAAAATATTATCGATTTTCTCGACCTCCAATCGGTCAGAAATCATTATGTGGCGAGCCTCCCCTACGGCAAAAGAAAACTGGTGGAACTCGGCCGCGCCCTCGCTCTGGAACCCAAGGTACTGCTGCTGGATGAACCCTCCGCCGGCATGAATACCGAGGAAAAGGGCGACTTGAATATCTGGATCAAGGACATCCAGGCCGACTATCAGGTGACGATTCTGCTGATCGAGCACGACATGAACATGATCATGGGCATTTCCGACCGTATATTTGCGATGAACCAGGGCGAGAAGATTGTCGAAGGGGTAGCGGCGGAAGTCCAGTGCCACCCGGAGGTCATCAAGGCGTATCTGGGGGAGGACCATTCATGCTGAAAGTAAACAATATCGAAACCTGGTATGATCTGATCCGGGCGCTGCACGGTATCTCTTTCGAGGTGAAGCAAGGCGATATTGTGGCTCTCCTGGGGTCCAATGGGGCGGGAAAATCGACGACCTTGAAGACCATCATGCGCCTCCTCTATGACCTGAAGGAGGAGCAACCGGAAAAGGGCACGATCGAGTTCATGGGCGAACGCATTGACCGGAAGAACACGGACGAGATTGTCCGCATGGGAATCAGCTACGTTCCGGAGGGTCGGGAGGTTTTCCCGGAGCTCTCCGTCCTGGAAAATATCATGATGGGCGCCTATACCAGGCGGGACCGAAAGGGAATCAAGGATGACATCGACCATGTCTTTGATCTCTTTCCCATTCTGAAGACGAGAAAGGAACAGGAGGCCGGGCACCTGAGCGGCGGTGAACAGCAGATGCTTGCCATCGGCCGGGCGCTGATGAGCCGACCGAAACTTCTGATGCTGGATGAACCATCGCTTGGCCTCTCCCCGCTGCTCACCCGGGACATCTTCACCATCATCCGGGATATCAATCAAAAGGATGGCGTGACGATCCTGCTGGTCGAACAGAACGTCAACATGGCCCTGAAATACGCGAACTTCGCTTTTTTGATGGAGAACGGACGGATTGTCCGCGCCGATAAACCCGAGGTCCTCCGGGAGGACGAGGATGTCAAAGAATTTTATCTCGGCATCGCCAAAGAAACATCGGTCAAGGGTTACCAGCGGTATCGCCGGAAAGTCCGGTTCCGTTAGCAGGCTGTTGAAAAACGCCCATCTGCTGCGTTTCCCTCATCCTTCGCCGTTCAACGTACATAAAGTACGCCTCACGGCTCAGGATTTCGGGGGCCTTGCATCTGGGCATTTTTGAACAGCCTGAAAAAGGGAGAAAACATGGTGATCGATACTTTACCGAAGGCCCTGGTCCAGATCGCCGGAGCACAACCTGAAAGGGTGGCGATGCGGCGCAAGGAGTACGGGATCTGGCACGACATCCACTGGTCGGAATACCTGGAAAAAGTCAAGGATGTGGCCCTCGGACTGCACGAGCTCGGCGTCCGCAAAGAGGATCATGTGGCCATCATCGGCGAGAATCAGCCGGAGTGGCTCTTTTCGGCCCTGGGAGCGATGTCCGCCGGCGCGACGTTTGTCGGGATCTACTCGACGAACCCCGTTACCGAGTGTGAATATGTCGTCGGCCATGCGGGCGCCGCAGTCTATATCTGCGAAGACGAGGAGCAGCTTGATAAGGCGCTTGCCTTCCGGGGGAGCACGCCGGCGCTCAGAAAGATGATCGTCTGGGATATGGAGGGTCTTCGGGATTTCCGGGATCCGATGGTGATGAGTTTCGACGACCTGCTTTCCCTTGGCCGGAAGGCGGGGGAGGATGATCCGGCGCTCTTCGAAAAACTCGTTGCGGAGGGGCGGGGGGAGGACATCGCCGGGATTATCTACACCTCCGGGACCACGGGCCCCCCAAAAGGGGCGATGCTCGCCCATGAGGGGTATCTCTGGGTCGGAAAGCAGGCGACCGCCGTCAGCCGGGGCACGCGGGACGACGAGACTATCTCCTTCCTTCCGCTGAACCATGTCTATGAGCAGATCTACGATCTGATGATCCACCTGACGATCGGTCACATCATCAATTTCACGGAGAACACGGACACGGTGATGATGGACATGCGGGACGTCTCGCCCACCCTGTTCCATGCCGTTCCCCGGATCTGGGAGAAATATTATTCCAGTATCGTGCTGAAGATGGCGGACGCGACCTGGTTCAAAAGGTTTGCCTACAAGACCGCCCTCGGGATCGGCAGCCGCTACAACGAGGAGAAGCTCGCCGGGCGCTCTCCAGCGCTGATGCTTTCCATTGCCTATCAACTGGCCTACTTCGTCGTTTTCCGGAAGCTCAAGGAACGGCTGGGGTTTGACCGCGTCACGATCGGATTTTCCGGAGCCGCCCCCATCTCACACAATATCCTGAAATATTTCCAGAGCATAGGAATCCCAATCCGGGAAGGATATGGGATGACGGAGACCACGGGGATTACGCACATGTCCGATGAGCAGCACTTCAAGCTGGGGACCGTGGGAAGGGCCCTTCCCGGGACGGAGGTCCAAATCGCCGAGGATGGGGAGATCCTCGTCCGCCACAAGGGGATCTTCAAGGGGTACTACCGGGATGAGGAGACGACCCGGGAGGCGCTGCACGACGGCTGGATGCATACCGGGGATGTCGGAGAGATCGATGAGGAGGGCTTCCTCAAGATCACCGACCGGAAGAAGGACCTGATCATCACGGCGGGCGGCAAGAACATCGCCCCCCAGTATATCGAAAACCTGCTGAAGTTCTCCCCGTATATCAACGATGCGGTCGTCATCGGCGACAAGCGAAAATTTGTGAGCGCAATCATAGTGATCGATGAGGAGAACATGGTGAAGTACGCGCAGGATCAGAAGGTCCATTTTACCACGTTCGCCAGCCTGACGAAGGCCGAAGAGGTCGTCCGGCTGATCCAGGAGGAGGTGAACAAGGTGAACGCGCAGATGGCCCGTGTGGAGAACATCCGAAAATTCCGGATCCTCGACAAGAAACTCTATACGGAAGACGGGGAGGTAACCCCGACCATGAAGGTCAAACGGAAGTTCATCAACGCCCATTACGGGGAGTTGATCGAGTCGATGTACCGGGAGTAGTTCCATCCTGGCCCGAACGGCATGAAACAATAGCGACAGGTTTTCCCGAATTTGTTAGCAGAATTTGAGTCTCTCGAGAAGCGCCCTCCATTTCAATGAGAGGGTCAGAGTGGGATGGGGCAAGGAGGATAGGATATGGCAGAGGAGACAAAAACGCGTCTGACGCGGGCGGAGCGCCAGCAGAAGGAGCGTGAGGCGAATCTGAGGCATTGGGAGGAGCAGGACGCGCTGCTGCTTCGTCACCGTCAGGAGGCCTACGAGATCGGAGGCGCGGTCCAGACGGAGCGCCTCGCGAAGCAGGGCAAGAAAACGATGCGGGAGCTCATCCGGATGCTGATCGATCCCGGAACGGATTTTTTCGAACTGGGGCTCGACGCCGGTTACGACATCGGCAAGAAGAGGCTCCACGGCGGGCCGGCCTATGAGGAGGAAAAACGGGGGCATATTCCCGGCGGCGGCGTAGTGACCGGCGTCGGTATCGTCCACGGGAAGGACTGCATGATCTTCGCCAATGAAAACCGGGTTGCGGCGGGGAGCTACTTTCCGATCACGCTGAAGAGGCACATGCGGGCACAGGCGATCGCCGAGCAGTGCGGCCTCCCCTGCATCTATATCGCCGATTCCGGCGGCGTCAACCTCCCGATGCAGGCCGGCTGCTTTGCGGACGACGGCCATTTTGGATCGATGTTCTACAACATGTGCCGGATGTCGGCAAACGGGATCAAGCAGTACACCCTCTCCACCGGCGGAAACACCGCCGGCGGCGCCTACATCGTCTACCTCGCCTCCGAATCGATCATGATCGAAAAGATGGCCTACGCCTTTCTGGCCGGTCCGCCGATGGTGAAATCCGCGATCGGCGAGACGGTTTCGATGGAAGACCTGGGCGGCGCCTATGTGCATACGCAACACTCCGGAGGTTGTGATCACCTGGTCCATACCCAGCAGGAGGGGATCGAGAAGCTCCGGGCGATGATGGAATTCGAACCGGCGCAGAAGATCTGCATCGAGCGGCGGGAATCGCGGGAACCGCGATACGACTTCCGGGAGATGATGTCCTCAACCCCGATCAACACCTACCAGCACATCAACATCCGCGACACGATCCAGTGTCTCGCCGACGACAGCTATTTCCACGAATACAAGGCGAAGTACGGACTCGCGCGCGGGGAATCGATCGTCTGCGGGAAAATGTGGCTCAAGGGGATCCCCGTCGGGGTGATCGCCTCGAACGCGGGCGGGGTGATCTATATCGAGGCGGCGCGGAAGGCGACCGAATGGATGATCCGCTGCGGCAACTCCCGGATCCCCGTTCTGTTTCTCCAGGGATCTCCCGGGTATATGGTCGGCAAGGCGGAGGAGTGGGGCGGGATCGGCAAGTACGGCGCCGACATGGTCCGTGCCTGCACCTGTCTTGAGGCGCCCAAGGTGACCTACGTGATCGGTCCCGACCACGGCGCGGCCAACTACGGAATGTGCGGCCGCGCGTTCAAACCCCGTTTCGCCTTCACGAACATGCGCGGTCGGACGACGGTCATGTCCGGCGAGACGGCCGGGTTCATCCTGGAGACGGTCCGGCGAAAGAACATCACGGACAAGGGCGGGGCGGTCGACGAGGCGGAGATGGCCGCATTCCGGCAGCAGATGCGGAACCGTTACGATGAGGAAGGCCACCCCTTCTACACCGGGTCGCTTCTGTTTCACGACGGCGTCATCACCTTCAGCGAGGCGCGGGAGCGGCTCGCGCGGGCGTTCGAGATCGCCCTCCACGTGCCGATCCGTGAATCGGTCTGGGGAGACATGAAGGTCTGATCAAAATGAAGGAGGGTTGCATGGCCGACATTCTTTTGCAGGAGAGGACAGAGGACGGCATACTCATTCTGACCCTGAACCGTCCGGAGGCGATGAACTGCTTCAATTTCGATCTGCTCGCGGCGCTCGCGGACACGATCCGCGAAGCGAACTTCGATATGGATTTACGGTGCATCATCATTACCGGCGCCGGAGGCGAGGATCCGAAGAAGGCTTCCTTTTCGACGGGGGCCGATCTGAAGGAGCGCCGAACCCTGAGTCCGGATCAGGTTCGGAGGTTTATCTTCACGATCCGGAACACCTTTACAGCCGTGGA
>Ga0209638_1001508_pt1 | contig 14852 bp, 12 predicted proteins | sample BarGraNGADG00211_FD_184490 | JGI IMG/M metagenome (GOLD analysis project Ga0209638, IMG submission 184490) | Arctic peat soil microbial communities from Barrow, Alaska - Barrow Graham LP Ref core NGADG0002-211 (SPAdes) (version 2) | ecosystem: Environmental > Terrestrial > Soil > Wetlands > Peat... | reverse complement strand
AAAAGCGATGGTTGACATAAAAATGTGATCCTTGTTCGAGAGTTGTCAACTTGTTATCTTATCCACTATTGGCTTCCCATACCCGGCCAACGTAGGTAGGATGTGCATTGTCGGCCTTGCTTTTCACGCAGCGCTGCAAACAAACAGGATAGCCCTCATTCACTCCAGGAGACCTTCATTTGAATAATTTGCATTCTGCCGCCAGACTGAGCTTCACGCTGCTGGTGACCAGCCTCCTTGCCGTTGTGCAGATACAGTCGCACGCTGCGTCCGTGGCACCGGTGACCGCTGAAAACGCCATGGTGGTCACGGCCCAACAACTGGCGACCAAGGTCGGTGTCGACGTGCTGCGACGGGGTGGCAACGCAGTGGATGCCGCGGTGGCCGTGGGCTACGCCCTGGCAGTGGTCTATCCGGCGGCGGGCAATTTGGGCGGCGGCGGCTTCATGACGGTGCAGTTGGCCGATGGCCGCAAGACGTTCCTGGACTTTCGAGAAAAGGCACCGCTTGGCGCCACCGCCAACATGTACCTCGACAAGGACGGCAACGTCATCAAGGGCCTGAGTACCTACGGGCATCTGGCGGTGGGCGTACCGGGCAGCGTTTGGGGCATGGAATACGCGCGCGAGAAATACGGCACCATGAAGCGTGCCCCGCTGCTCAAGCCGGCCATTGCACTGGCCGAAAAGGGTTTTGCGCTGGACCAGGGCGACGTTGACATCTTTCAGACTGCTACGGCCGACCTCCGCAAGGACCCGGTATCTGCAGCCATCTTTCTCAACCGGGGTCAGCCGTTCCAGGCCGGCGACAAGCTGGTGCAGAAAGACCTTGCCAAGACGCTTAAGGCCATCAGCCAGCGCGGCACCGATGGTTTCTACAAGGGTCCGGTAGCGGCGGCCATCGTCAAGTCCAGCCAGCGCGGCGGCGGACTTCTGACCCAGGCCGACCTGGACCAGTACCGGGTGCGGGAGCTGGCACCGATTGAGTGCGACTACCGTGGCTACCAGGTGATTTCCGCGCCACCGCCAAGTTCTGGCGGCGTGGTGATCTGCGAAATGCTCAACATCCTTGAGGGCTACCCGCTCAAGGAACTGGGCTTTCGCTCGGCCCAGGCGGTGCATTACCAGATTGAAGCCATGCGCCATGCTTACGTGGATCGCAACAGCTACCTGGGCGACCCCGACTTTGTGAAAAACCCGATCACTCGGCTGACCGACAAGGCCTACGCGGCGCAGATCCGCGCGGTGATTGACCCGAACAAGGCCGGTGTCTCCAAGGACATCAAACCGGGGGTCGAGCCGCACGAGGGCAGCAACACCACGCATTACTCGATTGCCGACCGCTGGGGCAACGCGGTGGCCGTCACGTACACGCTCAACGACTGGTTCGGCGCCAAGGTCACCCCGGCCGGTACCGGCGTGCTTCTCAACGATGAAATGGACGACTTCACGTCCAAGATCGGTGTGCCCAACCTGTACGGCCTGGTGCAAGGCGAGGCCAACGCGATTGCCCCGGGCAAGCGTCCGCTGTCGTCGATGAGCCCGACGATTGTGAGCAAGGACAACAAGCCGGTGATGGTGGTCGGCACGCCCGGCGGCAGCCGCATCATCACTGCGGTGCTGCATGTGGTGCTCAACGTGATCGACTACGGCATGAACGTGCAGGAGGCAGTGGACGCGCCACGCTTCCACCAGCAATGGCTGCCTGACCTGACCAACGTTGACAACTTTGCGCTCTCGCCCGACACGCGCAAGCTGCTCGAGGCCGCGGGTCACAAGCTCGGGGCTCCGCAACCGGCCAACCACATGACGGCCTTGCTGATTGGCGCCCCCATGCTGGGTGGCAAGCCGGTCGGCAAGAACCGCTTTTATGGCGCCAACGATCCACGCCGCAACAGCGGTCTGGCGCTGGGTTATTGAGCGCCTTCTGGTTCAGTGGCGACCGATGGCGATGAAGTCCGCAACCGCTTGCACAGTGCGTTGCGGATCCTCTTCCTGCGGCACGTGCCCGAGGTCGTCGAATATTTGCAATTGACTGCCAGGAATGTCCTGCTTGAAGCGTTGGCCATTTTCCACCGGAATCAGATGATCACGCCCGCCCCAAAGGATGAGTACCGGCAGGCGCAGTGCGGGGATGCGCTCGGCCAACTGACCGGGCTTGTTCTGCGCAAAGCGCTGCGCCAGCGCGTGGCGGTTGCCTGCGCGGCGTGCCAGGTCATAGTAACGGTCAATCAGTTCCGGTGTGACAGCTCCCGGGTTGCCAAAAACATTCTTCACGCTTGATTCGACCATGGCGCGTGGCAGTACGTTTTCCATCAGACGGCTCAGCCCCGGCAGCCGGGCGATGCGAAAGCCGATAGGCACCGATTCGGACCTGAACGCATAGCCGGCGGCATCGACCAGTATCAGCCGCGCTATGCGTTCGGGAAAGGCCAGCGCACTCGCCCAGGCGACTTGGCCGCCCAACGAATTGCCGCCCAGCACGACCCGTTTGAGCGCCAGCGCATCCAGCGTGGCGGCGACGAAGCGCGTGTAGCGTTCCAGGCTGTAATCACCGTCGGGTGCCGGCCCGGTCAGGCCAAAGCCAGGCAGATCAAAGCGGATGACCCGGTGTTGTTTGGTCAGCGCCGTCGCCCAACCATCCCAGGTGTGCAGGCTGGCCGAGGTGCCGTGAATCAGAACCAGCGGGGTCGGGTCGTCGCGCGGGCCTTCGTCGCGTAGGTGAACCTGCATGCCCTGCACTGAAATGAAGGTGGAAGGCGGCGTTGCCCAGCGTACTTTCAACGAATCGACCGGCACATCGGGTGCCCAGAAAATAGCGGCGGTCGCAGCCAGGGCGAGCAGCACCATGACCGGAAAAATCAAAACAAGGCGAATGAGGATGCGCATGTCAGATGTGTCCTTGAAAGAAAAAACTGTACCACGTTGCTTAACATTTGCATGTCAATAAATGGTTTTGAAACTACAGCCAGGATTGAACAGAAAGCATGGCAAGCCGAATTGGCGGCGGTGTCATCCTGTTTCAGATCCGGTGTCACACCAGCAAAGCAGTCGGCACCCAGGCCGCAGCGATGCAGGCATCGCCTAAACTTGCCCGTTATGGCTAAAGATATATGTGTGTTGGGCATCGAATCCTCGTGTGACGAAACCGGTGTGGCGCTGGTGCAGCTGCGGGGTGCTGAGCTGCCCGTGCTGCTCTCACACGCCTTGCACAGCCAGATCGTGATGCACCAGGCGTATGGCGGCGTCGTGCCCGAACTCGCCAGCCGTGACCATATCCGCCGGGTGTTGCCGCTCACGCAACAAGTGCTGTTCGAATCAAAACGCAGCCTGGCCGATATCGACGTGGTGGCCTTTACCCGCGGCCCCGGGCTGGCAGGCGCCTTGCTGGTGGGCGCCGGTGTCGCCTGCGCCCTGGCAGCGGCCTTGAACAAGCCGGTGCTGGGCGTGCATCACCTGGAAGGCCATTTGCTGTCGCCTTTCTTGAGTGCCGATGCGCCTGAATTCCCGTTTGTGGCCTTGCTGGTCTCGGGCGGTCATACGCAATTGATGCGGGTCGATGGGGTTGGGCGCTACACGCTGTTGGGCGAGACGATAGACGATGCGGCGGGCGAGGCGTTTGACAAGTCGGCCAAGCTATTGGGTCTGATTTACCCGGGCGGCCCGGCGCTCGCCAAGCTGGCGGAACAGGGCGATGGGAATGCCTTCAAGTTGCCGCGCCCCCTGCTGCACAGCGGCAACCTGGATTTTTCATTTGCCGGTTTAAAAACGGCGGTGTTGGTGCAGGCTAAAAAGCTGGCGCTGGCGCAGGGCAGCGCGGTCGAGGCGCTGCCTGCAACTGTACTGGCAGATCTGGCCGCCTCAACGCAAGCCGCCATCGTTGAAGTACTGGTTAAAAAGTCGCTTGCCGCGCTAACACAGACCGGTTTGTGTCGACTGGTGGTAGCGGGTGGTGTCGGTGCCAACCGCAGCTTGCGCCAGCAACTTAATGCCGCGTGTGCCGCACGTCAGGTACGGGTGCATTATCCGGAACTGCATCTGTGCACCGACAACGGCGCCATGATTGCCATGGCAGCGGCTATGCGACTCCAGGCCGGTGTGCAAAGTGCCAGCACGGTTTACGCTTTTGACGTCAAGCCGCGCTGGCCGATGGCCATGCTTTAGGATGGCTCCTCAGGCAGCGCTGTTTTTGGTCGCTACCAGAACCTGAAAATTGCCAAAGAAAACGGTACGGCGCTCACAGGTGAAGCCGCCCATCGCCTCGATTTGCTTGAGCGGGTCGTGCGTATCCCAGAGCGCCAAGCCCAAAGGCTCAAAAACTTTGAAGTAAGTCCAGCTTAGTGCCCGCAGTACCCACAAGTCCGGCCGATGAAATTCGGCCAGATAGAGCTTGCCACCCGGTGCCAGCACCCGGGCTGCTTCTTTCAAAGCCACGCCTTTGAGGTCGTGTGGGAGTTCGTGCAGGAGAAAGAAAATCACGTTGGCATCGACCGAGCCGTCTGCCTGTTTCATAGCCGTGGCGTTTTCTTGCAGGAGTTCGAGTTTCCCGGCGAATTGAGGCAGCTTGCTCTCGGCGTGGGTCAATTCATTTTTGATGATGTCGGCAATCAGCACCCGGCGCGCACCTGATTCAACAGCGGCGGTGACGACGCGCGGAATCACATTGCCAAAGGCGCAGGAGGTGATCAATACTTTTTTGCCGCGCAGGTCCATGTGTTTGAGCCCATGGGTGATGGACGAAACCAACCGGTCGTACTGAAACAGCAAAATCGCGGCGATGACCGGTTGAAAGTCAACCATGCGAATCAGTCGCATGTTGGAATAAAGAGGATAAACGTGGGCCGATTCGTGCCCTAGTTGACCTAAAGCACCGCGCATGAGCAGGGTGCCACGCGTCAGCGCGAAGAAAAACAGGGCGGTGGCCGAAAGAATAAAGAACACCGAGAAAAAAAGATACATCATCCAGGCAGACATTGGTTTCCTTTGGGTTTCGAGGGGATGGTCGAATCATAGCGTACCGCGCCTGGCCTTCGGCTGTCGAGTGGCAATTTGTTACCAATCAATTTTGAGCTAGCGCAATTGACTCAGTGCCCCAGAATTTTCGATAAAAAGTCTTTGCTGCGTTCGTTTTGGGGATGGTTAAAGAAGTCATGCGGGTTGTTTTGCTCAACAATCTGGCCTTCGTCCATGAAGATGACCCGGTCTGCCACCGCTTTGGCAAAACCCATTTCATGCGTTACACACAGCATGGTGATGCCCTGGTTGGCCAGCTCAACCATCACGTCGAGCACTTCCTTGATCATCTCCGGGTCAAGCGCTGAGGTAGGCTCATCAAACAGCATTATTTTTGGCGTCAGGCATAGCGCCCGGGCAATTGCTACGCGCTGTTGCTGGCCACCGGAAAGCTGGAGCGGGTACTTGTCAGCCTGCTCAGCAATGCGCACGCGTTGCAACTGCTGCATGGCTTTTTCTTCGGCCTGTTTCTTTGGCATTTTCCCCACCCACATGGGTGAGAGTGTCAGATTTTCCAGCACGGTCAAATGCGGGAACAGGTTGAATTGCTGGAACACCATGCCCACTTTTTTGCGCACCTCGTCGATTGCCCTGATGTCGTCGGTCATCTCGACGCCATCGACAAACAGCTTGCCTTGCTGGTGTTCTTCGAGCCGGTTGATGCAGCGTATCAGCGTTGATTTGCCCGAGCCCGACGGGCCGCAAATCACGATGCGCTCACCCGGTGCCACGTCAAGGTCAATGTCGCGCAACACGTGAAAGTTGTTGCCGTACCACTTATTGAGCTTTTCAAATTTGATGATCGGTTCTGTCATACGGTGTTGCTATCGAAGTTTGCTCTTGTTGACCTGTCTTTCGACCCACTGACTGTAGCGCGACATTGAAAAGCAGAAGATGAAATAAATAATCGCAATGAACATATAGCCTTGCAATTTGAAGGGCTTCCAGTTGGCATCGGCGTTGATGGCCATGTCGAGCGCGCCGGTGAGTTCGTACAGGCTCACGATGCTGACCAAAGAGGTATCTTTGAAGGTGGCGATGATGCTGTTGACGATGCTCGGCACCACCATGGCAAGCGCCTGCGGCAGCACAATTTTGCGTTGTATTTGCCAGTACGACAGCCCGAGTGTGGCAGCCGCCTCAATCTGTCCTTTGGGAACGGCTTGCAGCCCACCGCGCACGACTTCGGCAAGGTAAGCCGCGTTAAACAAAGTGATGCCCACCAGCACCCGGATCAGCACGTCGATGGTCAAGCCCGGTGGCATGAACAGCGGAAACATGAAGGAGGCCATGAACAGCACTGATATCAGCGGCACACCGCGGATCAACTCGACATAAAGTGAGCAAAACACCCGGATCGCTGGCAGATCGGCGCGCCGCCCCAGCGCCACCAGCAGCGCAATCGGAAACGCCATCACGATCGACAGGGTGGCGAGCAAGATGGTCAGCGGCAGACCGCCCCAGCTATCGGTTGGCACTTTGGCCAAACCGAGCGAGTTGCCGTACATCAAAATAAAAAAGACGGTCAAAACCGCAATCCATGAACCCGCCAGCCAGGGCTTCCAGAAGACCCGTATGCAGCTCGCCACCAGCATCAGCATCATCAGCACAGTGGCGATCAGCGGACGCCACTGCTGGTCAAACGGATAACGGCCAAAAATAATGAGTCGGTATTTCTCGGCGATCACTCCCCAGCAAGCGGCTGATTCCTGTACCGCACGACAGGCCTGCACATCGGGCGTCCAGACCGCGTTGAACAGCGACCAGTTCAAAAACGGCGGAATAAACCAGAGCAGCAGACCCCCCAGGATGATGGTTGACAGGCCTGTTTTAACGTCGCTAAACAGATTGCTGCGCAACCACGCCAGCGCACCACTGGCGTGCCTGGGTGCCGGTCGCGGCAAAATCGGTTGGTAGCTCAGGGCGCTCATGAAATGGTTTTGTAATCAGCGTTCTTGAATTGCGACCCGCTTGTTGTAGCTGTTCATCAACAGTGAGGTTAAAAGCGAAATGGTCAAATAGACCGCCATCACAATCGCAATGCATTCGACCGCCCGGCCGGTCTGATTCATGGCGGTGTTGGCGATCGAGATAAGATCCGGGTAACCAATAGCTACCGCCAGAGAAGAATTCTTGGTCAGATTCAAATACTGGTTGGTCAGCGGCGGAATGATGACGCGCAGGGCCTGCGGCAAGACGATCAGCCGAATTTCCAGACCCGGGTCAAGCCCTAGTGCCGCGGCCGCTTCAGTTTGCCCGCGTGACACCGAGGCAATGCCTGAGCGCACGACTTCGGAGATAAAGCTGGCCGTGTAGATTGTCAAACCGAGCAACATGGCCAGAAATTCGGGTGTCAGTGCGCCACCGTTTTCCACTGAGAATTCACCTTTGACCGGGCTGTCCAGCGCGCTTGGCGCGCCGCCCAGCAGCCAGGCCAGCAAGGCGCTGGCCAGCACCACCCCAAGCGGCACCCAGAACATGCTCTTGATGATACCGGTCGCTTCAAATTGACGGCGTGCCCAGCCGTGGTAGAGCCAGGCCAGCGCGATGCCGATAACCAGGCCAGCAAGCGCCCAGGCATGGCCGGCTTGCCAAATCGGAATCGGATAATTGAACCCGCCCTTGCTCAGAAAAAAGGGACCGGCTTGCCAGGCGTTCTGAATGGAAGGCAACATTTCTGTCAGCAGCAGGTACCACATCAGCAATTGCAGCAGCACCGGGATATTGCGAAAACATTCAACGTAGGTAGAGCACAGGCCGCGCACCAGGGCGTTGCGCGAAAAACGACCGATGCCGATCACCGTACCCAACAAGGTTGCCAAAATAATGCCGACCACGGCGACCCTCAAGGTGTTGGCCAGGCCAACCCAAAACGCGCGCCAGTAAGACTCGGCTGAATCAAAAGGGAAAAGACTTTCGCCGATGGAAAAACCGGCCGGCTGGTTCAGAAAATCAAAACCGCTCTGAATGCCACGCACACGCATATTGGTCAGCGTGTTGGAGGCCAGGAACCAGACTCCCAAAACAATCACGCCGATGGCGACGATCTGGTAGATCAAGCCCCTGAAGGCTTGACTGCGCCAGGACCAGCGTTTCTTTTTGGGAGCGCTCTTTAACGACATGGTTTTAGGTGACGTCGTCGATCAACTCAATGCCGACCATCGCGGCAATCCATGACGCCAGCCAAATGTCAGCGCAACGGATAGGCGTACATCAAGCCGCCCTTGTTCCACTGGTTATTCAGACCGCGTGGCAGACCCAGTGCCGACTTGGGTCCGACGTTGCGCTCGAAAATTTCACCGTAGTTGCCAGTGGCTTTGAGGGCGTTTGACATCCAGTCTTTGTCCAGGCCGAGCAGTTTGCCAGTGTCATCGCCGCTGCCCAGAATGCGCTTGACCGCCGGGTTCTGGCTGCTGGCTTTGAGCTGATCAACCTGGGCTTGGGTAATGCCGTATTCTTCCGCTTCAATCAGGCCGTAAATAACCCATTTGACAATGGCAAACCACTCGTCGTCACCCCGGCGCACCATCGGTCCGAGCGGCTCCTTGGAGACCAGCTCGGGCAAAATGAGGTGATCAGCGGGTACCGGAGCGACCTTGTTGCGGATCGAGGCCAGACCCGAAGCGTCCGTGGTGTACGAGATGCAGCGGCCGGCAAAGTATGCGGCGGTTGCGGCTTCTTCTTTTTCGAACACCACGGTTTTGATGTTCAGGTTATTGGCTTTGGAGTAATCGGTCAGATTCTTTTCGGTGGTGGTGCCAGATTGCACGCACACAGTCTGGTTCTTTAACTGTTTGGCGCTGGTTATTTTGCTCCTTTTGGGAACAATGAAGCCTTGGCCGTCATAGTAAGTGACGACGGTGTCGTTTAACCCCAGGGATGCGTCCCGGGTCAGCGTGAACGTGGTGTTGCGCGAGAGCAGGTCAATCTCGCCTGACTGCAACGCAGTCAAACGCTGCTGCGCGGTCAGTGGAACATATTTCACCTTTTCGCTGTTGCCCAGCACGGCGGCAGCTACTGCGCGGCAAATATCAACGTCCAGACCGGCCCATTTGCCAGCCGAATCCGCAGCAGAAAAACCGGCCAGCCCGGTGTGCACCCCGCACACCACCTGGCCATGCGCTTTAACCGCGTCAAGGGTCTTGCCGGCCTGCGCAGGGGCTGCGATGAGCGTACCAACAGTGGCAACAACGGCTGCTGCCGCTTTTAGTTTTTTCAAATTCATTGAATTGCTCCAGTTTAATAAAGGAAATGAAAAATGGACTGCGACAGTCGCCTGTGAACTGTTTCAAGGTCTGAACTTTAGCAGCATGGGGAGAATGCCCTATCGGGGTTTACGCTCGCGTGTCAGAGAAAATGATTTATGGAGATTAACTTGTTTCAAACACATACCCGGGGCGAATCGCTCCAAACGCTCGGCCTGTGTCAGCAGCGCATCCGGCATTTGATGGCCGTGCTGCAGGACGAGGTGGCGCGCCAGCGACTGCCTGGCGCGGTGGCGTTGATCGCCCGCCACGGCAAACTGGCTTTGTTTGAAAGCGTGGGCATGCTTGATCCGGCAGCAGGAACCTTGATGCCGCTGGATGCCATTTTCCGGATTTATTCGATGACCAAACCGGTCGTCTCAGTGGCCGCCATGATGCTCATGGAGCAGGGTAAATTGCTGCTCAGCAACCCGGTTTCCCACTATCTGCCGGAGTACGCTGCGCAGCAGGTAGCAAGCCTGGTCGGAGGCACAGTTCAATTGCAAGCAGTGCACCAACTGGCGACGATTCAGGATTTGCTGCGTCACACGGCTGGCCTGACCTATGAGTTTATGGGCAGCAACGCAGTGCAGCGGCAATATGCCCAAGCCAGAATTGGCTCACGTGGGCGCAGTAACGCCGAGTTTTCACAGACATTGGCGGCTTTGCCGCTGATGTTTGAGCCCGCCAGCGTGTGGGAATACAGCCGCGCCACCGATGTGCTGGGGCGTGTGCTGGAGGTCATCAGCGGGCAAACGTTGGGCACTTATCTTGATGAACACATTTTCAAGCCATTGGGAATGACCGATACCGGGTTTTCGGTGCCAGAACAAGATCTGGGTCGAATAGCCGAGCCTTTTGGCCGCGACCCGCAGGGCGGTCTGCAAATGCGCTTGATTGACGTGCGTCAAGCCACGCCGATGGAGTCCGGCGGTGGCGGCCTGGTTTCTACTGCCATGGATTACGCGCGCTTTCTGCAATTCATGTTGAACAAAGGTGAACTCGACGGTGTGCGTTTGCTGAGCCCGAGAACGGTTGATTTCATGACGGCGGATCATCTGGGACCTATTCCGGTCAACAGTGGCAGTTCGCGCGATCTGCTGCCACTCGGCCATGGCTTCGGCCTGGGTTTTGCAGTGCGCAGGGACCTGAGCGTAGTCGATCTACCAGGATCGGTTGGCAGTTATTTTTGGGGTGGCATGGCCGGAACCACTTTTTTTGTTGATCCCGCTGCCGAGCTGTTTGCTTGTTTGATGCTGCAAGCACCCAACCAGCGCGAGTATTACCGCCGCTTGTTTCGTAATCTCGTCTATGCCACGCTGCTGGACTAAACTGGTTTTCCCTGAATTTACATGATGGTGCATAATTTCGCCTAACGGAAAATGCGGTTTGCAAACTCGCTTTTTTGCACGACCGCAAGACGAAAGGCCAAGAATGTTTCAAGTACGAATCCACGGACGCGGGGGGCAGGGGGTGGTGACCGGAGCCGAGATGCTGTCGATTGCAGCATTTCTGGGGGGACAGCATGCGCAGGCTTTTCCTAACTTTGGTTCGGAGCGCATGGGGGCGCCGGTGGTGGCGTTCTGCCGTATGGATGACAAGGAAATCCGTTTGCGCGAACCGGTGATGGAACCCGATGCGATCATCATCCAGGATCCCACTTTGCTACAGCAGGTTGATGTCTTTGGTGGGCTCAAAAAAGACGGTTACATCCTGATCAATACCAATCACTCGTTCGATGATTTGGGATTGGGTGAGTTTGTCAAAGACCACCAGCCAGCGCATTTGCTGACCGTGGCGGCTACCGAACTGGCGCTCAAGCACGTCGGTCGGCCGGTGCCCAATGTGCCGCTGCTGGGTGCATTTGCTGCGATCACGGGTCTCATTACGCTGGCAGCGGTGCAGGCCGCGATACAGCAGAAATTTAAAGGTGCTGTCGCCGAGGGCAATATCCAAGCCGCTCGCGAGGCCTTTGAAATTGTCAAGAACCGTGAACTGAAGGCGGAGGCTCAACATGCTTGAACAATGCGAAGGTTCGCATGCTGTGGCCCTGGCGGTTGCCATGAGCCGACCGGAAGTGATTTGTGCCTACCCGATTTCACCGCAGACGCACATCGTTGAGGGGCTGGGCGAGATGGTCAAGTCGGGCGCTCTCACGCCTTGCGAGTTCATTAACGTTGAGTCCGAGTTTGCCGCCTTGAGCGTGGCTATTGGTGCATCGGCCGCCGGCGCGCGCGCCTACACGGCCACTGCCAGCCAGGGCCTCCTGTTTATGGCCGAGGCGGTTTATAACGCCTCTGGCCTGGGTTTGCCGATTGTCATGACGGTGGCAAATCGTTCGATTGGCGCACCGATCAATATCTGGAACGATCACACCGACAGCATGTCGATGCGTGACGCCGGCTGGTTGCAGCTTTTTGCCGAAACCAACCAGGAAGCGCTGGATCTGCATATTCAGGCCTTTCGCATCGCCGAGGAATTGTCGCTGCCGGTGATGGTCTGCATGGACGGTTTCATTTTGACGCACGCCTATGAGAGGGTCGATATGCCCGAGCAGGCGCAGGTTGATCGCTACTTGCCGCGTTATGAACCGCGCCAGGTGCTCGACCCGGACGCGCCGGTCACGATCGGTGCCATGGTTGGCCCTGAAGCGTTTGCCGAAGTGCGCTATCTGGCGCACGCCAAGCAGATGCAGGCACTTGACCTGATTCCACAAGTTGCCCAAGAGTTCAAACAGGTGTTCGGACGCGACTCCGGTGGGCTCATCAAGCACTACCGCCTGGAGGATGCTGAGACCATCGTGATCGCATTGGGTTCGGTGCTGGGCACGATCAAGGACACGGTCGATGAGTTGCGCCAGGCGGGTATCAAGATTGGCGTGCTGGGCATCACCTCGTACCGCCCCTTTCCGATCAAGGCGATCCGGGACGCCAGCGCCAACGCCAAACGCATTGTGGTGATCGAGAAGTGTTTTGCCGTGGGTATTGGCGGCATCGTTTCGCGCGACGTGCGCAGCGCCGTGCGCAACCGGCCCCAGCCGGTGTACACGGTAGTGGCTGGCCTGGGCGGGCGCGCCATCACCAAGGACTCCTTGCACAAGTTGTTGTTGGAGGCGACTGCTGACAAGCTTGAGCTTTTGACCTTTCTCGATCTGGACTGGGAAATCGTCAACCGTGTGCTTGACCGCGAGAAGAAACAGCGGCGCTCCGGCCCAGTGGCCGAAGGCGTACTGCGTGACATCGGTCCGGTTTCATCGCGCATTGGCTGATTGAAGCGAACACTATCATGGAACAAACACTCGTCAAGTTTTACCAGACCGGCACTTTCACCGTTGGCAACCGTTTGCTCGCGCCTGAGCAGCGCAGCGTACAGGCCAACACCGCGCGCAGCAATTCCCTCAACTCGGGTCACCGCGCCTGTCAAGGCTGTGGCGAGGCGCTTGGTGCCCGTTACGCCATCGACGCCGCGATGCAAGCCAGCAACGGCCAGTTGATTGCGGCCAATGCGACCGGTTGCCTGGAAGTATTTTCCACGCCTTACCCCGAAACATCCTGGCAAATCCCCTGGATTCACTCGCTGTTTGGCAATACCGCTGCCGTAGCGACCGGCATTGCTGCAGCCATGCGCGTCAAAGGCCGCAGCGAGGTGCGCGTGGTCGCTCAGGGCGGCGACGGTGGCACCACGGACATCGGCTTTGGCTGTCTCTCGGGAATGTTCGAGCGCAATGATGATGTGCTCTACATCTGTTACGACAACGAGGCTTATATGAACACCGGTGTGCAGCGCTCTTCGGCAACACCACCGGCTGCGCGCACGGCGACCACGATGCCGGTCGGGCCACATCCCGGCAATGTCTTTGGTCAAGGCAAAAATGTGCCGCAAATCGCCATGGCGCATGAGATTCCCTACGTCGCTACCGCCACTGTGGCTGATCTGCACGATCTGGAATACAAAGTCAAGAAGGCGATGTCAATTCACGGTGCCCGTTACATCCACATCTTTGTTCCTTGTCCATTGGGCTGGGGCGCGGCATCGCACGACACCATCCGGCTCGCAAGGCTGGCAGTTGAGAGCGGTGTCTTTCCGGTGTTTGAAGCCGAGCACGGAGAAGTTACCGGGGTCGTGAAAATCAGACGGCGGGTACCGATTGAAGATTACCTCAAACCGCAAAAACGCTTTGCCCACTTGTTTGGCAAACAGCCCGACCTTGACACCATTGCCCGCTTGCAAGCCCGGGCTGATCGCAATATTCGCCGTTTTGGTCTGCTCGATGAAGAGAAATTACCATGCGAAAACCCTTTGCCATAACTTTGGATGTTGGCACCTCGCTGGCCAACCACACCGGATCCTGGCGCACCTCGCGGCCGGTTTATCTGAGCCGTCTGCCGCCTTGCAATCATGAGTGCCCGGCGGGTGAGAACATCCAGGCCTGGTTGTTCCATGCCGAGTCGGGCGATTATGAAAAAGCCTGGCGTGAGCTGGTGGAACAAAATCCGTTGCCCGCTGTCATGGGCCGGGTCTGCTATCACACCTGTGAGAGTGCCTGCAATCGCGCGCAGGTTGACGAAGCCGTTGGCATCAACTCGGTGGAACGCTTTCTGGGCGACGAAGCGATTGCGCTGGGCTGGAAATTTGACGCTCCGGCACGAGCGTCGGGTAAAAAGGTGCTGGTGGTCGGTGCCGGCCCCTGCGGTCTGTCTGCTGCTTATCACCTGGCCCGGCTCGGTCACCAGGTGACGGTGCAGGAGGCTGGCCCGCTGCCGGGCGGCATGATGCGTTTTGGCATTCCTCAATACCGCTTGCCGCGCTCGGCGCTTGACGCCGAGGTGCAACGCATTGTTGATCTGGGCGTGACGATTGAGTACAACATCAAAGTATCGAACGTGCTGGAAGCGAAACGGCTGGGCGGTTTTGACGCTGTCTTTCTGGCGGTCGGTGCCCACATTGCCAAGCGCGCTTACATCCCGGCGGGCGACTCGGCCAAGGTGCTCGATGCAGTCTCGGTGCTGCGATCCATGGAAGGCGCAGACAAACCGATGCTGGGTCGGCGCGTGATTATTTATGGCGGCGGCAACACCGCGATTGACGTCGCCCGCACCGCCAAACGCCTGGGTGCCACAGAGTCCATCATCGTCTATCGGCGCAATCGCGAAAAAATGCCGGCTAGCGACCTGGAAGTTGAAGAAGCGCTGCAAGAAGGGGTGCTGATCAAGTGGCTCTCAACCATCAAGCAGGCGGGTGAATCCTCTATCACAGTAGAAAAAATGGCGCTCGACGAAAAGGGCTTTCCGCAGCCTACCGGTGAGTTTGAAACGCTGGAAGCGGATTCGCTGGTGCTCGCGCTTGGGCAAGACGTTGATCTCTCGCTGATAGAGGGCGTGCCGGGGCTGGCGGTGAATGACGGTGTGGTGCAGGTCAATGACCAGATGATGACCGGGCGTGATGGTATTTTTGCCGGTGGCGATATGGTACCGGCAGAGCGCAATGTGACGGTCGCGATGGGTCACGGAAAAAAGGCGGCGCGCAATATCGACGCCTGGCTGCGTGGCGAGGTCTATGTCCCCGCGCCCAAGAGTGAGTTGGCCAGTTTTGACAA
>Ga0209638_1001507_pt1 | contig 14866 bp, 13 predicted proteins | sample BarGraNGADG00211_FD_184490 | JGI IMG/M metagenome (GOLD analysis project Ga0209638, IMG submission 184490) | Arctic peat soil microbial communities from Barrow, Alaska - Barrow Graham LP Ref core NGADG0002-211 (SPAdes) (version 2) | ecosystem: Environmental > Terrestrial > Soil > Wetlands > Peat... | reverse complement strand
GCCGCTCACGCGTTTGTTCCATTTCGGATTGCTCAAAATTGTCTTTGACAATCATCGCTACCCGCATCTGTTTGTCTGTCATGGTGATTTACCTTATCTCACTACTGTCCGGTTAAATGGTCCACGCCGAGCGAGAGAGCAAGCACTGGCGTGGTGTGCAAGCTGATTTTGTTTGGTGCCGACTTGAATTTTTCTTGCCAAAAGCCGAGTACTTTCCCGGGATTGACTTTTCCGAGGAATTGGTATGTACGTTGGCAAGACCCTGTTCGCCCAGGTCATGGAGTTCGTGCCGTGGACGAGCTTCACGCGCATCGTGGATCGGTATCGAGGCAACGCGGGGGTGCGCACTCTGTCGTGTGCCGAGCAGTTTCGTGCCATGGCCTTCGCGCAGCTCACTTGGCGCGAGAGCCTGCGCGATATCGAGGTCAGCCTGTCGGCCAACGCGCCCAAGCTCTACGCGATGGGTTTTCGCTCGCCGCTCAAGCGCTCCACGCTGGCCGACGCCAACGAATTGCGCGACTGGCGCATCTGGTTCGATCTGGCCACCTTGCTGATCCGCCGGGCCCGCAAGCTCTACGCAAGCGATTCGCTCGGTTTGGAGTTGGACAACACGGTCTATGCCTTGGACTCCAGCACCATCGATCTGTGCTTGAGCCTGTTCGACTGGGCGCCGTTCCGATCGACCAAGGCCGCCATCAAGATGCATACGCTGCTGGACCTGCGTGGCTCGATTCCAGCCTTCATCCACATCAGCGACGGCAAGCTGCACGATGTCAACGTACTGGACATGTTGACCTTCGAGCCCGGTGCCTTCTACGTGATGGATCGCGGCTACGTGGATTTCTCGCGCTTGTACGCGCTGCATCAGGCCGGCGCCTTCTTCGTCACGCGTGCCAAGTCGCCGATGGACGCACGGCGCGTGTACTCGGCAGATGCAGACCGTGCCACGGGTGTTATCTGCGATCAACGTGTGATGCTCAATGGTCATTACTCGGCCAAGAAGTATCCCGAGCATCTGCGGCGCATTCGCTTCAAGGACCCCGAGTCTGGCAAGACGCTGATCTTCCTGACCAACAACACGGCCTTGCCTGCGCTGACGATCTGCGCGTTGTACAAGAGTCGCTGGCAGGTGGAGTTGTTCTTCAAATGGATCAAGCAGCACCTGCGCATCAAGAAGTTTCTGGGCACCAGCGAGAACGCAGTGAAGACGCAGGTCTGGTGCGCCGTGGCCACCTACGTGCTGATCGCTATCGTCAAAAAGGAGCTTCAACTCAATGCCTCGCTTTACACTTGCCTACAGATATTGTCGGTCTCGGTCTTCGAGAAAAACCAGCTCTCATGCGCCCTACAGCCCGATGAACCTCGAACCCAAACCGCAGCCGACGCCAACCAATTGATTTTGTTCAACTTTTAACCGGACAGTAGTGATCTGGCATATTGATTAACATCATCTAAAGCACACATCACCAGCTGCCATTCCAAGGTGATCTTGCCCCTGTTTTCCGGACTCCTTAAGCCGCTCGTTGTGCGGACTTTCTGTATCGTTCGTCACCCAATGGTGCAGCGCGGGCTTGAGATACCGAAGCGACCCAGCTACCTGTTTAACAACTGCTTGCGCGCACTCCACAAACTGTCCACGCTGTACAGCACCAAAGCCAGCCAGATCAGATAAAAGCCGATGGCGCGCGCCGGCTCAAACGCTTCGCCATACAGCCACACTCCCAGCAGCATCTGCAGACTGGGCGAGATGTATTGCAGGATGCCCAAGGTGGCCATGGGCAGGCGGCGCGCACCAGCGGCAAACAGCAGCAAGGGGATGGCGGTCAGCGGCCCGGCCAGCAACAGCCAGCCCAAGGTGGGCGCATCACCTTGCACCAGGGCACCTTGCCCGTGCCAGGCCCACCACGCCAGCAGCCCCACGGCAAAAGGGGACAGCAGCAGGGTCTCCAGCGTCAGGCCTTCGAGCGCGCCCAGCTTTGCCAGCTTGCGCAGCAGCCCATAGATGCCAAACGTGATCGCCAGCAGCAAAGCCACCCAGGGCAGCCGCCCGGCCTGCAGCGTGAGCCACAGCACACCCGCTGCCGCCACGGCCACCGCCAGCCACTGCCCAACGCGTGGACGCTCGTTTAAGAAGACAAAGCCCAGCGCCACATTGACCAACGGCAAAATGAAGTAGCCCAAACTGGCATCGAGCACATGGGCGTTTTGCACCGCCCACACGTACACCGACCAATTGGCGGACAAAAGCAGGGCCGACACCGCAAACGCCACCAGCACCCGCGGCTGGCGCGCTACCTCGCGCAGCCAGGCCCAGCGCTTGAGCACGGTCAGCACGATCAGCAAGAAAACAACCGACCACACCATGCGGTGCAGCACGATCTCAAACGCATTGACCTGGATGAGCTGTTTGAAAAAGACCGGCAGCAAGCCCCAAGCCATGTAGGCCAGCACGGCGTAAAAAACACCAGAATTCATGGTTGGGAGGTGATCATGTGATGAGTCTTGATGGGTTGGGGGCAGTTCAGAGTCTAGTGGCAGGGTGACCGCAAAGCGTTGAACAGCCATCGATTACCATCCTCACGATTCAACTTCGCCCCATGCCGGGCTTCAACGGAGAAAATTATGTTCAGTCATGTGATGCTTGGTGTTAATGATCTTGAGGCCTCGAAAAAGTTTTACGATGCGCTGCTCGGCACGCTGGGCATTGGCCCTGGCGTGGCCAACAAGAACCGCTATTTCTACCGCAGCCCGACCGGCATGTTCGGCATCACCACGCCCATCAATGGCCAGCCCGCTACGCACGGCAATGGCAGCACCCTCGGGTTCACCATGCAGTCGCCGGAGCAAGCCGATGCCTTCCATGCGGCGGGCGTTGCCAACGGTGGCACCACTTGCGAAGACCCACCGGGCTGGCGCGAAGCTGCCGCAGGCAAGCGCTACCTGGCGTATCTGCGCGACCCCGACGGCAACAAGCTCTGCGCGCTGCACCGCCCCGCCAAGTAAGGCACGCCGGGTTCAAAGCGGTTTACCATCAGGAAGCCACCCGTCACCCACATCAAGAGCAGCCACATGACCCAGGATTTGAATCAACCGAACGAATTGAAGAAGACGGAGCTTTGCGATTCATGCGCTGGCATCCAGCGCAACTGGCGCGGTGCCCCCGGCCATGCCGAGCTGATGCAAGGCGTCAACCGCAAAGAACCGCGCAGCCACGGTCAGGTCACCATCACCAAGTACCGCTGCGACCGCTGCGGCACCGAGTGGGAGTACGAGAACAACAAGGTCAACCTGCACGCGTGCCTGGCGTGAGAAGTGTGGTTAACAACATGGTTTTCTGACGCAAAAAGGCCACAGCTTCCTCAGAGATAGATTTTCTGCAGCAGGCGCAGCAGGGTTTTGCGTTCCGCCGCCGTCAATCGGCCGATGGCGTCGGACTCCAGTTCCCGCGCCGTGCGTTCTGCGTCGTGCATCAGTTTTTGCCCCATGGCCGTCAGATGCAGGCCGACCGCGCGGCCATCGCGCGGGTGCCGCTTGCGCGCGATCAGCTCGCGCCGCTCCAGCGCGTTGATTATGGCGACCAGGTTGGGCGGAAGAATGTTAAGCGCCGTGCACAACTGGCGCGAAGTGATGCCCGGGTTGTGGGTGATCAGGGACATCACCGAGAAATAGACGGGCCGAAACCCGTAAATCGCCATGCGGTTGAGGAAAATTTCGATCACGCTCAGGGCCGCCCGCCGTGCGTTGTAACCGGTCAGGCTTTCAAGGTAGCTGGTGTCCACTTCTTCAACGAAAGGGGTCGGGGTTTTACTGCCCATGGTGTTCAGAAAGGAGTGGGGCAGGCTGCCGAACCCGCTTACGCGCGCTCTTTCAGGCGAGCCTTGATGATCTGCAGGCGCATATCAAATTCCGGCAGAACCCAGAGAGGCATGGCATTGGCGGGTTCAGTCCAGCGTGCCGGGTTGGCACTTGAAGTGTCCGGTTTTGTCGCATCACTGATTTGCAGCCAGGCCCAGGCGAGCAGGGTCAGCGCCACCGCACGAAGGTAATCGTCGGCCACCCAGTAGGGCAGTTCCTGATCTGCTTTGGCCGCTTCCACCAATGCGCTGGTAATGTGGCGCAGCCCAGCCACCTGGTCGCCAAATTGGACGTGCGCCGGCACGCTGTTGGCCGGGGCCTTGCACAGCCCAAGCAACATCGCTGACAAGGCCGCGCCACCGTCGGGAATAATTTTGCGAAGCAGCAGGTCAATCGCCTGAATCTCGTTGGTTCCCTCGTAAATCATGGTGACCCGCGCGTCGCGCACGATTTGCTCAATGCCCCACTCGCGCACGTAGCCGTGCCCGCCCAACACCTGCAGGCACTCACTACTTCCGTAAAAAGCCTGCGCGGTCCAGGCGGCCTTGAGCACGGGCGTCACCAGGCTGCACCACTGCTCTGCGCTGTGCCGCCGGTCGAGCTGCGGGTGCTGTTTGGCCCTATCGAGTTCGATGGCCGTGCGGTAGGCCAGCACGCGGCCGCCGTCTATCCAGGCGCGCTGTGTGGCCAGAATGCGGCGTATCGCCGGGTGTTCGGCGATCAGGTCGGGCGTGGCGCTCAGAGGCTGCCTCGGGGCGCGCATTTGCCGGCGTTCTTTTGAGTAGGCGTCGGCCTTCTGCCAGGCCGCCTCCAGCAGGCCGATGCCCTGCAGGCCCACATGCAGCCGGGCCGCGTTCATCATCACAAACATGGCGTTCAGACCCCGATTCGGCTCGCCAATCATCCAGCCCGTGGCCGCATCGAAACGCATGACACAGGTGGGGCTGCCGTGCAGGCCCATTTTTTCCTCGATACGTTCGCAGGCAATGGCATTGGGCGTGCCGTCCGGCATCAGCTTGGGCGCAAGGAACAACGACAGTCCTTTGGGTCCGGCCGGTGCATCGGGCAGGCGTGCCAGCACCAGATGAACAATGTTGTCGGTCAGGTTGTGTTCGCCACCCGAAATAAAAATCTTGGTGCCACTGAGGCAGTAACTGCCGTCCCATTGAGCCACTGCTTTGGTTCGCACCAGTCCCAGGTCGCTGCCCGCATGGGCCTCGGTCAGGCACATGGTCGCCAGCCATTGGCCGGTGGCGATTTTTTCGAGATACTGCTCCTTCAGCGCTTCGCTTGCGTGATGCCTGATGCATTCATAGGCGCCGTGCAGCAAGCCGGGCGCCATGGTCCAGCCGTGGTTGGCGGCGCTGAGCATTTCAAACAACATGGCTTCGAGCACTGCTGGCAGGCCCTGGCCGCCGTCTTCAGGGGCGCATGCCAGCGCGGGCCAGCCCGCTTGCCAGAAGGCCTGGTAGGCCTCTTTGAAGCCGGGTGGGGTGGTGACCTTGCCTTCAACAAACCTGCACCCAATGCTGTCACCCACCACTTGCAGCGGCGCGACCTGGGCGGCGACGAATTTGCCAGCCTCGTCCGCCACCTGACGCATCAGATCCGCATCAATGTCGGCAAAGGAGGGCAGCGCCCGCAGTTGCGCCGGAGCTTTGAGCACATCGTGAAGAATGAAGTGAATGTCGTCCAGAGGCGGCTGGTAATTCATGATCACGCGTCTGGTACTGCGAGTCAGGCTGACGTTTCCGACTGTTTGCCGGCGGCACCCAGATAGGTGTCGATCACCCGCGGGTCGGTGGCGAGGTCCGACGCTGGCCCCTGCAGGGCGATCTCGCCCATTTCGAGCACGTAGCCGTAGTCAGCGGTTTCCAGTGCGGCACGCGCGTTCTGCTCGACCAGCAGGGTGGTCACGCCGGTTTTACGCAAGGCATCAATGGTGCGGAATATCTCCTTCACGATCAGGGGGGCCAGACCGAGGCTGGGTTCGTCGAGCATCAGCAGGTCGGGGCGTGACATCAGCGCGCGGCCAACGGCCAGCATTTGCCGTTCGCCGCCAGACAGCGTGCCAGCCAATTGGGCGCGACGCTCGCTCAGGCGCGGAAAGTGCTCGAACACCACGTCCATCTGCTCCCGCCACTGCTTGTTGTGACGTCTGACCTGCCGAAAGGCGCCCAGCACCAGATTGTCCTCAACCGACATGCTGCCAAACAGCTCGCGCCGCTCCGGCACCAGCGCAATGCCGAGCATCACGCGCTCTTCGAGCGGCAGGCTAGCGATGGATTGACCGGCATATTCAATGACGCCGGAGGACGGCAGTATGCCCATCAGGGCATTGAGCAGGGTTGACTTGCCGGCCCCGTTGGGCCCAATGACAGTAATGATGCTGCCAGGCGCAGCTTCGAGATGGATGCCGCGCAGCACTTCGGCCCGGCCGTAGCCAGCGTGAAGTCCCTGAATCTTGAGAATGGGCGTCTCCATGTTGCCTGACTTTCTTAGTGCTCGGTGCCGAGGTAGGCCGCGCGTACTGCCGGGCTGGCCCGAATTTCTTCAGGCGTGCCCTCGATGAGGCGGGTGCCGAATTCCATCACCACGATGCGGTCGGTCACCTGCATGACCAGGTCCATGTCGTGCTCGACCAACAAAATGCTCAGTCCCTCTGATTTGAGTTGTCGCAGGACATCGGCCAGGGCCTGTTTTTCCTTGTAGCGCAAGCCGGCGGCGGGCTCGTCCAGCAGCAGCAGGGCCGGGTCGTTGCACAGGGCGCGGGCAATTTCGAGCAAGCGCTGCGGACCCATCGCCAGGTTGCCCGCCAGTTCATTCAGGGCGTCGCCCATGCCGACCCGTCTGAGCTGAATTTCGGCTTCCCGAAACAGGCTTTGTTCCTCGGCGCGATCCAGGCGCAGCGTGGCCGATAGCGCGCCCCTGTTGCCGCGCAGGTGGGCCCCCAGGGCTACGTTTTCCAGCACCGTCATGTCAGCGATCATCTTGACGTGCTGGAAGGTGCGGGAAATGCCGCGTTTGGCAATGTCGCGCGATGCCAGCGCACTGATGTCTTCTCCACGAAAGGTGACGCGGCCGCTGGTGAGCCCCAGCACGCCGGTGATCAAGTTGAAGGTTGTGGATTTGCCCGCGCCGTTTGGGCCGATCAGGCCCATGATTTGGCCCGCTTGCACGCTGAAGTTGATGTTGTTGACGGCGACCAGGCCACCAAACTCCTTGCGAATATCGATTGCCTGCAGCACCATCTCGCCACTCGCGGGTTTGCTGCGCTGGGGCAGGGGCGCGGCGTTTTGCCAGTTTACCTTGCGCGGCGGCCTGGGTAGCTTGTGATCGACAAAGGCCCAGATGCCGTCGGGCGCGTATTTCAGGGTCAGCACCAGCAGCACGCCGAAGACGATGGTTTCGTAGCTCCCGCTGGTGCCTATGAGTCTGGGCAACAGCACCTGCAACTGGTCGGCCATCAGCTTGGTGAGGGTGACGCCTGTGATCGCCCCCCAGACATGGCCGACGCCGCCCAGCACTGCCATGAAGAGATATTCGATACCACTATGGACGCTGAACGGAGACGGGTTGACGGCGCGCTGAAAATGCGCGTACAGCCAGCCTGACACACTGGCGAGGGCGGCCGATATGACAAAGATGCCAATCTTGAACTTCAACGTATCAATGCCCATCGATTCCGCCATTTGCGAGCCGGTCTTGAGTGCGCGTATGGCCCGGCCCACGCGCGAGTCCAGCAGGTGGAGCATGAACAGGGTTCCCAGCAGCACCAGTGCCCAGGTCATGACAAAAAAGACGCGCCCCTGCCCCAGTTCCCAGCCAAACAGCGACAGGCCGGTGACGCCCTGAATGCCATCGTATTTCCCCAGTGCCTGAAGATTGCCCATGGTGTAGTACAGCGCCAGGCCCCAGGCCAAGGTGGCCAGCGGCAGGTAGTGGCCTGACATGCGCAAGGTGATCCAGCCCAGCACAACGGCGCACAAGGTGGTCAGGCCCACGCCAATAAAGAGCGTGAGCCAGGGCGAAAGTCCGGCGTTCACCGTGAGGTAGGCCGAGGTGTAGGCGCCAATGCCGACAAAAGCCGCCTGGCCAAAAGAGGTGAGTCCGCCAACCCCGGTCAGGAGAATCAGGCCCAGCACGGCGAGGCTGGAAATGCCGATGTAGTTGAGTTGGGTAATCCAGAATTCGGGCACCGGCAGCAGCGCGATCAGCCCAAGGGCGCTGACGAGTGTCAGCCAGCCGATTTTTCCCAGGCTCATGTCAGTGGTCCTCGTCCGAATGGCCGGCTGTGAGCGAACGCCAGAACAGCACCGGCAGGATCAGCGTGAACACAATGACTTCCTTGAACGAACTGGCCCAGAACGAGCCAAAGGCCTCAATCACGCCCACCAGCAGCGCGCCCAGCGCCGCGACCGGGTAGCTGGCCAGGCCGCCGATGACGGCGGCAACAAAACCCTTCAGGCCAATCAGGAATCCCGAGTCATAAAAAACGGTGGTCGTCGGCCCGATCAGCAGGCCGGACAGCGCGCCGATGAGGGCCGCCATGGCCAGCGTGAGCTGCCCCGCCGTTTGCGAGGAAATGCCCATCAGCCGCGCGCCCAGGCGGTTCACGGCGGTGGCTCGCAATGCCTTGCCGTAGAGGGTCTTCTCAAAAAAGAGCCAGAGCATCACGATCAGCGCGAGGGAGGCCAGCGCAATGATGAGCGCCTGGCCGGAAAGGTTGACCGCGCCCAGGCTGAATCGGGCGTCCCAAAAGGGCGGGTTGCGAAAACCCTCGGCGCCAAAAAAAAGCAGGCCCAGCCCGGTCAGGATGAAGTGCACGCCGACCGAGACAATCAGCAGCACCAGTGTCGTCGCATCGGCCAGCGACTGATAGGCCAGCCGGTACACGAGAGGGCCAAAGCAGGTCACGATACAGACTGACAAGCCGGCCTGCACCAGCAAGGAGAACTGCTGTGGCGCCGCCCAAATAGTCACCACGCCAATGGCGACGGGAAAGGTTAGTACCTTGAAACCCGCCACAGTGGCGGCTGCGACAGATTTGTGTCTTTTCCAAGTCTGAAAAGACTCGGCCAGGGCCGCCAGACCGGCCAGCAGAAGAAGCAACCAGATCGTGCCGGGCACCTTGCCGGTTTGCAGAATGGCCAGGGTGAGTGCGCCGTAGGTGACGAACTCCCCCTGGGGGATGAAGATGACGCGTGTGACCGCGAACACCAGCACAGTTGCCAGACCCAGCAAGGCGTAGATGGCGCCATTGGTCAGGCCATCGACCAGCAGGATACTGGCAATTGAAAAGTCCATGCTTATTGCAGCTTCCAGTCGCCGTTGGTGATGCGCATGATGACGCCGGTGTCATCGGTGTAGCCGGCGTGGTTGGTGGCGGTGTAGTTGACGGTGCCGTGAAACAGGTGAATCGGGCCGGCATTTTCCAGCGCGGCTTTCAGCGCGCCGCGGAACTCGGGCGTGCCGGGCTTGGCGGTTTTCAGTGCAATGGGTATGATTTTTTGCAGGACAATCGATGCATCGTAGGCGTGCGCCGCGAACGCATTGCGGCTGTTCGGCCCATAGACCTTTTCCCAGGCCGTCACGAAACCCATGGCCACTTTTTTGCTGGGATGGTTGGCGGGCAACTGCTCGGCCACCACGCCGGGGCCAGCCACCACATAGGCACCTTCCACGCTCTTGCCGCCAACGCGCATCAGATCGCGCGACGCCGCGCCGTGGGTCTGGTAAATCTTGCCTTTGTAGCCGCGGTCCATCAACGCGATGTGGGGCATCGCGGCACCGCTGCCAGAGGCCACGATCAGAATCGCATCCGGCGCACTGGCGGTGACTTTGAGCGCCTGACCGGTGACGCTGGTGTCGGTACGAGCGAAGCGTTCTACATCTACAAACTTCAGATCTGTACCTTCCATCTTGACTTTCATATCGCGCAGGAAGAGATCGCCGTACACGTCGGCATATCCCAGAAAGCCCACCGTCTTGACGCCATTTTTTTTCATGTGCGCCACGATGGCGTGCGACATCACCAGCGTGGACTGGGGCATGTTGTAAGACCACGGCGCCTTATTGGTGGAGACGTCGATGGGCGCAAAGGTGAGGTGCATGGTGCCGGTTTCCGACGCCACTGCGGCCACCGCGGTGGCCGGTGGCGTGGCCACAGAGCCGATCAGGATATCGACCTTGTCCTCGGAGACAAAGCGGCGTGCATTCTTGGTGGCATTGGTCGGATCGGTCGCGTCGTCAAGAATGATCACATTGAGTTTTTGGCCGCCGATGCTGGTCGGCCACATGGCGATCTCGTTCTTGATGGGAATGCCCAGCGCCGACGTGGGGCCGGTGAGCGACAGGCTGACGCCGATATTGATGTCAGCCAGCGCAGCCGTTGCGGCCAATGCGCCGATGGCGAGGGTGATCAGGGATCTGGAATACTTCATGGTATGTCTCCTTGGGTGAATAAAACTGTTGATTGACGAAAAAGCGGGCGCACAGATTAGCGTGGAGCCATGCGCAGGGCGCCATCCAGGCGAATGACTTCGCCGTTAAGGTGTCCATTGGTGACTATATGGGCAGCCAGTTGGGCAAACTCTTCGGGTTTTCCCAGGCGCGAAGGGAAGGGAATGGAAGCGGCAAGCGATTGCTGTACCGCCTCGGGCAGGGTTTTCATGAGCGGTGTGGCAAACAGGCCGGGCGCAATGGTGCAGACGCGGATGCCATGCTGCGCCAGATCACGCGCCATCGGCAGCGTCATGCCCACCAGCCCGCCCTTGGACGCGCTGTAAGCCTGCTGGCCGACCTGGCCATCAAACGCAGCGACCGAGGCGGTCAATACCATCACGCCACGCTCGCCGTCTTCCATGGGCGCCAGCTTCGCGCACTCCGCGGCAAACAGGCGGGCGGCGTTGTAGCTGCCGATCAGGTTGACGTTGACCACGCGCACGAAGTCTTCCAGCGGGGCGGGCGAGCCGTCCCGACTGATCACGCGTTTCGCGCTGCCAATGCCGGCAATGCTCATCAGGATGCGTGCCGGGCCGTGGGCGGTGGCTGCCTTGGCGATCGCCACCTGCAGGCTCTCGGTGTGGGTGATGTCGCATTCGCAGGCCACTGCGCTGGCGTCTGCATATTTCGCATTGATTTCACCGGCCACCTTTTCGGCATTGGCAAGGTTCACGTCGAGCAGCGCGACGCGTGCGCCCAGGCGGGCCAGTTCCCGGGCAGTGGCTTCGCCGAGGCCGGATCCGCCGCCGGTCACGAGAGCGGCTTGTCCTTGAATCTTCATGTCAGGCTTTCAGAATGAAGTATGCTACGTATTTAGTAGCATACTATGCATATAGTACAGTGGTTAGTGGCGTATTTTGTATAAATTCGCAATGACGGCCGCGGACATCAAGCCGCCTGCGGGTTTTCCAGCAGCAGCGCGATGCCCTGGCCGCCGCCAATGCAGGCCGACCCGATGCCCCAGCGCAGGCCAGCACGTTTGAGTTCGCGCGCCAGCGTGAGCGTCAGGCGCACGCCGGTGGTGGCGAGCGGGTGGCCGAGCGCGATGGCGCCGCCGTTGACATTGAGTCGGCTCATGTCGAGTTCCAGTTCGCGGCCGACGGCCAGCGTTTGCGCGCCCTGGGCTTCGTTGATCTCGAAGCGGCCAATCTGGTCCAGCGTCAGGCCGGTGCGCGCCAGCAACAAGCGGATGGCCGGCGCCGGGCCAATGCCCATGATCTCGGGTGGCACGCCCACAACGGCGCAAGCCACGACGCGCGCCAGCGGCTTCCTGCCTTGGGCCCATGTCTTGACATAGCCACCTGATGCCACGATGGCCGCCGCAGCGGCGTCAACCAGGGCGGCGCTGTTGCCGCCGGTCTGCACGCCACCTTCGTACACCGGCTTGAGCCTGGCCAGAACGTCCACGGGCGAGATGCGGGCATGGGTGTCTTGCGCCACCTCAAGCGCCTTGCCTTGCAGCTTGATGCCGCGTGACTTGTAGCCCTCCAGTTCGAACTTTTCGGTGATCACCGGAACGATCTCGCCTGCGTGAAAGCCACTCTGCTGCGCGGCGACCGCCTTGGCAAACGACGCACAAGCAAATTCATCGACCTGCTCGCGCGTGATGCCGTAATTCTTCGCCAGCTTCTCGGCAGTCTGGATCATGTTGATTCCGGACGCCGGGTCTTTCAGCGCCTCCCACATGTAGTCCTTGAAGCCGACTGGCGCGCCGAGTTTGAAACCGGTTCGGTGCCCGAAGGCGGCGATTGGATTGCGCGTCATGCTCTCGGTGCCGACCAGCAACGCGGCTTCGCAAGCGCCGCCGCGAATCTGTTCACCGGCCTGGCGAAAGAGCTCAAAACCGGTGCCGCAGATGCGTTGCGCCATCAGGGCTGGCACCGCGACCGGCACGCCAGCGTACAGGCCGATGTGGCGCGGCACGTAGAACTGGTCGAAGTCGCCCGGCGCCATGTTGCCGGCGATGACCGAGCCGATGTGTTCAGCCGGAACACCGCTGCGGTCCAGTGCGGCGCGCGCCGCCTTGATGCCCAGATCGGTCGGCGAAATATGGCCCAGTGCGCCGCAGTAATCGACCATGGGCGTGCGCACGCCGTCGAGCATCCAGACGTCGTCAAAGTGGGAGAAAAATCCTGGTGTAGGCATGGTTGGGGTCCTTCAGGGCTGGCGGGGTTTCAGGATGGTGTGCAGGGTGTCGGCGTGCAGCGCCCGCACCGTCTGGTCGCGGTGCGTGAGCACGGCGCGCTGGTTGATGGAGCCCTTGTCGGTGACTTCGCTGCGGTCAATGGTCGGCGGCTCGGCCAGCAGGCACATGCGCGCGATGCGGCTGGCGCTGCCACTGGCGCTCATGGCCAGCTCGTCAATCACCTTTTGAAAGTGCGCAACGACCGGCGCACTGCAGAGTACATCGGCCATCGGCGCGCTGGCTTCCAGCCCGCTCAAGGCCCGCACCGCCTGGGTCGGGAACACCATGGCGCCGACCTCCTTGAGGTTGATGCCCGTGAGCACCACGTCCTGGATGTAGGGCGCCCCGGTTGCGATGATCCTGGCACGCAGCGGCCCCACGCTGACGAAGGTGCCGGTGGCGAGCTTGAAATCTTCGGCAATGCGGCCGTCGAACTTCAGGCCCTGGTGCAGGTCGGTCTCATCGATCCACCTGACTGCATCACCCGAGCAGAAGAAGCCTTCCTCGTCGAAGTTTTCGGCGGTTTCCTCTGACGCGCGCCAGTAGCCCGGCGTGATGTTGGGACCGCGGTAGCGCACCTCGGTCTTGCCGTCCATGTCAACCAGCTTGAGCTCCAGGCCGGGAGTTGGCACGCCCATGTCACCCGCCTTGACGTTGGGATGGGTGACAAAAAGCGCAAACGGACCGGACTCGGTCATGCCCAGGCCGGTGCCCATCACGATGCGCTCGCCGATTTCGGCTTCCTGCGTCTGGTGCAGGCTGTCCCAGATCGGCTGCGCCAGCGCGGCGCCGGCATAGAAGAACATGCTGACGCGCGACAGCAGATTGCGTCGCAGCGTGTCATCGGTCTTCATCGCATTGGCAATCGCCTCGAAGCCGGTCGGCACATTGAAATACATCGTGGGCGCGATCTCGCGCAGGTTGCGCAGTGTCTCGGCCATGAGCGCTGGTGTTGGCTTGCCGTCATCGATGTACAGCGTGCCGCCATGGTAGACAATCATGCCGAAATTGTGGTTGCCGCCGAAAGTATGATTCCACGGCAGCCAGTCCACCAGCACCAGGGGCTCTTGCGTCAGCACCGGCATCGACTGCGCCATCTGCTGCTGGTTGGCGCACCACATGCGCTGGGTGTTGATCACCGCCTTGGGCATCTTGGTCGAGCCGCTGGTGAAGAGGAACTTCACAATCGTGTCCGGCCCGGTGGCCTGCATGGCCTGATCGACTGCCTGTGTGGCCTCTGTTGCGACCAGCTCGGCAAACGGTGTGGTGGCGCGCCCTTCAAGCTGGCCGTGCGTGAGCACCACCTCAATGTCGGGTCCGACGGCAGCCGTGATGGCAGGGCCGTAGCGCGCCGCATCTGCCGCAAAGACCAGTCCGGGCGTGACCGTCTTGAGCACATGGCGCAGTTTGTCGAAATCCTGGCTGACGAGCGAGTAGGGGGGCGACGTGGGGACGAATGGCACGCCGGCCACCATGCAGCCGAGTGCCAGCAGCGCGTGCTCCAGGTCGTTCTCGGACAGGATGACCACGGGGCGCTGCTCGCTCAAGCCCCGGTTGATGAGTGCCTGGCCGATATTGCGGGCGCTGGCCCAGGCTTGCGCGTAACTCACGTACTGCCAGTCGCCGGTGCTGCCGTTGGCTAGCTTTTCGCGGCGCGCCATGAAAATGCGTTCAGGCGCATTTTCGGCCCAATGCTGCAGCCGGTCGGTCATGCGCTGCGCGTAGTTGGCCAGCGGCTGATCGGCGCTCAGATAGCGGGTTCCTTGCGGGCCTTCGCGCAGCGCGACGCGGGTCACGCCGAATTTCAATGGCCGGTAGCTCGGGGGGCTTCGGGTGGAATTTGTCTCGGTCATGGTCGTTGTGTTTTAAGGTGTCTTGCCGGACCGCGCTGTCAGCTCCTGGCGACCTTGTCCGCCTTGCCGCTGAGGAAGGCCTTGACCCTTTGCTTGGCTTCCGGCGCGCTCTGGGCAATGGCTGCCATCAGGGCTTCCGTCAGATAGCCCTGGTCGGCCGGCTGCTCGGCAATCCGGGGCAGCGCATGCATCAGCGCGTAATTCGTCAGGGGCGCGTTTTGCGCCACCCGCGTGGCCAGTTCCAGGGCTTTGTCAAAGGCCTTTCCTTCGGGCACCAGGTACTGCGCAAAACCGGCCCGCTCGCCCTCTTGCGCGTTATAGACGCGGCCCGTGAGCATCATGTCGGTCATGCATGCGACGCCAACCAGTTTCGGGATGCGGACTGATCCGCCGCCGCCGACAAAAATGCCGCGCGAGCCTTCCGGCAACGCATAGAAAGTGGACTCGTCGGCGACCCGGATATGGCAGG
>Ga0209638_1001505_pt1 | contig 14876 bp, 14 predicted proteins | sample BarGraNGADG00211_FD_184490 | JGI IMG/M metagenome (GOLD analysis project Ga0209638, IMG submission 184490) | Arctic peat soil microbial communities from Barrow, Alaska - Barrow Graham LP Ref core NGADG0002-211 (SPAdes) (version 2) | ecosystem: Environmental > Terrestrial > Soil > Wetlands > Peat... | reverse complement strand
CTGGCAGGCGTGAGAGTTGGAATGGCTTTTTCAAATCCTGTGATCGTTCAATATTTCAATAAGCTGAAACCACCATATAACATAAGTACAATCAATCAGAAAGCGGCCTTAGGTAAACTTGGTCAGATTGAGCAATATAAAAGCCAGGTTTTCAGAATAAAAAAGGAAAGAGAAAGACTTTCTGTAATTTTGTCAAAAATGAGTATTGTTGAAAAGGTCTATCCTTCAGATGCTAACTTCCTACTGGTAAAGGTTAAAAATGCTAATTATATATATAATGCATTGGTCAACAAGAGTATAATCATCAGAAATCGAAGCAGCCTGATTGATAACTGCCTACGGATTACAATAGGTAAAAAATCTGAAAACGATCTGTTAGTCAGTGCATTAGAAACTATAACAATATGAAGAAAGTACTTTTTATTGACAGAGATGGTACTATCATTGCCGAACCGGAAGATGAGCAAGTGGATAGTTTTGAGAAATTGACCTTTCTCCCTGGAGCTATATCATGCTTATCAAAGATAGCAAAGGAGACTGATTTTGAACTTGTTATGGTTACAAACCAGGATGGTCTGGGCACAGATACATTTCCTGAGGATACTTTCTGGCCTGTTCAGAACAAGATACTTGAAATCCTGAAAGGTGAGGGTGTTACATTTGCTGAAATATTTATTGACAGAACGACCCCATCACAAAAGGCTCCTACCCGTAAACCCGGAACTGCAATGCTTGTTAAATTTCTTGCTAAAGGAATAGATCTCAATTCATCGTATGTTATCGGAGACAGGCCGACAGACGTTGAATTTGCAAAGAACCTGGGATGTAAAGCCATATTTGTCAGTAATGAGAATATCCCCGACGCTGAATTGAGAACCAGAGACTGGAACGATATATATAAGTATCTTAAACAGATACCACGAATTGCTAAAGTGAACCGGAAAACGACCGAGACTGACATACTGATTGAACTCAATCTTGATGGAACCGGGAAAAGTAGTATTGATACCGGAATTGGTTTTTTCGATCACATGCTTGAACAGATTGCCCGTCATGGAAACATGGATCTTACTATAAAGGTAAACGGTGATCTTCATATTGACGAACATCATACTATTGAAGATGTGGCAATTGCATTAGGTGACGCAGTACTCAGGGCGCTGGGAGGGAAAAAAGGGATTGAAAGATACAGTTTTGTATTGCCAATGGATGATTGCCTTGCACAGGTAGCTCTTGATTTTGGAGGCAGACCATGGCTGGTCTGGGATGTGAAGTTCAAACGTGAGAAAGTCGGAGAACTTCCGACTGAATTGTTCTTCCATTTTTTTAAGTCGTTCAGCGACAATGCAAAATGCAATCTGAATATCAATGCAGAAGGTCAGAATGAACATCATAAAATAGAAGCTATCTTTAAAGCATTCGCAAAAGCCATAAGACAGGCTGTAAGACAAACAGATAACTTTAATTTACCCTCTACAAAAGGCAGCCTATGATAGCAATATTGAAATACAATGCCGGAAATATCAAATCTGTACAGAATGCACTTACACGTCTGGGTTATAAAAGCATGATCACAGATAATCCTTCTGAGTTATTAAGCGCTGATAAAGTCATTTTTCCTGGAGTTGGAGAAGCAAGTTCTGCAATTCACTATCTTAAAGAAAGAGGATTGGATAAGACAATTATGGAGTTGAAACAACCTGTGCTGGGTATTTGTCTTGGGTTACAACTGATGTGTCGTTCTTCTGAGGAAGGAGATACAAAATGCCTGGGAATATTCGACACTGATGTAAGATTATTTCCCCCGGTTGACAAGATCCCACATATCGGCTGGAATAATTGCCTTACACTGAAAGGAAACCTTTTCAAAGGAATATCAGTTAATGATGATCTCTACTATGTTCACAGTTATTACGCTGAAATTTCATCATCCACTATTGCAACTTGTGACTATATTCTGCCATTCAGTGCAGCAATGCAGAAAGAAAATTTCTATGCAACACAGTTCCATCCGGAGAAATCTGCAGAGACAGGTGAAAAAATATTGAAAAATTTCCTGAAACTATGAGAATAATTGTAGCAATTGATATAATAGGTGGGAAATGTGTCCGGCTTACCAGAGGAGATTTTAAGACTAAGAAAGTTTATAATGAAGATCCCCTTGAAGTTGCATTACAGATTGAAGATAACGGCATAAACTATTTACATCTTGTTGATCTTGATGGAGCTAAAAATAAGAAGATCGAAAATATTAAAGTCCTTGAGAAGATTGCGTGGAAGACAAAATTAAAAATTGACTTTGGCGGAGGATTAAGATCGTATGAAGATCTGATTACAGCATTCAATGCCGGGGCACGACAAGTCACCGCAGGAAGTATAGCTGTAACTGACCCCCGATTATTCATTGAATGGCTGGCAAAACTTGGACAGGAAAAACTGATCCTGGGGGCAGATTGTATCGACAGAAAAGTCGTTACAAGTGGCTGGCTCGAAAATTCAGACAAAGAAATAATAAGTTTTATTTCAGATTACAGGTCAAAGGGTGTGAAATATACAATTTGTACGGATATTAAGAAAGATGGCATGCTCGAGGGTCCCTCAACAGCTCTCTATAAAGAGATACTTGGAGAAGTAAAAATTAATCTTATTGCAAGCGGAGGTATATCATCATTAAAGGATATTGAGGAGGTTCATAAAGCTGGCTGTGAAGGCGTGATAATTGGGAAAGCAGTTTATGAGGGAAAAATTACTTTAAACGATTTAGGAAAACTATGTTAAAAAGACGAATAATTCCTTGTCTCGACATTAAAGACGGACGAACGGTAAAAGGGGTGAATTTCATTAACCTCATAGATGCGGGAGATCCTGTTGAACTCGCGAAATCTTATGTAAAACAAGGGGCCGATGAGCTTGTATTCCTGGATATAACTGCAACAATTGAGAACAGGAAAGCTCTCGCAGGTTTGGTTGAAAGGATCGCAGCTGAAATAAATATACCATTTACAGTAGGAGGCGGAATCGATAATGTTAATGATGTTTCAATTCTCCTCAAAGCCGGAGCTGATAAGGTCACAGTAAATTCATCAGCAGTACGAAGACCAGAATTGATCTCGGAGATTGCTGGTCAGTTTGGAAGTCAGTGTATAGTTGTTGCCATAGATACAAAAATGGTTAATGATGAATGGATTGTTGTTGTAGATGGAGGCCGGACTACCACTGAACTAAAAACAATAAACTGGGCTCGCAGGGTTGAAGAACTTGGAGCAGGAGAAATAATGCTGACCTCTATGAATAATGATGGAACAAAATCGGGGTTTTCTTTGGAAATTACCGGTGAGGTGAGCAGTAATGTAAATATCCCTGTCATAGCATCAGGAGGAGCCGGATCGATGGAACATTTCAGGGAGGTTTTTTGTAATACCGGATGCAGTGCAGCACTTGCAGCCAGTATATTTCATTTTGGGGAGGTTACGATCCCAGAACTGAAAAGGTATTTAATAAATGAGAAAATTAGCATAAGATATTAAATGAAAATAGATTTTACAAAAGGTAACGGGCTTGTCCCGGTCGTTATTCAGGATTATAACTCACTTCAGGTATTGATGGTAGGATATATGAATGAGGAGGCTCTCAACAAAACCAGAGAAGAAAAGAAAGTGACTTTTTTCAGCAGGAGTAAAAACCGGCTCTGGACAAAAGGCGAAACCTCCGGGAATTATTTGTATGTAATAGAAATTTCAGCCGATTGTGATAATGACTCAATCCTTATCAAAGCCGATCCTGTAGGACCTGTCTGCCACACAGGCAGTACCTCCTGTTTTGGTAATGAGACAGCAAAAGGGTTTATTTATGAACTGGAAAGCATTATAAACCAGCGCATTAAAAACAATACTGAAGAATCATACACAAACAAGCTTTATAAAAAAGGAATTAATAAAGTTGCCCAGAAAGTCGGAGAAGAAGCCGTAGAATTAATAATAGAGTCTAAAGACAACAACATGGAATTATTCAGGAATGAAGCTGCAGATCTGCTTTATCATCTGCTTATTTTATTAAAAACAAAAAGTGTCAATCTGGAAAGTATTGAAGAGGTACTGAAAAAGAGGCATGAGAAGTAAGGAAGAGGTAAAATATAATTAGTTTTAACCTAACCCTCACATTTTATAACTTTTTAATTGTTTTTTTAAAATTTTAATTACTTTTGTAAGCAAATAACGCAACCAAATGAATATTGTATACAAATATTTTATCTCCTTTTATTATTTCTATTTTTATTTTAAAAACAGATAAAGGGATTTTTGTATACAGATAATTTAATTATATGAAAGCAAGGGTCCCTCGGAGGGGCCCTTGTTGTTTTGATACTTATCAGAAAATGAAAATAGCAATACAGGGAGAATCCGGATGTTTTCATGAAGTAGCCGCGAGGCAGTACTTCAATTATGATGAAATTGAAATAGTACCTTGTTCAACTTTCGATCTGGAACTCACTACTCTTAAAGGTGGTGGCGCTGAGTTTGCCGTAATGGCGATTGAAAATGCAAGATCAGGAAGTATTCTCTATAATTATACACTCATAAGAGAATCGGGGATGAAGATCCTGGGAGAACATAATCTTCGAATTAAACAGAATCTCATGGCTTTACCTGGTCAGAAGATAACCGACATAAGGGAGATCCGGTCGCATCCGATTGCTCTGGCCCAATGTATGACATTTCTTAATCAGTTTCCTGGAATAACTCTAATCGAGAGTGACGATACTGCGGGAAGTGCAAAACAGATAAACCAGACAAAGGCAAAAGGAGTTGCGGCTATTGCTTCATCTGGTGCAGCGGAGATATATGGTCTGGAAATACTCGCCCCGGGAATTGAAACTTATAAACAAAACTATACGCGGTTTCTGGTTGTCGGAAATGAGGAGAAAGGAAACACGAGAGGCAACAAGGTTTCAATCTGTTTCTCCACCGGACATAAACCCGGGTCACTGGCAAAAGTTCTCGTGAAGCTGGCAGAACTGGAAATAAACCTGTCAAAAATCCAGTCTGTTCCGCGACTTAACGGCGAGTGGGAATATATGTTCTATCTTGATCTGGAATTGAATAAAAACACAAAATCTGACATAATTAAACGGGTTCTGGATAAATATACCAGTAACCTGGAGATACTTGGAGTTTATTTTAAAGGAGACATGCTTTATGATAGTTAAACCGGCTGACCGCACAGGAAATGTGCAGGAATATTATTTCTCTCAAAAGCTTGCCCAGATTGACAGGATGCGCAGAGAGGGTTTGGATGTCATAAATCTTGGTATTGGCAGCCCCGACCAGCCCCCTTCTGAAAATACTGTCTCTGCTCTTATCGCAGAAGCAAAAAAACCAACATCTCATGGCTACCAGAGCTATACAGGTATTGCGGCTCTGAGGAAAGCATTCTCAGAGTGGTATAAAAAGTATTTTCATATTAACCTGAACCCTGACAACGAGATCCTTCTTTTAATGGGAAGTAAGGAGGGAATTATGCATATAAGTATGGCATTTGTCAATCCGGGAGATGAAGTTCTCATCCCCGATCCGGGGTATCCCACATATTCATCAGTAACAAATCTTGTCGGTGGTATAGTAAGAAAATATGAACTTGTCGAAGAGCAGGGCTGGTTTCCCGATCTGGAATCACTTGAACAGAGCGATCTGAGTAAGGTAAAACTAATGTGGATAAATTACCCAAACATGCCAACAGGAGCTAAAGGGTCATTGGTTCTGTTTGAAAAGCTTGTTGCCTTTTCAAGGAAACACGGTATACTGCTTTGCAACGACAATCCTTATAGTTTCATCTTAAACAAAGAATATATTAGTCTGCTTGCCGTTGATGGAGCAAAAGATATTGCTCTCGAACTGAATTCGTTAAGTAAATCACACAATATGGCCGGTTGGCGGATTGGTATGGTAGCCGGGCATAGTGATTATATTAAAACAATTCTGAAGGTAAAAAGCAATATGGATTCAGGAATGTTCCTGGCTATGCAGATGGCGGCAATTGAGGCGCTTAACAACCATGAATCCTGGTACGAAACAGTTAATAGTGTTTATCTCAGACGCAGGAAAATTGTAGAGGAAATCATGGAGTTACTTAAATGCAATTTTGACAAATCCCAGGTTGGTTTGTTTGTATGGGGACGTATTCCTGAAGAGATCCCTGACTGTGAATCTTATGTTGAGGATATATTAAAGAAGACTCTGGTATTCATTACCCCCGGATTCATTTTCGGAAAGAACGGAGAACGTTATATCCGTATCTCGCTCTGTGCTACAGAAGAGAAACTGAATGAAGTAAAAACCAGATTCACAAGTTTCCTTTCAGCTAATAACTTATAACCCAATAACTTAATAATAAGAAACAAAATGACAATAGCAGTTATAGGAATAGGCCTTATAGGGGGGTCGCTTATGGTTGATCTCCGCAAACGAGGTTTTGCAGACAAAATAATTGGTGTGGATACTAATATAAATCACAAAAACATTGCACTCCTCTGCGGTTTGGTTGATGAAAATGATACCCTGGAAAATGCCATTGAAAAAAGCGACTTAATAATACTTTCCACACCTGTAAATACCAATTGCAAGATGTTACCAGATATTCTTGACAGGATTGAAGGCACTTCAAAAGTCGTAACCGATATGGGGTCAACAAAGGCCAGTATTGCTAAAGTTTCACAAAACCATCCCGCCAGGGGTCGATATGTTGCAGTTCATCCAATGGCAGGTACGGAATATTCAGGTCCTCTGGCAGCTATAGGTAAACTCTTTGACTATAAAACTGCAATAATCTGCGATAAGGAACTAAGTGATACCGATGCTCTTAATACAGTCGAAAAAATGCTCGACTTGCTAAATATGCATAAGGTGTATATGAACTCAACTGAACATGACGTGCATGTTGCTTATATATCACATATTTCTCATATTACATCCTTTTCACTGGCGTTGAGTGTACTTGAAAAGGAACATGAAGAACAAAACATTCTCACCCTGGCAGGTGGTGGTTTCGAAAGTACTGTCCGTCTTGCAAAAAGTAATGGAGAGACATGGGCTCCAATCTTCCTGGAAAATGCTCAGTATATTCTTGAAGTAATGGATACTTATATTGAAAAAATGAACTCATTCAGAAAAATGATTTCAGAAAAAGATATTAATGGCCTGAAAGCCCTCATGGAAGAGGCTAATAAGATTAGGAAAATATTGAACTAAAGTTTGGAGTGCCTAAAGTTGAATGGTTGCACTTTAGTCACTCTAGTCACTTTAGGCACTCTAGTCACTTATTTATAATAGTCACAAATTAACATTCAAGATAATGGAATTGAAACCTAAGAATTCCCTGATTAAAGACTGGAAAGGTCATAAGGGCAGACCCTTTCTGATCTCCGGTCCATGCAGCGCTGAGACTGAGGAACAAGTGATGGCAACTGCAACGCAATTAGCTAAATTAAAAGAAGTTAGTGTATTCCGTGCAGGAATCTGGAAACCAAGGACTCGTCCTAATTCGTTTGAAGGAGTTGGCATTGAAGGCTTGAAATGGCTCAGAAGAGTGAAACAGGAAACCGGTCTGCTTGTCGCCACTGAAGTAGCTAATGAAAAACATGTCTATGAGGCTCTGAAATATGGCATTGACATGTTATGGATTGGAGCGCGTACATCTGTTAATCCGTTCACTGTTCAGGAGATATCAGATGCCCTGAGTGGAGTTGATGTTATGGTACTTGTCAAAAACCCCATCAATCCCGACCTTGAGTTATGGATTGGAGCAATTGAACGAATTGCAAGAGCGGGTATTACACGAATTGGTGCAATCCACAGGGGTTTCTCCTCTTATGAAAAGACCTTGTACCGTAATCAACCTAACTGGCAGTTGCCAATTGAACTTCGCAGACGAATCCCTGATTTACCGATAATTTGTGATCCAAGCCATATCGGTGGTGCAAGGCAATTTCTTTATGAGATTTCCCAGAAAGCTATGGACCTCAATTTTGATGGGTTAATGCTCGAATCACATATTGATCCTGCAAAAGCATTAAGTGATGCTGCACAACAGCTTACTCCCAACGATCTGAAAGAACTTTTAAGCAGATTAGTACTTCGTAATCCGAGCACTTCTGATCCGAAATTACTTGATGTACTTGGGGAATTAAGGCAACAAATCGACGTTTACGATGATCATCTCCTCGATCTGATGGAGCAAAGAATGAAAGTTGCAGAAACAATCGGCCGTTATAAAAAGGAAAATAATATTACTATCTTGCAGACAGCCCGGTGGGATGAAATTATAAATAAAGTTATTGCCAGGGGGCTGGCTAAAGGACTTAGCCCTGAATTAATCGATACAATTTTCAAAGCGATTCACCAGGAGTCTATTAACCATCAGATGAAGGTAATGAATAACGAAGTGAAAAGCGGGGACGACGAAAAATAAAATTTATAGTAAACTTATGGAGAGATATCTGGAACCGTCCGCAATTAAAGGTACTATCAAAGCTCCGGCTTCAAAAAGTATGACACAACGGGCAATTGCAGCTGCATTACTGGCTGACGGTGAAAGTATGATTCATAATCCCTCCTATTGCGACGATTCATTGGCAGCTATGAGTATAGCAGTCGGACTCGGTGCAAGGGTTGAACCTCTGGTTAACGAACTTAAGATAATTGGTTCTGCAACTTTAAAAGAGTCAAAACTTAATTGCGGAGAGTCGGGACTGGCAATCCGAATGTTTTCCCCGATCGTTGCTTTATATCCTGCTGAGATTACCCTGGTTGGTGCAAATTCTCTTAAAAAGAGGCCAATGATCATGATTGAAGAGGCTTTAAATCAGCTTGGAGTGAAGTGCAAAAGCTCAGCCGGATTTCTTCCTCTTACAATTCAGGGACCAATAGTCGGCGGACGTTGCGAAATTGACGGGTCGGTAAGCAGCCAGTTATTAACAGGATTGCTTATGGCTTTACCTCTGGCTTCAAAAAATTCGGAAATTAAGGTCAATAACCTGAAGAGTAAGCCATACATTGATATGACGATCCAGCTTTTGAACTCGTTCGGAATAACAATTGAAAATTCAAATTATAACTTGTTCAAAATCTCAGGTAATCAGAAGTATACTCCTAATACCTACATAGTAGAGGGTGACTGGAGTGGAGGTGCATTTCTCCTGGTTGCCGGTGCCATTAACGGGCAGTTGATTATAAAAGGACTCAGGAGAGATAGCAAACAAAGTGATATGTCAATACTTAACGCGCTTGAGATGGCAGATGCACATTTGATTATAGGAGATGACCAGATTGAGATTTCAAAATCAGAATTAAAAGCATTTGAGTTTAATGCTACACAATCACCGGATCTTTTCCCACCGCTTGTTGCTCTCGCTTCATATTGTAAAGGGATTTCAACCATAAAAGGAGTTTCAAGATTAATATATAAGGAGAGCAACCGTGCTGAAACACTTAAGGAAGAGTTTGGCAAAATGAAAATTAATATAGAAATTAATGACGATCTGATGTTTGTGACAGGAGGCCAGCCTCAGAGCGCCAGGGTTGAATCGCATGAAGACCATCGCATCGCAATGGCTGTAGCTGTTGCATCACTGGGAGCAACAGGAAGAGTATCAATCAGGGACTCACAGTGTGTAGCAAAATCTTATCCGGGTTTTTTCGATGATCTCAGAAATCTTGGAGCTTTAGTTCATGAATGATACGAGAAATGCAGCTATTTATAGAGGCACGCTGTTCACGGCGTGCCTCTTTTGTTTATTAACCTTAAATCAATTATAAAATGAAAAAGAATTCTAAGATTTTATTATCTGATGATGAGATGCCCAGACAATGGTATAATATCGTTGCAGATATGCCTAACAAACCAATGCCACCTTTGAATCCGGCTACAAAACAACCAGTTGGCCCGGAAGACCTTGCCGCTGTTTTTCCCATGGAGCTAATAAAACAGGAAGTATCGACCGAGAGGTATATTGATATACCGGAGGAGGTACTTGACCTCTACACTGCCTTTCGTCCCTCACCCATGTTCAGGGCATTCAACCTCGAAAAAACGCTTGGCACAAAAAGCAAAATCTACTATAAGTATGAAGGCGGTAATTATTCAGGTTCGCATAAAGCCAACACTGCACTTCCACAGGCATATTATAACAAAATGGAAGGCATAAAAAGAATTACCACCGAGACCGGAGCCGGACAATGGGGAAGCGCCATGAGTTTCGCATGTCACCACTTCGGAATTGAACTACTTGTCTTCATGGTAAAGGTCAGCTATAACCAGAAACCGGGCCGCAAGCTTTTGATGAACACATATAATGCCAAGGTTGTCGCTTCACCAAGCACTATGACAGTGGCCGGAAGGAAAGTCCTTGAACTGGACCCCGACTCACCGGGAAGTCTGGGTATAGCAATATCCGAAGCTATGGAGGTGGCCTTACAGGATCCCTATACCAAATACGCACTCGGTAGTGTTCTCAATCATGTTATCCTTCACCAGACCATTATTGGACAGGAAGCGCTTCTTCAAATGGAAAAGGCAGGGGATTACCCTGATGTTGTGATCGGCTGTTTCGGCGGAGGTTCTAACTTCTCAGGAATTGCATTTCCATTTCTTCGCGAAAAGTTGCTTCACGGAAAAAATATCAGGCTTGTGGCTGTTGAGCCTGCCTCGTGTCCGAAACTTACTAAAGGCAAATTCATGTACGACTTCGGCGATTCGGCAGGGATGACCCCTCTCCTTCCCATGTACACACTCGGACATAATTTTATGCCTGAGAAGATACATGCAGGTGGTTTACGCTACCACGGTGCAGGAGTTATTGTAAGTCAGCTCCTCAAAGACGGATTTATTGAGGCTAAGGCAAAGATGCAGAGGGAATGTTTTGAAGCAGGTGTGCTTTTTGCAAGGACAGAAGGTATTCTTCCTGCTCCCGAATCGACTTATGCTATTGCCGGAGCGCTTGATGAGGCAAGAAAAGCCGACCTGGAAGGAGTATCAAAAACAATACTCTTTAACCTGAGTGGCCATGGTCATTTCGACATTTCTGCTTATGAGAAGTATTTTGAAAATAATCTTCCTGATCACGAACTAACTACTGCAGAGATTGATGATGCACTAAGTAAAATTAACATCCCTGTCTAGGATAAAAACAAGAATAATTATCTGCTTATATCTGCGTAATCTGCGGGGAACATTTTTTATCCCGCGGATCGCGCAGATCTTCGCAGAAAAAATATTAAAAATCAGAATAGGATGTCGGATGAAGCAGATATGGATTGGCTTTTGAGACAGTGTTTTTGTACTCATCCATTCCCGATAATTTTTTCCATCCGTCTGAACCCCCGAAGGCTTTCCAATGATCATCATGAGATTTCATATCAGCATAAGTGGTCATATACATAAGCCTTGGCATCAGACTTCCTAATAATACCTGACCATAAAACACAGCATTGGAACCAACATTTTCAAATATCCCAATCTCCCCGCCTTCATTGAACATCTGAATTTTCTTCGCTGCTTTAGCCTCTGTTGCACTCTCATAACTCCGGAGTTCATAGATCCTCTCCGAAGGAGTTGTTGTATACTTTGTAACTCTGAATTCAGGCATCTGAGAGAAAGCTTTCAAAAGAATACTTTCAGCCCTTTTATAAGGAGGAGAATCGAAAGGGGCATCAATAAAGGATCTCCCTGCAACTGTGTACACTTTGTCATTCAGAAGCTGGTCGGGTAATTGCATAAACTGATCCATCGTTTTGAAAGGAATAAACACATAGATTAGTTTTCCAAAAGAAGTGTCGGCTTCCACTGGTTTAAATACCCCTACGATGGATATACCAGCTCTATGAAGTGCTGGCAGATATGCATCCTTGAGATATGCGTCAACCTTACCCTCCTGAGTTTTATCAGCAATCCGGTAAATTTTTATCTCATAATACTGTTGTTTTGCAGGTCCTGCTCCAAAACCATTAAATACAACTGATACAAATAACATTAATGACGGAAATATCCGGTAAAAAAATTTTGATTTTTTCATAGTTAAAGTTTTAATTATCAATTTATTAATATTCTTTCGAAAATTCCTTAAATACTTTATTCGCATGTTCCGGTGTCAGTTCAGAACCTGACTGAATATAGAACCTGTGATACAAAGTCATTGATTTTCCTTTTTCGATTTTGTAACTCCTCTTTTCCTGTTTCGGATCATACGAATTCTGTCCAAAGTTATTTATTGAAAAAAGACCGTAACCACGGGCATGAGCATAAGCGGGGTAACCGGGGTTTTTAGGGTTATCAAATATTGCCATGGAAATCCTGACATTATTTTTAATACCTGAAAGAATTACCCAGTCATTTCTTGTTCCCCATACAGCATCCCCTTTTAGACCATTACTGGAAGTGTACATACCAGTAACTCCAGTGTTATCAGCGGCTTTTACTGTGGTCGGATTTCCTTTGTCGTCGGTGAATATCAGAGATTCTTTTGAAGGCATTTCAAATGCTCTGTCAACCCTGATCGCAAATAAACCTTCCTTGCTTTCGCCAATTGTAACCGTACTATTTATTGCAGTTAAGGTTGAAATATGATCAATTGTACTGGAATTCTTGTCACCATAAAAAACATACCTGGCATTTTCAGTTAACAATGTATTCCCTTTATTATCAACCCAGTTCAGGAGTACTTCAAGTATTCCTTTCTTCCCGCTTACTGCCTGAACAATTTTCTGATGAACGATATGTCCGTATAAATCCTTCTTCTCAACTGGAATTGCTGAAGAGTTATTCCAGAAATCGAGTCCATTGACATTGCCATGGTTAAACCAGATTCCGATATGGTGTGGATGATCCATTCGTTCACCTTTTCTCGGTTCAATCGGATAACCTCTTGTAACAACCGATCCGTCAGGAGCATTAACAGGGAACAGGAAAGTCTTTTCAATGTTTTCAGGATATTGGTAAGATGTAAACAAGTTTCCATTAATGTATACATCAACTTTATGTTTGTCGTCGACTCTGACTAATTTTACTCCCTTATCCCCTGAAGGTTGGGCGTTTAGGATCATTCCTGAAGCAAGCAATGTAAGAATACAAAATCCACTTATTTTCCATTTCATGCTTACCGGTAAATTCATAACTGTTCTCATGGTTGATTATAATTCTTAATATCGGAACACTTTCCCACCTGCCAGAACCTCCTGTTTTGCCTCGTCAAATGAAGCTTTTTCACCGGTCCTGAGTGCAGCAGTACACATTATTGTAGCAATAGAATGATTATAACCTGCCATTATATCTGCATTTGGCTTCTTGCGATTACGAACACACTCCAGCCAGTTCCTCATATGAGCATTAGTCATAGGATCTGAACCTGTGTTGGCTGATGTTTCCACCTTAAACCCCGGTAAGTCCATTGGCTCAAGAAGGTTAGGCTGCATATCCATATCTTTGGCGTCACGGGCAGTAAGTCCCCCTTCTGAATTGATCTTATTAGTATCAAGATTAAGTGAGCCTCCATTTGAAAAATAAATCTCTTTGGTTCCACCAGCTGAGTTGGTAAAGCGTGACGTGTAAACAACCTGGAAAGATGAATTGGCATCACCATAATCCATTACAGCTGTGATAGTGTCAAAATTGGTACGACCGTCTTTCCAGAGATAAATGCCTCCATTTGCGGCAACACTCTTTGGATGACTTAATCCTGTAAACCAATGAACTGTATCAATCTGGTGCGCCATCCACTGCCCGGGTATTCCGGATGAATATGGCCAGAATAACCTGAATTCAAGATATTTCCTTGGATCCCAGGCTGCAGGTTCACGATTCATTTGAAAACGTTTCCAGTCAGTATCAGCTTCTTTAATAACCGGGGTTAGTTGTGGTCTTCTCCATCTGCCGGGCTGATTAACATTCCATGACATTTCAACCATTACAATTTTTCCAAACTTACCTGATCTTATATAATCATTAGCCGCGATATAATTCGGAGTACTTCTTCGTTGAGACCCGATCTGAACTATCTTTTTGGTTTCCTGAACTGCTTTTAGAGCTTCTTTTGCGTCAGACATAGTCTCAGCAAAAGGCTTTTCACAATAAGCATCCTGTCCAGCCCTTACAGCTTCGGCAAGTACTAATGCATGCTGAAAATCCGCAGTGCTGATTATAACAGCATCTGTATCCTTTCCACTATAGAGCTCATCATTATTACGGGCTTTTCTGATTGTAACTCCTTTCCCTTTGAAAAATGTCTCTGCTTCATCCCTTCGTTTGTTCCAGAGATCAGATACAGCTACAATCTCAAAATTAAATTCTTTCGCCTGACTGAGGAATGCAGGTGCAAGAGATGATCTGAACCTATCGGAAAAGCCAACAATCCCAACACGAACCCGGTCATTTGCACCAATGATTCGTGAATAGCTCTTTGCACCCAGAGTCAGACCTGCTGCTCCCAATGCTGATTTTTGAATGAATTCTCTGCGGGTTGCCATAAGTACTTATTTAAAGTTGTCAAATTTTAATATTCTCTGTTCCTTATATCCTGGTTTAAGGCTATCAAAAGTAAAAATAAATTAAATCATTATCATAACAGGTATAAATCCAATGCATTTTCCCCGAATCACATTCTTTAACTTCCTTTAACATATTCCATATATTATCTTCCTAAGCTAATTTTACGAACCCTGATTGTAAAAGCTTCAGCGGGATTACTCACCAGAAGCTGATGTATCTCTTTTTTGGAGAAGTTTTCATTTTTCAGAAGAGGTATCAATTTCTTAAAAAGAGTTGTATATCCGCGGTACTCACCTCCTTTTTCTTCCCCGGGATGATACCAACCGGCATCATGTGATAAAAGG